>Ga0075426_10002749_pt1 | contig 12565 bp, 20 predicted proteins | sample SoiMethybrSBSTD5_FD_75304 | JGI IMG/M metagenome (GOLD analysis project Ga0075426, IMG submission 75304) | Bulk soil microbial communities from a Populus tree surrounding site in Tennessee, USA - Soil MetaG P. TD hybrid SBSTD5 | ecosystem: Environmental > Terrestrial > Soil > Tree plantation...
CCATGGTGCTTCTCCTCGTGCAGGCGGACGAGCTCGTCGGTCATGCCGATGTGAGCCAGGATAACGGATTCCGCGACGAGCTGCGCCGCCTCGGGGTGTTCGAGCTTGCGCGCTGGATCGGCGAGGCAAAGCAGAGCCTCGACGAGGTTCTCGCGCGCGAAACGCACAGGCTGTTCAATTGGATCGACTATACTCAGCATGGCTTCGAAATCTCCTTCGGAGCTGGGGCCCGGTGACGTTCAAGCTCGTCACCGGGCCGTTTTTTTTATGTGAGAAACTCCACCACCTCGTTGGTCGCGCAGATGTTGACGCGCTGGCGGTAGCTCTTCTTTCCGTGCACCGTGTTGTCGTGCCCTCCGGAAAGCGGCTGATAGTCGGTGCCGGCGGGCCAATTCCTGCCGTCGACGGACTTCGCTGCGCGCGTGAGGCGCATGATGGTCATCCCTGGGAGCGACTCGATCCTTTTTGCTTTCAGCATTTCGATCTCCTTCGGAAAACGGGTGAGGGCCCCGTCAGTCGCGGAGGGGGGGTAAACACGACGCGGGCCCTCACCCGCGTCAAAAGTATCCTTTCGACGCACAGCGATCGCAAGGTCATTTCTTCCGGCTCTTCGGGCGCCGCTGATAGGGACCCTTTTGACTCAGAACGCGACGCACCGTCGCTTCGGGAATCCCGAGCCTTTTGCCGATCTGTCTCGAGGTGAGACGACGGCGGCTCGGTCCGAACAGCTCGCCCTGACGCGTAGCGATCTCGCCGGCGAGTTCGCGGATGCGTCGCTCGTCGGCAGGCCCGACCCGCCGCGGCCGGCCCCAGTGGCCACCCTCGCGCTCGACGCGAGCTCGAGCCGCTGCGACGCGCTCCCCGAGTGCCTCTCGCTCCATCTGCGCGAAGCCGGCCATCACCGCGATCACGATGTCGGACCCCGGCCCCTCGACGCTGAACCCGTCGGCCAGGTTCACGAGCTCGCACCGGGCCGAGCGAAATTCGTCCACGACCTGCAGCATGTCGCGGATGCCCGTGCGCGACAGACGGTCGAGGCGGAACACGTACACTCGGCCGAGCTCGCCGCGGCGCACCGCTTCGCGTAACGCATCAAGCTCGGGTCGGCGCAGCCGAGTCGCGCTCTGCTTTTCGGCGTACCAGTGTCCGATGGTGTCGCCGCGAGCTCGAGCGGCCGTTTCGATTGCTGCACGCTGAGTCGCCGCGTTCTGTCCACGACTCGAAACACGGACATAGGCGGCAACGGTGCGGGTCGTCATGGAGCGTCAGTTTCGCTCGGAGCCGGCCGCCGCCACAACCCACCATTCTCAAGCCGCAGTTGGCCCGCCTACGCGCTCGCAGTCGTGCGGACGCATCCCGGGCCGTAATTCGGAACGAGCCACGAGAACCGGCGCGCGAGCGCCGGCGCGAGCTCGGCGAGCGGCCACACTTCTGCCCCTCGCGCGGGTTCCTACAGATCAGGTGGACCTAGCAGAAGAGAGTTTGTCTGCTTGGCTCGGATCTCTGCTGTGCCGTTTTGTCCTTACCCCAGGGACACAAACTCGAGCTCGTGAGCGTCCACGATCCGAAATTTCGATCGTCGTCGCCAGATGCGCAGGCGATCAGGAGCTCGCGCCCTGTTGAAAATGTGGGGACTAGCTGGCGATTCGCGGGCCGATTCGAGCTCTGCGCAGAGCTGTCCCTCGGTCGGCTCCGTTTCGCTCTCTCACGCGCGCGTCGTGAGTCGCTCGAGCTCGGCATCGAGCTCGGCTGACGTCCAGCGCTTCGCCGGCGGCGCTGTTGCGTCGGCGTTGCCTTGGGCAACTGGCTTGGCAACGGTGCGCCGTGTGATCCACGCGAGGCGCGCGGCTACGACTAGACGCTTCACTTCGGCGGCGGCTCTGCCCCAGCCGACAGTCCATCGGTGCGACCACCCGCACGAGAACGCGTGCTTTGCTCCCGGCGGGACTTCGTTCGGTTTCGCACGTGCGACACCGAGCAATCCGAGCGAGCGTGCTTGGGTGATCGCGCGCTGCACTGTGCGCACAGAGCAACGCGCCCACTCAGCGATGCGTTTACGGAAGACCCAGCAGTCGCGGAAGCTCGCGATCTGTCCGACGATCCAACTTCGGACCATGGGCATCCCTGCAGCTCGAGCTCGTTCGAAAGCTCTGCGAGCTTCGTGCGCAGCGGGGCCGAGCCAGGGTTGCCCGAGGGAGGGAGCCGCGGGCGGCTCTGTCGCTTGGGTCAGAGCCGCCATCGGGTCCCTCCATCGGGCAACCCTGGCGAGCTCGGACGTTCAACGTCCCCGGAGCCTTGCTTTAGAGCGCGATTCGGCTTAGTTTCGGCGCAGCGATGGTGCACGGGTTAGCTCCGTGTGCTTCGCAGACGTGACTAGCAGCCACGCCCTCCAGAGCCGGACCGCTGAGAACGGTTCGGCTTTGGCGTTTCTGGGGGCTGCTTTGGGGCATCGGGGGCATGGATACACCCGATCGCCGGCCGACGGAAGTTTCGTCGTTTCTGCCGATTTGTAGGTGCGTGCTCAACCCGTGCTTTTGCCCGTGTTTTGCCCCGTGATGCACCCCAAATGTGCCGCTTCGGGGGTCGCACCCGAACCACCGGGAGCCGCAAGCACCCCGGGATTGCCCACTGGGGACGGCCTGGAGAGCATAGACAACCTGGCCCCATGGAGCGAGCGTCCGCAGCATGGCCAAACGCTCGCGCACGCGCACTCGCTCCGCTGGAACAAACGTCGTCGTCGTTGAACCTCGCGCCTCCGCACCGATCGCACGACGCCGGCGCTCGAGTGGTGGTGGCGTGCGACGAGCTCGCAGTCGTGGCGGTCGACGTCGCTTCCGCGCGCCGCAGTACACGACGACCAACGCAATGGTGACCGTCGGCGCCGGCGGGCTCGCGATCGGCTGGCTCGAAAAGCACTACGGCGCCTCCATCCCGACACTTCCGTTCGTCGGGAAGAAGGGCGCTGTTGCTCTCGCGATCCATTTCTTCAAGCCGCACAACAAATGGATCCAAGCCGCTGGCATCGCCGCCGCTGCGATCAGCGGTTACGAGCTCGGCACCACCGGTGCAGTCACCGGTGAAGACGACGACGTCGACGGCATCGCGTCGCAGATGTGATTTCCTCGTGGCCCACGGCCACAGGCTGTTTGTTCCCAACTACTAAGAGGCAAAAAAATGGCGCGTCGATTCGAAGTCGTGGGCGATGATTACGAGGACGTAGAGGGCGACGTTATGGGCGACGTGATGGGCGACGACGATGAGGTACAGGTGACCGGCGCGTCCGGCAGTCGCATCGTCCGAGCGGTTCGAGGCGGCGCACAAGTCGCCGTGCGCAGACCGCAGTGGCGCACGCGCCAGTTGGCTCCCGGCGTCGTCGCGCCCGATCAGGGCCTGTTGCCTCTGCCGCTCGTCGGCCGCGGCGGCACGAACACGTTTTCGGCGACCGTCACTCAGATCATTTTCGAGGGGCAGATCCAAAAGCCGTTCCGCGGCGAGCGTCTGCTGACGACCGTCGTGCGCACGGGCACGAGCGCAACGGGAAGCATCCTCGGGCAGCTGTTCGTCGGAACCGACCTGCAGCAGCTCGATATCTTTCCGTTCAACATCGAGCAAGTCGGCCAGGTCAACGGGTTCGGCATCCGGCTCACCATGAAGCCGGCGCAGCCTGGCGTCTTTCTGAGAATCATCGCGACGCTCAGCAAGGCACTCACGAGCACGGACACGATCGAAGTCGACGCCACGATTCTCGGCCGCAACATTCACTGAGGGGCTCCCATGCGAGTCCAAGTCGCAGTGCCCGAGGCGCGCGTCTCGCCTCGGATTCTCAACGCAATGCTCGAGGGCACGACGCGCGTGAATGAAGCGCTCCTCGAGGCCGGCGACGTCCCGACGTTCGATCAGGCGAAGGGACACATACGCTGGAAGCCGGAACCGCCGGGTGACGAGCATTTCGATCACGCTGGCCTCGTCATCAACCGCGGCTGGGGCGACTGCGACGACATGGCGCCGTATAAGGCCGCGACGTTGCGTGCCACCGGTGTGGACCCAGGCGCGCGCGCCATCGTGCGCAAATCGGGTCCGAGCCGCTGGCACGCAATCGTCGAACGGAGCGACGGCTCCATCGACGATCCGAGCCGCGAGACGGGCATGGGCAACAAGGTGCACGGCATCGCCGGCGCCGTCGTGCCCATCATGTTCGCGCCCAAAGGCAGCGTGAATGGCACGTACGTGCAGCGACCTCAGCTCGCGCTCCGTCCAGTGCGCGATCGATCGGGACAGATCGAAGCCTGGCAGGCGCGAGCTGATTTGCCCTGGCACTACCAGCCGGGCAACTCCCCCGGCGACGTCGCGATGGTTTCGCTCCATCAATCCCCGGTGTCGAGCCAGGCGATCACCGGAGCCTGCCGCGGCGGCGCGCGACTCGGCGCGGAAAGCGAGCTCGTCCACGGCCATCACTTGGACCGCGTCAGCTGCATTGCGGACGCGTGTGATGGTGCGGACTGGAACGAGCTCGCCGAAGTGTACGGCACCGAGCACGCAACGGCGGCAATGCAAGTCGTCGGCTCGTTCTTCAGTTCGCTTGCGAAGCCGTTCGCATCGGCCGCGCGCTTCGCCACCGGTCCGCTCGGGCAGACGGCGCTCGCGTTCATCCCGGGAGTTGGCCCCGTCGCGGCGACTGCACTCAAATTCGCGTCGCCGGCGCTGCGAAAAATGCTCGCACGCGGCGGCCACATCCCGGCGCGCGGATTCGCGGCCGTTCAACAGCCAAGCTCCTACCGAGGGATCAACATTCGTGTGCAGCCGTTCGCATGATCACACGGCGAGCTCTGCTCGAGCTCGCGGGCGCCGGCGCGGCCGCGTCGGCAATGCCGGGGTGCACCGTGGCGTCCGCTGAAGACTCCGACGAACTGGAGCAGATGCACCAAAGCCAGGACTTCGCGCTCGAACCCTGGCACATGTGGGGCACGTCGCAGACGCTCGCCCTCGACGGTGCGCTCGCTGAGTTCAAGAGCCAACAGCTCATCAAAATCAACTACGGGCGCCCCGAGAACTGGCGCTTTCTGTTCGCTGCGCAGCTCGACAGCGACCTCGCTGGCGGCGACACCCTCGACATCCTCGTCGACGTCATCGTTGGGCTCGGTCGTTCCTTTGTGAGCTTGCCGGCGTTCTGGACGCACCACTTCGCGGGCGCCGCAAACGCCGGGATCATCGTTTGGGACACTCACGACACGAGCCCAGCGCTCAACGAGCTCATCGTCGCCCAGGACATCCAAGTGAGCGCGCGTCTGCGCGGTAGCTTCAATCCGACGCTCACAAAGCGTCTCACGATTTCCGCGTTCTTCGCTCCGAACGTCCATATCCGACCGGAGTGGTTCTCGGGGCAGTTCCGCGGCAACGAGGACGGCGGCACATGATCCAGCCGAGCGTGCTCCGTTCGTGGCTGATGAAGCGCCCGCGTCCGGTGATGCTGCGCCTGCACCTGGCCGACGACGTCGTGCAGGAAATGGCACGCGCCGAGGGCCAGAGTTGGCAGGACATGGCCGACTCGATCGCCGCGATGGAGCCGCTCGTCGTCGAGGTGCTCGACAAGGACGGCAAGCTCCTGCGCGCGATGAAGCCGCAGGAAGAAGACGGCGACGGAAAACGCGTGCGCGACAATCGGACCGTGCCGTTGCCGTCGGCGCTTCACACTGACCCCGAGACCGCGCGCATCTGCTACATGGCCGACCTTCTCCATCGCGCTTACCAGCACAGCACCGACGTGGCGTACGAGCAGACGCGCGCAGCCTACGGGACGGCGTTCGAACGGCTCATCGACCTCGTCGAGCGCATCGACTCGCGTTCGACCGCGATCGAAACGCGCCTCGAGCGGACGGAGCGCGCCTACCAGCAGTCGCTCCAAGCGCAAATCGACGATGCGTTCGAGCAAGCGGAGCAAGCTGGCATCGCGGCCGCGGCTGCCCAGAACGAAGGCGATTTCGAGTCCATGATGCTCAAGAGCTTCATGGGCGGAATGCAGAGCGGTCGCGCTGAGAAGGGCCCGCAGAAGAAACCACCCGCGAACGGAAAGGCGGCGACCTGATGGGCGGACTTCCGTTTTTCATTTTCGCCTGGCTGTTCTCCGGCTGGCAGAAGCAACGCAAGCGCGACCTCACGACCCGCGCCGAAGCACCCCCGCCCGTCGCCCCAGCGGCTCAGACAACGCCGGCGCCGGCGAACGTGCCGGTCCCCATCGTCACGACGGCGACGCCCGTAGCGGTCAAATACAAGGCTCCAGTGGCATGGCCTCAGGTCGTGCCGGCCGGCCTGCCCGGCTTCCCCGGTCCGGGCTGGACGCCGGACATCCCCGTCGGACCCGGCGTCGCCGCTCGAGCTTGGCAGCTCCTCTCGCAGCTCTGGGCGTCCGGCGAGGGCACGTTCAAAACCGAGCAGACGTCCGGACGTTGGATTACCTATCGCGCAACGCCCATGGGTTCGAAAAAGGGCGTCGTCGCGTACCGATTGGTCGACGCGAGCTCGGCACCGAGCGGAAACACGTTCACGCAAGACTCGCCAACGTCAGTGACGACGGCGAGCTACACGCCGAACGCGTCGGCCGCAGCGAGCGACATCGTCATGCCCGGAGCTGCAGCTGCAGCGGCGAGAGGATACACCACTGGGCTCCCGACACTTCGGCGCGGCTCGAAAGGACCGTCCGTTGTCACCCTCCAACAAAGACTCGGCATCGACGCCGACGGAAGCTTTGGCCCCGCCACGGAACGGGCGGTCCAGACGTTCCAATCTGCTCACGGGCTCAACCCCGACGGAGTCGTTGGTCGGCAAACCTGGACCGCTCTCTACACGTGAGGACGGATGCGTGCTCCGCGTCTTCCCCGTCGACCCAGCAGGCAAGCCGAAGTTTTCGGACACCTGGGGTGCACCGCGCTCCGGCGGACGGACGCACGAGGGCACCGACATCTTTGCGCCCGAGGACACTCCGGTGCTTGCCGTCGAGGATGGCAAGGTCAGTGCGTCGAGCACCAAACTCGGCGGACTCAACGTGCAGCTCGATACCGCGGACGGAACCCGCTACTACTACGCGCATCTGTCCGGCGTCGCGGGCTCGGGCTGGCCCCGCCAAGTGAAAGCGGGCGAGGTGATCGGCTACGTCGGCCACACGGGCGACGCGCAGAACACCCCGCCGCACTTGCATTTCGGAATCTACCCCGCCGGCGGCGGCGCAGTGGATCCGTACGATGCTTTGTCGGCAGTGGCGCCGCCTGGCGCGTCGGCTGGCGCGTTGAGCGCATCCCCGAGTGGTTCGAGCTCGCGGACGAGCTCGAGCTCGACCAAATCTGCGCCGAGCGTCGTCAAGGTGCTCGTCGCGTTGTGGGTTCTGAACGAACTCGCGAAAGGCTGACCCGATGCCCAACGTCGTCGTAAGCACAAGTGGACCGCCCGGCGAAATCATGGACTTGTTGGCCGCAGGCGAGGGCCCCGTGCGCCTCGAAACTGTCGCGATGCCATTCATCACGCAGGCTTTCTCCGTCACCGACGACGATGGCATCGTCGCCGGAAGCTCCGTCGTCTCGCACGTCGTCGCCGTCGCCGGCGTTCTGTCGACCGACAAGGTTCTTGGCGTCGACGTGCCTGCCACTCCGAGCGGTTCGGGGCTCGTCGTTACTGCCGCCGTCGCAAGCGCTGGCCATTTGCAGCTCAATTACAAGAACGTCAAGACGACGGGCGACACGAACGGAAGCACCACGTACACAGTGTTCGTCGCGCGGTGAAGCATGAGCGGCCCTAACCTCATCGTTCCGAACGCGGGTGTGGGCGAGTCGTACCGCCTGCAGACGGACAACAATGGCGTGCTGAACGTGCGCATCGAGGACGCGCCGCCAATTCCGATCTTCAACCAGATCGCTCCGCTCGGCACCGGCGCCGACGATTGGCCTCGACTCATCGCGTTCATCAACGCGCGCGTCGCCCTCGGTCCGATCGAAATGCTGCCCGGCGTGTGGCATGCCGACTCCGACGTGATGGATCTGCCGAGCGGGACCGTGCTCTACGCCTCGCCCGGTGTGACGATCATCGCAAACCTTCCTTTCCTGCCTGGTGGTCCGCCCAACAGCGTTTTTCGCGTGCCGCTCACGACGGACCCGCCCAACCTGACCACCATCACCGCGGACACCGTCATCGGCGGCACCACGATCGCGCTTACTGACATCACGCATTTTCCGGACGGCACACACATCATCCTTGCCGGTGGCGCCGACGTCGCTGGCTTCTATCGCATCGTTTCGCACGTGGCCAACGTGGTCACGGTCGATCGCCCAATCTTGCGCGCCTATCCGGTGGCGACCTCCAACGTGGTCCCGGTCACCTCCTTCGGCTCGAACGTGCAGCTCTACGGTCGAGGCGCGCTCATCACCGGCCAGGCGAACCGCGCGATCGAAATGGTCGCTGCGAGCGACTGCATCGCTGACGACTGGCGCATGACCGGCACGTTTGGGGACGCGGTCGTTTCGATGGACGTTCCGAGCCTGCGTTGCCGCATGCGCAAGCTCGACATCCAAACGGTCGTCGGTGGTGGTGTGTTCGGCATGGGGATGGAGTCCTGCGAAGATTGCTCGTACACCGAGTGCTACGTGCGCAACACCGGCCCGGCCGGTGGCGACGGGATCGGGATGCATTCGTGCTTGCAGTGCCTGGTGGACAACTGCACCGTCGAAGGTTTCCAGCTCGGCTGCGTCCTTTTCATCGAGGTCATAAGCACTCAGGCGTGGGCCGCGTGCGTCGGCAATACGATCCGCAACTGCAAATTCACCTCCAATTCCAATTGGGGCATCGCCGCTCTCGACTACGCCAACCACAACTTTTTCACCGAGTGCATTGGAACCACGAACGGCTTCGGTCTCTTCACGCAGCAACAAAATGCGATTTACTCGCGCTGCGAAAACCTCGTGTCGGTCAACGACCCGCGTGCGGTCTCCGTCACGTCCGGCTACGTGACGATCCAGGGCTGGCGGTCGTCCTTCACCGGCGTCAATACCTACGTGCTCAACTCCGACGGCTCGCGCGTCGAACTGAGTGATTTCCTTATCGAGCTCGGTGGTGGCGGCTGCGTGGGCATCGGTACAAGCGGAGCCACTCCCAGTTTCCTCCGCGCGACGAACGGCCGCATCGTTCCCGGCGTCACGTTCGGCGACATCAGTGCAGCGGTCGGCACCAACGGCACGGGCGAGTTCGACTTGGTGGACATCACGGGCGGCTATATCGGTTTCTTCTCCACTAGCGCGAGCTCAAAGCTACGCGCGTACCGCACCACAGACGCCTCCAACAATCCCTATTACGCCAACGTGGCGGGCACCGTGAGTCGCGGGACGTTCCAGCTCAACGGCGCGACGCCGGTGGTTGTCCCGTTCATCGGCATCCGCGCCGACGACCAAATCGCAATTGAAAAAACCATCAACGTCGGCGGCGGCACCGCACCGGTCATCACGATCACCGCGGGAACCGGGTTCACCGCCACAGGCGTCGCCGGCGACACATCGACCTACGCTTGGAGAACCATTTGATGGCCGAGCGCGGATTCGACGGCTCCGAACGCGTGCGAGCTCGAGCTCGAGCTCGTCCAGCTGCTCGACGTCGCCGGCGCGGCCGCGTCGGTGTGCTCGAGCGCCGCAATCCCATCCCCGTGGGCCGCTACTGGCTCGACGCCGTCGGCAACCCGGCGATCGACAAGCTCGACATGTGGCTCGTCGCTCACAAGGAGTCAGTGTTGCTCCGCGCGAGCGAGTTTGACCCCGGTGAGGCCGGCGCGTTCAGCAATCCCGTGCCGGCTCAGTTCGTGATTTTCGATCTGACTGCACCGACGCCGGCGAACGGCCTGCCCGCCTATCCCAACGTCGCAACGCCGGACGTGCAGTCGCGCGCCGACACGGTGCAGCGGCCACCACCAGAAGAAATGCCCGGGCTGCTCGATTCGATCGAAAAGCCTTTCGAGTACGCGGGCGTGCTGCTCGCTCTTTGGGTACTCTACGAACTCACGAGGTGATTCCATGACGCAAGCGAATGAGCAACCCGAGACGCCGGCGGCGGCGGCTCAAACCGTGCACCTGTGCACCGTCGACGACTGCCACGAGCCCGCGGTCGCCGGTTATCAGTGGGACTGGGGCGAGCGTGGCGTGTGCTGCGCGAAGCACCAATTTCTTTTGCGACAGAAGCAGCCGGCGATCGGCCGCGGCTTGCAGTTCGCAGTGCTGCCCGGCGCGACGACGTCGCCGATGACGCGCGACGAGCGCACGCGCATGCACGCAACGGTGCTCACGCTCGAGGATGAGCTCAGGGACGCCAAGTCGCGCGGGCTCGAGCTCTACCAGAGCAACACAAAACTCGCCGAGGAATCGCGCCGCCTCGCCGCGCGCAATCGCGAGCTCGAAGCCCAGCTGAAAGACATGCAGCACGAAATGCAAGCGCTCAGCGACAAGCACGACACGCACCTGGCCGACCTGCAGGACGCACGCGACGAGCTCAACCGAGCGCAACGGTTGCAAGCACTGACGCCCGAACGCGACGAGCACGGACGTTTCCTCTCGAAGCCGGTCGAGGCAAAGCCGGTGCCGCCGGAACCGGAACAGTTGCTGACCGACCTCCAGGACGCAAAGCCGCCGCCCGGCGATCCGGAACACCTGCTGTGAACCCGTTCTTGTGGTGGCTCGCGTGGATGCTGTTCAAGCAACAGCAGGGCGCGAGCTATGGGAAAGGCGGAGTGAAGAAGCGACTCCGCCTCCCCGGCCACGACAAGACGATGTATGACCTCGTGTTCTACGGCGACGGGACGCGCTTCGTGGGCACGCCGCGCGCTCGCTTCTGGGTGCGGTCGTCCAACCTCTCGAAGCCCATCAAAGTCGACCGCGGCTCCGCTGCCGACGTGAAGTACACGATCGACAACTACCCCGAGTGACGATGCCGGACGTCGAAGAGCGGCTCGCGAAGCTCGAACGCAGCCTCGAATACATCGAGCGCAGCGTCGACCTCTGCGTGAACGCGTTGCGCGAAATCGCGCGCACGCACTGCCCACGCTTGGTCGTTTCGCAGATCGAATCCGACATCGACGCGCTCCGACAGCACAAACCGTGATGGCCCGCTCCGACCCGGTGCCGGGCTACCCGAAACGCTTTGTCGATGCGCAGCAGCGGCGCGTCGTCATCCGGCCCGACTCGTTTCCTCCCGGCCCTGGTACTCCGGAAATCGTCATCCGCGGGCCGCGCTGGACCGCAAACATCCCGATCGTCGGCCTCACGGGACTACTCGTGGCGCTCTTGTCGTGGGGCGTCAATCGCGTCACTCCAAGCGCGAGCACCGAAGCGATCGAGCAAGAGATGCGGACCTACCGCGAGGCGCGCGCAGCCGACCTCGAGTACCAGCGCCAGCAAACCGAGTCGCTAAAAGAAGAAATCCGGCAGCTCCGAACCGAAGTGAGCCTGCTAAACGAACGCACACGCAAGTGAGCCAAACCGTGAGCCTCGCCCCCTTCTTTTTTCTCTGGTGGATCCACGCTGCAAAGCAGCAATCGGCAAACATGGACCGCACGCGCGAACAAGGCCCGCCATCCGACCCGCCGCAACCCTTGCCGCCAGCAGGCTACCGGCGAGCTCAGGGACCGGACATCACACCCGACGTCGTCGCGGCCGCACGCGCGGCGCTCGTGCACCCGATCGGAACGCTCCTAAAACAGAACGGGTGGGCGATCCAAATCGAGTGGCACTTCCATCCACCCGGCGGAGCCGCCCACCCGTGGGGGTGGCACAAAGGCGCGTCGGTCTACATGCGCGCCTAGTCCCGGCTGTTTTCGATCCTCGTGTGCAGTGGGCACATGTACGTAAGCTCGGCCGGACCGACCGGGGTCTTCTGGACGATCAGAATTGCCCACCCCTGAGGCAATCGAACGCTCGGAGGCAACGTCACACCAAAGGCGACGCGCACTCGCGCGCCGCAGAACGAACATTGCGCGACGTAGTCCACGAAACCTCCCTTCACGCCTCAGCCCGAGGAGTGAGCGGCACCGGATAGAAGTGCATGGGGCCGAGCTCGTCGTCTAGCGTTTGCACAAGAGCAACCACACCGCGCAGGGGTTCGTCGGTTTCCATTTCGATATCGACCTCCGGCACCACCGCAAGATGGCGCCGCTCGAGCCCCGCAAAAAGCGCGAGCGTGCGCGCGTCGATCGTGACACTTGGGCCCTGCAAGGGCATCACGATCCAACGGACGATGAAACCTGGCACCGGTGAGCGCCCGATCCAAGTGGTGACCATCATTCCTCCGGCAGAGCCAGCGCCCAGCGCTGAAAAAACGCGAAGAGCACCTCTCTGAGCTCGCGGTCGAGCGTCGCTTCGACGAACTCGGCCGCGAAGTAGAGCTGCTGGCGGACGAGCAGCTTGTAGCAGGTGCACCCCTCTTTCATGCGGCTAGCCTCGCGCACCAAAAGGACGCGCGTGTGATCGGGGAAGGTTCGTAGCACGACCTGATGGCGCTTCTCGTCACCCATGGTGCTTCTCCTCGTGCAGGCGGACGAGCTCGTCGG
>Ga0075426_10002750_pt1 | contig 12560 bp, 6 predicted proteins | sample SoiMethybrSBSTD5_FD_75304 | JGI IMG/M metagenome (GOLD analysis project Ga0075426, IMG submission 75304) | Bulk soil microbial communities from a Populus tree surrounding site in Tennessee, USA - Soil MetaG P. TD hybrid SBSTD5 | ecosystem: Environmental > Terrestrial > Soil > Tree plantation...
TCGATCTCCAACACGGGCGGCACGGACCATCTCTCGTTCGATGGCATCGGCTTACCGGGCTTCCAGTTTATTCAGGACGAGATCGAATACGACACACGCACGCACCATTCAAACCAGGACGTGTTTGATCGCATTCAGGCAGATGACATGAAGGAGGCAGCGACGATTATGGCCGCGTTTGTGTATCAGACTGCGATGCGCGATCAGAAGCTGCCGCGAAAACCCGCGCCGGGTTCGCGGTAGTCAGACGCGGCTCAGTTCCATCGGATGGCCATCATGAAAGGCGGTGAGACCAGTGGTCTCGCCGTCTTTTACTTTGAAGACGATTCTGGCGTTCGCCATCGCAACCGGTCGAAACGTGACCTGGTCCAAAGGCCAAAGGCTCATCGGTTGATTGCCGGACGTTGCGCCGAACAGCCTGCCATCTTTCACCGTAATCTCAACTCCAAAACCTCGTTCACCTTTGTAAGAACCGGCGTACGATTCGAGCATTTCCGGATCGATCTCAGGCGGCGGCTGCGCACCCGCATCCGTGAGCATCTTCAAGATCTGTTCGTTCCTTTTCTCCGTAGCCGACGCAAACGCGAACGCCACATTGAGTGTGTCGTTCATCACGGCTTTGCTAGCAAGCGCCTGACGCACGCCATCGACATCACCCTCGTAGACCCCGCCCATCAACATAGCGAAGACAGTCTCCTGCCCGAACGTGATCCAGAAACGATTCAGATCGCGAAAGATCACTTCGCGCTGGCCGTAGAACGTGTCGTGTGGCGCTTCGACGACGTCTACTCGATCTCTCAAGCTCTCGTAAAGCTCATCCACGCTCTCAGTGTAAACGTACAGATCGACCTCGCGACGGCGCGCGTCGCTCGTCTCGCCGCCCGTATTGAACATCACCCAAGTCTCGCCAAACTTCACGATCGCGAAACTGAAGTTTTCGCCAGTCTCATCGCCGTAAGTCGCAACAACGTCGAATCCGACCTGTCGGTACCAGTCAACGGTCGCACGCACGTCCGGAACGTGAATCATCGGCACAACTTTTTTAGGCATCAATTTTATTGTGCTAGAATTCGCCGCCGATGCCAACAACCGCAGCCCCCGTCGCAACCTCGCGTTTGCTTTCGCTCGACGTGTTTCGCGGAATCACGATCGCGGGCATGGTCCTGGTCAACGACCCGGGTTCGTGGGAGCACATCTACTGGCCGCTCGAACACGCGCAGTGGTCTGGTTGGACCCCGACCGATCTCGTCTTTCCGTTTTTCGTGTTCATCGTCGGCGTCGCGATCACGCTGTCACTGGGCCGCCGCGTTGAAAGCGGCGCGGTCACCCGCGACGTTTATCTGAAGATCATCAAGCGCACGCTGATCATCTTCGCGATCGGTCTTTTCCTCAATGGCCTTCCGCATTTCCCGTTTGCTGAGTGGCGCATTCCCGGCGTGTTGCAACGCATCGCCGTTTGCTACTGCATCGCATCGATCATCTTTCTCAACACGCGCCCGCGCACGCAAGTGCTGATCGCGATTGGCCTCCTGCTGTTCTATTGGGTCCTCGTGATGACTGTTCCCGCACCCGGCTACGCGGCCGGCGATCTCACGAAAGAGGGCAGCCTGCCTTCGTTTGTGGATCGCGTCGTTTTCGGCAAGCACGTCTGGGCACAGGCGAAGGTTTACGATCCGGAAGGAATACTGAGCACAATTCCCGCGATAGTGACGGCGTTGATCGGCGTACTCACAGGCGGCTGGCTGCGCAGCGAAAGATCGCGCATCGAGAAGGCCGCGGGTATGTTTGTCGCAGGCGCCGTGTTGGTGGCGATCGGCTGGGCGTGGAACGCGTTCTTCCCAATCAACAAAGCGCTCTGGACCAGTTCGTACGTGATGTTCACCGGCGGTCTCGCGCTACAGTTTTTGGCGCTCTGCTACTGGCTGATCGATATCAAGGGTTACCGGCGTTGGTCCAAGCCGTTTGAGATCTTTGGACTGAATGCGATCGCGCTTTACGTTTTGGCTGACCTGTTGGCGAACGCGTTCGACTTGATCAAAATCGGGAACGATTCACTCGGCGGCGGGATCTACAACTTCTTTGGATCGTGGCTATCGCCAATCAATGCGTCGCTCGCGTTTGCGATCACTTTCGTGTTGTTTTGCTTCTTTTTTATGTGGCTACTTTACCGCCGCAAGATCTTCATCAGGATTTGACGGCGGATAGTAGTGGTTTTTGTAAACGGGATACGCCTCAGTTCGCAGATGGCCCAACATCATGTGCCCGCGGCGCGTTGCGCGCTCGTGCCGCAACGCTGAAATATCGATCGGCGCCACTACGATCCGTTCGCCTGGTCCAGGCGAAGCCTCCGCTAACAGTCGGCCATCGAAATCAACCACCTGACTACCGCCCGGCCACGAGTAAGGCGGATAGTGTTTCAAGCTCGCGCCCTGATTGGCGGCGACCACGTAAGCCAGATTCTCGAGCGCGCGGCAGCGATTGACCACCGTCCACCAGGCCATCGGTTCCGTCGCGCCCCACGGATCCATGTACGCAGAAACGCGAATCAGGACCTCAGCGCCGTTCGCCGTCAACTGCCTCATCGCTTCCGGAAACAACCAGTCGTAACAGATCGCACAACCAAGCTTGCCGATCGGCGTGTCGGCGACGGGAAAGAGCGGCTCGTCGTAATCCGGCAAATCATGCGGGCTTGTGTGCGCTTCAAACGGCAGCCACGGATTGACCTTGCGATACTTATAGAGCACGCCTGCTGGTCCAATGAGGCACGTCGTGTTGAAGACGTGACCCGGCCATTTCGGATCGACCTCCAGCATCGAGCCGCTTTGAATGTAGATGTCGTGCTCTTTGGCTTTCTGTTGCAGCCGTTCCGTGTGTTCGTTGGGGATGGGAATCGCGAGCTTGTCGATCAGTTCCGCGGCGGTTTCGAATACGGGCGCGGCGTGCGCAAACTCCGGAAACACAACCAGCCGCACCGGCAGAAACGGCGATGAACCGATGACGGCCGAATCGATCAGGGAAAGGATGCGATCCGTGTTCGCGCGCATCGCGCGGCGATCGATCGGGTTCGGATTGTCGGTCTGGCAGGCGGCGGCTGAATAACGAATGTGGTCCATAGAAAGCCTCGACGGGATTAACAGACTCTACAAGATTGAAGCCAGTAAACAGAAGGTACAGTTCGGCAGTAACAGTAGGCTACAGTGCACTGGTTTACTTCTTTAATTCTGTACGTCCTGTAATCCTGTCAACGTCAATTGCGACCGAGGGGATAGAAGACGTGACGACGCGCGTGTTGTAAGTTTCCAAATACCTCTGACGCTTCAGCGTCAGAGGATAGTGCTCGGGCGACGAGTACGGGTATTTGCTCATGCCGTGAAACGGCAGTGGTCCAACCTGATCCGGGCTCGCCGAATTAATGTCCATCTCTTTGCTGAAGCCATCGGCGTAGAGCAAGAACGTTCGTGTCCATCCCTTCGGCAACGGCGGCAGTTGGTTGGCCGCGAAAGACACCGACAGCTCATCGCCGGGACGCGAGATCACGAACATGTCATCAGATGCGGCGAGCAGTTCACGCACGTCGCCTTCGCGCGTGTAGTGCCCGGTCATGACTTTCCAGGGCGACGTAAACGAGACGTCGGTGTAATCGTAACCGAGTGGTTGACGGCCGTCGGGCGAATACTCGCGCGAGAACCCGCGCCAGCGCAGATCGGCGACGACCGGCGAGAGTCGCGTCAATTGCAACGGGACATCATTCGCAGATGTGTCCACGAGAATCTGATCCCAGTAGATGCGCATATTCGTGACGATGCGCACTTCGCGACTCGCACTCAAAAACTTGCCGGCGAGATCCGCAACGATCGTCTGCGGGCGACCGACTGGGATGCCGATGTTTTCAATGACGGTCTTCCATTGACCCTGCTGGTCTTTCACTTGCAGCGCGGGCAACGACAACGCTTTACCGCTTTGCGAGGCGGCGAGGTTGTCGCTGGACCATGCGTAATCCGTCCAACCGGTGAACAAGAGCTTGATCTGATCTGCGGCGGGTAGCTTCAGCGTCAATGTATGCTCGTCGGCGAACCCGCGAATTTTTTGCAGCTTGAAATCATCCGCATACTCGCGGTCGATCCGCGAAATCCGCGCCAGGACGTCGTTGCCGTGGTCGTCCCACGCCGCCAGCGGCGGGCGTGCGCCGCGCGTCGTGTAGAGTTTGAACTGCGGCGGCGGAAAATTCAGCCCCTCGTTTGGATAAACTTCAACATCGCGCGGATGCGCGATCGCGATCAGTTGCAACCGATCGACAAACAGCGCTTCTTCCAACTCGTTCGTGACGCGTAACTCGTAACGACCATTACGCTCCTTCAACAAATCACCGCGAATCCGCACGTACTCATCCGGATCCGGTGTATTGAAAACTCCCGGCGCGTCGAGGTGGCCCATCTCGCCGCCACCCATGAAGTCAGTCACGAACTCAAAACGCTCGCCGTTCCAAACGTAGAGATACGGACACGACGAAGGTTTGCGATCGAGTTCGGTGATCGCAAGTGTTTTGCCGGAAGCGATCCCGGTTTCCGCCTGCACAATGCCGGCGGGCCAGAGCACGCGCACCGTATCGACGCTGGTCCGTTTGCCGAGACCGAAGACGATATCGGCCGGCGCGGGCGCAGGAAACGCTGAATAGGTTTCGAGCTTCTGGGCGAGACTCCCCGCACGAATCTCGATCTTCGCGCCGACGCCGCCGCGATTACTGACCCTCGCCGCCAGCGCGACACGCAACGAATGATTCTTGTTGCCACCATCGTTACGTGCGACATGCAAGCCACCGCCGGGAGTGCCGAAGATGATGTCCGTATCACCGTCGCCGTCGATGTCGCCCGACGCGAGCACGCGCGCGCGTGAGCCAGCGGCCGCCGTTAGCTGGGGCGCGGCCTTGCTGGTTACGTCAATCCACGCGTCGCCGGTGTTGCGTAACACGCGCAACTTCCCGGCGCTGACGGTGACGAGATCGAGCAAGCCATCGTTGTCGTAATCGATAAACTGCGCCGCCTCACTGTCGCCCGGCAGGCGCGAAATTTGAAACCGATCCTTGCCATCGCTGAGCGCCAGATAACCGTCGGCGCCGTTACTGAAATAGAAATCTGTAAACCCGTCTTTGTTCACATCGCCCGCCGCAACGCAGTTGGCACTTTTTATTTCACTCAGGCCTGTTTCTGCTGCCACGTCGCGAAACGTCCCGTTGCGCATGTTGCGCCAGAGCGAAACTTTGTCCGTGGTTGTCACGAGCAGGTCGATATCGCGGCGGTTGTCGAAATCCGTCGGCACTACTGCAGTTGCGGAAGCTTTGTCGGCGAGTTTTGCGGCTGCGGTTTGGTCGGTGAACGTGTTGTCGCCGTTGTTGCGCAACAGCACGTTGCCCGGAATGAAGATGTCGAGGTCGCCATCGTGATCGACATCCACGAAAGCCGCCGATCGTGAGGCGAACGGATTTCCCATCACCTTTGCCGTCGCGGTTACATCGGAGAAGCTGCCGTTACCGTCGTTGTGATAGAGCATGATGCCGCTACTGCGCACGATCAACACGTCCGGCTTGCCGTCGTTATCGTAGTCGCCTGCCACGACCGCACTCCCGAAGCCCGTGACCGTTTTCGCCAGAGCGCCGGATTGCGCGGTAACGTCAACAAACTTACCGCCGTCGTTTCGCAGTAAGCGTTGTTTGCCGCCGGCCACTTCCAGCAGGTCGAGATCGCCGTCACCGTCGTAATCGAACAACGTCACCGCGCCGACCCCTGCTTCAGGGGATGAATTCCCGGTCCAGTCTGGAATTCCTGCAAAAGCACTTGTCGTCACATCGGTGAAAACAACGTCGGGCGTCGCCTTGTCGACCAACCCCGCCTCGGCGCCCGTCGAAGCGACGGCTTCCGCATAACGACCTTGCTCGAGATAGTTGTTGCCGAGTGTCGTACCGCTGCCGCGTTGACGTAGCTCCTGAAATTGTGCGATGACTTTCTGCCCTTCGTCGCGTTGACCGCCGCGAATCAGAGCGGTGCCGAGGTTGTAAAGCGCGGTTGCGTTGTAAGGTTCGGCCGCGACGGCGAGTCGCAGCGCAGCTATCGCTTCCGGATATTTACGCTGTTGCGCGTAGAGTTGGCCCAGGTTTACGTTCGCGCCGACGTCATTCGCATCTACACGCAGAACTTTTTGAAAGAACGCGATCGCTTCATCTGGACGGTTCTGTGTTTTCGCGATCAGACCGAGAACGTAAGGCGGTTGCGGGGCTGTTGGCGCAGCGGTGCTCGCGGCTTGTAGTTCGCGTTGTGCGGCCGGAAGATCGGGAACGTTGAAGAGCGCGATGCCGAGATTGATACGCGCGAGCGCGAGGTCCGGCGCGAGCTGCAAAGCCCGCTTGAACGCATCCGCGGCCTCTCTATACTTGAACTGCTCCAGCAGTGCGACGCCCAGATTGTTGGCCCGGTAAGCGTCTTCGCGCGCGTTCGCTTTCGGCGGCACGTTTTGACGATGAGCAGACGTTGGCTTTATTAATGACGCGGCGGCAAAAAGACAGATCAGCAGTCCCAGCAGTAATTTCTGCATAAACACCTGCGACTATAAATGCGAACTTTTCAAAGTCAACTACAGTTTACCTGGATTCTTGTTTTGGTGATGTTGGTCTTTTTGGGGGCGTGTCGTACTGCCACCACACTGCCGAACAGATCTTCGCCGCAGTACAACGAGCTCGTGCGCACGTTCTACATCGGACTCGCTGCGCTCGAGGTTGGCCACGACGTGCAGGCCGACAGCAAGCTCGCGCAGTTCACGCAACTTGCACCGGCCGAACCCGCCGGTTGGGCCAACTGGGGTCTGCTGGCGCTGCGGCAAAAGAACTTTGACGTCGCCGCCGAACGACTCGAACACGCGCGCTCACTCGCAGACGACAACAGCAATATCTATTACCTCGTTGGCCTGCTCGAAAGCATGCGCGGGAAAACTACGGAAGCGATCGCGGCGCTGCGGAAGTCAGTCGCGTTGGATCCGAAAAACCTGATCGCAACTTACAAGCTCGCGGAAGAAGTCGAGCGGGAAGGAAACGAGGACGAGTTCCAACGTCTCATTCAACAGATTCTGTCGGTACAACCCGACAACATCGCCGCTTTAGTCGAATTGGCGCGAGTGGCAGCGAAGCGAAACGACACTGCAACGCTCAATTCCACGGTCGCAAAGATCACCGCACGATCTTCTTCATGGCCGCCCGAAGTGGAGGAACAGGTTTCGGCACTGCAACAGGCGGCGAGCAGTAGTGATCTGCGTAACGCCGCAACGCGCACGACGTTTCTGCGCAACGTGCTGGTGCGCGTGGTCGATTATCAACGAGGTCTTGCGGCGATTAAGCCACCGCCCGGTGAAGAGGCAGTTCCGCTTAGAAGTTTTTTGAAACTCGAAACTCCGATTTTCAAAACGGCCGCGCCCGATACTGAGATCGAGTTCAAGCCTGAGCCACTCAAGGATACGGAGAAAGCAGATTGGATCGGAGCAGTGTCGTTGAATGGTGAGGGCGCACCGGTCGTTGTTACGGCGAGTGCGCACGAAGTGCATTTGGCGAATGGCGCTAGTCTGCCGTTTCCGAGTGGAGATGCGGCTACTCCCCCGGGTGCATTCAGCGTCCTCGCGGCGGATCTGAATTACGACTTCAAAACTGATCTCGTGTTGGCAGGCGCTGGTGGCGTGCGCTTTTTTCGCCAGGACGGTCCGGCGAAGTTTACTGACGTCACTGCTGCGACAAAGTTGTCGCCCGCAATCATCAACGGAACTTACACGGGAGCATGGGCCGCTGACATCGAAGCCGACGGTGATCTCGACGTCGTGTTGGGTGTGCAACGTGGCAACGTGATCGTTTTGCGCAATAACGGCGACGGCACGTTCAGCGACATTCAACCCTTTGCAGGCGTTTCAGGCGCCACCGCTTTTACGTGGGCTGACTTGGACGGCGATGGCAATCCCGACGCGGCGTTCATCGATGAGATTCGTCTGGTACATGTGTTTAGTAACGAACGGCAAGGGCAGTTCAGCAAACGTGACGTGCCGTTTGCGTTCGACACGGGGCCGGCGGTTGCGATCAATGTCGCGGATCTCAATAGCGACGGCGTGCTCGATCTCGTAATCGCTCGGGCAGACGGAGCGATCGTGCGGCTTTCCGACAAGGATCATGGTGCGGGTTGGGAGACAGCGGAGATTGCGAGGATCGAACCTCCGGCCGCCGGAGCGAACTTGCGCATCGCTGACGTCGACAACAACGGTGGACTCGATCTGTTGTGCGGCTCGAGTGTCTTATTGAGCGACGAAAACGGGAAATTTCTTCCCGCCAAGAGCGTTGCGGAAACTGTCCTTGATCTTGCGGACGTGAACGGCGATGGACGCCTGGACCTGTTGGGTTTGAGTGACGGAAGGCCAGTGGAGGCGATTAATCAAGGCAAGAAAAACTATCACTGGCAAGTGGTGCGTCCGCGCGCGGTGCAAGCGACGGGAGATCAACGGATCAACTCCTTCGGCGTCGGCGGCGAGATGGCGATCCGTTCGGGGTTGCTCGTGCAGCAACAGCCAATCACCGGACCTGTTTTGCACTTTGGTCTCGGTGACCAGACGAGTGCCGATGTAATTCGCGTCGTTTGGCCCAACGGTTCGGTGCGCGCGGATTTTGAAGTGCAGGCCGATCAAACAATCGTGACTGAGCAGCGTTTGAAAGGCTCGTGTCCGTTTCTGTTCGCTTACAACGGCAAGCAGATGGAGTTTGTTAAAGACGCCGTTCCGTGGAGCTCAGCGATCGGTCTGCGGATCAACACGCTCGGCACGGCGCGCGTCGCAGCGACCGAAGAGTGGTACAAGATCAGCCGCGATCAACTCGTACCGCGCGACGGCTACTACGATCTGCGAATCACTGCTGAACTCTGGGAGACTTATTACTACGATCAACTCAGTCTGATGGTCGTCGATCATCCGGTGAACACCGACATCTTCGTCGACGAACGATTTGTCATCCCGGCCGCGAAGCTCGCCATCACCACTGTCAGCACGCCGCATCCGATCGTTTCCGCAGTCGACGACAACGGGCAGGACGTTACGAACGTCGTCAACAAACTCGACGGAAACTATCTCGACACGTTCGGGCGTGGAAAATACCAGGGCGTCACGCGCGATCACTACGTCGAGGTCGATCTCGGGAACGATGCGCCCGCAAGCGGCCCGCTCTGGTTAATCGCGCACGGCTGGATGCACCCGACCGATTCATCTATCAACGTCGCGATCAGTCAGGGTCAGCAGGAACAGGCGAAGCCTTTGAGTTTGGAAGTGCCCGATGGCCATGGAGGTTGGGAGGTCGCGCGACCGAACCTCGGTTTTCCCGCAGGACGCAAGAAGATTTGCTTGTTCGACCTGTCTAACGTTTTCAAGCCGGGCACACCACGCAAACTTCGCCTGCGCACGAATCTCGAAGTCTATTGGGATTTGTTGGAGTGGGCGGTTCCGGCGGACGGCGCGAAGCCGAAGATCACGCCGTTAAATCCGGAGGTGGCGGATCTTCATTATCGCGGTTATTCTGTAATCAATCAGGCGAACGCATCGTCTCCCGAAGTACCAGACTACAATCGTCTTTCGAGCTCGAAACAGATCTGGCGTGATTTGATTGGTTACTACACACGGTTCGGCGACGTGCGCGAACTATTGCTGCGCGCCGATGACCGCTACGTGATCATGAATGCTGGTGATGAGATGTCGTTTCGCTTCGCTGCGCCGGCGCCGCCGCCCGACGGCTGGGTGCGCGATTATGTGATCGTTGGCGACGGTTGGATAAAAGACGGAGACTACAATTCCACGTTTTCGAAGACCGTGTTGCCGCTGCCGTATCATGCGAAGAACCTGTACGACACGCCTGCGGGACGCCTTGAAGACGAATGGGTGTATCGACATTTTCCCGACGACTGGCAGAAGTATCACACTCGCTACGTGACCGCTGATACTTTTCAAAACGCAATGAGGTCGACACCGAACAGATGAAAGGTCGCAGTACCGCCAGAACAGTGCTCACAGTGATCTTCGTAGCGCTGCTCGCGTTGCCGCTGGTGTTGAAGCACTTCCGCACGCGCGGTGAGAGTGCGAATGCTTCGCTCGATGCAACAACGGCGATCAATCGCTACGGATTTCATCTGACGGAGGTAGGTCAATCCGCCGGCATCAACTTCGTGCATCAGGCGCCGACGCTCGATTCAAAACTCAAGCACATCATGCCGCAGGTCGCGTCGATGGGCGCGGCTGTTTCGATCGTCGATTTCGATCGCGACGGTTGGGCCGACATCTACGTTACCAACAGCGGTGAAGGTAGCAAGAACGCGCTCTATCACAACCAAAAGGATGGTTCGTTCAAGGATGTTGCCGCTGACCTGGGTATCGCTGATGTGAATCAGCAGGGCACCGGCGTTTCGATGGGCGCGGTTTGGGGCGACTACGACAACGACGGTTACGAAGATCTGTTTTTGTACAAGTGGGGTAAGCCCGAACTCTTTCACAACGACGGCGGGAAGCATTTCACGCGTGTTACTGACAAGGCGAAATTGCCGGCGTGGGTCAATGCAAACACCGCGATCTGGTTTGACTACGATCGCGATGGACGACTCGACCTGTTTCTCGGCGGCTACTACTCCGAAGATGTTGATCTCTGGCATTTGAAGTCGACCAAGATGATGCCGGAGAGTTTTGAGTACGCGCGCAACGGCGGGCGCAAGTATCTGTTTCACAACCTCGGCGATGGAACGTTTGAGGAAGTGAGTGAAAAGCTGGGGATTGACTCGCGCAGATGGGCGCTGGCCGCGGCGGCCGCGGATCTGCGTGGCACTGGTTATCCCGATCTCTTCATCGCCAACGACTACGGCATCTCCGAACTCTTCTTGAACGACGGTAAGCGCTTTCACGAAGCCGGCAAGCAGACCGGCGTGGGGTTCGCGCCGAAGAGCGGAATGAACGCGTCGATGGCCGACGTGCTCAACGAAGGTAAGTACGCGATCTATGTTTCCAACATTTCCGAAGAGGGCGTGCTGATCCAGGGCAATAATCTCTGGGTGCCGCGTGATGGGACCACGGGCGATGCGTTGAAGTTTGACAATTTAGCGCGCGAGATGAACGTCGAGATTGGTGGCTGGAGTTTCGGCGCGCAGTTTGGCGATCTGAACAACGACGGCACGCTCGATTTGTATCTCGTTAATGGTTACATCTCCGCCGATCGCAACACGAATTACTGGTATGACTTCTCCAAGATCGCCGGCGGCAACTCGACGATCATTTCCGATGCGGCGGATTGGCCGCCGATGGATGGGCGCAGTTTGTCCGGGTTTCAACCGAAGCACGTTTGGCTCAATGACGGTGCGGGGAAGTTTGTGAATGTCGCGCAGTCGGTTGGCGTCGGTGATGTTTACGATGGCCGTTCAGTAGCACTCGTTGATTTGTGGAATCGCGGCGTGCTTGATGTGGTGGTGGCGAATCAAAAGGGGCCGCTGCTGGTTTACAAGAACATGGTTGCGCCGCAGAACCAGTGGATCGATTTTGAGCTTGAGGGGACGGCGAGCAATAGGAGCGCGATCGGCGCGGAGGTGCGCGTGTTTTGGGACGGGCGGCAACAGGTTCAGCAGATCACGGGAGGCAATGGTTTCTGCTCGCAGAACCAAAGGCGTTTGCATTTTGGGTTGGGGATTGATCCGCGTGTTGAGAAGGCTGAAATCAGATGGCCGTCGGGAAAGACTCAAGTCATCAACAATCCGGCCCCCGGCCAGGTCTACAAGATCAAAGAATCCGGCTAGTGCCCTTGTTTGAATGACTCTCTGTGCCTCTGTGGTGAACTTTTTCCTGGCCAATGTCTAACCACAGAGACACAGAGGCACAGAGAAAGTCCCAATTCGGCTATTAACAGAATCTGCATGAAACTTCGTCTCGACAATCGTTACGTGCCGCCGATTTTTATCACCTGCATTCTGTTGGTGGGACATCTCGCGTACGGCATTCTCGAGAGCTACGAGAGAACGGCGCTCGCGATCGCGGCCGCGATCGTGACCGAACTCGTGTTGGGACGGATCTTTTTTGGCAAGTGGTTGAACCTCGCGAGCGCGTACATCACGGGAATCAGCGTTGGCATTCTGATTCGTTCGCCGGCGTTTTGGCCGTATGCGTTGTGCAGCGTCGTTTCGATCATGTCGAAGTACGTGTTGCGCGCAAAGGATCGGCATCTTTGGAACCCGTCTAACTTCGGTATCTGCGCGTTGCTCTTGCTCGCGCCGGATACAGTCGCGGTCTTGAGCGTGCAGTGGGGCAACTTCATCTGGCCGATGCTGGTGATCTGGATTCTCGGCTCGGTCATCATCTGGCGCGCGAAACGTTTTCACATCAGTTTCACGTACGTGATGTCGTTTTTACTGTTTGCGTTTGTGCGCAGTTGGATCACAGGACATCCGTGGCGCGCGGAAGTGGCGCCGATCACCGGACCGATGTATCAACTGTTCGTGTTCTTCATGATCACCGATCCAAAAACGACG
>Ga0075426_10002751_pt1 | contig 12557 bp, 10 predicted proteins | sample SoiMethybrSBSTD5_FD_75304 | JGI IMG/M metagenome (GOLD analysis project Ga0075426, IMG submission 75304) | Bulk soil microbial communities from a Populus tree surrounding site in Tennessee, USA - Soil MetaG P. TD hybrid SBSTD5 | ecosystem: Environmental > Terrestrial > Soil > Tree plantation...
TGGTGGACCGCATCGTTACCAAGTTCGGCCGACTCGACGCCGCTTTCAACCATGCGGGGGTTATGGCCCGCATTGCCCCGACCAGATCAGTGGGAGCAATCGCGGCCTTATTCGCGAGCGCCTGCCGGGTGGATCCTGTTTAGCGTAAGAGCGCAGGTTTCAGGGTCCAGGCCTGGAGGCGCGCCACCGACAGCAGATGCGCAGAGTGGAACCCCTTAGGAAAGATTGGCCAGTTCCAAACCGCAAGCGAGTCCTCGGCCACATACTTCCTGGTGGCCAGTCGCGACATCGGCAAAGTAACCGTTGCTGGCGGCGGATTGCCTGCAAGCAGCGTCCTGGAAACATCCGCCAGAGCAACCAGATAACTCTCCGGCGGAACCGCGACACTACCCAGCCACACAGCAGCCGGTATTTGGTGATTGCCAGCCAGGAAGTCCGCGACATCACCAACCGTGCGAGCGAACTGCTCCCAAGGGACGTCTATGGCATGCGCGACCTGTGGCGGATCCACGGCAGGCCCGTATGGGGTGTCGCTGATCGTGAAAGCACGGGCTGTGTTCGTGCGCTCAGAGATCGCCCCTTCTACATACGTGTTTAGGAGTTCAAGCACTTCACTGGCGGAAAGCGCATAATCCCCGTGCGTTTGGAATGACACCTCCGGTGTGACGGCCTCCGCTATATTTTTCAGATCGCGGGTCGAAAACTCGCGTGCATGCGCCAGGTCGGGAAAGAGCTTTACCGCTCCCGAGCCGGTGACGAACCGCACTTCCGGGAAGGTCTTCATGTAGCGCACCAGGCCTTCGAAGTAGGCGAACGTTTGCTTCTGCTCCGCGGCAGACTTCAAGGGTGGTCGTTTCCACTGGCTGGGCGGCGGATTAGCCCCATCGGCAAAGTTGAGGTCCCAGAACCATTGGTGAATGAACTCACAAGGATGGAAGTAGAGGCTAATCAGCCCCCCAGAAGAGCCCGAGGACATGCCGGCATAGATCTCCCGGAATTTGGCTTTCGATTGTTCCAGGTTGTCCCACTTGTCGTTTGGCCTTAGCTGCTCGCCTTCCCGGGTGTTGAAAATGTTCAGCAGGCCTCCGTACCAGAACGGCTTGCCGTCGAATCCAATTTGGGTACCTTCGTCGAGGTAGAGGTTAACGCCCCACTGCCGCAGCGCGGCATACGACTGGGGCGCCCACGAGCTGCCGGGCTGGCCGTAACAGCAGGGTGTCTTGCCGAAGATGCGCGCTACATCCTCGAATCCGCCTCGCTCGCGGCGGGTGAATTCCGCTACGCCGGCATTCCAGTCCATGCCGGATTCGTATTCCGCGGGCGTCGGGTGCTGGCTGTGAGTGTTGGCGTGGTAACCGATATCGTGGCGGCGCATCGCGGCGATAACGTCCGAGCGCCCGCGGCGTTCCAGCGTGCGCGCCTTCTCTCCCACAACTTTGAAGGTCGCCGGCACTCCCTCAGCCGTGAGGAATTCTGCCAAGCGCTTGGCCGCATCATCACTGGGCGGGAGAATGTAGTCCTCCGTATCGAACCAGAGGACCACGTATACCGGATGCGACTGCTGGGCTAGGGCGGCACTGGCGGCTAACAGGAGGCCTAGGACCGCGGCGAGTCTCTTCCAAGCACACATTGGTTGCGGACGAAGTTCCTGGACGTGCGGTACTCAGGACGGCCGATTATACCGCCTGCAGCTCGTGCATGGGCCGGCACGAAGACAAGGCTTTAGTCTTGTGGGTGGATCGTCGGCAAATACGGAACTGACCGCTACCAGACTCTCCTGCCCTTCTGCTACTGTTAACGGCCCATGACCCAACTGGCCCGCAAATTGCGCGTGGTGGATTACTTCACGCTGGGTTGGGGCACCATGGTGGGGGTGGGCTGGCTGGTCGTGATGGACGATTGGCTGGGGCGCGGCGGTCCTCTGGGTGGAGTGCTGGGCTTCGCCATTGGCGGCGCCCTGCTGCTGCCCATCGGCTACATCTACGGGCAACTGGTGGCGGCCATGCCCGATGCGGCCGGCGAAATCGCTTACACCGCCAAAGTCTTTCCTCAGGCTGTCAGCTACGCCACCGGCTGGATGATGTTCCTGGCCTACTTCATCGTCTGTCCCTGGGAGGCGGTGGCGCTGGGCCGCATTGCCGCTTTTATTTTCCCCCGGCTGGACACATTCGAGATTTATCGCGTGGCGGGCAGGCCGGTGTACCTGCCTCACCTGGCGCTGGGACTGGGCCTGACCGCGCTGCTCACGCTTTTGAACTACCGCGGCATTCGCCTGAGCGCCACGTTCCAGAACTGGACCACGTTCGCGGTGCTGGCCCTGTTCGTTCTGTTTGTTTCTTTCGGTGCGGCGCACGGCTCGCCCCGCAACTTTCCACCGCTGTTCAGCCACACGCCGTTCATTTCCGTGCTGCTGGTGCTGCAGATCGTTCCCTATTTCATGACCGGCTTCGAATCCGTGGCCAAGAGCGCCGAAGAAGCCAGCCCGGAATTCCGCTCCGGCGGATTTTTTCGCGCCATTGTGCTGGCCATCGTGGTGGGAGTGCTGTTCTACACCATCGTGATTGCCGCCGTGGCCTGGGCCTCGCCCTGGCAGAAGTTGCCCGGCGGAGCATTTTCCACCGCGGTGGCCTTTGAGCGGGCGCTGCATGCGCGCTGGATCGTCAGCCTGATTCTGGGCGCGGCGCTGCTTTCGCTCCTCAAGGTCTTTAACGGAAATTTTGTGGCCTCCAGCCGTCTGCTGTTTGCGCTGGGACGCCGCGGCATGGTGGAGCCGCGCCTGGGCCAGGTGCATCCCAGAAATCAGACACCAGCAGTCGCGGTGGTATGGGTGGGGATTGCGACCGCCGCCATCATGCTGGCCGGAGAAGCCATCCTGGTGCCGATTACCGAAGTCGGCTCCGTCGCCTCCGCGCTGGGCTGGATGGCCGCCTGCGCCTCCTATTACCGCATGCGCCCGTTGTCCCTGCGCCGCGCCGTGGCGGTGGTAGGCGTGCTGGTGGCCATCGGCATGGTGCTGATGAAGGCGCTCCCCTTCATCCCCGGCCACTTCAGCCTGTACGAATGGATTGCCTTCGCTGCCTGGTTGGCGCTGGGTTGGACGCTGCACCGCCGGCCGGCAGAGGCGCAGAGCGCCTCGACCGTGGACTAACGACAAATGTGTGGGGGCGGAGCCTTGCTCCGCTCAGCGAACGATGCGTATCAGGGCGCGTCTTCAGGCGCGCCGAACTGACTACTTCAGAAATCGGCTTCGGCCGCTCTGCACCCCTGTTTCATTTCTGGGTGACGGTCAGCTCGTGGTTGCCCACCACCGCTGCGTCAATCCGGTCCGGAAGCTGGAAGCGGTTATCAATGCCCAAATTAGGGTGCTTGGGCTTGATGTAGTGATTTACGAACATCTGCAGGGCGAAATCCGGGATCTGCACGCCGTCCAGAGCAACCGTGTCAATGTGCACAGTGCCCATGCCTCCGGCGCCGCTGGCGTGCGCTGTCACCGCCACATCGTGCACACCGCTGAACATGCTGAGCAGCGGATTCATGCTGCGCTGCCCGGCAGTGAGCTGGTCAAAATCCACGCGCGCCCACGAATTAATGATGCCCGGCTCGCCGGAAAACCGGACCGATTGCACGCCTTTGGGCAATTGCACCTGCCCGCTGGCGACATAAGCGTTGATTTCCTGCTCCGTCATCGCCGTGGTCAGCGGCTGGGGATTGCTGCGAGCAGCATTGCTCTGAATGCGATCAAGCTTGCGCTGCAGGCTGGTGGCAGCTGGGTTGCTAGCCGCGGGACGCGCGGGCTGCGCCGCCAGAGCAAGCATGAAGCCCAACCATGCGAAGGCAGTCAATTTCATCGGCTCAGCGCGGCTTCAGTCTGCGGGTGTGGCACGGCGGTCACGCGGGGCGCGCCCAGCGTCCCGGTAATATCAAAAGAATGGGAGCTGTCGCGCACCAGCTTGATATTCAATTTGCTGTCGAGCAGAGCTGTTCCGCTTACCTGATAGATGCCGTCCAGGGTCAGCAATTTGCCTGCTGCCACGGTGAACTCGCCATTTTTCAGCGCCAGGTGGCCGGTGAAGCGGCGCACCCGTAAGGGCTTGGCGTCGGAGCTGAGCGTAACGTGGCGCAGCATCCCATCGCGCAAGTCGAAATCAGTGGCCGACACCAGCGATGCTCTCAGATCGGCCTTGCTCCAGCCTCCAGCGCTCAGACGGTAATTCAGCGAAACCGTGCCGTTGGCCCAGTCATCGCCCATGGCTTGCGCCAGTTGCGCCAGGGCGGCATGGTCCAGTGTGCCGCTGCCGCTATAGACCGGCTGCGGACCGGAGAAGTCCATCTTCCATTCGCCGGTGTGCTTCCCGTCCCAAAGGCTGGCCCTCATCTGCGAGAGTTGCACTTTGGAGCCATGGACTGCCAGGTGACTCGCGAAATGAGCCGCGGTGAGCCGTCCCACCACCACTCGATTGGCCGAAAGCCTGCCGGTGAGCGCCAGTCCGGCCAGCGGCTTCTCGCGATGGCCTCCCAGCAAGTGATACCAGGGACGCCGGCTCAGGCGTGGATTCACTAGGGCGTCCAGGTCCGTGAGCACCAGCTGGTCGGCGTGCAAATCCACCTGCGTCAGGCAGGGCTCGCCGGCGGCACAATAGCGTGGCCGTTGCACTGACCCTGCCAAGTGCATATTGGTGCCGGGAAAATCAGCCGCCAGGTTCTGCACCTCGATGCTTTGAGGAGCCAGCACCAGGTCAGCCGAGGCGATCTGCAGCGGAGCCGCCACACCCTTCAATTCTGCCGTAATGTTGCGCAGGTGTGCCGTGCCGGTGACTGCGGGAGCCGGAAACCCCGTCCAGCGCCCGGCCACCATCAAGTCCAGCTTGGCAGTTCCTTTGCTTACTTGCGGAGGCGCATGCAGCCCCAGCGTGCGCGCCACCTGCTCCAGCCTTGGCAGCTGGGCTTCACCCTGCACATTCACCTCATATCCGCTACGCGAAAGCCAGGCATAAAGCACGGCCGGCGCTCCCCCATCCAGCTGCAGCCGGAAGGGTCCCAGGGCCAGGCGCAGTTCCGGAGCCAGGCTGAGCGTCTGCATTCTAGGCCGTTTGTGGGGAACCGCCGCCGATGTCCCTGACCCTCCCACAATCGTGAAAGGGATAGTGCCCAGCTTCAGCTGATTGCCCGTCGCTTCGGACGAGAGCAGGAACTCGGTGGTTTGCCCATCTCCTGACCAGGCGCGCCGCCCGGCGGTTTGCGCGGATTGTGTAACCGTGAAGCTGGCGTTCAGCACGCCGCCCGCGGTCAAGTCCTCCGGCAGATCGCGCTTGGCGTGCCGCGCCGCGGCCACTACCGCCTGCATGGGCAGTTGTTGCGCCACCATTTTCAAGTGGTAAGACCCCCCTGGGCTCAGCGGCGCCACAGCGTCGCCGTTTACCGTTAATAAGCCGTCTCCCACCGGCGCGCGACAGCTCACATGCGACCAGCTCTGATCAATGGAACTGAAATGAGCATTACACCCGGCCTGCAACTGGAGGAACCCGGGAGTGATGATGTCGTAGCGGCGAAAGTCCTGCACCTGCACATCGGCGCGCACCGCCAGCGCTGCCGGCGTGCCGCTCAGTTGCGCGGAGAGGTTCAGGGCGCCGCGCCAGCCCCGGTCGCGCCCGTAAATGAGCTGTGTCATCTGCCCCAGTTGGCCATTTTCCCAGACCAGTCGCACCCGCAGCGGGGTATCGCGCAGAGAAGAAGCGCGCTGGAACGAGCCTTCCAGCCGTAGCGTGCCGGTGTCGCTCAGATTGGCGTCAATGCGCACCGGGCGGGCGGCAATGCGGAAGTTCCATTTGTCTTGCGTCTCCTGCCACAAGGCGAAATCTGCGTCGGTCAGCGCGTACACCTTCTTTTCCGCCCCACTCTTAAAATTGATGCGCCCGCTGTTGGCCTCAATGTAGGGAAAGCGCGGGCGCGCTTCCGGCTTGCTCTGCGCCGTGGGAGCCGAAGGCGTGCGCGCCGTGCGCTCCAGCAGCGCATAAATGTTCCAGCGGCCGTCGCGGCGCACCAGGTTCAGGCTGGGATTCTGCAGGCTGAGGCGGGCGATTTCCAGCCGCCCCCGCCATAACGAACTCAGCCGCAGATAAGCGGTGACCTCATCCGCGCGCAGCATGGGCTCGGCGCTAAAGAAAGCATCATCGGCTACCACCAGGCGCTGCAGGTCGAATCCCGGCTGTGGCAGCAGCCGCAGGTTGACTTGCCCAATGCTGACCTGCCGTCCCAGCGCCTGCCCGATGGATTGGTCAATACGGGCATGAAACCGCCCCATGCTGATCAGCGGCGGCACCACCAGCGCCAGCAGCACCAATGCCGCCATCCCGCCTGCGAAATTGCGAGTGGTCCGGCTCATCGCACAATGTGGAACATGCGTCCCCAGCGCGTCTGGTCGAAGAAGTGGAAAATCACATGAAAGATGTATCCGACCCGGTCCGCTACGTCCCGTTTCAGGTACTGGTCCTGCGACTCCTGGAATGACCAGTACATGAACAGCGGGCGCCCGATAATGTTCTGCCGTGGCACGAAGCCCCAGTAGCGGCTGTCGTAGCTTACATCGCGGTTATCGCCCATCACGAAGTAGCGGTCCGGTGGAACTATCAGGTCCTGTTGTTCGAGGTGGGAACCCATGGTCAGCCGCCATTCCGGAGTGACATTGTTGTCGTCGGTGGCCTGAACCGCCGGGAAATTATCGCGGTAAGGATTATAGCTCCCGTTGCGCAGGACGTAGGGCTCGTTCAGCGCCTTGCCATTGCGGTACACCAGCCCATCACGCAGGTGGATGTGGTCTCCAGGCACGCCCATCACCCGCTTCACCAGGTATAAGCCGGGCTCTAACGGTGACAGGAATACGGCAATGTCGCCGTCCTTGGGATCATGGTAGGGAAGAAGCGGACCCAGATAGCGGGATGCAGGCGCGAAGCCGACGCGGTTGACGAAGACGTGGTCGCCCACCAGCAGGGTGTTCTCCATGGAGGGCGAGGGAATCTCGAAGGCCTGCACCGCAAAGGTGATGATGAACAGGCCTACCACCAGAACTCCCGCCAGTGACGCCAGGAACTCGAGAGTGGTTTCTTTTCTCTTTTCGCCTGTGGGGGAAGGCGTTTTCGCCGCCGGGCTGCTTCGGGTGAGAGTGCTGGCCATCCCTACTAATTTACCCGTTCTCGCTGGATAGTAGCTAATCAGCTGAAGGTCGGCTGCGGGCACACAGGATCAGCGCACGATATGGAGCATGCGCGCCCAGCGGGTCTGATCGAAGAAGTGGAAAATCACGTGAAAGATGAAGCCAATGCGATCCGCCGCGCTGCGCTTCAGGTACTGGTTGGGCGATTCCTCGAACGACCAGTAGATGAACAACGGCCGCCCGATAATGTTTTGCCGCGGCACCAAGCCCCAATAGCGGCTGTCATAGCTCACGTCGCGGTTATCGCCCATAACGAAGTAGCGGTCCTGCGGCACCACCAGATCCTCTCCCTGGATGGAGGAACTGAGGGTCAACCGCCATTCCGGGGTGACGCTGGTGGCGTCGGTGGGAGGAATCGCGGGAAAGTTGTCGCGGTAAGGGTTGTAGCTGCCGTTGCGGAGCACGTAAGGCTCGTTGAGCGCCTTGCCGTTGCGATAAACAATTCCGTCACGGAGATGAATATGGTCGCCGGGCACGCCCATCACCCGCTTCACCACGTACAAGCCCGGTTCCGCCGGCGAAAGGAATACCACAATGTCTTCATCCCGCGGATCGTGGTAGGGCAGCAGAGGGCCCAGATAGCGGGAAGCGGGTGAAAACCCGATTCGGTTAACGAACACGTGGTCGCCGATCAGCAGCGTGTCCTCCATGGAACTGGAGGGAATCTCGAAGGCCTGCACCACGAAGGTGATGATGAACAGGCCCACCACCAGGACCACCGCCAGCGAAGCCACAAACTCTATGGTGGTTTCTTTCTTCTTCGGCTGTTTTTTGGGCGGCTTTCTGGCCGCAGCTTTGGTCTTGGTGACGGTGGTCGCCATTGTGATCACTTTACCCGCTCCGGCGGCATACGGCTAATTCACCAGCCGGAAGGTGCGCTTCCAGCGCGTGGCCTGAAAAACGTGTGTAAGGATGTAGGCGAAATGCGTCAGGGTGTCGCCGGGACCGCCGGCGAACGCGTTATCCTCGTCCGGAGCGCGGATGGACCAATAAATGAGCAGCGGCCGGCCCACAATATTGGCGCGCGGCACAAATCCCCAGAAGCGGCTGTCCAGGCTCTCGTCCCGGTTGTCGCCCAGCACAAAGTATTGCCCCGGCGGCACCACCAGTTCGCCCTCGTGCACCAGGCTGCGCATCTGCAGCCACCAGCGCGCCTCCACCCCGGCGGCGACAAAGTCGGTGTTAGGAAAATGGTAGTGGTAGGCGTCGTCCGCCGCCGAACGGTAGATCGCGTAGTTCTCTTTCAGCGGCGTGCCATTTACCCACACCTGCTTGCCGTTCATGCGGATGTGGTCGCCCGGCACTCCGATTACCCGCTTTACAAAGTGCTGGTCCGGGTGCACGGGGTAATGAAACACCACGATATCGCCGCGCTCGATCTTGCTGTAGGGAAGAAGCCTTCCCCACATCCCACCGTTGGCGTAATCCACCTTATCCACCAGCAGGTAGTCGCCGATCAGCAGCGTGTTTTCCATCGACTCGGAGGGAATCTGGAATGCCTGCACCAGGAAAGTGATGACAAAAATAGCAATCACCACAGTGGCCAGCAGGGACTGAATGGAAGCGGGCAAGCCGGCGCGCAGCGCCCGCCGCCGCTCCGGCACGAGTTCCAGGGGTTGCGGCTCCGCCGCTGCCTCCGGTACCGCTTCCGCTAATGGCTGTTCACTCACTCGCTCTTCTCGGATCTTTTGCTCTTGCTCGCCGCGGCCGGCAGCGACCACAGGTATTCCAGCGCCTGCCGCGCCGCATCCTGCTCGGCGCGCTTCTTGGTCGGCCCTGCCGCCTGGGCCACGAATTCCGGCTGGTGCTCGCCCCCACCCTTATGCAGACGCGCTTCCACGGTAAAGGTTTTCCTGTGTTCCGGACCCTCCTCCTTGACCAGCACGTAGGAGGGCTGGGCGTGGCCGGTGGCATGGACAACTTCTTGCAGGGTGGATTTGTAATCGGTGATGGGCACGGTGGTGCCCCCGGGCAGGTCGCGCAGTTCGGGAAGAAGAATGCGCTGCAGGATCAGCTCCCGCGCCTTCTCCAGCCCCCCGTCCAAGTACATGGCCGCCACTACTGCTTCCAACGCATTCACCAGCAGGGCGGCCTTGCTGCGCCCCCCGCTTTTCTCCTCGCCCCGGCCCAGCGCCAGGTACTTGCCCAAATCCAGCTCGCGGGCCACCCGCACCAGATGCCGGCCGCTCACCAGGTGGGCGCGCATCTTGGAAAGGTGACCTTCCTCGAACTCCGGAAAACGCCGGTAGAGTTCCTCGCTGGTGACGAAGCCCAACACGGCGTCGCCCAGGAACTCCAGTTGCTCGTTATCTATGATTTTACCGCCGACGCTGGCTTCCTGTTCGCGCGCCCTGGAACTGTGAGTCAGCGCCCGGTGCAGCAGGTCCGGGCGCTGAAAATGGTGTCCCAGCGCCGCTTCCAAAGCGGCTGTGTTCCATTTCTCCATGGCAGACTACCAGGCGCCAACTGCGTGCCAGGCGCCCTGCCCCGCGGTAGCGCTGAACTGCTCTTCCCCTCTACGGATGCGGAGTTTGCGGCTGGGGCGAAGTCGGCGCCGGCTTGGGCTGGTTCGCGGGCGCACTGCCCGGCGTGCCCGCCAGCTGCTTCAGCCGGCTCTGCTCCTGGCGCGAGAGCTGGCCCACCGCCGTGTTCTCCTGGGTCATGGTTACGGCCTGGTTGGCCGTGGCCAGCGCTTCCGCATACTTGCTCTGCTTGTCCAGCGCTACCGCGAGTCGCAGATAATTGACCGGGTCCGGCTGGGCCTTGCCCGTATCAATGGCCTTGCGCAGGTTCTGCTCGGCTCCGGCATAATCGTTTCTCTCCATGGCGATGTTGCCGAGAATGGCGTAGGCGGTGGCGCGCAGCCAGTCCTTCGCTCCCTGCACCTTGTCCGGCGGCGCAGTCGGCGAAAATGGCAAGTCGGTGTCAATGGTTTCCAGCGCGTGGCTGGCCAGCTTATTGGCCTCGTCAGTCTTCTCTTTGAAGTCCAGATCGGTGTTGCGCGTGCGCTCGGAAAGCACCTCCGCCACCTCGATCAGCGCCTGCGGATCGTTCGGGTCAATGGTCAGGATTTTGCGCCCCATCTCCACCATCTTGTCGGCGTTGTTGGCGTTCTGGTAGCTGTTCATGACTTGGCGATAAAGCAGGACGCGCAGCTCGCTGTCCGGGAACTTGGCGGCGAAATCGTTGGCCGCCTTCTCCTGCGCTTCCGGCGTGGTGGCTGCCGCCGCCGCCTGGAATGCTTTGTACTCTTCCTGCGACTTGGCTTGTGGCGGGCGCTTCGGTGTCGCGGCTGCCTCTCCCTGGGCGCCGGCGGCTCCTGGCTGCGCTTGGCTTCCGGCGGCTCCTGTCTGGCCCTGCGCGCCCGCCGCTCCTGGCGACTGGGTGCCCTGGGCCGGCGGCTGCTGGCCCTGCGTGTTGCCCGTCTGTTTCGTATTGGTCTGCGCCATGGCCCAGCTTGCGACCAGTAGCGTGGCTGCAAAGACGATAACTCGCTTCATGCTCTCTCCTTGCCTTGTGGGCGAATTGCTCCCGCTTCTTTCTGCCTGTTGCGAACTTACTGCGCGTGCGCCGGCGGCGCGTACGGCTGCTTCAAGCCCTTCTCGGCGGCGTCTCTCGCCTGCGGATCCAGGCCCCCGCTGGTCAAAGCCGCGCGGTAATGGTCCAGGGCCGCTTGCCGATTATCCTGCAGATCAAAGATTCTTCCCAGATAGATGTGCGACCAGGCCAGCACTCGCGGTTCTTTGCTGACCTCCACCGTGCGCGTGAAGTATTTGTTTGCCTGCGCCATGTCGCCCTTCATGGTAGCGGTGCGCGCCAGAATGAAATAGGCCCGTCCGGGATCGCCCTGCTGCTGCGTAAGTGACTGCTCCGCCAGTTGCTGCGCCCCGGCCAGATTGCCGCCCGCCAGGTCCTTCTCCGCCTCGTCCAGCGGCGAAGGCTTGGGCGGCGCCAGGCGCACCACTTCCGGGTGCGCGCTCTTGGCGAACACCACGTTGCGCGCCACCTTCTTCTGGTGGTCCACGTCCATGTCGTAGAGCCAGTTAGGAAACGCGTCCTGCAAACCAACCGGCCCTTTTTCGAACTTGGGCAGCTGCTCGTAGAAATATTGGGTCAGAACGTAGCCCTGCTGCATGGCCGCATCCACCGCCTGATCGCGCTGCGCTTCCACTTCCTTGCCCTTGCCCGGGATCATGCGTGCCTCGATGGCCTCAATCAACGACTCCGTGCACAGCAAGGTAGCGTCGCGCTTAAAAATTTCGTCCATGGGAGCGGTTTGCACCAGTGGCAGCAGCGGTTCCAGGTGGCTCATGGCGGTCGGCCGCTTCATGGCCAAGGGGTCGAGCACGTAATGAAGGTAGGTGTGGCGGATCTGGTTGTATTGCAAGCTGCCGTGCGCGGGCGTGAGCACAATGTAGTATTCGCTGCCGTAGTTGCGCGCGTTCACCTGCCCCGGCGCTCCCAGCGGCGCCAGATAAATATTGAACTTGCGCCCCATGTAGCCGGCAATAGGCAGCCGCAGGTACAAGTCGGTGGACATCAGCAGCTTGGCGATGGGCTCGTGAAACTGGTTGATCAGGCCCTCGTACTGGCCCTGATGGCGCTGCCACAGGCTGTGCAGGTCGGCGGCCTTATAGAAGGTGGGCAGCAGGGGCACGACGCCCAGCACGTAGCCAGCGTCGGGCGGCAGGTCAGCCTCTTTGATTTCCGGCTTGAAGTCGGGCGGCGGACCCAGGGTCAGCGCCAGCGAAATGTACTGCGCCAGGTCGTGCGACTGGTCGCCCTGGCGGTGGTCGGCGTAGAACTGGCAGATTTGCCGGGTGGCCGCCTGTGCCTCCGGCGAGGCTTCGGCAGCCCGCGACAGCTCGGAACGGATTTCGCGGCGCACCGCGTCGGATTGCCCTAGTTCCTGGTCGTAGCCGCAGGTGTTCATGGCGGCCAGCACGGTAAACAGGGTTTCGCTGGTGTCCACCGTGGCCTTGGGGGTCATCTGGGCGGACGCTCTGGGAGCCAGGCCTAGCTCAATCGCGCAGACCTGGACCAGCGCGCCCAGGAGCGCGACGCACCACCAGCGCCGGAGCCTTAAATTCAGGAAAATGCCTCCCGCAGACGGGTAAAAGCTAGGGGAACACTAGCCTAAGTTTACGGACTAAGCGGCAGGGGGTCAAACCGGGGGCGGCGATTAGGAGACAGAGCGCTTCAAAATCGGGCCCCTAGATGTTGTGGTTGCTGATATCGCGACCACAGGTGGCGAAGATGAAACGCTCACGGGCTGGACCGCAATCTCGGCCCCGGGATCTTCGCACGCGGTTGCGCCGTGCCGAACCCGCTGCGCTCGCGCGGGCGG
>Ga0075426_10002753_pt1 | contig 12555 bp, 7 predicted proteins | sample SoiMethybrSBSTD5_FD_75304 | JGI IMG/M metagenome (GOLD analysis project Ga0075426, IMG submission 75304) | Bulk soil microbial communities from a Populus tree surrounding site in Tennessee, USA - Soil MetaG P. TD hybrid SBSTD5 | ecosystem: Environmental > Terrestrial > Soil > Tree plantation...
TCTTGAAAAACCGCGGGCAGCGCCGCCATGCTCGCCCAAACGCGCAAAAGCAGGAATTGAAAACGAACGAAAATGATCAGCAGCGCAATGGGCGCGATCAGATAGAACGCGTTCATCGGCAGAAGATTCCCAAGCCGCCGCCACGGAATCGTCGGCCCATCCAAAATCAAGCGCGCGTCCGAAGTCGTCGCTACCACAACGCAGCAGATCGCGCTTGCAGTGAGCATCAGAAAATAAAACCAGCGCGCCGTCCTCGTCGCTTCCCAAACCGCTTTCGATCCATCAATCGAAGAAATTGTTTCCGGCAGCATCGCGTCATACAAATTCGCGCCACCGAGCCGCCCGAGCCAAAGCCCTTCCGCGCCGTACAATTGCGCGCCCATCAAATTCGCGCCGCGCAATTCCGCGCCGAGCAAATTTGCGTTGCACAAGTCCGCCTGCACCAGCGAAGCGCCCTTCAGATTCGCCATGGACAAATCGGCGTTGCGCAAATTCGCGCGCTGCAATAACGCACCCTGCAAATTCACGCCGGTCAAATCGGCGTTTTCCAGATTCACGCCGCTGAGATCCGCTTTCGTTCCCTCGTCTCCGCCGGATTCGACCCAGATGCGGTGCTGATCAAGGATTGCGGCTAGCTCGATCAGGTCGATTTCGCCCGCGGCGCCGGTGTGAATATTTTCCGGAATCGGCACGGCGCGCGACGTAGTCGGCTTCTCGTCAAAATTGAGCGCACGGCCGCTGCCCGATCTTTTTGCGGCTTCCGCGGGCGGCGGTTCCGGCAATCGAGGGGAAGGAACTTTACTTTCGTGTTTGGGCTTACTGGCCAATACAGAATGTTTCGGCGTGTCAGTCTGTTCCGCCGGCCTTTCCGGTTGAGCGCCGCGCTCGATCAGCGCGATCATTTCTTCTTTTGTCGCCAGTCGCTCGGTGCCGGGATCGAGCGAAAGTTTTCGCGAAATATCTATATCTTGGGCCGGGGAGTCCGGCATGGGCAATACCCTCAGGGCAATTTTGTGAGCCGCGGATTAACGCGGACTCGGCCAGGTGAACTGATGATGGCCGATTAGGGCGCGGAAGTCGCCTGACCTGAAGTACAGGAGCGGCGAAGAAAACACGACCTGTGAAAAACAAAGAGCCGGGGCGCTTCGCTGAGGGGCCAAGGCACCCCGGCTTATCCTGCCCGCCTCCGCAGTGAGCGAGTAGGAAGACCGTGAACTGCAAACTCAAAGAAACCGTTGCGCGAAGCTGAAACAACGAGACGAGAAACGTCAGTTGTCTTCGTCGCCGCGCAAAAATTCGTAGCGCTCGATCGCGGCGACGACGCCAACGGAAGACTCGTCACGCGGTTCGGTGCGCTGAACCCGGCCGAGGCAACGGACACGGACCGGTCCGGCCAGGGTGATCTCGTTCGGAAGCGTCAGAAGGATTTCGACGGCGGAGCCTTCCTTGACGTCCTTGGCGAGGTAAAAGTAGACCCCGCGGGAGCTAACATCGCGGGATTCGGTGCTGGTTTCTCCAACGGCGGCCCCGGTAGTCCAACGAACGGTAAGGGGTAGCCGCATGGAGAACCGCTGAGTTGTGCGGCGTTCAGAGCCGGTCAAGGAAAACCTCCTCGAATGAAGGCCCAGTCTATATGGGGAGGGGCGGGGGGACAATAGGACAAGAGGTACAAAAAAGACCTGGGCGGATGAAGTACCGACGTACTAGGAGAGAACGCGAGGCGCGAGGGAGTTGGGGACATTTCGGGAAAGGCGACTGGGACGAGGCGAGTTCCAGAATGGGAAGAGTTTGGGTACACCCCGGTTGTTTTCGTAAGAGTGGCAAATACAGGGCTTAGCGGTGAAATAGGGGGTGGAACTGCGTCCATAGGAGGAAACGGTGGATTGCCACCGCCACCCCCGGGGAGTTTGTATGAGTATCAAAAGAAAGGGTTTGCGGCAGGAGGCATTTGCATGAGTAGCAAAGCGAAGGGGATAGGGATTGCTGGGCGGAGAAGCGGGAGCGGGCTGAAGCTCGTGAGTCACAGGCAAGTGTAGCAAACGAGGAGTATAAAGTCAACAGTTAATTGATTGTGTAATTCGAATGAGTTGTGGAAATTTGTTCGAACGGGAAGAAAAGTCAGAAGAAGGAACCCACCCTTTGCGTAGGTCAGAAGCGCAAAGGGTAGGCCACCCCGAGTTGCTCATTCATTCATTCTTCGGCGATTCCGATCGAGTGTGCCACCCGCCGGAACCTGGGGCACCGGGCCGAGACTCCACTTTTCTCTTCCCTGCGATTGGCGCATCGGAAGCCTAGTTCGCCGCTACTCTCCCTTTTCCCCGATCAAATCGAAACTTACCTTATAGGTGAAGAATTCGATCCCCTCAGTTGCGGAGACAGCGTACTTGATGCGTTCGTCAGACAGACCCGTGATAATGATTCCCCGTACCTTTTCTCCCAACCCAGCCTTATGCTTGCGAATCCAACCCATGTATCGCAAAAGCTGTCCCACAACGCGGTCGCTCTCATGGCCCTTTTTTAGCTCGATCACGACCCAGTCTCCGGTTGCCCGATCGCGGGCAAGTATATCGATCTCGCCAACGCCAGTGTTGAATTCAACTGCCTTTTCTTCGTCTTCAACATACAGATCGAGAGTTTTTGCCAGAGGCGTCTTGCTCCAGTTCGAAACGATGAATTCTTGCAGATACTTTTCAAGCGAGAACGCCGCGTTACTTTCAATCGTATCTGTCGGCCCACCATCGCTGTCGGAGTCTTCACGCGGAGCAAGAGTCTTTCCACCCCCCGCCTTTGGCAGCATGGTAAGAGGAGATGAGACGCCATGAACCATGAGAGAGAACATGGAATCGACTAGATAGAGCGGTTGTTGGATTTCATCGCTTAATTGATGGCATGCCGCGTTCAACGATGCGTATCGCTTTGAGAAGGATTCTGACTCCCTAATAGTGTTCCGCCCGAGCAGCTTCAGCCCTTCGTCGCTGATCCGGTTGTACACAGAATAATTGTCAGGGTAGACGCACATCAGGATCGGCGTAATCACCGCTCGGCCTAATCCTTTAATGAAGGGTGGCTTGCCCTTCGGAGCGATCGCATCGAGGCGTTGCTCAAGTGGTTTCAATTCGTCCAACAGAATTTCGAGGCACTCGCGGAGCCGCACCATATTTTCATAAATCTGTGGCTGACGATGGAGACCGCTCCAATGCTTGTTGTTCTTTAACAACAGGAAATCTCTGAACCCATCCTGCGTCACGTTACCTAAGTTCCGAGGCGAAAAATACCTCCCATAGTATTCCATTGCAGCCCTCTGAGCCTTCACCTCTTCCGGCTTGCTCGTTAGCCATTCCGAGAGAATTCTGTTCGCTTGTTCGACTGTCGTTGTTGTCATCGGATCCCCTGCACGCTAAATTTTAAAAGAAGCCGCATTCCGGAACGACTATGATTCATCTGTAGCAATCTCGCCGGACGTAGTTTCGCTTGGATAGTTGAAGAAGAGTTGATTGCCGTCGGGATCGTCGACCACTAGGAGCCGGTAGCCCCACGAACCTTCCTTGACCTTGACGCCCTTGGCCTCGAGTTCGGCGCGCAGCGCGTCCAACGCGGCGACCGCGGCCTCGGGCGTTGCGGGCTCGACGTTAAGCGAAATGAACATCAGCCCCTTGCCAACCTTCTCCGGCCACGTATCGGCCAGGATAAGCGCGCAGCCCTGCCGGTCGACCTCCGCAACGTGCGCTTTGCCGTTCTTGTCGTAGCGCCAAGGACTCGTGAAGCCAAGCCGGTTAATGTAAAAGAGGAGCGAGGCGTCAACGTCGGTTACATGAAGGACAGCGCGTGCGAACCAGTCTGTCATGGGCTGTATATCCCCCAATTTAATGATAACAACGTAGATGAAGTGGCAAATCCTCTGCCAAGTCGCAGACTAAGTCAAAATCCGCACCCTTGACCCCGAAGGGTGCGGCACCCGATTTTACTTCTTGCTCGTTGGTTGAAGCGCTTGCTGCGGTTGCGAGCAAGACAGGACACAGCGGACGTCAAGAACTCCACCCTTAAAGCCGAAAGGATGTACCTCGTTAGCTCTTGGAGGGGGCGGGGGCGCTTTTTTCTCCGGGTTTGACGGAGGAGCGGACGACGATGATTTTTCCGAGAACGTCGAACCAGAAAGGCGCGCCGAGAGATGCGGCACATGCGGTGAGGAACCAGCCCAGGAGCGCGCCAAGCCACAACATGGGATTCAACTGCATGTTTTGCAAACCAGCGCGGCTCCAGCCGATGGGAACGTTGGTGCCTTTGAGCTCTTCGATATCTGCTTTCAACCCTTGATCGAGAACGGGCGCGCTGCCGCCGGCAGGAGTGGAAGTTGCTGAAGCGGGATGTTTGTCCAGATAGCCCTGCGCGGCCGCGACGAGGGCTTCGCGCTTGGCTTGATTGGTCCAAAGATCCTGAGCGAGCGCGATGGAATTGACGTTCATGGCGACGGCGATGAGGAAGGCGCAGGCAAAGATGATGACGTGAGCGCGGCGCTTGTACCAGCCGGAGACGCGGTCCATGGCGGAGTTGAACCAGGCTTCGAGGCCGGCGCGGAATTTTTCGAGGTCGTCCTGAGCATCGTTGAGGAGCGTGAGCAGCGCGGACTTCACCTGATCGTTGGCAATTTGATTGATGGAGTTGCGGATGTCGGCTGCCGAAGGAATATTGCCGCCGGCGGGGCCAAGCAGGCCGGCGACGGCATTGGCGAAGTCTTTGGAGGGAATGTAAGACGGGAGCGTTTTGTTTTTTGTGGCTTCGGCGTAAGTTCCGCGGAAAAGGCTGAAGATGAGGCCGTGATTGTAAAGTTTGTCGACGAGGCCGGTGTTGGCGCCGAGAAGTCCTTTGATTCCCTTCTCCAAATCGCCGGCACGATTTTTGAGGCGAGTTTCGAGAAGTTCGTTGAAGGCAGAGCAGATGAGACTGAGGAGAAGAAAGACGAAGACCATACCGATGGCAACGTCAAGCAGGGCTGAGCCGAACATGGAGTGACCTCCTTCGAAGATGCTCTACCAGAACGCAATGGTCGCGAGAACCCTCGCGTTAGTACAACGACGGACGCGCTGAACCGCCCAAGAGAGAAGTGTTCATGTTAGCGATGGTGTGCTGCCCTTCGTTCCCTCCCCAGGCAAATAGGAGAGATACCATCGGGAACGCGCCAGCGCGTAGCGTGAGTCCGGTGGCAAAGCTGTGCTTCAAATGGCTAAATCCCAAATCGCCGCGGGTCACGGCCACCCGACCCTGATCCGCCGTGAACTTCAACCCAAACGGGCCCCAGATCGAGTGTTCGAACGTTTCCTGCAGGAGCAAAACGTTGGGTCCGCGAAATCGGTAGTCTTGATAGCTTCCAAGTGACAATGCACTGTTGATGTCTTGCCCACCCAATGTCTGTTGAAAATAGAACGGAACCGTGCTGCTTGCTGAATTGATGGATTCGGAAACAAACAGTCGCACACCCACCGAGCCGTTGACGTTTAGCGTACGTGGGATCTTTGGACAGCTATCGCCGGATGGTGCGCATGAATCCGGGCCCAGGGTCCCCGCATGAGGCACAGGCTGTGTATACCCGTGAAGATAGTAGGTGTGGTTTAGATCGACGGTCCAACGCAAAAAGGACCTGTGCGAATCGGACGGCGCAAAGTATTGTTGAAATTTGCCTAGATAATTGAGTTCGAAGCTCCCGATGACCGGTTTGATCCGTACTCCTTCGCCCAATTGCGCGAAACCTGGCTGATTGCTTAGGCCAGGCGCGCTTGCGTCTGTGTAGAGCGCTTCGATCGAGGGTACGGACTGCCCATGCTCGCCGCGAAGATCGACGAAGCGTCCGCTGACTTCGCCGATTAATGCGAGATTCAGCTTGCGAATTGCTCTCCACTCGAACACAGGCTTAATCGCACTCGCGCCAACAATGGTTTGGTTCATTCCGTAGACAGACTTCCCCGCTTGCGACGAGTCGTTGCCCAAGCCAAAGAAGTACAACTTGTTTAGCGAAATTGCTTGCGCATAGAAATTGAACACCGTGTAGGGGTGGACGAAGCTAGCCTCGCTTTTGTCTTTTGCTTCATCCCCTGGAATCGCTCCTTGTGATTTTGATCCTTCCGGTGGCGTTGCCTCGGCATGCGGCGTTAAGACCTTAATCGGAGGTTTTGCTCTATGCGGCGTGTGAACCATGGTCATGTATCCGCCTGCGCGCCAGCTGGCGTTCGTCGCGCCGGTCGCGTCCACGTCCCAGCTCAACCGCCAATTCGTAGTGTTTTTTGACCATACGAAGGCCGCTCCCAAACCGAATCCGTTTTGCGGGGGAAGACTGCCAGCGGCTATGTGAAAGGGATGATCGGTAAAAAAAGTGTAGGCACACCCAGGCACGGAGCCGAAACTGAACGCTCCGCATGCATCGGAAATACGCTCCCTTTCGCGGCGCCACTCTGCCCCGAACGGGGTTTCTTGAGCCGAAACGAGCGACGCACCCAGCAGAGCTAATTGCAAACCGAACCAGATGTAGCGTTTCAAGATTCCCTCCTCTTTTTGGGCTTCGCTCGCTTCCCACTTTTCCGTTCGTTTGTGTGGCTGGCAGACTTTGTGCGTTGTCTCGCCGCGTCAGAGTGGGCGAGGTGGATGGCCTCGGTCACCTCGCGAATATAGCGCGCCGCTTCGCCCTCGGTTTGAATCGCGTGAGTGTATATCTTCGAGCGATAAGCGAGAGGCAGGCGCCGCTCCGCATGCTGCAAATGCTGGATTTGCGCCAAGAGCAAGCCGGATACCGGCCGGTGAGGATTCATCGCTTTTTTCGAAGGCTTAGGCACATGTATGATGGTCATGATGGTTGGCTCCCCGCTGGCTGCTGTTTCTAAACATCGAACTCCGGACAATCGCTGCGCATCGTGTCAAGCGACAGAAGATTCCTTTGCGGATCGACCGGCCCGGTGTTGGGCTCGATGAACACATCGGCATGGATTTCGCGCGGCGATTGCTTCGCGTCGCCGTTCAGAAAAAATTTGGTAATCGTCGCCGGAATCGAAGCGTGATCGAAGACCCGGTCCACCACTGTATTCTTCGGGATCCACGGAGAGATAAGGACGGCCGGAACGCGCACTCCGAGTCGATCGAACTTAAACTCCATTCCGGTCCCGGTGCTGTTCGCGGAAGCTGTAAATTGATCGGCGGTACAGGCAGGAGGCGGGACATGATCGAAAATGCCTCCGTGTTCGTCATAAACCACCAGCAGCGCGGTGCTTCGCCACAGAGCCGGATTTCGCTTGATCCGCATGTAGACCTCGGCGATCAAGAACTCACCGGCCTGAACGTCGTGGTCAGGGTGCTGGTCATTTGCGACTTCCTCCCCAGCGTCGGTTTCGTGGTCGTTGTAATTTGGCTCGACAAAGGAATATTCGGGCAGCCCGCCCTGGTCACAGGCGCTCAGAAACTGCTTGTACGTGCCAAACAGTTCTGGCTGGTTCTGCAGTAGGTTGACGACTTCCATGGTGGAGCTGGTCGTGTCGTAGTAGTAGACCTTGGCGGTATGTTTCGGGGTGGCATTGATCAGACGTGCGTAAATGCTTTTGATCGGCTCGATGATGTCGAAGGGGTTCATATCGACCCGGCCAAACGAGGTGCCATAGTGCGCAAAGGCACGATTGCAGATGGTCGGCCCGGGAATCGAAGCAAACCAGCGGTTGAAGACGGCAAATTCGAGAGCTAGGGTCGTGAGCACCGGCAGATCGTCCTTCTTGAAGTAGTACATGATCTTCTGTGAATGCGCGACATCGCGTCGTTGATTGAAATAGCTCTTCACGAACCCCTGCATATTAGGGGATCTTCCTGGGCTCTTGTCTCCGCCGAAAATTTGCAGATCCACCGCGGGAAAGTGGTGGTCGGGGTCGGGGTTGAGCTGCCCCTGAAAGTCCGCAAGCGGCTGCGGTTTAACCTCACCGCCCGTGGTGTCTAGATTGTTCCATGTGTCGCTGACCCCGTCGATCCTTGAATTCACTGCTTTTAGGGATCCGAGCATGTGGTCGAAGGAGCGGTTTTCCATCATGAGAACGACGATGTGCTTCAAATTGTCTAAACCTGCGGACATAGGGGACTCCTGAGATGGCGGTTCGAGGGGTAGTGAGGAATGAGGAGAGGGCGTTACAGGTCGCTGCGAAGAAATGAAGCGACGCGGGCGGAAACCGAGCGTGCAGCGGCGACACGCTCGGCGCGGATCAGCGGATCAATTGACCACGAGGGTGAGATTGGTTGTGTGAGTCAAGGTGCCGGAAGTGGCGGTGACCGTGACGGTGTAACTGCCAGCCGGCGTGCCAGTAGGAGGAGGGGGCGGAGGAGGAGCTGAGTAGCCGCCACCGCAACCTGCGGCGTGCAATGCGAAGTAGAGCGTGGTAGCGGCGAGAGGAAGCGCATAAGCATAGCGCGGACGGCGAGAGCGAATGAGATAGAGCATCGCTGCCAAGATTGCGGCCAAAAGAATTAAGAGAATCGGAAGCGGGCGATAGTCAAACCGACGGAATCTCGTTGTCGGCGGGAGGAGACCGCGCGCAGTGGTGGTAACGGTGACGGTCGCGGAGCCGTTGGTTAGTGATGTCGGGTTGACCGAACAGTGCGTCGCGGTTGCGACGTTGGCGACAACGGAGCAGGAGAGATTGACGCTGGAAGTGAAGCCGTTTTGCGGCGTGACGGTGATGACGTTGGAGTAAGTAGCGGTGGCGCCGGCGTTGACGGTTTGGGATGTGGTGCCGGCGGCAGCAAGCGTGAAGTCTGGCGGGCCGGTGACGGTGAAATTAAAAGGAGCCGATGTGCCGGCGGGCGCAGGGTCAACAATGTAGATTGGAAGATTTCCTGCCGCGGTGGGGAGGTTGATGCCTGCAGTCAGCGAAGTCGAGCTAACGAAAGTTGATCCGTAACAGCCGAAATTCGGCGGAACTCCGACGCAGACGCTTGCACCGAAAACAAAATTGGTGCCGGTAATGGTCAAATTGACGCCGAAACCCGCTTGGCCGGAAGGAGGGGTAATAGAGGTGATTGTTGGAACGACCGTGGGGGCAGTCACGGAAAACGGCAAGGAATTCGAGGGACCACCCGCAGGAGATGGATTCGTTACCACAATCGGGAAGGTTCCCGAAGTGGCGAGGAGGGAAATCGGGATGGTCGCCTGCATAAGATTGTGATTGAAGAGAGACATTGGGAGTGGAGTGCCATTGAAGGTCAGGACGGCATTTGACGCAAAGTTCGTACCGGAAATGTTAACGGCTGACGGAAAGAGAGTACCCGCAAGAGCGCTGTTCGGGGAGACCGAGCTCAGCGTAGGGACAGGATAGACACCGACGTTGACGGTAAAAGGAAGCGAGTTAGAGCTTCCGAGCGTTGGTTCTGGATTGCCAACAACTACGGTATAAGCGCCCGGGAAAAGAATAGCCGATGCCGGGACGGCAGCGGTTATTTGGGAACCGCTGACGAACGTCGTTGTTAGAGAGGTCGAAGCAAAGGTTGACTCGACGAGGGTCGCAGTCGCTCCATTGAGAAAACCCGTTCCGTTAATAGTAAGCGTGAATCCTGGATCACCGGAATTGGCGCTGGTCGGGGAGACGGAAGTGATGGTTGGCGCAGGGTTTAAGCCAAAATTGTAAGCGAAGTTCAACTGGGTTCTGCCTCCAAGCGCCTCGGGATTGGGGTCGGGCGGACCGAAGGAGCTGACCATGATGTAGTAGGTCGTACCCGTGGTCAGCGGAACGCCTTGCAGCTGCGATTGGATAACGACTCCGGGGTTGATGTCGTCGTTGCAGGCAACGTTGGTCAGAGCGCCCTGAGTACCGGTCCAAATGGATAGAACCGTGTCGTAGGAACTGCCCTGAGTATCAACGTTAAGATTCGCGGAAAACTGTGGAGTGAATTTATACCAAATGGTGTTGTAGGCGCCGTTGGGATGGCCGCCGGTGTTTCCTTGTGCGCTGGTGAATTGGTTCGCGCACGGAGGAACTGGATCGGATGATTCAGCGGTGGCTCCGGAAGAGTCTTGCAATTCGCCAATACTCAATTGCGTGATGTTGATGGTGGCAGCGAAGTTGTCGTTGGGAGGCGGAGGAGCAGCGACTTTGAAAGTAAGGGAGTTCGACTTGCCGCCGCCGGGAGGGGTGTTCTGCACGCTGATGTCGTTCGTGCTTCCAAAAGGACCGAGCAGATTAGCCGGCAAAGTTGCAGCGAGACATGTTGGGAGGGGGCAGGAAGCTGTCGGTGCGGCGATGGTGGCGCCGCTTGGCGCACCGTTCCAAAGAATTTTGGCGAAACTTGAAAAGCCTGTGCCGACGAATTTGACTGGAATGTTCGTGGAGGGAGATGGGGTTTGTACTGGCGTGCTGGAAGGAGTGATGCTGGTGATGGCCGGCGTGGCGGCGAGAACGGCAAATGGAAGTGAATTGCTGATTTGAGTTCCAACCTTCACAGTGATGGGCGGCGTGCCGGCAACGGTGAGTAACGATGCGGCGATCGTGGCAGTAAGTTGCGTGTCAGAGACGGGCGTCGTGGTGACTCCCGTTGTCGCGCCATTCCATTGAACAGCTCCACCGGTCAGGCCTGAGCCATTTACCGTAAGCGTAAAAGTGGTGCCTCCGGCATTGGCGGAAACGGGAGAAAAGGAAGAGATATGCGGACCGGAGAAAGTGAAATTGTTCAGCACGATCGTCCAGGCGCCGCGGCCGTGGGTTCCAGCGAGGAGCGTGCGGGAAGCTTCCTGCAAACGCAAAGAGAGTACGGCGACACGCGGAAGGCCAGTGCCGAGAGTGTTCCATTTGCACGGCGAGGCGGAGCAGTCGCCGAGGAAGACGCCGAGGTCCGTTGCAGCGTAAAGAGTGTTGGGCAAATCGGGATCGACGAGCACGTCGTTGACGGGAACGTTGGGAAGATCCGCGACGGCTGGGGTAGAGCAGGGCGATGTTGAACAGCTCACATCGACCCAATTTTGTCCGCCGGTCGTGGTCTTGAAAATGTGGCCGAGAGGATCGTTGATCGAATTTCCAAACGGGTCCAGTCCCACAAAAGCAAAACCTGAAAATGCGGCATAGGCTGTCATTCCAGTGGCATCGGAGGGATCAACAGCGACGGAAGTGATAGGCCGAGGCGGAATGCCAGCCTGGCTCCACGGAATTCCGCCAACAAATACGGGACTCGTTACCGAAATGTTTTGAATCGTGAAGCCCCCACTCGTGTTCACACCGACATAGAGAATGTTTGGATTGCCGGGAGCAACGGTGAGAGACGTGAGCCACTGGCCGGCATTACCATTCACCAAGTCTGGAGTAATCGCTGTCCAAGTCGTTCCGGCGTCGAGAGATTGGTAGATTTTGGTTGTGCCGAAATAGAGGACGTTGCCAGTGTTGGGGTCCGTTGTGAGCGGTGGAACAAAACTCGATGTATCCGAAGGATTGATGCCGTTGACCGCGGGTGAAAATGTTCCGATTGCTCCATTTTGGAAGGAAACGTTGACGGGAGCGCCGGTAACGCATCCGACGTAGATCGTGCTTGGTATCTGAAAGTCGACCGCGGTCGAACCACCATCTCCGCACATCTTGTCGTCCTGCCACGAAACACCACCTTGGTAAACCAGGCTGCCGTTGTCCTGCGTACCGCCAAATGCCGCGGCGGGATTGGAAACTGGAAGGGAAACGGCGGGATAGAACTGCGTGATGGACAGCGAAGGATTGTTGAGATTGGTCCATTGGATGGAGCTGGCTTCGGCGTCGTCGGTACGCCAAATGCCGCCGTCGTTGCCGAGATAGAGTCGAACTTTGCCAGTGTTCGTCCGAAACAGCGCAATGGCGTGATTGTCAACGTGGGGGAGACCGGCGCTTCCGAGAGGGAGATTCGGGATAACAGAAGACCAGGATGTGCCGTTGTTGATCGTGCGGACGACCCACGCGGGATTTCCGCTATTATCCGCGACCGCACTTCCAGCGAAAAACGCGGTACCGGGCTGCGTCGGGTCCACTTTCACAACGTTGTCGTACCAGCATTGTTGCTGGCAAACGTCCGGAGCGTTCGTCTTGGTCCACGTAGTCCCACCATTCGTGGTGAGAAATACTCCGAGATTAGTGCCGGAGCCAGTAGATGAATCGGCGACGGATGCGTAGACGGTATTGCCCGTCGTGTCGCTGGGAGCGATGCCGAGGTCAATGCGGCCCATGGTTGATTGGGCAGGCAGCGTAGAGGAGGTGAGCCGGGTGAAATGGACGGTCGAACAAGTGCCGCCGACAGATGTAGCTTTGTAGATGCCATTGCCATTGGGAGCGTTGGGGGAACTGCCGAAAATATTGCCGAGCGCCGCGTAGGCAACGGACGACGAAGCAAAACCAACAAAAGTGGCTTCCTGGTCTGGGAGAACGTTAGTCCACGTCGAACCGCCGTTGTCGGAGCAGTAGACGCCTTCTTTCGGACCTTCGAGGATAATTTGTACGCCCGCCAAGATCATGTTGCTATTGTTTGGATTGACGGAGAGATAGCTGACATGAGCTCCGCCAAAATTGAGAAAGCCGAAGCCTGGATTGAACG
>Ga0075426_10002754_pt1 | contig 12552 bp, 13 predicted proteins | sample SoiMethybrSBSTD5_FD_75304 | JGI IMG/M metagenome (GOLD analysis project Ga0075426, IMG submission 75304) | Bulk soil microbial communities from a Populus tree surrounding site in Tennessee, USA - Soil MetaG P. TD hybrid SBSTD5 | ecosystem: Environmental > Terrestrial > Soil > Tree plantation...
TGCACTCGGGACACGTGATCATCCCGGCGCGGTGCAGGACGAACTCGCCGCAGACGAGGCACTCGAGGCTCGCGCCTCGAAGCAGCGCCTGCAGCTCCTGCTCGAGCGTGCGGTGAAGGGGCGCAACCGAGCTCACAGCTCGCGGAACACCCCCGTGACACGCCCGAGGATCTGCACGTGCGAGGCGTAGATCGGCTCGAGCGCATCGTTCTCCGGCTGGAGCCGGACGCGACCGCTGTCGCGGAAAAACCGCTTCACCGTTGCTTCGTCGGCGGACTCGTCGTCACCGGCGAGCGCAACCACGATCTCGCCGTTGCGCGCATCCTGCGCCCGCTGGACGACGACGATGTCCCCGTCGAGGATCCCGGCGTTGACCATCGAGTCGCCCTTCACGCGCAGCAGGAAGTCGCCGTGGAGCGTCTCGGGCACGGCGAGGTGGTCCTCCACGTTCTGATCGGCGAGCAGCGGGCCTCCGGCTGCGATCTGCCCGACGAGCGGGAGGCGCGCCATGGCCGCGGCCGGCGCCTCCGAGCGCTCGCGGCCGACGAGTTCCAGCGCACGCGGCTTCGTCGGGTCGCGCCTCAGCAGCCCGGCGCGCTCGAGGTTCGCGAGATGGGCGTGCACGGTCGAGGGCGACGCGAGCCCCACGGCCTCGCCGATCTCGCGCACCGTCGGCGGGTAGCCGTGGTGGTCGACGTAGTCGACGAGGAAGTCCCAGATCTCCTGTTGCCGTCCCGTCAGCATCTCCGCCTCCAGGGTTGAGTGGTCGATCGAACGTGTGTTCGCTACCACGGTAGAGACTCCTGCGGACGGCGTCAAGGCGAGCTCGAAAGGATCGGGTCGACCCTCGCGGGTCGGACCCAATGCGCTGGAGAGGACTTGAACCTCCACGGCCGTTTAAGGCCACTAGGCCCTCAACCTAGCGCGTCTACCAATTCCGCCACCAGCGCCTGAGGGAGAGCCAGTGTAGCCGCAGTTCGTCGCTAGAGTCCGACGCCGTGCGCGACCTTTGTGCAGCCGCCGTCGCCGCCGCGACCGCGGCCGGCGCAGACTACTCCGACGCGCGCGTGGTGCTGAAGCGGGAGCAGCTCGTGGCCGCGAAGAACGGCCGCGTCGACCGCATGACGGACGCCGAGAGCGAGGGGATCGGCGTTCGCGTCCTCGTGAACGGCGCGTGGGGGTTCGCGTGTGACCGGCGCCTCACGCACGAAGGCGCGCAGAACGCCGCGGCGCGCGCGTGCAGCTTCGCACGCGCCGCCGCAGGACGGCACTCGCGCGCGCTTGCGCCGCTCGAGCCGCGGCAGGGCCGCCACGAGAGCGCGGTCGAACGCGACCCGTTCGCGATCTCCCTCGCCGACAAGGTCGAGCTCTGTTTGCGCGCCGACGCGGCGCTGCAAGCTGAGGACGTCGTCGTGCGCCAGGTGATGGTGCGCGCGCGCCGTGAGCACAAGGTCCTGCTCTCGTCCGAGGGAACCGAGGTCGAGCAGATCCTCACCGAGTGCGGCGCCGGCATGGATTGCGCCGCCGCGCGCGACGGCATCTTCCAGCTGCGCAGCTACCCCAGCGCGCACGTCGGCTCGAGCTGCCAGTCGGGCTGGGAATACGTCGACGGCCTTCGTCTCGTGGAGGAAGCGCCGCGCGTCGCCGAGCAGGCGGCCGCGCTCTTGCACGCGGACCCCTGCCCGAGCGGCGTCACGGACCTCGTCCTGGACGGCGACCAGGTCGCGCTGCAGGTGCACGAGAGCGTCGGCCACCCGACGGAGCTCGACCGTGTCTACGGGACGGAGGCCTCGTACGCCGGCACCAGCTTCCTCAAGCCGAACGACCTCGGATCGCTGACGTACGGCTCCGAGCACATGAACATCACCGCCGACCCGACGACGCACGGCGGCCTGGGCAGCTTCGCGTTCGACGACGAGGGCGTTCCGGCCACGCGCACAGCGGTCGTCGAGCAAGGACGCCTGACTGGCTTCCTCACGTCGCGCGAGACCGCGGCGCGAATCGGCGCCGGCGGCGGCGGCTCGATGCGCGCCGACGGATGGAACCGCATGCCGCTCGTGCGTATGACGAACCTCCACATCGAGCCGGGCGACGGCACGGTGGACGACCTGATCGCGGGCGTGGACGACGGTGTGTACATGGAGACGAACCGCAGCTGGTCGATCGACGACAAGCGGCTCAACTTCCAGTTCGGCACGCAGATCGCCTGGGAGATCAAGCGCGGGAAGCTGGGACGCATGCTGCGCGACGCCACGTACACGGGCATCACGCCGGAGTTCTGGGGCTCGCTCGACGCCGTCGCCGGCCGCGAGTCGTGGCAGCTCTACGGCCTGACGAACTGCGGCAAGGGACAGCCCGGCCAGAGCGCGCACGTGTCGCACGGCGCAGCGCCGGCGCGCTTCCGCAGCGTGCAGGTCGGAGTGAGGTCGTGAGCGCGCTCGACGTCGCGCGCGCGGCCCTCGAGGCTGCGGGCGGCGACGCCGAGGCCGTCGCACACTCCGAGCGCTCCGGGCTCGTCCGGTTCGCGGGCTCCGAGGTACATCAGCCCACGCTGATCGAGAACGTCGTCGTCACGCTGCGCGTCCTCCACGGGAACCGCGCAGGCGTCGCCACGACGAACAAGGTCGGCGAGGACGGGCTCGCAGAGCTCGCCCGGCGTGCCTCGGCGGCCGCCGAGAGCGCTCCCCCCGACGAGAGCTTTCCAGGGCTCGCACCGCCGGCGCAGCCGACCGAGGTCGAGGGCTACGACGCGGCCACGGCGGCGCTCGGCCCGGACGACCAGGCGAGGCTCGCAGCGGCGGCGATCGACGCCGCCGGCGACATCCCGGTGTACGGCTTCTTCACGTCCGCGGTCTCCGAGCTCGCAGTCGCGTCCTCGACCGGCCTGAGCGTCGAGCAGCGCATGACCGACGCCGGGGCGCTCGTCGTCGCCGCGGCCGAAGGCTGTTCCGGCTACGCGGAGCAAACGGGGTGGCGCGCCGAAGACGTCGACCCCGCAGCGGTCACACGCGCGGCTTCGGAGAAGGCAGCGCGCACGCACGGCGCGGGCACGCTCGAGCCCGGCAGCTACCGCGCGGTGCTCGAGCCGTACGCCTTCGCGGACCTGCTCGACTACTTCTCCCACGACTCGCTCGGTGCACTCGGCCTGCTGGAGAGACGCGGCTACCTGAGCGACAAGCTGGGGGAACGGATCGCCGACGAGAAGATCACGATCCGCGACGACCCGCTCGACGCGCGCGGCCTGCCGAAGGCGTTCGACTTCGAGGGGACCCCGAAGCAGCCTGTGCTGCTGGTGGAGAACGGCGTCGCGCGTGGCGTCGTCTGGGACCGCACGACGGCGGCCCGTGCGCGCGACGGCGCAGTGACGACGGGTCATGCCGGGCCGGTCGAGTCGCGCGACTGGGGCCCGCTGCCGTACTGCCTCTCCGTTGCCCCCGGCGACGCCGAGTCGGTCGACGAGCTCGCCGCGCTGGTCGGTGAGGGCATCTACGTCACGCGCCTGCACTACCTCGGCGTGATCGACCCGCGCGAAGGGATCGTGACCGGGATGACCCGCGACGGCACGTTCCGCATTCGCCGCGGCAAGATCGCCGAGCCGCTCGTCAACCTGCGCTTCACCGTCTCCGTTCCCGGGCTGCTGCGCGAGGTCTACGGCCTGACGCGCACGCCGTCGCTCGTCAACTCCCAGAACTTCTACGGCGACCGCTATCCGTACGGCGTGCTCGCACCTGCCGTCGCGGCGGCGCGCTTCACGATCACGGGCGTCGGCTCGAAGCCAGGGATCTGACCGACTCGTAGTCGACGTCGCCCAGCGCGTCCTCGCTCCAGCCTCGCAGCCGGGGCGAGACGAGGCGCGCGTCGACGACCCACGCGACCGGCACGAACCGCGCAGAGCCGCGGAGGTCCTCGTCGAAGCGGGCAAGCGCAGCGGTCTGGTCGTTCGCCGCCAGTGCGCGCAAGAGCAGGCCGCGCGAGCCGAGCCGGTGGCGCAGCACGAGCTCCGACGGCAGCGCCTCGGCCTGCGGATACGGCGCGAGCACGCGCTCGAACGAACCGTCGAGCGCACGCGCTGGCTCGGTCACGAGCAGCGGCCCGAGACCAACGTCCCGCCAGTCGCCGTAGAGCAGGCGCGCGGCGGCACGCAGGCCGGCTTCTGCAGGGACGCCGATGCGCACGCGCACACGCGGCAGCGTCGCGATCGCGTCGACGGCTCTGCGGTACGCGCGCGGGCTCACCTTTCTCGTCGTGGCGATGACCGACGGTGCCGCGGCGCCGCGCGACTCGGCGACCAGGTCCGCGTAGTCGCCGCGGTTGGCAGTGTCCCAGTACACCCTGCGCAGCGACAGCATCAGCCGCCGCAGCGCGACACCGTCGAGCGCCAGCAGCGTCCGCGACCGCACGACGTCGCCGAACCTTGCACGCGTGGCGGCGGTCTGCCCAGCCGGGACCGGCGCCTCGTCGACCTCCCCGCGCTCGAACGCGCGCTCCGCGCCGCGCGGCGTGTAGCGGCGGAACAGCACCGTCAGGTTCGCGTTCCGCACGACGAACTGATCGGCAGATCCCGACACGAGCCGGAACGGTCCCGGCACCGAGCGCGGAGCGGCGGCGACCGTCGTCAGCGCGTAGGGGAAACGGCGCCACGCGAACGGCAGGCGAACGACGAGCCGGTTCGCACTCGGGGCACTGATCCGCGCGTCCGCGAACAGCCAGCGCAGCGGCGCCGCACGGAGGTGCGCGACACGCCGCAGCGCAGCCGCTATCGCCGGCGCCTTGCGGCACGTGAAGGTCCACGAGCGGAAGCCGTCGGCGCCGGCCCAACCCCGGCAGAGACCGGCGACGGGATCGCCCGTGGCGGGATCGACGCGCAGCGCCGTCGAGTAGAGCGTGCGCACGAGCGTCGTGTCGTCCCGCGTCCGCGCAAGGGCGGGATCGACCGGCCAGCGGAAGTCCGTCAACGCGACGCGCACGACGTTCGGCGGCCCGGCTGCGGACGCGCTCACCGTCCGCGCGCCGTCCGAGCTGCAGCCGGCGAGCGCGAGCGCGGCGGCGAGCGCCGCTACTTCAGCGCGTGGAAGAGAGCGACGCAGTTGAGTGCGAAGAGGACGGCGACGAGGACGGTCAGCCGTGTCAGATTGCGTTCGACGATGTGCGTGCCGCCCTGCGACGCCGGCGTGAAGCCCATGCCGCCCAGGCCGGTGTCACGACCCGAGTGCAGCAAGATCAGGACGCAGAGCCCGATCGAGAGCAGAACCTGGAAGACGGCGAGCACGGAGGCCATCGCCGCGCCAGGGTACCAGCCGTCTAGCGAGAGCCGATCTCGAGGATCGCGTCGATCAGCTCGGCCGCGATGCGTTCCTTCGTGACGTAGCCCGCAGCGCCCGCCTCGCGCGCCCGATCGACGTCGAAGCGGGAGTTCGACCCCGTGAGCATCAGGACGCACGCCGTAGGCCACTGGTTTCGGATCTGCCTCGTCGCCTCGAGCCCGTCCATCACGGGCATGGCGATGTCCATGAGGATCACGTCCGGCCGCGTCTTCAGGGCCAGCCGCACCGCCTCGGCGCCGTCGGCGGCGTGACCTGCCGTCTCGAGGCGGTCGTCGCTCGCGAGGATCGCCTCGAGCGCCTCCGCGAACATGCGGTGGTCGTCGGCGATGAGCACGCGGATCTTGCCCGGCTCGCTGTGAACGGCGGCTTCCATCCTGCTAACGCACACAATGTGACTTGTTACGGTGACTTTGTGAAGGGGGACGCCCGCGAGCACATCCAGAAGCTGCTCGTGACCGGCGACAACAGGCTCAAGCAGGGCGTCGACCCCGCCAAGGCGAGACAGAGCTACGAGCAGGCGCTCGAGGAAGCACGCCGGGCAGGGATCGAGGATGCGATCAGGCCGCTCGTCGAGCTCAGGCTCGCGGACCTCGAACGGCTAGCTCGAGAACCCGCTCCACCTTCGCCGCCTGAAGCCTGACGTCGTGGGCCTCGGCGGCGGTCCGCGCCGCCGGGTTCGGGCACGGCATCCCGGCGGCTACCCGGAGCGCGTCGGCGAGCGCCTCCTCGTCGGCGGGATCGACGAGCACGCCGGCCTCGGGCGGCACGAACTCCGGCGGGCCGCCGATTCGCGTCGCAACCACCGTCCGTCCGCAGGCCATCGCCTCGAGCAGTGCCTGGCCGAACGGCTCGATCAGGCTCGGCTGGCAGACGACGTGCGACGCGGCTATCTGCTCGGGCACACGGTCGTACGGCACGCGTCCGACGAGCTCGACACCGGGACGGCCTTCGAGCTGCGGGCGCAGCGGCCCGTCGCCGACGAACGTCAGGGTGCCGCGTCCGACCCGCGCGAAGGCGTCCGCGAGCCGCAGCACGTTCTTGCGCTGGATGAGCGACGCGATGCAGAGGTAACGAGGGCCGCCGCCGGGCGCAGGCGCGACCTCGAAGCGCTCGAGGTCGACGCCCGAATCGACGACCACGGTCTTGCCGCGCGCCTCGGGGATCTTCGTCTCGAGCTCGCGCCGAAGGTAGTCCGAGACGGCGATGACGGCCGCCGCGCGACGGACGACGTAACGGGTGATCCCGGCGATCCCGGGCAGCCAACCGACGTTGCGCACGTCGCGCCCGTGGGCCGTGACGACGAGCGGTGCGCGGCCGGCAAGCGCGGCGATGAGCCCGGTCGGAACGAGGAAGTGGGCGTACACGACATCGGGACGAAAGCGGTGGGCCGCCTGCAACGTCGCCGCCGAGAGCGTCACGTACTTGCGCTTCCCGCCGCCGCGCCGGTCGAGCACCGCGCGCTCCACGACGTGGCCGCGCGCGACGAGCGCCTCCTCCACGCTGCGCACGAAGACGCCGAGGTCGGGATCCGAGGGCCCGGGGTACATCTGGGAGACGAGCAGGATCTTCACGCGTAGATAGGTTGCACCCCGTGCCTGACCCGGTCGTTCACGTCGCCGAGCTTACGAAGATCTACAAGGTGCCCGAGCGCGAGGCGGGGCTGCGCGCAGCCGCGAAGGCGCTCTTCAAGCGGCAGACGCGCGACGTGCGCGCGGTCGAGGCGATCTCGTTCGACATCGAGGCCGGCGAGGTCGTCGGCTTCCTCGGACCGAACGGCGCCGGCAAGACGACGACGCTGAAGATGCTCGCCGGCCTGCTCTACCCGACGAGCGGCGACGCGCGCGTGCTCGGGCACATCCCGTCGAAGCGCGAACGCGAGTACCTGCGCCGCATGACGATGGTGATGGGCAACCGGAACCAGCTGCAGTGGGACATTCCGGCGCTGGACTCGTTCGAGCTCAACCGCGCGATCTACCGCCTGCAGCGCGACGACTACCTGGCCATGCGCGACGAGCTGATCGAGCTGCTCGACGTCGGCGACCTCGTCCGAAAGCCGGTCCGGAACCTGTCCCTCGGCGAGCGGATGAAGGTGGAGATCGTCGGCGCGCTGCTGCACCGCCCGCAGGTCCTGTTCCTCGACGAGCCCACCATCGGCCTCGACGTGACGATGCAGAAGCGCATCCGCACGTTCATCGACGTATACAACCGCCGCCACGGCGCGACGGTGCTGCTGACGAGCCACTACATGGCGGACGTGGAGGCGCTGTGCAAGCGCGTGATCGTCATCCACCACGGCCGCATCCTCTTCGACGGCGCGCTGGCGGCGCTCGCGGACGAGTTCGCCGCCTACAAGACGATCGGCGTCGTGCTCGAGAACGGCGGCATCCCGCTCGACGCCTACGGCGAGGTCGTGCACAACGAGGGCGACCGCGTCTCGATCCGCGTCCCGAAGACCGAGACGTCGCGCGTCGCAGCGCGCCTGCTCGCCGAGCACGAGGTGCTCGACCTGACGATCGAGGAGCCGCCGATCGAGGACGTGATCGAGTCGGTCTTCGCGCAGCCCGCCGCGCAATGAGCGTCGACGTCGCACGACTGCCGGAAGCGGGGCGCTGGCGCTCGCTCTACGACTTCTACCTGACGACGATGCGCACCGCGATCGCGTCGCAGCTGCAGTACCGCGTCACGAACTACTTCTACATGCTCGGCATGATCGCCGAGCCCGTCGTGTACCTCGTGGTCTGGACGACGATCGCGAAGGATCAGGGCGGCGCGGTCAACGGCATCACGACCGGCGAGTTCGCTGCCTACTACATCGTCTGGACGCTCGTCCGGAACATGAACATCGTCTTCGGCGCGCCGTTCTGGGAATGGCGGATCCGCGAGGGGCGCCTCGCGGGCGACCTCCTGAAGCCGATGTACATCCTTCATTACGACCTCGCGTACTTCGCCGGCTGGAAGTTCGTGGTCGTCGTGCTCTGGCTGCCGATCGCGTTCGGCCTCTCCGCGGTCTTCCATCCCACTCTGAGCCCGACGCCCCTCGAGATCGTCGTCTTCATCTGCGCCATCTGGGGCGCCTACCTGGTGCGGAGCATGTTCCAGGGCACGATCGGGATGCTCAACTTCTGGACGACGCGCGGCGCCGCCGTCTTCGACCTCTACATGGCGACCGAGATGCTGCTGTCCGGCCGGCTCGTGCCGCTGCAGCTCATGCCCGAGTGGGTGCAGACTCTCGCGAACTTCCTGCCGTTCAAGTGGACGTTCGGCTTCCCGATCGAGTCGCTGGTCGGCAATCTCTCGACGCGCGATCTCCTGCTCGGGCTCTGCGCCCAGGCACTGTGGATCGGGATCGGGCTGGTCCTGTTCAAGGTCGCCTGGTCGTCCGCGATCAAGCGCTTCGTATCGGTGGGCAATTGAGCTCGCTCCGCGTCAGCTGGCTGTTCCTCAGGATGGGCGTGATCAACGAGCTGCAGTACCGCGTCAACTTCTTCGTGCAGCTGCTGCAGTCGTTGATCCAGGTCGGGACGGCGCTCGTGATGCTCGCGCTCGTCTACTCGCACACGAACGCGTTGAACGGGTGGACGCAGCCCGAGCTGCTGTCGCTGATCGGCGTGCAGGTGCTGCTCGGCGGCTTCATCCACACGTTCATCCAGCCGAACATGCAGCAGCTCATGCAGGACGTACAGCAGGGCACGCTCGACTACGCGCTGACGAAGCCCGAGGACGCGCAGCTACTGATCAGCGTGCGGATGGTGCGCATCTGGCAGGTCGTCGAGATCATCTCGGGTGTGATCCTGCTTTTCGTCGGGCTCGCGGGCGTCGAGAGCTCGATCGGCGTCGGCGACGCGATCGCGTTCGGCATCGCGCTCCTGATCGGCGGCGTGCTCGTCTACTGCTTCTGGCTCGTGATGACCACCGGCGCGTTCTGGATCGTGCGGATGGAGAACGTGCTCGAGCTGTTCGAGGGCATCTACCAGACGGGCCGCTGGCCGGTAACCGTCTATCCCGGCTGGCTGCGGTACAGCGTGACGTTCCTCGTGCCGATCGGGTTCGCCGTGACGGTGCCGGCGGAGGCGCTCACGTCACGCCTGCAGTGGCCCACGCTCGTGTTCGCGCTCGGCTTCGGGTGCGCGGTCTTCGCGTTCACTCGCTGGTTCTGGCACTTCGGGCTCCGCCATTATTCGGGCGCTTCGGCTTGACCACCGCCGGTTCGTCTCATGACGGCCCCGCCGTGGGCCGATATCCGTGCAGGTGCTCGTCAGCAACGTCCTTCTGGTCGCCGGGGGCGCCGCGCTAGTCGCAGCGGCGTTGCGAAGGCATCGCCTGGGCGCAATCGTCGGCATCGGCTGCGTGTCGGCCGCCGCGCTCGTGTTCGCACACGCGAAGGTCTCGGTAGCAGTCGCCGACGCGACCGTCGGTCCGACGGAGCTTGCCCACGCGCGGCGTGCATACCTCGAGCGCACGATCGCCAGCAGCCTTCCGAGACAGCGGCTGTCGACCCGTCGGCTGAGCCTGAACCACACCGGGGAGGCCGGCAGCCGCTGGTTCCGCCGAGCGCGTCTCGGCCTGTTCATCCATTACGGGCCGACGTCCGCGTTCGCAGCCCCGACGGACCGGCGCTGGTGGCACGCGCTCGACCAAGGACGCTCCGACGACGCCGCCCGGGCGTTCGAGCCCCATCCCGAAGCAGTGACGAGCTGGGTCCGGCTCGCGAAGCAGATCGGTGCGTCGTACATCACCGTCACGGCGAAGCACCACGACGGGTTTGGTCTCTGGGACAGCCGCTTGACCGGGTGGGATGTCGGCCGGCAGGCGGATCTCCTCGCGCCGCTGGCGAGAGAGTGCCGACGCCGGCATATCAGACTCTTCTTGTACTACTCGCTGCTCGACCGCCACGAACCGACCTACGCGCTGGACAAGGACGCGTACCTCGTGTTCGTCGAGGGACAGCTGCGCGAGCTGCTGACACAGTACGGCCCGGTCGCAGGCGTCTGGTTCGACGGTTGGAACCGCGACTTCGGCGTCGGTCGGCTCGAACGACTCTACGCGCTCGTGCACACCCTTCAGCCGTGGGCGCTCGTGGCAACGAACCACCATCGCCGCCCACTTCCGCATGAGGATTTCCGCATCTTCGAGAACCGTTTCCCGCGCAACCGCGTCGAACCGGCGGGAGTCCCGCGCGAGGTCGCGGTGAAGCTGGGTGCGACCTGGTTCTGGGGCGGCGCGAAGGCGCCGACCCATATGGACCGGCTGCCGGCGTCGCTGAAGCGCGCCGAGCGTGCGCGAGCCAACCTGCTGGCGGACGTGCCGCCGCGGCCCGACGGGACCTTTCCACCCTCGGTTCTCACCGGAGCGAAGCGCGCGGCCGGCTAGGGGCGAGAAGAGCTCGGCCTCGAGATTGGCGACGTCCGCCACCGAGACCCTGCGACGAGCCCCCTTGATCTACGACCGCAGACGCGCAAGAGTCGCGGGGGGCGGGTCTGCGGCCTCTCTCGCGATCCTGGCGGCTCCTCTGATCTCCCCCAGGAGAAGCCGATCGGGGCGACTGCGGCCTTTAGAGACCTCGGAGGAGAGCCCGGCGTCGACCCCGACCGGACTCTCCGCCCGCCCTCCCTCTCTTCTCCATCACCTCGGCGAGAAGAACTCGAGCACCGGCAGCAGCGGCGATTCGCGTCGCGCATGGCGTCGATGTCCGTCAGAATCAGACCCTGTTCAGGGCGACGATGCAACACGACATCGGTCTGAGGCGTCCCTCCCTTTTCGTCGTGATGGTCGGGGTGAGACCGTGAGGCTCATCGGCACCCCCACCGCACCGGCAAAGATCCGGCGCACCGCTACGCCGACGGCGTCGCCTACGACCCGTCCGACGAGGACGAGGAGGCGAATCGCCGAACATCTTGCACGCGGCTGGGGTCGCGAACCCGAACCCCGCAAGCAGACCCTGAAACCGCGTAGGCCGGGTGGTAGTACCGCCCCGGCCTACGCATTCAGGCTTGGCTTCCCTTTACGAGCAGGCGACGTTGCCGATGAAGTCGCCGAATTGGCCGAGCGTGTCGGAATAGTGGATCACGACGCTCGTGCCGCACTGGCCAGAGAGCGTTGCCGTCCCCACAACCTGGTTGAAGGTCGTGCCGCAAAAGTCGAAATTGACCACGCCGGTCAGCGAGTAGCTGTTCTCGGTGATCGTCCCGTCATTCAGGCTGCCGCCCTTCGAAACGCTGGATCCGGTGATCTGGTAGGAGCCTGTCAGGACCCCCTTGTTCTTCGTGGCGCTGAACTGGATCGTCGCCACGTTCGGAACCCCGTTCGCGCAAATGAACTGGGTCGTCGTTCCTCTGCCGATGGCCTGATGGTTCGCGTTCGCTGACGCCACCGAGACTACGAGCAACGCGAACAGAACGGCCACAACGTTGGCGGTGAGAAGCCGCCTGGTGAGCCGCGAAGTGCCCATACATGTCCCCCCTTAGAGACGTTGGAATACGACCTCTACCCCTCCAACGCCGGGCAGCCGAAAGCCGTGACGGCGCAACTGCAAAAGGCAACCCGGGTGACCCCAATTTGCAGGTTGACCGGCTCTCGGCTTCCGACCCCGCCGGCTGGCCCGGGAGATTGCCCCGCTGGCGATGAGACCGGCAACGAAGCTCGTACTCGACGCGTGGGCCGAAATGCAGGGCGAGACACCTCGGCCTAGATTGCTTGCAGTCCGCTTGCAGTCGTCGTGGCGAGCCCTTGGAAATCGGCCCGCAATCACTCATTCCTCCATCAGCTCGGCGAGAAGAACTCGAGCAGGTTCCCGTCCGGGTCGTAGAAGTAGTACGACTGGGCGTTGAAGGGCTCGTCGAACTCCACCGGGCCGTAGACGTCGACGCCGGCGGCGCGAACACGGGCGACCGCTCCGTCGAGCTCGTCCCGGGCGACGTCGAACGCGAAGTGCACGCGTCCGAAGCGCTCGCCCTCGGGATACGGGGAGTGCTCCTCGAACAGAAGCGGCCCCCTGTGGAGCGCGATGCGCTGTGTGATGCCCGGCTTGCCGGCCCAGAACCACGCCCAGCTGTCGTCCGTCTCGTGCTCGAGCTGCAGCCCGACGACGTCGCGGTAGAACCCGGCCGCTTTCGGCACGTCGTCGACGATCAGGACCAGCTCCGCGAAGCCGCGGCTCGTCACCGCTGTGCGTCGTACATGCCGAACTCGTCGCGCAGCGCGTTGCAGATCTCGCCGACCGTGCAGCGCA
>Ga0075426_10002757_pt1 | contig 12541 bp, 10 predicted proteins | sample SoiMethybrSBSTD5_FD_75304 | JGI IMG/M metagenome (GOLD analysis project Ga0075426, IMG submission 75304) | Bulk soil microbial communities from a Populus tree surrounding site in Tennessee, USA - Soil MetaG P. TD hybrid SBSTD5 | ecosystem: Environmental > Terrestrial > Soil > Tree plantation...
CCCCGCAGGCCTCCAAGCACTGGCCGACCAGCATCTACCGCCGCCCCGACGGGACGTTGGAGCAAGACATCGCGCCGGCGCGCATCCGGGAGATCGTCCAGAGCGGTGAAGGGGAGCTGTGGGTGGACATCGACAGCACGAGCATGCACCAGCACGCGCTGCTCGAGAAAGTGTTCGAGTTCCACCCGCTCTCCATCGAGGACACGCTCGCTCCCGACACGCGCGTGAAGCTCGAGGAGTATCCGCGCTACGTCTTCGCGGTGATGGCGGGGGTGCGGTTCGACGAAGGGACGCCCGACCCGTTCGACCTCGAAACCATCAACCTGTACTTCTTCCTCGGCAAGAACTTCCTCGTCACGGTGCATGCCGTCGCACAGAAGAGCTGCGGCGCGGTGCGGGAGCGTCTCGTGCGGAACCCCGAGCTGCTGGCGCGGGGCGCCGAGATGACGATGCACAACATCATCGACCAGGCCGTCGACGCCTACTTCCCGCTGGTGGAGCAGCTCAACACGCTGGTGGACACGCTGGAAGAGCGGCTGTTCGAGCAGTTCGACGAGGCGCTGATTCACGAGATCTTCAAGGCGAAGCGCGCCGCCTTCTCGTTCCGGCGGCACGTCGGGCCGCTGCGCGAGGTGCTGAACATCCTCACCAACCGCCCGTGCACCTTCATCCGCTCCGACACCCAGCTCTACTACCGCGACGTCTACGACCACACGATCCGCATCATGGAGTCGCTCGATACCGTCCGCGATCTGTTGGCCGGAGTCCTGGAGACTTATCTCTCGCAGACCTCCAACCGGATGAACAAAGTGATGAAGCAGCTGTCGATCGTCGCGACGATCGCGCTGCCCCTGGTCGTCGTGGGCGGGATCTTCGGGATGAACTTCAGCCAGATGCCGTTCACCCACCACCCGCTCGGTTTCTACGGGGCGCTGCTCAGCATGGTGGCGGTCTCCGGCATCATCATCTGGCTGCTGAAGAAGTACAAATGGCTCTGAAGCTCGTCGTCGAGCAGGTCGGCATCACCACCAAACACCCCTTCGTCATCGCCCGCGGCTCGACGAACGGCTACAAGCGCGCCTGGATCCGGCTTGTGGACGAGGACGGCGTGGAGGGGTGGGGCGAAGCCGATCCGTCGTCGTACTACGGCGAGACCCTCGAGACGGTGCTCGCCACCTTCGCCAAGCTCGCGTCCCACCTGCCGCAGGACCCTTTCGATCTCGAGGCCGCCGAGGCGCGCTTCGCCCAGCTGGCCCCGCAGCACGCCGCGGCGCGCGCGGCCCTCTCGGCCGCCCTGCACGACCTCGTCGGCAAGCGCCTGGGCCAGCCGCTGTGGCGGCTGTGGGGCCTCGACCCGCGCAAGGCGCCGCTCACCTCGTTCACGATCGGGCTCGATTCGCCGGAGCGGATGCAGGACAAGGTGCGTGAGGCGGCGGCGTATCCGATCCTCAAGGTGAAACTCGGCACCGATCGCGACGAGGAGATCCTCAAGACCATCCGCGATGTCACCGACAAGCCGGTCCGCGTGGACGCCAATGCCGGTTGGACCGTCGCGCGCGCGAAAGCCATGATTCCGGTGCTCAAGGACCACGGCGTCGAGTTTGTGGAGCAGCCGCTCCCGCCCGGCGACCTGGAGAGCCTTGCCGAAGTGCACCGCCACGCGCGCAAGCACGACCTCCCCGTCGTGGTGGATGAGAGCTGCATCGTCGCCGCCGACATCCCGCGGCTCGCGGGCAAAGTGGACGGGATCAACATCAAGCTCGCCAAGTGCGGCTCGCTGCGCGAAGCACTGCGCATGATCGCGACGGCGCGCGCCCACGGCATGCTCGTGATGGTCGGCTGTATGATCGAGACGTCGCTCGGCATCACGCCCGCGGCGCACTTCACGCCGCTCGTGGATGCCGCCGACCTGGACGGCGCGGCTCTCACCGTCGACGATCCCTTCGTGGGCGCGAGGGTCGACGGCGGCCAGATCCGTCTGCCGACCGAGCCGGGGCTCGGCGTCCGGCGGCGATGAGTGGTCCGGCGCGCTACGCCGAGGTCGTCCTCCCCGTACCAGTCTCCCGCGCCTACACCTACCAGATTCCCGATGCCCTGAGCACCCGCGTCGTCCCGGGAGCGCGCGTCGTGGTGCCGGTGCGGCGGGGAGCGGCGGTGGGGATTGTAAGCGCGGTGAGCGATCAGCTGTCCGCGGTCCGCGATGTCAAGCCGATTTCCGCGGCTCCAGACCCCGAGCCGGCTCTCTCACCTGCATTGCTCCAGCTCGGGCACTGGATCTCCGACTACTACGGCGCCCCGCTCGGTCTGGCGCTGCGTGCCATTCTGCCAGGGCCGCTGTGGAGCGTCGCGCGCCCCGAAGGCCCCGGCGAGGCCGCCGAGCGCGTCCTCGTGCTCACGGGCCGCGTCGAGTCCCTGCTCGAACGCGACCGCGTCTTCAAGCGCGCCCCCAAGCGTCGCGCCGCGTATGAAGCCGTGGAGGCGCTCGGGGGCTCGGCGCCGATCCGCCACCTCACGGGCCAGCTCAAGCTCTCGGGCGGAGTGCTCGACGGGCTCGTCACGCAGGGGTTGGCGCGCATCGATCGCCTCACCGAAACCCGCGATCCCTTCTCCGGTCTCTCGTCTCCGCCGCCGGCGTCCCTCACCGCCGATCAGCAGCGTGTCGTGGCCGCGATCCAGAACATGCCCTCGGACACGCCCGCGTTGATCCACGGCGTGACGGGATCAGGCAAGACGCTTGTATACCTGGACTTGCTGCGTGACGTCGTCGCGTCCGGCCAGGGAGCCATCGTGCTCGTGCCCGAAATCGCCCTCACGCCCCAGACCGTGGCGCGGGTACGCGGTGTCTTCGGGGACCAAGTAGCGGTGCTGCATTCGGGGCTGTCGGACGGCGAGCGAGCCGACGCGTGGCGCGCGCTGCGACGCGGCGAGCGGCGGGTGGCGGTCGGTCCGCGCTCCGCCGTGTTCGCGCCGGTGCAACAGCTCGGTGCGATCGTGGTGGACGAGGAACACGACCCGAGCTACAAGCAGGGCTCGGCGCCGCGCTACCACGCACGCGACGTAGCGGTCGAACGGGCCAGATTGGAAGGTGGCGCGCGGGTGATTCTGGGTAGCGCCACACCATCGCTGGAGACCCTCGACCTCGCCGCGCGCGGTCGCATCGTCACGTTCGCGCTGCCCGAGCGCATTGGTGCCCGGCCCCTGCCCGCGGTTGAAGTGATCGATCTCAAAACGGCGAGCCGCGTGCCCGAGGCCGGGGCCATTCCCTGGACAGAGGCGCTGGACGGCGCCGTGGGTGGCGCGTTGAGTCGCGGTGAGCAAGCCATACTTCTGCTGAACCGGCGTGGGTTTGCCACGTTCGTGCAGTGTCCCGCCTGCGGCGACGTGCGGACGTGTCCGAATTGCGCGATCGCGCTCACGGTGCATCAGACCCCCGCCGGGATGCGCTGCCACTATTGCGGCCACGAGGAGCCGGTGCCTGAGAAGTGCCGCGTCTGCGGCCACGCCACCCAGCGGTTGCGCGGCCTTGGTACGCAGCAGCTCGAGCACTTTGTGGCGGCGCGGTTTCCCGCGGCGCGTATTGCCCGGATGGATCTGGACACGACCAGTACGAAGTGGGCGCACCACCGCATCCTCGAGCGAGTGGCGGCCGGCGAGGTCGACATCTTGCTGGGCACGCAGATGATCGCGAAGGGGCTCGACTTCCCGAACGTGACGGTGGTGGGGGTCGTGGATGCCGACACGGGGCTGCATTTCCCCGATTTCCGAGCCGCCGAGCGGACGTTCCAGTTGGTGGCGCAGGTGGCGGGACGGGCAGGGCGGGGGCCCAAGGGGGGCCGGGTGTACGTGCAGACCCGATCCCCCGACCACCACGCGATCAGGGCGGCGGCGGCCCACTCCGTGGAGGCCTTCGCGGCCGCGGAGCTGCCGCTGCGCACGCCGCCCAATCCACCCTATCCGCCGTCGGTCGGCCTGGCGCGATTCGTGGCCGCAGGGCGCGATCAGGCACGCACCGCAGCGATCGCCGAGCGCATCGCGGCGTGGCTGCGCCGCGCGGGCACGGAGCGCCTGGGTGGTGCGCTGACCGTCTTGGGACCCGCGCCCTGCCCGATCACGCGGCTCAAGGGCCTGTGGCGCTGGCACGTGCTGGTCAAGGCGAGCGAGGCGCGCGCGCTGGGGCGCGTGGTGCGGGCCTGGCGGGCGAAGTCGCACCGTGCGGTGACCGTCGATCGCGACCCGGTCTCGCTCTTGTGAAAGCACTTTCATTCCGGGTATTTTCACCGGCCTGTGAGCCGCCCTCGGTTTCAATACCGACCACCCAACTTCGATGCCCCGCCCCTTTCGGGGGCGCCCGAAGCGCGGTTCGAGCCCGCACCGGCCGACGGGGTTCTCCCCGACGGTTTTTTTTCGACCACGAACCTGCCGACATATCTCAAAGTGGGAGGCGCCTGGCGCCGCCCGCGGTTGCCGCGCATGGACTGCGTGATCGTGCATAACGCCACCGACGATCTCGTCGTCACGGAGCCGCGCCGCCTCAAGAAGGGCGAGCGCATCGCGATCGGCGAGAACGAGGACGGCAGCGAAGGCATCTACGTGCACGGCGAGGGCTTCCTCGGCGGCCGCCACAGCGCCAACGAGTTCCGCTTCATGCAGACCGAGGTCTCGCGCGAGCGGCCGGTGGACTACGCCGTGCTCGCGGAGCTGCTGGGCGAAGAAAAACAGCGGGGCGGCAAGATCCTGTGGGTGATCGGGCCTGCCCTGGTGCATGCCCGCGCCCGCGAAGACATGATCTGGTTCATTCAGAACGGCTACGTCAGCGCCTTGCTCGGCGGCAACGCCGTGGCGGTGCACGATCTCGAGGCGGCGATCTTCGGCACGACGCTCGGGATGTCGAGCTCGGGAGAGGGCGTCGAGGGCGGCCACGCGCTGCACATGCGCGCGATCAACGCGATCCGCCGCGCCGGCTCGATCAAAGCCGCCGTACGCCAGGGCCTCGTGAAGGGCGGCATCATGCACGCCCTCACGGCACAAGGCGTGGCCTACGTGCTGGCGGGATCGATTCGTGACGACGGCCCGCTGCCCGAAGTTATCTCCGACACGCTGGCGGCCCAGGACGCGATGCGCGCATTCACGGCGCAGGCGACCTTCGCCGTGTTCGTGGCGACGGCGCTGCACGCGATCGCGGTGGGCAACATGCTCCCCGCCTTCGTCGATTCCCCGAGCCCCGACCAGGTCCGGCCCCTGACGACGATTTGTGTGGACCAGACCGAGTTCGTCGTGAACAAGCTGCGCGACCGCGGCACCCACCAGGCGTACGGCGTCGTGACGAACGCACAGGACTTCATGCACGTGCTGCGCTTCTACGTCGAGCGATGGGAGCAGGCTCGGACCCCCGCGTCCCTTTCCCGGTAGCGCCGGGGCAGGGTCCGGGATGGGCCAAGGTGGCCGCGGCCGTGGAGGCGGAGATGCCGCCCGGCGAGATCGAGACCATCTACCTGTTCCGGCCGATCAAGCGGGAAGGGCGGGAGTGGGGCACGGCGGTGGTCACGCGGAAGAGCGGGGATGGGGGAGCCCGGTTGCGGGTTTACACGGCGAAATACATGCTCATCGTCCGCGGCAAGGACCGTGGGCAGGCCAAGGTGGAGCTGACGGAGGTCGGGCTCAGTCCCGCCGAGGTGCTGGCGCAGGTGATGCAGGCGACGGCCGACCGCACGGGGGATACGGAGCCGCCGGTGGAGCTCCCGCGGGGAGCGTGGTATGAAGGTTGACGGCCAGCGCCTGCTCGACACATTCCGGCGCCACCTGCACGACCGCGGCCTGCCGGTGACGCACCAGCGGCTCGCGGTCGCGGAGGCCATCTTCTTCTCGGGGGACCACCTGTCGGCGGAAGACATCGCCGGACGGGTGGCGCAGGGGGGAGGCGGTCCCGTCGGCACGGCGACCGTGTACCGGACGCTCGAGCTGCTGGTCTCGAGCGGCCTGGTGACGGAGCACGACTTCGGCGAGGGCTTCAAGCGCTACGAGCCGGGGCCGGGGGGAGGCGACGGGGGGGGGACGGTGCATGAACATTGCATCTGCTCCTCGTGCGGAGCAGTGACGGAATTTTCGAACGATCGCCTGGAGCGGATGATCGCATTGCTCGCGGAGGAGGTGGCGTTCCGGCCCCACCGCCACCGTCTGGAGATTTACGGTCTCTGCCGGCAGTGTCAGCAATCGAACCCTTTAGCACGCGCGAGGTAGTGAGTTGATAGACTCACGAATGTTCATCCCGACCAAGGCCTTTCTCACCAAGGGCGTCGGTCGGCACAAGGAAAAACTCACGAGCTTCGAGATGGCGCTGCGGGACGCGCACCTCGCCAATTTCAACCTGGTTCGCGTGAGCTCGATCTTCCCGCCGCATTGCGAGTTGGTGGACCGTGAGGAAGGGCTGAGCATGCTGAAGCCCGGCCAGGTCCTCTTCACCGTCGTCGCCGAGTCGGCGACGAACGAGCCGAGCCGCCTCGTCGCGGCGTCGATCGGGCTCGCGCTGCCCGCGGACCCGTCGCACCACGGCTACATCTCCGAGCACCACAGTTACGGACAGAACGAGGTCGCCGCGGGCGAATACGCCGAGGATCTGGCCGCCTCGATGCTGGGCACCGTGCTGGGCGTGCCGTTCGATCCGGACAAGGCGTGGGACGAGCGCCGCGAGCAGTGGCTGCTGTCGGGGGAAATCGTGCGCACGATGAACGTGACGTCGACGGCCGAGTGCGGGGAGGACGGGCGCTGGACGACCGTGGTGTCGGCCGTTGCCTTCTGCGGATAGGGTCTCGCTGGCGGTCGCCTTCACGGCGGGGTTGCTGAGTTTTCTCTCGCCCTGCGTATTGCCGTTGATCCCGAGCTACGTCGGGTTCTTGACGGGGATGTCGGCGGAGGAGCTGGAGCATCGGCGCGGCACGGCACTCCTGCACGGGCTGTGGTTCGTCGGCGGGTTCACGCTCGTCTTCGTGCTGCTGGGCGCCGGCGCGTCGGCGGTGGGGAACCTGTTCCGATCGCAGCAGGTGTGGCTGGGGCGGATCGGCGGCGTCCTCGTGATCCTCTTCGGTCTCTACCTGCTCGGCGTGCTGCGGCCCGCCTTCTTGATGCGGGAACGGCGTATCGACCTGGCCCGGAAGCCGCTCGGGTACTTCGGCTCGGGCGTCGTCGGGTTCACGTTCGGCGCCGCCTGGACGCCGTGCATCGGACCGATCCTCGGGGCCATCTTGACACTGGCGGCGACGCGGGAAGGCTTAGGGTCGGGCGTGGGCTTGCTGGGAGTATACGCTCTGGGGCTCGCGGTGCCGTTTCTCCTCACGGCCTTGGCGCTCGACCGGTTCCTCGTCTGGTTCCAGAAGTTCCGCCGCTACCTGGTGTGGGTGGACCGGACGGCGGGCGTCTTGCTGATCGTGCTGGGTGTGTTGCTGGTGACCGACAACTTCACCCTGCTCGCGGGGTACTTGCAGTCCCTGACCCCCGACTTTTTAAGGAGCAGACTATGACTATGCGACAGACGACCGCGCTGCTGCTGAGCCTCACGGTGCTCGGCGCGTGCGCCAAGGGCGAACAAGGGAGCAACGCGACCGCCGATTCGACGGCGCGCAACCTGACTCTTGCCCCGGCCGATTCATCGGCGGCGCTGCGCGACGCGCCCGCGAATCCGCCGGCCGCGGCGCCGGTCACGCCGCCGGTCACCCCGCCCGTGACCGCGCCCGTCTCCCGCCCGGCCGTCACGCGTCCCAAACCTCCAGCGGCCCCCGCCACCCTCACCCTGGCGTCGGGTTCGCACTTCGACATGGCGTCCACCGACACGATCACGTCACGGACCGCGAAGGTGGGCGATCCGTTCACGGCGCACGTGGTCGAGGACGTCAAGAACGCCGCCGGCAAGGTCGTGATTCCCGCCGGCTCGCAGGTCAGCGGCACGATCAGGGACGTGAAGCCCGCGCCGAACCCCCGGACGCCGGGAACGCTGACGCTGGCGGTCTCGAGCATCACCGTTCGCGGGACCAACTACCCGCTCGAGGCCTCGATCGACTCACTCGAGACGATCCATAAGGGTCGCGGGGTGACGACGGGCGACGCGGCGAAAGTCGGCGGCGGCGCCGTCGCCGGCGCGATCCTCGGCCGGGTGCTGGGCGGCAACAAGCGCGGCACGATCATCGGTGGCGTCGTGGGTGGCGCCGTCGGCGCCGGCGTGGCCGCGACGAGCAAGGACTCGGACATCGTGCTCCCCGCCGGGGCGCACATCATCGTGACCGTCACGAAGCCTCTCACCGTGAAAGCGAGCTGACGCCACTATGACCGTACGCACCAAGCTGTCGACGATGATGTTCTTGCAGTTTTTCATCTGGGGAGCTTGGTACACGACGGTTGGCAATTACATGGCGGCCCATGGCATGGCCGCGCTGGCGTACCTGCCGTACACGGTCAACCCAGTCGCGGCCATCGTCGCGCCATTCTTCTTAGGTCTCGTCGCGGATCGGTATTTCTCGACGGAGAAGGTGCTCGGCGTGCTCCACATCCTCGGCGGCGTTTTCATGCTGCTCGCCCCTCGAACGACGGGGGGCGTTTTCATTTTCTTCCTATTGCTCTACAACCTCTGCTACATGCCGACACTGGGACTGGCGAACTCGCTCGCCTTCCACAACATCCAGGACCAGGAGAAGCAGTTCCCGTTCATTCGCGTGTTCGGCACGATCGGCTGGATCGCCGCCGGGCTCTTCATTGGGTTCGTGTTGAGCCAGTTCACTCACGGGCTGATGCCGGACACGACCTCGCTGCCGCTGTACACGACGGCGGTAGTCAGTTTGCTCTTGGGGGTCTTCAGCTTCAGCCTGCCGCACACGCCTCCGCCGGCCGCGGGACGGCCGGTTTCGGTTCGCAGCATTGTGGGTCTCGATGCGCTGCGCGAGCTGGGAAGTCCGCCGTTCTACGTGTTCATCGTGTGCTCGCTGCTCATCTGCATTCCCTTGGCGGCGTACTATGCGTACGCGCCCGTCTTCGCCAAGGTCGCCGTCTACGACGCGGGCGCGCACAACGTGGTGACCACCCTGCTGCCGAATCCTTCGTCGCTGATGACGCTGGGCCAGATGTCCGAGACCGCGTTCATGCTGCTCATGCCGCTGATGTTCGCGCGCCTCGGCGTGAAGAAGATGCTGCTCGTGGGCATGGGTGCGTGGGTCCTGCGGTACGCCCTGTTCGCGCTCGCGGCGCCCAGCGCGGTGTTCTGGCTCATCGTCACCGGCATCCTGCTGCACGGCGTCTGCTACGACTTCTTCTTTGTCACCGGCCAGATCTACGTCGACAAGAAGTCGTCACCGGCGGTGCGGGGCCAGGCGCAGGGATTCCTGGTGCTCGTCACCTACGGCGTGGGGATGCTCGTCGGCAGCCTGATTGCGGGCAAGGTGTACAACGGCTTCCTCGGCGCCGGGACGGACCTGACGCTCGCGCAATTCGCGAAGTTCTGGCCGTTGCCCGCGGGCTTCGCGGCAGCGGTCTTGGTGTTGTTCGCGCTCTTCTTCCGGGAGCAGAAAACGGAAGTGCGCGGCTAAAGCCGCGGCCCGTTCACGGGCAGCGCCGAGCCGCGAGTTTACTCGCGACCCCGGTAGTTGACGTCGAGGATTGCCAGCCGCTTGAGGTGAGTGTCCAGCCGGGCTCTGAAGTCGGCGAAGTTTCTCCGGTCGGATCGGGTCCAGACCACCTCGGCGAGGGCGCACAGCCGCGGAAACACCATGTACTCGGCCTGCTTCGGGTCGGGGATGTACTCGGTCCACATTTGGCCCTGCGCGCCCAGGACGTGGCGCGCCTGGGCCGGCGTGAGGGCGTCGGGGACCGGCTCGTACGAGTACACGGTGTCGATCGGCAGGTAGCCGCCGATGGCGATCGGCTCGCGCGCCGTGTCGAGCGTCTCGTAATGATCGAAGTACGTGTGTGAGCCGGGCGTCATCACCACGTCGTGATCCGCCTGGGCCGCCGCGATCCCGCCGTCGGTGCCACGCCACGACATCACCACCGCATGGGGGGCGAGGCCGCCTTCCAGGATCTCGTCCCATCCCACGAGCGTCCGGCCGTGCGCCGTGAGAAACGCATCCATTTGCCCGATGAACCAGCTCTGCAGCGCCGCGGCGCTGTCGGGGCTGATGCCGCGCAGCGCCAGCCACTGCTCCTTATCCGCTTCGTCACCGCCCACGTGGATCCAGCGGCCGGGGAACAGCGCCATCACTTCGGTGAGGATGTCCTGGTAGAAGCGGATCGTCGCGTCTTCGGGCTTCAGGATATTCGGGGAGACGCCCCACCGCGTCCACACCGCGATCTGGCTTCCGGTGTTGCCGAGCTCCGGGTAGGCGGCGATCGCCGCCTGCGAGTGCCCCGGCATTTCGATCTCGGGGACCACGGTGACGAAGCGCGCCCGCGCGTAGGCCACGACCTCACGAATGTCGTCTTGCGTGTAGAACCCGCCGTGCGGACGCCCGTCGAAGAGCCACTTGGTCGAGTCGCTGCGGTCGGGGCGTCCGACGATGGTTTCGCTGCGCCACGCGCCCACCTGCGTCAGCCGCGGATACTTGAGGATCTCGATGCGCCAGCCCTGATCGTCGGTGAGGTGCCAGTGGAAGCGGTTGAGCTTATGGAGCGCCAGCAGGTCGATGTACTTTTTCACGAACTCCTTCGGCATGAAGTGTCGCGACACGTCGAGATGGGCGCCGCGCCACGCGAAGCGCGGGTAGTCCTCGATCGTCACCGCGGGGATGCTCCACGCCACACCATCGACGCGCGCCTGGCGGTAGATGTCGGGGGGGAGGAGCTGGCGCAGCGTCTGCACCGCGTAAAACGCACCCGCCGGTTTGAACGAGCGAATCGTGACGCCCGCCGGCGTGACCACGAGGCGATAGCCTTCGTCGCCGAGCCGCGCCAGGGACGTGTCGGTGCGGATCGAGATCGCACCGCCGGTCGCGCGCACGGGCAGCCGGTAGCCCGTGGCAGGGGCCACATAATCGGCGAGTGCGTAGCCGACGTCCCGCGTCGCGGCGTCGGTCGCGATCACGGCGCCGGCCCTGAGCACGAAGGCCCCCCCGCCCGGAGTGCGTGTGAGTCGGACCGGTTGGGGGATGACCGCGAGGGACGAGTCTTGAGTGACGAGCGCTAGCGCGACGAGAAAGGCGATGGTCATTTTGCAAAGGTGACCGTCCCCAGAGCCCTCCACAAGACCCTCGGTCTGCTCGAGTATTTCACCTTCGGCTTCGGCAGCATGGTCGGCGTGGGGTGGGTCGTGTTGATGGACGACTGGCTCGGCCGCGGCGGACCGGGGGGCGCGGCCATGGGCTTCCTGCTGGGCGGTCTGCTCCTCCTGCCAATCGCGCGCACGTACGCCCGTCTGGTGCGCGACGTTCCCGACGCGGGTGCCGAGATCGCGTACACGGAGCGCGTGTTCCCGCCGTGGCTGAGCTTCGCGACCGGATGGGTGATGGTGCTCGCTTACGCGATCGTATGTCCGTGGGAGGCCGCGGCGATCGGCAACCTCTTGGCGCGCGTCTTTCCGGCGATGAACGCGTTGCCGCTTTATGCGATCGCGGGGAAAGTCATCACCGCGCCGCGGCTCGTGGCCGGGCTGCTGCTCACGGCGCTCGTGACGGTCGTGAACTATCGCGGGATTCGGCTGAGCGGGCGGTTTCAGAACGCGACGACGCTCGGCCTGCTCGCGTGCTTCGCGGTGTTCACGCTGCTCGGCTTCGCGCGCGGCAGCGCCGCGACCCTCGCGCCGCCGTTCGCGGCCGTTGGTCCATTCATCTCCGTGCTTCTCGTCCTGCAAATCGTGCCCTACTTCATGACGGGCTTCGAATCGGTGGCCAAGGGCTCGGAAGAAGCACGGCTCGGGTTCGACCCACGCGACTTCGGCCGCGCGATCACGCTCGCCGTCGTCGCCGGGAGCCTGTTCTACGTGCTGGTGGTGGGCGCCGTGTCGTTCGTGTATCCCTGGCGCGATTTGGTCTCAAACCATTTGGGCACCGAAGTCGCGTTCGCACGCGCCTTCGGCTCTCCGGCGATCGCCCAGCTCATCCTGGTGGCGGCGTTTCTGTCGCTCTTCAAGGTGATGAACGGGAACTTCATGGCCGCGACCCGGATGCTGTACGCGCTGGGCCGCCGCGGGCTCGTGCATCCGTCGCTCGGCAGCGTGCACCCGCGGCACGGAACGCCGCGCGTGGCGATCGTACTGCTGGCGGGGCTCACCGCCGCGGCGGCGTTCCTCGGCGATGCGTTGCTCGTGCCCGTGACGGAGGTGGGGGGCCTCGCGGCGGGAGTCGGCTGGTTTGCGGCCTGCGCGGCGTTTGTCCGGCGGGGCGGCGGGGCAGGGCGGGCACTCGCCATGAGCGGTGCGCTGGTGAGCGTCGCGATCGTCCTCATCAAAGTCATCCCCGGAATCCCGGGGAGTTTCACGACGCCCGAATGGATCGCGCTCGGGGGCTGGTGCGCGCTCGGCGCGGCGTTTTGGGGACGACGGTGACGCTATCTGCTTTCCTTTTGCTCAAGA
>Ga0075426_10002758_pt1 | contig 12539 bp, 13 predicted proteins | sample SoiMethybrSBSTD5_FD_75304 | JGI IMG/M metagenome (GOLD analysis project Ga0075426, IMG submission 75304) | Bulk soil microbial communities from a Populus tree surrounding site in Tennessee, USA - Soil MetaG P. TD hybrid SBSTD5 | ecosystem: Environmental > Terrestrial > Soil > Tree plantation...
CATCACGAGAAGCGTGGTTGGTGTAATGGCTGTAGCCGTCCCCATCCGAACCGTCTGGCCCGCCATGCAGCCCTCGCCAAAAAAATCACTTGGGCCAAACATCGCGACTACCGCTTCTCTTCCGGATCCGTTTACCACGGAGAATTTCACGCCGCCCCTCTGGACGTACATGACGCTATTCGCAGCCTCGCCTTGCGTGTAGATCGATTCGTTTCTCCGAAATTCTGCAACTTTTCTCGCCACCCCGGCGGTGTCGAGAAAAACCTTCGGGTCGAAAGTGTGGGCCTTTCCATTTCTAGTCTTATTTAGTTTTCTTGATTTCATTTTCAAGTGGGAACGCCCCTCTACACGGGCACTCCACAACCCCTTAAATTTTACCAAGTAGGTTCCTCGCAAAACTGTGCAAAAGAGAACAGTCAACTGTCTTGGGAGTCTCCCTTTACTCCTGTTCAATCCAGAACAGACGGCACCACGTAGCATCGAGGAATTGCAGCGCTGTCATTGGCCTGCCAGGAAGCTTCCTCACAGACTGTCTCATTTTGGACAGTTATTTGTCTTCACTACGAATAGGATTTATAAGTGGACGGCGATCGAGTGCGATAGTGGCAGGAACTCTAGGCGGGCAGAAAAGTGTCCGTCATCTCGCCGTTCTGCTCATCTGCCTCTTGGAAGAGTCGCTTCCCCTGACAGCTGACCAAGAAACCGAGGATAGTCCAATGTTTGTACGTAGAGTGACCATACTTCTAAAACCGAACAGCATTTCAAAATTCAGCCGCTTGATGGAAGAAGAAGTCATTCCCACACTCCGCAAGGAGAACGGATTCCAGGACGTGATCACATTCTTTGCGCCCAGCGAAGACGCGGTGACTAGTATCAGTCTGTGGGACAAGGCATCGAACGCGGAAACCTACAGCCGCGAAACGTATTCCGCCGTACTGAAAAAGCTGGCCGCGGTGATCGAAGGAACTCCCAAAGTCGATACCTACGAGACCTTAAATTCAACCCTTCACAAGAACGCGACTACGCTAGCAGCAGCCGCGTGAGGCTAACCTGTTAGTTGATCCGAGGGGCAAGCCAAGTCTGTCCCAGTTCTAAGACGCCGACTCGGCAAGGAGAATGTATGTATTTACTCGCATGGTTTGTCATCGGGGCAGTCGTTGGGTGGGGAACTGGAAGAGTTTTTCAAGGCAACGGTTATGGTCCATTTATGGACATCCTCATGGGCATTGGTGGTGCCGTAGTAGGGGGATTGCTGATGCGCTCCGCGGGCTTCGTTGGCAACAGTGGAACGGTCATCACAGCGCTGGTTGCAATGGTTGGCGCAGTGCTTGTGACTATGCTCGCCGCTTATGTGAACGGCAGAAGGGTTTACGCCCGTCAACTCTAAGAGTCGTGCCACACGGAAACTAGAGGGTTGGGCCTAAACTCAGGACTGCTGTTCGCATGTCAGGCTGTGTTGGCCTGGTCCTTGCATAGGATTCGGTCAGACGATGCCCGTTGTCGCTGCAAACAGAGAAGTCGCTACAGTGCAACATGTGGCTCTGATTTCAAGTTCTTAGAAATTCGCAGGAGGTACGAAAATGAAAACGATGCGCAGTTCGATTCTTTATCTTGCTGTCTTGCTTCTGTTGGCACCATTGCTGCGTGCACAGGATCTTTCCAAGTATCGGCACTTTACTCTTGGGATGAGCATGACCAGAGTGCTGGAGCGTACTGACCAAAAGATGGCCGACGTAAAGGTGATTCACAGCCGCCCAGCGCTGATTCAGGAACTGACTTGGTGGCCGCCGAACCTTCCTGGGGCTTCATTCCAAGCGGATACCGTTGAACAGATTCTTTTCTCCTTCTACAACGGCGAGCTTTACAAGATTTCCTTGACTTACGATCGATCTTCCATAGAAGGACTCACTGCGCCGGATATGATGAATGCGATTTCGGCAAACTATGGCCCGGCGACAAATGTTGTGCCGGAGGTCGACTCCGCGAAGATGGACTCTTATGATGTGAAGCAAAGGCTCGTTGCGACGTGGGAAGATTCACAATATTCCTTCAATCTTGTCCGGTCTTCTTTTACCGATGGTTTCGGCCTCGTGATCTATTCGAAGCGGGCGAATGCGGAAGCTGAGCTTGCCATTGCCGAATCCGCGAAACTCGACAAACAGGAAGGGCCGCAAAGAGAAGCGGAGCGTCAGAAAAAGCAAACCGACGACCTCGAAGCGACGCGGCAGAAGAATCAGAAGAGTTTTCGCCCATAATTGTCGCAGCAGATTTTAGAAGGCATCTTTGGGCGTGTTAGAGAAATGGATTATGCGGAGGTTAGAAAAATGAGTGTAAATGTTACCCCGTTACATGACCGTGTCCTCGTACGCAGGCTGGAAGAGAAAGAAACCGCGAAGGGCGGGATCATTATCCCCGATACGGCTAAAGAAAAGCCCCAAGAGGGCGAAGTAATGGCCATCGGAGCCGGCAAGATGGAAAAGGGCCGTCGTGTCCCGCTGGACGTAAAGGTGGGCGACCGGATCTTGTTTGGCAAGTACACCGGCAACGACATCAGTATCGACGACCAGGAGTATCTGATCTTGCGCGAGGATGAAATCTTGTTGAAACTGAGCGGAATGGCCAAGGCGGTATCCGGCAAGAAGTAGTTTTCACCCGAGCCGAGGATTTCGGACGGGGCAGAAGTGTTCAATCACCCGGGAGGGTGGAGTCTAATGGCAAAACAAATTGTAACTGGCGAGAATTCACGGCAAGCGATCCTGCGCGGAGTCAACATTCTGGCTGACGCGGTAAAGATCACGCTCGGCCCGAAGGGGCGTAATGCGGTGATCGAGAAGAAATTCGGGGCACCCATCATCACAAAAGACGGCGTGACGGTGGCAAAGGAAATCGAGCTGCAAGACCCGCTCGAGAACATGGGTGCACAGATGGTGCGCGAGGTTGCGTCTAAGACCTCGGATGTGGCTGGTGACGGCACCACAACTGCGACCGTTCTGGCCCAAGCAATCTTCCGTGAGGGCGTACGAACGGTTGCCGCAGGCGCGAGCCCGATGGCGCTGAAACGCGGCATTGATAAGGCCGTGGAAGTCGCCGTCGGGGAGATCAAGAGGCTCTCCCGCGAGGTGAAGGGCGACATGATCGCGCAGGTTGGCACCATCAGTGCCAACACCGACAAGCAGGTGGGCAGCATCATCGCCGAGGCGATGAAGAAGGTCGGCAAGGACGGCGTTATTACCGTCGAAGAATCGAAAACGATGGAGACCACCCTCGAAGTAGTCGAGGGCATGCAATTTGACCGCGGATACCTCTCGCCCTACTTTGTGACCGACCCGGAGCGCATGGAATGCGTACTCGAGGACGTATGTATCCTGATCCACGAGAAGAAGATCAGCTCGATGAAGGACCTGCTGCCTTTGCTCGAACAAACAGCCAAATTGAGCAAGCCGCTACTGATCATCGCTGAGGATGTTGAGGGCGAAGCCCTGGCGACTCTGGTGGTGAATAAGCTGCGCGGCACTCTGCAGTGCGCGGCGGCAAAAGCCCCTGGCTTTGGCGACCGCCGCAAGGCCATGCTTGAAGACATTGCCATTCTTACTGGTGGGAAGGCCATCACCGAGGACCTTGGCATCAAGCTCGAGAATGTGAAAATCGAAGAGCTGGGCAGCGCCAAGAAGGTGACTATCGACAAGGACAACACCACGATCGTTGCGGGCTCCGGCAAACCCAGTGAGATCGAGGGCCGAATCAAGCAGCTCCGTGTGCAGGTTGAAGAGACCACATCGGACTACGACAAGGAAAAGCTCCAGGAACGCCTTGCCAAACTGGTTGGCGGGGTCGCGGTCATCAAGGTGGGTGCGGCAACCGAGACCGAATTGAAAGAGAAAAAGGCTCGTGTCGAGGATGCCATGCACGCAACGCGTGCGGCGGTTGAGGAAGGTATTGTCTCCGGCGGCGGCACCGCTCTTTTGCGCTGCTTGCCTGCCTTAGAGAAACTCAAACTCCACGACGATGAAGCCATTGGCGTAAACATCGTAAAGCGTGCGCTCGAAGAGCCCCTACGCCAGATCGCGGTTAACGCCGGGCATGAAGGCGCGGTGGTGGTTGGACGCGTGCGCGAATCGAGAGATGAGAACTTCGGCTTCAACGCCGAGACTGGTGAGTTCGGCGACCTAGTCAGAGCCGGTGTGATTGATCCAGCTAAAGTAACCCGTCTCGCCCTCCAGAACGCCGCGTCAATCGTTTCACTGATGCTGACAACTGAAGTCCTGATCGCCGAACTTAAGGGAGAGGAAAAGATGGCTGCGGCTGGTGCAGGCCACGGTGGAATGGGTGGAATGTACTAAAACGCTGGTCTATTTGTACCGCGGTTGCGTTCGAAGAATTCTGATGTGGAGGTCAACCTCATGCGTGCCTTTTGGGAGCAGGTGGGACCGTCTGGCCCAGTCTATCGTTTGGTTGGCCAAGGCTTCAGTGATCGTGACATCGCAACAAAACTGGATCTTACGGAACTCAGAGTCAAGGCCTGCATGGCCTGGACATTGCACTTCCTGCGATTCACGAATCGGAACGAACTAATCCGCTATGCTGCAGGCACGACTGTAATGTGAAGCGGCTGAAGCGACGGAACAGCTTCTGCTTCGGAATACCGCGGATGTCATCAGGAGAATTCTTGTGATTATCACCTCAGCGGATGCTTTGAGCAGGCACCTGAAACCACTTTGCTCCCGCGACAACCATTTAATGAAGTACGAATCAGGTGGCTCTAAGGCAAATACCGGGGACCGAGCCTCGTACCATTGCGGCCTCACGGGTTGCAGCGTTCGATACAGTTCAACCGACGGATATTACATGCTCATTGGAATGCCTGACCACGCGAACGCGGTCGACGAGCCTGGCATAAACATTGCTAGGTGCCCTATACATGGCCGCTGGTTGTATCGTCGAAAGGACATTGATGCGGAGGCGGATGTTCGTTGGCTTTGTGGTGTAGAAGGTTGCGACTATCGTTACAGTGCGAATACAAAGGCCGATCGCGTCAGGACCTAGTAAAGGTATTTGTTCACAAAATGAGAGCCCACACACCGAGGAGATCGGAGTGCGAATTGTACTCCGTAGCGCCGCATTTCCTCCAACGGGACATCATGGGCGTCTTGCTGGTGGCAAGGGGATTTGCCAATCGCTAGCCCTGGAGCATTGATTTCGTGTTTTTGCCTACCGCTACCAACATAGTCACGCTCTTGTCCTGGGCGTGGGGAGAAAAGAACTGGATCACTTCATCGTCGTAAAACGTCAAACCCGTGGCACTTAAGTGTTGGGCGTAAGCGGCAAGGTACAGCTTGCCGCTCAAGATGCCAGCTTCGAGCTGCACCGCGCGGTATCCGCGATTGCCGAAGCGCTTCAATATCATCTGTAAATCCACCAGGAAGAAGATGTCCGCGGCGGCTTCAGCCGGCAATTGCTGGTCCAGCCCCAGATGACCAGCCTGAGCGCGGAAGTTTCCTGCCTTCAGGCATTCGAGCACATGGCGGCCACGGTGGTATGCGTAGGCCCCGGGATCGAGACCTTCGACTGCGTTCACAATTAAGTACACCTCGTTCAGCTGCGCCCCTTGGGGATCCAGGAAGTCCGCTGGGATACCACGAGTAGCCCGGTCCAGCAGGGTCGAGAGCTGCCGCTGCTTGATCGGTACTTGGGCAAATTTACGTGCGGAACCCCGTCGAAGGATGACTGGTTCGAGCGGATCCCGAGGCATTTCCATATCCGAATAAGGGTAGAGTTGAATGACCGGTCCCGTTGGCGACGGCAGGTTCGCCAATGGCGCTTTACCACGCCAAATCTCAACCTCTGCGAGCGAATAAAGCGAAGAGGCAGTGTGAATCTCGTGCATGGCTGGGTACACAGTTTCGTTTCGAGAGAGCGGAACGGTTTCCAAGTGGAGAGCAGAGAGCTTGGAAGGTGGTTGCTGCACCAAAGCTGCGACATGGCCGAGGGCTACGAGAGAAAAGGCAACCTCACGCTCGGGATCGACATCCAGCAATCGGTTCACATCTGCGTCCATGAATCCGCAGATCAACTTGGCAGGCATTCCAAGAGCCGTGGCGACCGCGAGCAAGTTGGCGAGAAGAGTGCCATTATCCCAGCCAAAGTGTCGATAGGTACGGGCCTGATATTTCCAGGCATTGCGCCAGTAGGTGCAGGTACAAATGATGGTGAGTGGGGCATGGACAATTGCTGTTTCATTCCCGGTAGCCTCACTCAGCCCACTGCGATAGTCTCCATCCCTCAGTTTGCGTAGGGCGAACTCGGCGGGAGCAAAGTGATACACGCCTGCTTCCAAATCGACTAGATTTCCACACACAACGTAGACCTCAACTTCGTAGAGTGCTCCGGTGCAGGCTGCGGCGCGAAAATAAATATCGCCGCCAGGATGCTTCCGATGCCGAGTGATCCCAGCGGTTAGATACAGCAATTGGGCCAGCGCCTCCAAGTCTGGAACAACCTTAGCCTCCCGGTGGATGCTCTCAGCGATCGCGGAAAGGGCAGCGATGCCGGTTTGGCGTACCTCTCGGGGCAGCGGCAACGGCTCTAGAGTGGTGTAAGCCTTGAATGGCAATGGTTGATTCGCCCAATCCAGGAAATGAGGGTTGTTATGGACGCTGGCGTAAGAATGCTTGGTAGTGTTGTGATACTTCCAAGCAGCTTCAAGATTACTGTTGACGGTCATTCGTGAGAAGGCCAGCCTGTCACTAGCATATTCCGAAACCCTTACTTGTACTCAGATTTCTCCGTCAGAATTACTCCGTTGACTCACCGGGCCGCGAATGGGGAAAATGTCGGAATGAGCAAAAGCATCGTTGAGGAGACTGTGTATGTGTTCCTTTTCCGATGTGGCGCCACCGCAGTTGTTTCGTCCTCTAATTGCCAACCGCCTGATTGATAGTGAGCGCCGCGAATTGCCCGAACGCATCTCGCCTTGTCATCGACGACTCGGATACCGATGAGAGCTGCCATCTTGTATCTTTCGACCATTCGCCATAGCCGATCAAGTCCTTTGTAGACCTTCAATTCACAGGAGGAAATATCTCCTCAAGCTGACCTCTCAACGGTCGAAATTGATCAAGTGAGAGGATTGCTTTAGGTGTTTGCCGGATCGGTCGGCGCGGAAGTTTGGACTTCAAAATGGGATTGTGGGCGATGTATCCCCAGTCCTCAGCACTCGACAACGTCCTGCCCAACACGCCGCGAATGTGTTTCACGGTCGCGCGTAGAAGTCGTAAATCGGACAACAAAAAGGGGAGGAGGAACACCCCGCTCCCCTTGGGTAGCTAACGTTGATTCTCTTTGGGTTAGGGCTTGAACACCTCGTTGGCTGCGGTCGAACTGCCAAACACAGGCTGGGCACCCCCGACAACGTAAATCCTGCCGCTGTGGGAATTGACACCAGCCTCTTGTCGAGCTGTTGGCATTGGCGTGTTAGTAGACCAGGAGTTGCTGGGGATATCGTACACCTCGTTCGCATTCGATGCCGAAACCCCATCCGTTCCGCCGATGGCGTATACCTGGTTGCCCGAGTGGCCTGCAACAAGACTGGCGCGCGGCGTCGGCATGGACGCCAGTCCAGTTGTCCAAGTGTTCGTCTGCGGGTCGTACATATCGACTTCGTTCGTGACGCTGGGAGCGGAGGCGGTGCCTGTACATCCCCCAAAGACGAATATTTTGCCTCCGTGGGCGACAGCAGCCAAGTCAGAACGCGGGTTTGGCAGAGGCGCAACGGTGCTCCATGTGTCGGTATCAATGTCGTACTTTTCTACTGCCCCCGAGTAGGGTCCCCCGCCGCATGGGCCACCGGTACTTTGTCGGCCTCCAATGACGAAGATGCCGTCATCAATCACCGCAGCTGCCGCTCCAGCGCGTGGCGTGGGCATCGAGGTGAGGGTTGTCCATGTATCCGTCACTGGGTCGTAGCGTTGAAGATCGGATAAAACACCAGCGGAATTGTCCCCGCCGATCACGTATAGAAACCCGCCATGAGTGGTATCGCCATAAGCTCCCTCAGCGCGAGCCGGCAAAGGAGCCGGAGATCCCGCGCTCCATGAGTCCGAGCTAATGGTGTACAGCCTCGTTTGGTTGGTATACGCCCCAGAAGTGGAGGAGAATCCATAGGCGCCTACGATAACTTGCCCAACTCCTCCCACGGTCATTCCCTCCGTGGGGGTAGGGGAGACGGGTGCAAGCGTTGTCCAAATGCCTTGTACGTATGCTGCTTGTGCTGCGGTGAGTGCTCCCAGGGACCCAGCTGCAATAGCCAGAAACCATTTTCTTCCCTTGCAGAAGCGATTGAACATGTCTCTTTTCTCCTTTTGGAGTTATTGGTTTATTGGGGAATTGGTATGGAAAGCTGCCGCTGAAAGGCAGCCAAGGGCAACGCAAGCCCATATATCGAGGCGGACTTGCACTCCAGTGCAGCCGGTCAGTTTGCTTTCCTGTTGCGGGTGATCTTCATCTGCGAAATGGGGACACTATCAACGCAGAACGGGCGAAGTTCAGCCTCCGCAAGCGAGGTCGGCTTTGCGCGTAGACACGTGTCCCCTCGCCGCAGCCGACGATCTAGTTTCCGTGGCCTGAAACGGTGGCGTGCCTAATGGGGTGCCACCCGTAAGTGCCCTGAGCGACTCGCGGCTCTGCGTCCGCTTGGTGCTCCGTTGAGGTTGCTATTTCTGGGAAAACGTCATCTCACGCTAGGGGGAAGGCGCAAGAAACGAGGCGGAATTATCATTTCCGGGTGGAGAGACTACTCCGTCCCGATCGTGAAACCCCGCTGGAATAGTGGCTGGATTGCACTATAAGCAGGAGCTAACCTAAGAAAAACAGACACTTCATGCAAGCAAGTGAATACCGGAGACAGAGGTCAGGTAAACTATGCAGCAACAGTGCGGGCTTTTGGCACACCAGCACATGCGAGCCGCTGCGGAACCAACCTTGCGGACTGTCGGAGAAGCCGTCCTAATCCTCACCCAGAATAACATTCGAGGTTTCGGAAGCGACTTGGCCGCCGGCGCCCCAGACCACGCTGGTACCCCAGACCACGCTGAAGCCAGCGTCGGTGTTGGTGCCCCAGCAAACGCTGCCGCCCCAGACCACGGACGAGCCGTTCACGAAAACGTTCGTTCCCCAAACTACGGAACTGCCCCACAGAACAGAACTGCCCCACGTGGAGCCAGCGGCGTTCACCAGATAGACCGAATTCGTAGTGGAGTCATAGACAGCCGTGGGAGAAAGAGTATTACCCGTGACTAGGTCAGTGTTCGCGAGAGCTGCGCCAATGTCCAAATATCCGGCTCCGACAGTGAAAATGTCGTACTCGCTGACATAGGTTATACCCGTGCCGGATCTACGGTAGTGCTGGAGACGGGGAACGATTTATAGGCGGTCTTCATCAACCGCGCTTTCACCTGGTCAGGCGTAATCTTCGGCTGGGCCTGCACCAAGAGCGCAGCCGCTCCGCTTACCACCGGCGTGGCCATGCTGGTTCCGCTCAGAAAGTACAAGTAATTGGAATAGCCCAGGCTGTTACTCCCGTCGTAATAAGAGTAAGACACCAAATTCTGGGGATATTCTTGGGGAAGAGCTTCAGTGTTATATGTTCCAGTAGCAGAGTTCCAGACGCTTGGTGCATACAAGGAAACAACCCGATTTCCAGGCGCCACGATGTCCGGCTTGACGACGTGGTCCAGTAGCGTGGGTCCCTTCGAGCTGTAGCTGGCGATCTGAGAATTGGATCGCAGCGGGCTGCCTTCGGTCTTCATGGCGCCCACGGTGATGACGTAAGGATCGTTGCCCGGGGAAGTGATAGTCGCGTAGCCGCTGGTGCCCATGGAGTTGTCCCGGCCATAGTTGCCAGCTGCGGCCACCACAACGATGCCCGCTTTCCAGGCGGCCTCGACGGCCTGGCACAAGGGGTCCTGTGTATAGCTCTCGAACACCTGGCGTCCGAGCGAAAGGTTCATGACCCGAATGTGCAATTTGCCCGTGAGGTTGATGGCCACTTGAATTGCGGAGATCACCGCGCTGTCGGTGCCCTGGCCGTTTTGATCCAGGACGCGAAGATTGACTAAGTTTACGTTGGGCGCGATGCCTTTGAAAGTCCGCTTGTAGGTCGAATAATTGGTACTCTTCCCGCTCCCCGCGATGATTCCGGCGATGTGTATGCCGTGCCCGTAAAAGTCGTACGTGCCTCCGCCGACGAAATCCTGGTTGTAAACGATACGGCACTTGCCACCTCCGCCACCGGTGCTATACAGGTCGGTATGGCAGGCCATGCCGCTGTCAATCACCGCGACGGCTATTCCCGTGCCGTCCCAGCCGGCTTGCCAGGCGGCCTGGGCGTTCACCGCGGCTGCAGTTTGGTCGAGTGCGCCGCTCAATCGGCGGTCGGGGGAGATGTAAACGACGTCAGGGTCGTCCGCAAGGGCGTCCAGAGATTCAACCGGCACGGAGTAATGCGCACCCTTAATAAAGTCCAGCTTCGTTTTCAGGACCCCGCCTTTGCTCTGTACCTTCTGATGGTGAGCATCAGTCGGTGTTTGATTGAATTGGATAATTACATCCACTGTGGCGCCGTTGTGGCCTTCTTTGAGAGCGCTAAGGTCGTTCGACAGCTTGTGCTTGTTGCTATCGGCAAGGCATAGTCCGGCAACCAGCAGTGTGATCAGAGTCAAAAGGGCGAGCCGCGCACCCCATGTCGTTGTATGGAGGACGCTGTCGTTAGAGGATTGTCTCGTTTCCGGTCTAGCGAACATGGGCTGGGCCTCCCAACTGACTTGAATAGCCAAGGAGGAGAAGTGGTCCGAAGTCTTGGTAGTCAGTTCCAGAAGTATCAGTTCCGGGATAGGAAGCGGTCGATAGTACAAGTGGGGCCTAGTCGTAGTACCCAAGGGCAGCTGGCCTTCGTCGCGGTCGGGAAGAGCTTGGGTCACTCCTTAGAGATGTTTTTTCTTGACCCCGCCTCCGAGTGCGGGCGAGACGCGAAGGGCATTATCCTTTTCAATACACCCTCGCGCCGTACTATTCCCAATCCCCAGTTTTACGCCAAGATTTGCTTATTAGGAGCCGCGCTCTGCGCTCTACGGAGCCTCGGAGCGGTGAGAATTACCCCGGGTTCATTCTAGCTAGGGAACGGCCTGTTCGTTGGGCTGTCCATTTGGAGTGCTTGGGCGCTCCTTAATCCGGTTAGAGCACTACAGAAGTCAATCAGCAGAGGGCAGGAATGCGTGTCGTAGCAGTTGCTGCGAAGAATTACTGGAACAGTATCTTGGGTGACGTCAAGTCACTCGGGACTCCTGCCCTCGTGTTTGTATTGACTCAGCTGATTGGAGGGCTACCATTATTGGTTTACGCCCTAGTGCGCTGGCACTCGGACGACTTTTTCCGATACACCTGCTTTTTAATAGTTGCTTTGTTTTCATCCATCCTCAAGGTGAACTTACCCGGCATTGGGGCCACGATGTCGGCGAATTTCCTCTTTATTCTGGTCGGCATCCTTGACCTCTCCTATTCCGAGACAGTCCTGATGGGGTGTCTCGGTGGCCTTGTGCAGACCTTGTGGCACCCCCAGCGTCCCCGCCCGATTCAATGGCTTTTTAATCTGGCAAACCTCGCCCTATCCATCAGCGCTGCGGAACTCGTTTTTCATAGCAAAGTTGCCGCCGGCGTCGGATTTCGCTGGCCACTCTTGCTGGCCGCGGCGGCAACAACCTACTTCGCCTTCAATACCATCTCGGTCTCTGGCATCATTGCCGCGGCGGAAGGACGCAACCCTGTCCAGGTATGGAGGGAATGCTATTTGTGGGCTTTCCCCTATTATTTGCTTGGCGCGCTGATTGCTTGTGGCGTTAGCGCCATCAATCGGCTGGTTGGCTGGCAGTTCGGTCTTCTCGCCTTCCCCGTCGTTTATTTGATCTACCGCTCCTATCGAACCTACTTGAACCGCCTCGAAGCACAAAAGAAGCACGCCGAGGCACAAAAGAAACACGCCGAGGAAATTGCTGCGCTTCATTTGCGCACCATTGAAGCTCTCTCCCTGGCAATCGAAGCGAAAGATCACACCACACACGACCATCTACGACGAGTCCAAGTTTACGCGGTCGAAATTGCCAAGGAGCTTGGCCTGAACCAGGATCATTTAAGCGCTGTTCGCGCCGCCGCGATGCTCCACGACATTGGCAAGCTCGCGGTCCCTGAGCACATTCTTTCCAAGCCAGGGAAGCTCACTCCGGAAGAGTTCGAGAAAATGAAAATTCACCCTATAGTGGGCGCGGAGATACTGGATCGCGTCCAATTCCCGTATCCAGTCGTGCCCGTCGTGCGCTCGCACCATGAGAAATGGGACGGCTCTGGTTATCCGGACGGCCTGAAAAGCGAAGCCATCCCAATCGGAGCGAGAATCCTTTCGGCCGTCGATTTCTTCGATGCGCTTGCTTCAGAGCGGCCCTACCGGCAAGCAATGACTCCCCAAGAGGCCATGAAGGCACTGAAAGCGGAGA
>Ga0075426_10002759_pt1 | contig 12539 bp, 7 predicted proteins | sample SoiMethybrSBSTD5_FD_75304 | JGI IMG/M metagenome (GOLD analysis project Ga0075426, IMG submission 75304) | Bulk soil microbial communities from a Populus tree surrounding site in Tennessee, USA - Soil MetaG P. TD hybrid SBSTD5 | ecosystem: Environmental > Terrestrial > Soil > Tree plantation...
GTTCGGCGATCTCACGCCTGAGCAGACGGCCGAGTGGCAGCGACATGATCGGTCGTTCGTAGCGCTGGCCGGTATTCAGTGGAAGATTCTCATGGATGCGATGGACAGCGCGAGGCAATCCGTGCCCGCGTCGAGCATGGTCGAGATCAAGTACGAGGATTTGTGTCGCGATCCGATCGCGCACTTCCGGCGCGTGGTGGACTTTGCGGAACTCGATTGGGTGCCGGCGTTCGAGCGCACGATTCGCGGCGCGGAGTTGCGCAGCGAGAACGAAAAGTGGCGTCGCGATTTCACGCCCAACCAACAGGCGATTTTGGAAAGCGTGCTGCGGAGCCACCTCGTGCGATATGGATACGAACCGCGGATGACCGGCGAGGCAATCAAGGCAGGCGTGACGCACGTGTAAGCGGCGGAGGAGACTGGACACGGCCAGCAGCGTCTTGCCTCATCGGGACGTTGCGGTTATGGTGCGTAGGACGTCGTGACATCTGGTTCGTGGCGATTTAAGGCAACTTGCGGCCACGTTAAACATTCCGCTAAAGCGCCGGCCCGGTGCCTGAGCGCATCTGGGCTTTTTTGTCATCGGACAACTACATGAGTGACACTCCAGTTCCGCAGAACTCGGCCCAACGCAGCGCTTCGCCCTACCTTCGCGAGCTCGCCGAGCGCGTGCTCGTGTTCGACGGCGCGATGGGGACGAACATCCAGCGACACGCGCTCACGGCGGCTGACTTCGGGGGCGCGAAATACGAAGGGTGCAACGACTACCTGGTGCTGACGCGCCCGGACGTCGTGCGCGGCATCCACGAGTCGTTTCTGGCCGTCGGGTGTGATGTGGTGGAGACGTGCACATTCCAGAGCACGCCGCGGCGGCTTCGCGAATGGGGCTTGGGCGACAAAGTGCAGGAGCTCAACGTGCGCGCTGCCCAACTGGCGCGCGAGGCCTGCGATGCGGCGGGCAACGGCCGGCGCCGATTTGTGGCAGGCTCGATCGGCCCAACGGGCATGCTGCCGTCGAGCGATGACCCGACGCTCTCGGCGGTAACGTTCGCCGAGTTGGAGGAGGACTACTACCAGCAGGCGAGAGCGCTGGTGGAGGGCGGCGTCGACCTGCTGCTCGTGGAGACGGCGCAGGACATTCTCGAGGTCAAGGCGGCGCTGGCAGGGTTCGAGCGGCTGTTCGCAGAAATCGGCCGGCGCGTTCCCGTGCAAGCGCAGGTGACGCTGGACACGAGCGGACGCATGCTGCTCGGCACCGACATCGCGAGCGCGATGACGACGCTGGAGGCGTTAGGCGTCGACGTATTGGGCCTCAACTGCTCCACGGGTCCCGAGCACATGCGCGAGCCGATCCGGTGGCTGTCGGAGCACGCGACTCGGCCGGTCTCGTGCATTCCGAACGCGGGGCTGCCGCTCAACACGGGCACGGGCGACGCGGTGTATCCGCTGGAGCCCGATGCGATGGCGGCGGCGTTAGGCGAGTTCGTGCGCGACTTCGGCGTTCGGGTCGTGGGCGGATGTTGCGGCACGACGCCGGCGCATCTCGACGCGGTGGTGCGCGCGGTGCGCGGGCTGCCTCGCGGGGGAGCGCGGCGCGCCACGCCGCACGTGCCGCGGGTGTCGTCGGCCATGCGCGCGCTCACCCTGCACCAGGATCCGCCGCCGCTCCTCATCGGCGAGCGCGTCAATGCGCAGGGGTCGCGCAAGGTGAAGCAACTGCTGCTGGCCGATGACTACGAAGGGATCGTCGGTGTGGCGCGCCAGCAGGTCGATTCCGGCGCGCACGTCCTCGATGTGTGCGTGGCGCTCACCGAGCGCGCGGATGAGGCGCACCAGATGGCGCGCGTGGTGAAGCTGCTGTCGATGAGCGTCGAAACGCCGCTCATGATCGATTCCACCGAAGCCGACGTGATCGCTCGCGCGCTCGAGCACGTGCCAGGTCGCGCCATCGTGAATTCGATCAACATGGAGAACGGGCGCGTACGCATCGATGCCGTGCTGCCGCTCGTGAAGCAGCATGGCGCCGCGGTGGTGGCGCTCACGATCGACGAATCGGGAATGGCCAAGACGCGCGACCGCAAGCTCGCAATCGCGCGGCGCATCCACGACATCGCGGTGAAGGAGTTCGGGCTGGCGAGCGAGGACCTGATCTTCGACGACCTGACGTTCACGCTGGCGACGGGTGAAGCGGAGTGGGTGGACAGCGCGGCAGAGACGATCGAGGGCATCCGGCTCATCAAGCGCGAGCTGCCGGGGGTACTCACGTCGTTAGGCGTGAGCAACGTGAGCTTCGGGCTCGCGCCGGCCGCGCGGGCGATCCTCAACTCGGTGTTCCTGCACCACTGCGTGCAGGCGGGCCTCGACATGGCGATCGTGAACCCGGCGCACATTCGGCCCTACGCCGAGCTCTCGCCGCACGAGCGGGAGCTGGCGGACGACCTGGTGTTCAACCGCCGGCCCGATGCGCTGCAGCGGTTCATCGAATTCGCGCAGAGCGCCGAGCCCTCGGCGGGCGGCGCCACCGATGCGTCCGCGGAGTCGGATCTGGCCAAGCTGGAACCCGACGCGCGCATCCACTGGCAGATCCTGCACCGGAAGAAGGACGGCATCGAGGATGCCCTCGACGCCGCGGGCGTGCGCGAGCATCCGGTGCGCGTTCTCAACGACGTGCTGCTCCCGGCCATGAAGGAGGTGGGCGACAAGTTCGGCGCCGGCGAGCTGATCCTGCCGTTCGTGCTGCAGAGCGCCGAAGTGATGAAGCGCGCCGTTAGGCATCTGGAACAGTTCCTCGAGCGCGCCGACGGGTACACGAAAGGAAAGGTCGTGCTCGCGACCGTGTACGGCGACGTGCACGACATCGGGAAGTCTCTCGTGAACACGATCCTCTCCAACAACGGCTACACCGTGTTCGACCTGGGCAAGCAGGTGCCCGTGAACACGATCATCGACAAGGCCGTCGAGGTGGGCGCGGACGCGATTGGATTGTCGGCGCTGCTCGTGTCGACGTCCAAGCAGATGCCGATCTGCGTGCAGGAGCTGGATCGGCGCGGGCTCAAGGTGCCCGTGCTGATTGGCGGCGCGGCGATCAACCGGCGATTCGGGCGTCGCGCACTGTTCGTGGATGGCGAGCGGGCCTACGCACCCGGCGTGTTCTACTGCAAGGACGCATTCGAGGGCCTCGACTCGGTGGAAGCGTTGATGGATCCCGAGCGGCGCGACGGTTTCGTGACCGGCAATCTGGATGACGCGCGCCGCGATGTATTCTTGCGGTCGAAGGTGGGGAAAGACGTAGCCGTCGGCACGGACACGACGACGCGCTCGGACGTCCCGACGGACAACGCGATCCCCGAGCCGCCATTCTTCGGCACGCGCGTGCGGCACGACATTCCGCTCGATGAAGTGCTCGCCCTGCTCGATCTCGACGAGTTGTTCCGGTTGCAATGGGGCGGCCGCGGCTCGGGCGAGGCGTTCGAGGCGACGGTGCGCGACGAGTTTCGCCCAACGCTCGAGCGGTTGTCGGCGAGCGCGCGTGCCGAGCGGTGGCTCGCGCCGCAGGCCGTGTATGGGTTCTTCCCCGTGCAATCCCAGGGGAACGATCTCATCGTGTACGACGCGGCGGCGTACGGGAGCGACGGCGGCGCGCTGCGCGAAGTCGCGCGCTTCACGTTCCCGAGACAGGACGGACGCGAGCGGCTCTGTCTCGCCGACTACTTCCGGTCGGTCGAATCCGGCGACGTGGATGTGGCGGCGCTGCAGATCGTGACCGTCGGCGACGCGGCGCAGCGGCTATTCGACGAGCTGCAGGCGCGCAACGAATACACGGAGGCGTATTACGTCCACGGCCTGGCCGTCGAAGCCGCGGAGGCCGTCGCCGAGTGGATGCACCGCGACATCCGCCGCCAGTTAGGCATTCCGGCCGCGCACGGCAAGCGCTACTCGTGGGGCTACCCGGCGTGTCCCGACCTGAACGACCACGCGACGATCTTTCGCTTGCTGCCGGCGGCCGCTGCGTTGGGCATGACGTTGACGTCGGCGTTCCAGTTGGTGCCAGAGCAGTCGACGGCGGCGATCGTGCTCCACCATCCCTCGGCGAAGTATTACGCGGTGCGGAGCGGCGGCGAACGGGACACGGGCGCCGGAGGCGGGCCGTGAGCCCGCGGCGCGACCCGCGCGAGCTGCTCGAGCCCGATCGCATCGTCGTGTTCGACGGCGCGATGGGCACGATGCTCTATGCGCGCGGAGTGTTCATCAACCAATGTTACGACGAGCTCAACGCGCGGGCGCCCGAGCTCGTGCGCGACGTGCACCGCGCCTATGTGAAGGCGGGTGCGGAAGTGCTGGAGACGAACAGCTTCGGCGCCAACCGCGTCAAACTGGCGCCGCACGGCCTCGAGGGCCAGGTGCGCGACCTGAATTGCCGCGCGGCGCGCCTGGCGCGCGAGGCAGCGGGCGACCACGTCCTCGTGGCCGGCGCCGTCGGCCCGTTAGGCATCCGCATCGAGCCGTTCGGCCCGACCAGCCGCGACGAAGCGCGCGCGATGTTCCGCGAGCAGCTGGAGGCGCTGCGCGAGGGCGGCGCCGACCTGTTCATCCTCGAGACGTTCGCCGATCTCGACGAAATCGAGCAGGCCATTCGCGCCGCCCGCGACGTGGATGCATCGGCGCCGCTGTTCGCGCAGATGACGATCGGCCAGGACGGCCTCACGCCGTTCGGCGCCACGCCCGAAGATGTGGCCCGCGCACTCGACGGATGGGGCGCCGATGTGATCGGGCTCAACTGCTCCGTTGGGCCGCAGGCGATTCTCGAAGCCATCGAGCGCATGGCAACGGCGTCGACGCGCAAGCTGAGCGCGCAGCCCAACGCCGGCATGCCGCGGGACGTCGGCGGCCGCACCATGTACATGGCGAGCCCGGAATACGTCGCCAACTACGGACGCCATCTCATCCAAGCGGGCGCCAAGGTGTTGGGCGGCTGCTGCGGCACCACGCCCGATCACATCAAGGCGTTGGTGGAAGGCATCCGCCCGCTCGTCCCGCGGCAACAGTGGCGCGCGTCGGTGCGCTACCAGTTGCCGCATACCGATGACGCGACGGCCGCCCGCCCCGAAACTCCGCGCGCCGACGGCGCCGAGTCCGCGGTGCCGTTCGCCCAACGGTCGCGTTGGGCCGCGAAGATCGCGGCCGGCGCATTCGTGTCGTCCGTCGAAATCGTACCGCCGCGCGGCGTGGACGCGACGCGCATGCTCGAAGGCGTCCGCGCCCTCAGCGCGCGCGGCGTCGACGCCGTGAACGTACCCGACGGGCCGCGCGCGCAGAGCCGGATGGGTGCGCTCATGACGAGCCTGCTCATCGAGCAGCAGGTGGGCATCGAGACGGTGACCCACTACTGCTGCCGCGACCGCAACCTGCTCGGCATGCTCAGTGATCTGTTAGGCGCGTCGGCGATGGGCCTCCGCAACCTGCTCATCATCACGGGCGACCCGCCGAAGATGGGGCCCTACCCCGACGCGACGGCGGTGTTCGACATCGATTCGATAGGCCTCACCAATCTGGTGAGCCGGCTCAATCGCGGACTCGATCCCGGCGGCCACGCGATCGGCGCACCGACGCGGTTCGCCATCGGCGTCGGCGTCAATCCAGCGGCGATCGATCCATCGTACGAGCTGCGGCGATTCGAGTGGAAGGTGGATGCCGGCGCCGAGTTTGCGATCACGCAGCCGGTGTTCGACGTCGACCAGCTGCACCGCTTCCTCGCATCGATCGAGCACGTGCGCATCCCGGTGATCGCGGGGATCTGGCCGCTCGTCTCGGCGCGCAACGCCGAATTCCTGGCGAACGAAGTGCCGGGCGTGGTGGTGCCGGAGGCGGTGATTCAACGCATGCGCCGCGCGAGCGAGCAATCGAAGGAGCACGCGCTGGCCGAAGGCATTGCGCTCGCGCGTGAAATGCTCGTCCACGTGCGTGATGCCGTGCAAGGTGTGCAGGTATCGGCTCCGTTTGGAAAGGTGGAGCTGGCCCTCGAAGTGTTCGACGGAGCCGCGCGTTAACTTTCGGGATCGCCTCGCATCTGCCCCCGCGTGGAGCCCAGCCGATGAAAGCCATCTTGCTCGTTGACCACGGCTCGGTCAAAGAAGCCGCCAACCGGATGATCGACTGCGTTGGGCATCTGGTGCAAGCGATCGCCGGCGACGCGGCGATCGTGCGCGTCGCGCACATGGAGCTGGCCGAACCGACGATCGCGCAGGGGTTCGCGGCGTGCGTCGAAGCAGGCGCCACCGACGTCGTCGTGTTCCCGTACATGCTTTCGCCGGGCAAGCATTCCACCCGCGACATTCCGCGCATGGCGCGCGAAGCCGCCGCGCCTTTCCCGCATGTGAACGTCGTGGTGACGCCGGCGTTCGGCGTGCACGACAAGCTCGCCCACGTGGTACTCGAGCGCGCCGGCGTCGAGGCGCGAGGCCGCGGCGTGCCCGCACCATGTACGTGTGTGCGCCCCGAGGGCACGGCGGAACGGTGGTGCGGCGACGCATGCCGTGAGGCCGTCTCGAACGTAACAGTCGCGCAGTGACGCCGAGCCCAGCGGCTGACGGTCGCGGGGGCGACGGGGTACATTGGATCGCATGACAATCGATCTCGACGCGGCACGTTTGCCGCTCACCGTGCTATCCGAAGACGAGACCATGTTCCGCGACGCGGTAACAGCGTTCGCAGACGAACAGGTGCGTCCGCGCGTGCAGGCGATGGATCGCGCCGGGAAGCTCGACGCCGAGTTGATTCCCAGATTCTTCGAGCTGGGCCTCATGGGCATCACGGTGCCCGAAGAGTACGGCGGCGCAGGCGGCACCATGATGATGGTGGCGCTGGCGGTCGAGGCCGTGAGCCGCGTCGATGCTTCGTCGGCGATCTTGATGGACGTGCAAAATACGCTCGTGAATTCGCCGCTCACGCGCTTCGGCACGGATGCCCAACGGAAGCACTACCTGGCCAAGCTCACCGCGGGGACGGTGGGCGCCTACGCGCTGTCGGAGCCGGGCTCGGGATCGGATGCGTTCGGCTTGGCGACGCGCGCCGAGCGCCGCGGCGAGGATTGGGTGCTGACGGGACGCAAACTGTGGATCACGAACGGCGCCGAGGCGGAGATGTTCATCGTGTTCGCCACGATCGATCCCTCGGCGGGATATCGCGGCATCACGGCGTTCATCGTCGAGCGCGGCTTCGCGGGATTTTCGGTGGGCAAGAAGGAGGACAAGTTAGGCATTCGCGCCTCGAGCACCACCGAGCTCATCCTCGACGGATGCGTGGTGCCGGCGGCGAACGTCCTCGGTCCCGTTGGGCAGGGCTACAAGATTGCGATCGAAACGTTGAACGAAGGGCGCATTGGCATCGGCGCGCAGATGATCGGCGTCGCGAGGGGCGCGCTGGATGCGACCGTGCACTACGTGCGCGAGCGGACGCAATTCGGCAAACCGCTGGCCGAGTTCCAGGGCATCCAGTTTCAGCTGGCGCAGGCGGCCACGGAGCTCGAGGCCGCTCGGCTCATGGTGTACAACGCGGCGCGTCTCGAGGATGCAGGCCGACCGTTCACGCAAGAGGCGGCGATGGCCAAGCTGTTCTCGTCGCAGGTGACGGAGCGCGTGACGTCGCTATGCGTCGAGTTGCACGGCGGATACGGGTACACCAAAGACTATCCCGTCGAGAAGTTCTATCGCGACGCGAAGATCGGGACGATCTACGAGGGCACGTCGAACATGCAGCTGCAGACGATCGCCAAGCTGCTGCTGCGTGGCTAACGGGCCGTCACGACGGCATCGTGAGGACGACTGCGCCGCGCACGTCGCCGGCGCGCAGCCGCTCGAGCGCCTCGTTCGCGTGATCCAGCGGCATGGGCTCGACGTCCGTGTGCACCGGGACGCGCGGTGCGAGCGCGAGAAACTCCTCGCCGTCCCGTCGCGTGAGGTTGGCTACCGAGCGTAGCACGCGTTCGCCCCATAGAATGTCATAGGGGAACGACGGGATGTCGGTCATGTGGATCCCCGCGCAGACGACGGTGCCGCCTTTCGCAACCGCACGCAGCGCAGGCGGAACGAGGGCGCCGACTGGCGCGAAGAGAATCGCGGCGTCGAGCTCGACGGGCGGCGTTTGATCCGAGCCGCCGGCCCATTCTGCGCCTAACTGAAGGGCGAACTCCTGCGACGGTGTATCGCCGGGCCGGGTGAACGCGAACACGCGGCGGCCCTGCGAGCGGGCCACTTGGGCGATGAGATGAGCGGCCGCGCCGAATCCATACAAGCCTAACGCTTCGCCCTCGCCCGCTGCGCTGAGCGCGCGATATCCGATGAGGCCCGCGCACAAGAGCGGCGCGGCTTGCACATCGTCGTACGAGGAAGGCAGCGGAAAACAGAAGCGCTCGTCGGCCACGCAGCATGGCGCGTAGCCACCATCGATCTGGTAGCCCGTAAAGCGCGCTCGAATGCAGAGGTTCTCGCGACCGGATCGACAGTATCTGCAAATACCGCAGGTCCAGCCCAGCCATGGAACGCCGACTCGCGCACCGACATCGAATCGCATCGCGCCATCGCCGCGGGCCGCAACCGTGCCGACGATTTCATGGCCTAACACGAGCGGCAGCTTGGGGTCGCGAAGCTCGCCGTCGATGATGTGGAGATCGGTCCGGCATACGGCGCACGCGCGAACCCGGAGGAGCACCTGACCCGGACCGGGCACCGGGTCAGGCATGTCGCGCGCCAGGAGCGGCGCGCGGGCCCGCTCGAGGACCATCGCGCGCACGGCTCTCTACATGCTGCGCATCGCCTGAATCACCGGCGGTAGGGCGCCCAGGATCCATACGATCAATGCGGCCGTGTACGCGCGGGACCGCGGGATCTTGCCTAACACAGACAGGCCAATGGCGAGCAGAATCGTCGTCCAGATCGTGAACACATCGAATCGCGCCAGTAGCGCCAGCACGACCGGCGACGTGTTCGAGATGTCGAAGAAATGCGCGGGGCTCGCCGTGATCTTCGTCGCCGAGTTCAGGGTCGATGGGTCGGAGAAAAATGCAATGATGGGTCCGACGACCGCGCCGATGATTCTCGGGAACTGCGCGTACGCGGCCACGAGCAGTCCGCCCCCAAACGCCATGGTCGAGTCGAACAACTTACCAACGAACCACAGCACCACTCCCGTGAAGAACATGCCGATCATCACGAAGATGGGCAGGATGACCGCTTGCAGCTTGGAGAAGAACGCCCGCTGCTTTTCGACGACGTCGGGCGTGATCTGAGGATTGGCCCGCGCCGCGACAGCCATGGCGCGGTTGAACTCCGCATCGAACACTGGTTGTGTGAGCGATTGCGTGCCCAGATAAATCACCAAGATGAGTACCGTGACCACGACAAACGGTATGAACCAATTCCCATTCTGCCTGCGCGCGAACACATCGCTTGGCGATGTGAAAATGTCGATGAAGTCTTCCCATACCGAGGGCGCCTTGGGCGCGGGTGCTGCCGTTGCGGTCATGCGTATCTCCGATCAGAAGTCTGGGTAGGAGACAAACGGGCGCGCTTCACGTCAACAGTGTGGCGCCGCTCACCGTACGTGCAAGAGCCCCGAACGGATTCGGATCGCTTTGGGAGTCGCGGCGGGATCGGCGTCGACGCGCACGGTGACGCGCTCCTGCACCTGCAACTTTCCCGTCACATCGAGCGTGTCGTCGCCTCGCTGCAGATGAAAGGACACCGGCGTTCCGCTGCGCAGGCCGACCTTGTCGCGCAATCGGTTGATGAAACTCGGATCCGTGACCGGAACGCCTGCCACCGACAAGAGATAGTCACCCGGTTCGACACCCGCTTCATCGGCCGAGGAGCCGGGCGCGACCCGCGCAACACGGACGCCGGCTGAATCGTTCTCGGCGGACACGCCCAACGTCGGCGTGCGAACGGTGTCGATCGTGGCGCGAAGTCCCGCGAGCGGCAGCACGGTCTTCCACGGATACGGATCGCGGCCGTCGATGTACTTCGCGTTGAAATCAGCGAACGACGTGCCGCCGGCCGCGGCACTCACGGCCGCCCACCACTGTGCGGCGGTGAAGCCGGTGCCGTGTTTGTAGCACTCGCGGTACAGGCCGCGCATCACGTCGTCGAGCGATGCCCGATTGTCGCTCGCATCTCGGATCAGGATGTCGAGCATGAGTCCCGCGAGCGATCCTTTCGGATAGTAGATGTCGGCGGTGCCATCTTCGGGATGGATCCAGGTCGTGAGCGACGCATCGGTGAGCGCGACCGGCGGTGCGTTAGCCACCTCGGCCATTTTACCGGCGGTGAGCTCGAAGAAACCCGCCGAGTCGATGACGCCCGCGCGCACCTCGGACAAGTCGGCGTAATAGTCGGTGATGCCCTCGCTCACCCACAGCCAGGTGGTCGGTTGTTCGTGCGCATACTGGTACGGCCACAGATCGGAAGGCCGCAGCCGCTTGACGTTCCAGGCATGGAAGATCTCGTGCGCGTAGATCGACATCTCGATCGGCTCGCCGATCGCGAGCGGCGTCGTGACGTCGACGTGCGAGTTCTCGTGCTCGAGACCCGAGATGCCGCCGTACGTCGAGTCGGCAATCTGCATCACCGTGTACGTGGCGAACGGAATCTCGCCGAAGACGGCGCCCTCCACGGGCACGATCTTGGCGAGTTGGGCCAGCGTCGACGCGAGCGTCGCCCGCGGCATGCTGCCGGACGGGTATGCGGCGAAGCGCAGCCATCCGTTAGGCGCGCGGACGCTGTCGAGGTCGAAGCGCCCAACGAAGAACGGCATGTCGACCAGCTCGTGATACGTCGACGCCGTGTACGTGGACGGCGTCGACGCCGGCGTCATGCCCGTGACCACACGCCACGCGGGATTGGTGCGGATCGTGACCGTAGACGGGAAATCGAAGCTGCGCCCTTCCGGGTACAAGAAGAGGTTCGTGCCGTTGAACATCACAAAGTCGGAACGAGCCCATGCCATCGCGTTGTCCAGCGTGTCCGCGAGGTAGTCGAACGACACGGTGACGGGCTTGCTGCCTTGCGCGCGTACACGCCAGGTATCGTAGTCCACTTTGTCCCACGTGAGCGGGTGTCCGTCGCTCTCGGCGTTGAAACGCAGTACGGCGCGGGCGAAATAATCGAGCTCGTACGAGCCCGGTGTCCAGGCGGGTAGTGCGAGAATGACTGGTTGGTCGCCGCCCCCGGAGACGAAGGACATGTCGACGTGCAGCAGGCGCCGTCGCGCGCCGGCCGAGTCGAATGTGACGCGGTAGGCAACGTTGCTGATCGGCGCCGAGATCGGCGCCGTAGTGCGCGTGTCTTGCGCACGAGCGGTCGCTGCCTCGAGCAGTGATGCGGCGAGGATCGCGACCATCACGGGGAGACGCATCGGCTGTCCTGGTGACAGGTGACCGGCGAGACGCGAGGTGGCAATATCGCCGCAGCGGAGCGCCACGACAAAGGGCTCGACGTTCGAGTTCCGTGAGGCCAAGCCCAACGATCGCGTGTGCACGTGCGGCAGGTGTTCGGCGTCTCATCTCCACACGTCTCGTGCGAGCTCGAGCGGCCCCCTGGCCGCGCGCTCGCCCGGATCACCGAGGGCATGCCGACCATGAAGAGCACCGTCGTCCTCTGGACAGGCGCGGCGATATTCGCGCTGGCCTGCGGGCGCATCGAGCAGTCGAGAGAATTCTCAGAAGGGAGGCGCGGCCAGGCCGCCGCGCCTGGGGCGTCGCCGGCGGCAGCGCGCGATGCCTTCAAGGCGAGCGCAGCGTTCGCCGTATCGGACTCGTTGTCGAACAACGAACCTGCGGCCGCCGAGTCGGTGCCGCTGCCCGACCAGACCATCACACCGTCGATGCTCATCCGGACGGCCCAGGCGAGCGTGGAAGTCGCGGCGCTGGACACGGGTGTCGACGTTGTGCGCGCGCTCGCCCAGCGCGTGGGCGGCTATGTGGCCGACGTGTCGGTGCAGGATGGGCACGATCAACCGCACTCGGCGACGCTGGAAGTGCGGATGCCGGCGGCGCGGTTCGATGACGCGCTGGCGGCGCTGCGCCCGTTAGGCAACGTCGAATCGGTGAACGTGTCGACGGCCGATGTGGGCGAAGAGTACGTCGATGTGAACGCGCGCATGGACAACGCACGAAAATTGGAGGAGCGGCTCATCGGACTGCTCGCGACGCGGACGGGCAAGCTCCGCGACGTCCTCGACGTGGAGCGCGAGCTGTCGCGCGTGCGGGAAGAGATCGAGCGGTACGAGGGGCGCCTGCGCTATTTGCGCACGCGCGCGGCGGTGAGCACCATTTCGGTGACGGTGCACGAGCCGATACCGGTGGTCGCCGAGCGGGGCAGTGCCAGCGTATTGGCGGAGGCCTTTCGCCAGGCCTGGCGCAACTTCGTGAGTTTCGTCGCGCAAGGTATTGCGGCGCTGGGTGTGCTGGTGCCGCTGGCTGTGCTGGCCGCGGGCGCGTTGCTCGGTGCTCGGCGGTGGCACACCAGGCCGCGGCCGCCCGAGACGCC
>Ga0075426_10002769_pt1 | contig 12516 bp, 11 predicted proteins | sample SoiMethybrSBSTD5_FD_75304 | JGI IMG/M metagenome (GOLD analysis project Ga0075426, IMG submission 75304) | Bulk soil microbial communities from a Populus tree surrounding site in Tennessee, USA - Soil MetaG P. TD hybrid SBSTD5 | ecosystem: Environmental > Terrestrial > Soil > Tree plantation...
TCGAGCCAGCGGATCATCGCACCGAGATTGAAGGCGGCCTGCACGGGGTCGAGCTGGAACTGCGTGCCCGGCACCTTGGCGCCGTTCGGCACGAGGGTGCCCGGGACGATCGGCCCGAGGAGCTTCGTGCATGCCGGGTACTCGAGCGCCTCGAAGCCGCAGCCGAGCGTGTCCATCAGGCAGTAGCGCGCGGTCTCGTACGCCTCGGCGCTGCGCACCTCGTACTTGGTGGCGTAGTCGGCGATGTCGGTCAGCACCTTGTCGGGTGCCGGCCGCACGTTGGAGAGGGGCGCGGACATCAGGGCGCCTTGAGCAACTGGTTCTCTTCGTTCACCGCGGGCGGGGCGTTGTCGTCCGGCGCGAAGGTGTATTCGGCGCCGCCGCCTTCCGGGATCGGCGCAAAGACATGCTCGTTGCCGCCCGCCTTGGGCGCATGGCGCATGGATGGCGCGGGCGCGCGCTCGTCGGCCCGCTTGTCCCACCAGATGGCGCGCCCCTCCTTCTGCGAAGCGATTTCTTCCGGATGCCCGGCGAGATAGTCCTTCATGAACTTGGTGAAGTCCGATTCATAGGAAGGCACGCCCAGAAACCGGTCCACCAGCCGCTCGAATTTCGATCTCGATTCAGCCATTGCTTCGCTGCCCGTTATCGCTCGTTCAGCGGGACCCACTTGCGGGGTTCGGGGCCCGTGTAGTTCGCGCCCGGCCGGATGATCTTGCCATCGGCGCGCTGCTCGATGACGTGCGCCGACCAGCCGCTCGAGCGCGACATGACGAAGATCGGCGTGAAGTGCGGGGTGGGCACGCCCATCTGGCTGTAGGACACGGCGCTGTACCAGTCGAGGTTCGCGAACATCTTCTTCTCCGCCCACATCACCTGCTCGATGCGCTCGGCGACGCGGTACTGCACCATGTTTTCCTGCTCTCTCGACAGCCGCTCGGCGACCGCCTTGATGACCTTGTTGCGCGGATCGCCGGTGGTGTAGACGGGATGGCCAAAGCCGATGACGATCTCCTTGCGCGCCATGCGCGTGCGAATGTCGGCTTCCGCTTCGTCGGCGTTCCGGTAGCGCTTCTGGATCTCGTCCGAGACCTCGTTGGCCCCGCCGTGCTTGGGGCCGCGCAGGGCGCCGATGCCGCCGGTGATCGCGCTATACATGTCGGAGCCCGTGCCCGCGATGACGCGGCAGGCGAAGGTGCTCGCGTTGAACTCGTGCTCGGCGTACAGGATGAGCGAGGTGTGCATCGCCCGGACCCAGGAGACCTGCGGCTTCTTGCCGTGAAGCAGATGGAGGTAATGGCCACCGATCGAGTCATCGTCCGTTACCGTTTCGATCCGCCTGCCGCTCGTCGCGTAGTGATACCAGTACAGCAGCATCGAGCCGAAGCACGCCAGTAGTCGGTCGGCGATGTTGCGCGCGCCCTCGAGCGGATGCTTCTCGTCTTCGGGCTCGAGTGCGCCGAGCACCGAGCAGCCGGTGCGCATGACATCCATCGGGTGCGCGCTCTTCGGCAGTTGCTCGAGGGCTTTCTTCAGCGGCTCGGGCAGACCACGCAGGCTGTGCAGCTTGCGCTTGTATTTCTTCAATTCGTCCCGGGTCGGCAGCTTTTCGTGTACCAACAGGTACGCCACTTCCTCGAATTCGGCCTCATCGGCGAAGTCGAGGATGTCGTAGCCGCGATATTGCAGATCGTTGCCGCTGCGGCCGACCGTGCACAGGGCGGTATTACCGGCCGGAATACCGGAGAGCGCGACGGACTTCTTGGGCTTAGCGACGTTCGCGGGCAAAGAGCTCATCGAGCTTCTTTTCGTAATCGTGATAACCGATGATGTCGTAGAGCTCCTCGCGCGTCTGCATCTCGGGGAGGAGGGTCTTCTGCGTGCCGCTCTTGCGCACGGTCTCGTACGCGCGCAGCGCCGCCTTGTTCATCGCGCGGAAAGCCGTGAGCGGGTAGAGCACCATGGCCACGTCCGCCGAGCGCAGCTCATCGACCGTGAAAAGGGGCGTGCTCCCGAACTCGGTGATGTTGGCGAGGATCGGCACCTTCACCGCCGCGGCGAACTTCTTGTACATGCCGAGCTCGGTGATCGCCTCCGGGAAGATCATGTCCGCGCCGGCCTCCACATAGGCACGCGCACGCTCCAAGGCGCGCTCCAGTCCCTCGGAGGCGAGCGCGTCGGTGCGCGCCATGATGACGAACTGGGCGTCGGTGCGTGCATCGACCGCGGCCTTGATGCGGTCGCGCATCTCTTCCTTCGAGACGAGTTCCTTGCCGGGCCGGTGGCCGCAGCGCTTCGCGCCCACCTGATCCTCCATGTGCATGGCCGCCGCGCCGAACTTGACGAGCGAGCGCGTCGTGCGCGCGACGTTGAAAGCGCTCGCGCCGAAGCCGGTGTCGACGTCGACCAGCAACGGCAGATCGCACACCTCGGTGATGCGCCGGATGTCGGTGAGCACGTCGTCGAGGTTCGAGATGCCGAGGTCCGGCATGCCGAGCGAGCCGGCGGCGACGCCGCCGCCCGAAAGGTAGATCGCGCGGTAGCCGACGCGCTTCGCGATGAGCGCGTGGTAGGCGCAAATGGTGCCGATGATCTGGAGCGGACGCTCCGCCTTGACGGCTTCTCTGAACTTCGCGCCGGCACTCATGCCGAAAAAATGGTGACTGTCACCATTTTCATTTGCCGAAGAGGTGGCGCACGCCGTCGCGCTCTTCGTGCAGCTCTTTGAGGGTCGCGTCCATGCGCTTGCGGCTGAACTCGCTCACTTCCAGGCCTTTCACCACCTGGTAGCTGCCGCTGCGGCAGGTGACCGGGTAGCCGTAAATCACGCCCTCCGCGATGCCGTAGCTGCCGTCCGAAGGCACGCCCATGGTGACCCAGTCGCCGTCGCGCGAGCCCGAGATCCAATCGCGTACATGATCGATCGCCGCGTTCGCCGCGCTTGCGGCGGATGAAAGCCCGCGCGCGTCGATGATGGCAGCGCCGCGCTTCTGCACCGTCGGGATGAAAGTCGACTCGAGCCAGTGCTGATCGTTGATCAGCGGCCAAAGCTTCTTGCCATCGGCCTCGGCCTGGAACACATCCGGGTATTGGGTGGCGGAATGATTGCCCCATACGGTCACCTTGCGGATCGAGGCGACGGGCTTCTGCACCTTATGCGCGAGCTGGGAGGTCGCGCGGTTGTGGTCGAGGCGCATCATGCCGGTGAACTGGGAAGGCTTAAGGCTCGGCGCGTTCTTCATGGCGATGAGGCAATTCGTGTTCGCCGGGTTGCCGACCACCAGCACTTTGACGTTCCTGCTGGCGACGCGGTCAAGCGCCTGGCCCTGCGGCGCGAAGATCTTGCCGTTCGCTTCGAGCAGGTCCTTGCGCTCCATGCCGGGCCCGCGCGGCCGCGCGCCGACGAGCAGCGCCACCTCGACGTCCTTGAACGCCACGATCGGATCGGAGGCGGGGATCATGCCGGCGAGCAGCGGGAACGCGCAGTCGTCGAGCTCCATCATCACGCCCTTGAGCGCCTTCTGCGCCTTCTCATCCGGGATCTCGAGGAGCTGCAGGATGACCGGCTGGTCTTCTCCGAGCATCTCGCCGGCAGCGATGCGAAAGAGCAGCGAGTAGCCGATCTGGCCTGCGGCGCCGGTGACGGCGACGCGAACGGGGGCTTTGGGCATCGAGAGCTCCGCGGGAAGAGGAGAGAACCGATTTCGATTTTACAGCAGCGGGTTGCTGCGCCGCGACGCTATAATGAATTCGCGCCGGGTGGGGCTCGGTGCAACCTCATGTCCAGCGCGGCCGCGAAGAAACCACGACCGAAGTACCTGAGCCTGTCCGCGCTCCTGTTCGAGATTCGCCTGCCCGCGCCGGCCTGGGTCTCAGGGCTGCATCGCATCTCGGGCGCGCTGCTTTTCTTCCCGTTCGCGGCCTGGCTCCTCTACCTCTTGGACACGAGCCTCGCGTCCGAAGAGGGCTTTGCCCGCGTGCACGACCAGTACCTGCGCTCGCCGTTCGTCAAGCTGGGGTTGCTCATCTTCATCTGGGCGTACGCGCACCACTTCTGCGCCGGCATCCGCTTTCTGCTGCTCGACCTGAACAAGGGCATCGACCTGCCCCGGGCGCGCACGACGAGCTACGCCGTCTTCGCGGTCAGCCTGCTCTTCACGATCTTTTTCGGGTGGCGCCTGTGGTGAAGCGCGTCGTCGTCGGCGCGCACTACGGCCTGGGCAGCTGGCTCGCGCAGCGCATTACAGCCGTAATCATGGCGCTCTACAGCGTGATATTGCTGGTGGTGTTCATGAGCGGCCGGCCGATAACGTACGGCGCCTGGCACGACCTTTTCGCCCGTGGCTGGATGCGCGTCGGCGCGCTCCTTTTCGGGGTGAGTCTCACCTGGCATGCGTGGGTCGGCGTGCGCGACATCCTGATGGACTATGCGAAGCACGATGGGCTGCGCCTCGCACTGCAGGTGATTACCATCCTCGTGCTGGCGATGTACCTCGGCTGGACGGTGCAGATCCTGTGGCGGTGATCCCGGTCCGGCGCTTCGACGCCATCGTGGTCGGCGCCGGCGGCTCCGGCATGCGCGCGGCGCTGGAGCTGGCACGCGCCAATCTCAAGGTTGCAGTTCTCAGCAAGGTTTTCCCGACGCGCTCGCATACCGTGGCGGCGCAGGGCGGCATTGCGGCGCCGCTCGCCAATAGCACGGAAGACAACTGGCACTGGCACATGTACGACACCGTCAAGGGGTCGGACTACCTCGGGGACCAGGACGCGATCGAGTACATGTGCCGGCGCGCGATCGAAGTGGTGGTCGAGCTCGAGCACATGGGCATGCCGTTCGATCGCCTCGAGAACGGCAAGATCTATCAGCGGCCCTTCGGTGGGCACACGCAGGACTACGGCAGCGCGAAGATGGCGATGCGCGCCTGCGCTGCGGCGGACCGTACCGGCCATGCGATGCTGCATACGCTCTATCAGCAGAACGTGCGCGCCAATACGCAGTTCCTGGTCGAATGGATGGCGCTCGATCTCATCCTCGACCCGCAGGACGGCGCGGTCGTCGGCGTCACCGCGCTCGAGATGGAAACCGGAGAGCTGTGCATCCTCCAGGGGAAAGGCGTGCTGCTCGCCACGGGCGGCGCCGGACGCATTTACTGGGCGACGACCAACGCTTTCATCAACACCGGCGACGGCCTGGGCATGGTGGCGCGCGCCGGACTGCCGCTCGAGGACATGGAGTTCTGGCAGTTCCATCCGACCGGTGTCGCGGGCGCGGGCGTGCTCATCACCGAAGGCGTGCGCGGCGAGGGCGGCTACCTGCTCAACAAGAACGGCGAGCGCTTCATGGAGCGCTATGCGCCGAACGCGAAGGACCTCGCGAGCCGCGACGTGGTGTCGCGCGCCATGACGACGGAAATCAAGGAGGGCCGCGGCTGCGGCGAGCATGGCGACCACGTCCTGCTCAAACTCGATCACCTGGGGCCCGAGGTGATCATGCACCGGCTGCCGGGCATCCGCGAGATCGCGATGAAGTTCGCCAACGCCGATCCGATCCGCGACCCGATTCCCGTGGTGCCCACGGTGCACTACCAGATGGGCGGCATACCGACGAACTACATGGGCCAGGTCGTCGCCCCCGAAGGCGCGAGCAAGGAGGCGATTGTGCCCGGCCTCTACGCCGTGGGCGAATGCGCCTGCGTCTCGGTGCACGGGGCTAACCGCCTGGGAACGAATTCGCTCCTCGACCTCCTCGTCTTCGGCAAGGCGGGAGGAGAGCAGCTCATCAAGGACCTTCGCACTCAGCCAACCCCGCACCGCAACCTGCCGAAGGATGCGGGCGAGCCGACGCGTGCGCGCCTCGCGCGGCTCGATGGTGCGAAGAGCGGCGAGCGCGTGGTTGATGTGCTCAACGATCTGCGCCGCACGATGCAGGCGCACTGCGCCGTATTCCGCTTCCCGGACGACCTGCATAAGGGCGTCGAGAAGGTGAAGGAGCTCGGCGAGCGCGTGCAGCGCACATTCATCGGCGACAAATCCAAGGTGTACAACACCGCCCGCGTCGAGGCGCTGGAACTGGAAAACCTCGTGGAGACGGCGATGGCCACCATGATCAGCGCCGAGGCACGCAAGGAAAGTCGCGGCGCGCAGGCGCGCGCCGATTTCCCCGAGCGCGACGACAAAAACTGGATGAAGCACACGCTGTGGTACAAGGAAGGCAACCGCCTCGACTACAAGCCGGTGCATCTGCGCCCGCTCACGGTCCAGACGATGGAGCCCAAGGTCCGAACCTACTGATGAAGCTGACGATCTACCGCTACGACCCGGAGAAGGACGCCGCACCGCGCTACCAGGATTACGACGTGCCCGTGGATTCGCACGACCGCATGCTGCTCGATGCGCTCGTGAAGGCGAAGGCGCAGGACGATTCGCTCTCCTTCCGCCGCTCCTGCCGCGAAGGCGTGTGCGGTTCCGACGCGGTGAACATCAACGGCAAGAACGGCCTTGCCTGCATCACGAAGATCGCCGAGCTGCCCGAGCACGTCACCATCCGCCCGCTGCCGGGGCTGCCCGTCATCCGCGACCTGATCGTCGACATGACGCAGTTCTTCAAGCAGTACCACTCGATCAAGCCCTACGTCATGAATAGCGACCCGCCGCCCGAGCGCGAGCGGCTGCAGTCGCCCGAGGAGCGCGAGCATCTCGATGGCCTCTACGAGTGCATCCTCTGCGCCTGCTGCTCGACCTCCTGCCCCTCGTGGTGGTGGAACCCCGACAAGTTCGTCGGCCCGGCCGGCCTGCTGCAGGCGTACCGCTTCATCGCCGATACGCGCGACCAGGCGACGAGCGAGCGCCTCGACAATCTCGAGGACCCGTATCGCCTGTTCCGCTGCCACACCATCATGAACTGCGTCGACGTCTGTCCCAAGGGCCTCAATCCGACGAAGGCCATCAACCACATCAAGGAGCTGCTCGTAAAGCGCGCCGTCTGATGGAACGCCTCGAGCGAGAGAAGCTCAAGTGGAAGTGCCGGCGCGGGCTGCTCGAGCTCGACATCGTGCTCGAGCGCTACCTCGCGCGCCATCCGGAGGACGCCGAGCTGCATCCGCTGCTGGAGCTGCCCGACAACGATCTGTGGGACATCGTTGTCGGCCGTAGCGAGGACTATGCGCCCAACCTGAAGGACGTCGTGGCGCGACTGCGCGCCGCATGAGGACATTGCCATGGCCGACAAGAACGCGTCACTGAAGCTGCCCGACGGAAGATCACTCGATTTTCCGGTGCTCTCCGGCACCACCGGCCCGGACGTGGTCGACATCCGCACCCTGTACGGAAAGTCGGGCATGTTCACGTACGACCCGGGATATCTCTCGACTGCGAGCTGCAGCTCGTCGATCACCTACATCGACGGCGATGCCGGCGTGCTGCTGTACCGCGGCTATCCGATCGAGGAGCTCGCGCACCACTGCGACTTCCTCGAGGTGTGCTACCTGCTGCAGTACGGCGAGCTGCCCAACCGCAAGCAGAAGGACGAGTTCGTCGACATCGTCACCCATCACACCATGGTGCACGAGCAGCTCGCGCGCCTGTACCAGGGGTTCCGGCGTGACGCGCATCCGATGGCGGTGATGGTCGGGGTCGTGGGTGCGCTGTCCGCTTTCTACCACGACGCGCTCGACATCAACGATCCGCGGCACCGCGAGATCTCGGCCTTCCGGCTGATCGCCAAGATGCCGACGATCGTTGCCATGTCGTACAAGTACTCGATCGGCCAGCCGTTCATGTATCCAAAGAACGACCTGTCCTACACCGCGAACTTCATGCGCATGATGTTCGCCGTGCCGACGGAGGAGTACAAGGTGAACGAGGTCCTGGTGCGCGCGATGGACCGCATCTTCATCCTGCACGCCGACCACGAGCAGAACGCCTCGACCTCGACCGTGCGCCTGTGCGGGTCCTCGGGCGCCAATCCGTACGCGTGCATCGCCGCCGGCATCGCCTCGCTGTGGGGCCCGGCGCACGGCGGCGCGAACGAGGCGTGCCTGCAGATGCTCGAGGAGATCGGCGACGTGTCGAAGGTGCCGGAATTCATCCGCAAGGTGAAGGACAAGCATTCGGGCGTGCGCCTGATGGGCTTCGGCCACCGCGTCTACAAGAACTACGACCCGCGCGCCAAGCTCATGCGCGAGACCTGTCATGAAGTCCTCGAAGAGCTCGGCCTGCACAACGATCGCCTGTTCAAGCTAGCGCTGGAGATGGAAAAGATCGCCCTGCACGACGATTACTTCGTCAGCCGCAAGCTCTACCCGAACGTCGACTTCTACTCCGGCATTGTGCAGCGCGCCCTGGGCATTCCGGTGGCGATGTTCACCTGCATCTTCTCGCTTGCGCGCACCATCGGCTGGATTGCGCAGTGGCAGGAGATGATCACCGACCCCGAGTACAAGATCGGCCGGCCGCGCCAGCTCTACAAGGGCGCGACGAAGCGCGACGTCAAACCGATCGACAAGCGATGAAAATATTAGGGCTCTGACCCCGATTTCGATGAGGTAAGTCAATGGCAAGCGTGATGCGCCAGTTCCTCGACAGCTCGTATCTCTTCGGTGGCAATGCGCCCTTCATCGAGGATCTGTACGAGAAATACCTCGTCAATCCGCAGTCGGTGCCCGACGAATGGCGCGACTACTTCGATCGGCTGCAGGTGCTTCCGGGCGCGACGGTGAAGGACATCGCGCGCGCGCCAGTCGAGGAATCGTTCGTGCAGCGCGCGAAGCGCGGCGAGCTCGGCGGCGCGCCGCGCACGCTTGCGGCGGAGCCGGTCGCGCCCGAGCGCTTGCAGGTTGCCGCGCTGCTGCTGGTCACCGCGTACCGTATTTCAGGCTCGCGCTGGGCCACCGTCGATCCGCTCAAACGCATGGCGCGGCCGGCGCAGCCCGAGCTCGAGCCGGGCTTCTACGACCTTACCGAGGCCGATCTCGATCAGACGGTCAACGCCGGCTCCTATGTCGGGCTCGATCGCACGTCGTTGCGCAATCTCCTGCAGGCGCTGCGCGACACGTACTGCCGCAACATCGGCTACGAGTACATGTTCATTTCCGACCGCGTGCAGCGGCAGTGGATCCAGGAGCGCATCGAGCCGGTACGCGGCATGCCGCAGCTCACCTCCGGCCAGCAGAAGCACCTGCTGCAGAAGCTGACGGAAGCGGAGCACCTCGAGCGTTACTTGCACACCAAGTATGTGGGTCAGAAGCGCTTCTCGCTCGAAGGCGGCGAGAGCCTGATTCCCTGCATCGACGAGCTCATCCAGCGCGCGGGCGCCGAGGGCGTGCAGGAGATGGTCATCGGCATGGCGCACCGCGGCCGCCTCAACGTGCTCGTGAACGTCCTCGGCAAGATGCCCAAGGATCTCTTCCTCGAGTTCGAAGGCAAGGCGGCGCAGGACCTGCCCTCGGGCGACGTCAAGTACCACAACGGCTTTTCCTCCGACATTACGACGCCGGGCGGGCCGGTACACCTCTCGCTCGCTTTCAACCCTTCGCACCTCGAGATCGTCAACCCGGTGGTGGAAGGCTCGGTGCGCGCACGCCAGCGGCGGCGCGATGACAAGACCGGCGACCAGGTGCTGCCGATCCTCGTGCACGGCGATGCCGCCTTCGCGGCACAGGGCGTCGTCATGGAGACCCTCAACCTCTCGGGCACGCGCGGCTACGGCACCGGCGGCACGGTGCACCTCATCGTCAACAACCAGATCGGCTTCACGACCTCGGACCCGCGCGACGCGCGCTCGACGCTCTACTGCACGGACGTGGCGAAGATGGTCGAGGCGCCGATCTTCCACGTGAACGGCGACGATCCCGAGGCCGTGCTTTTCGCGACGCAGCTCGCGCTCGACTTCCGCGGCAAGTTCCACAAGGACGTGGTGATCGACATCGTCTGCTTCCGCAAGCTCGGCCACAACGAGCAGGACGAGCCGGCGATCACGCAGCCGCTCATGTACAAGAAGATCACGCAGCATCCGGGCACGCGCAAGCTCTACGCCGACAAGCTCGTCACGCAGGGCGTCGTCCCGCCCGAAGAGCCCGAGGCGATGATCAAGCGTTACCGCGACACGCTCGACGCCGGACAGCAGACCGTGAGCCCGGTGCTATCCAACTTCAAGAGCAAGTTCGCGGTCGACTGGGCGCCGTTCCTGAACTCCAAGTGGACGGATGCCGCGGATACGCACGTCCCGCTCGCCGAGCTGCAGCGGCTCGCCGAGCCGCTCACCACGGTTCCCGAGGGCTTCAAGGTGCACTCGACGGTGGCGCGCGTGATCGAGGCGAGGAAGCAGATGGCGGCCGGCAAGCAGCCGCTCGACTGGGGAATGGCGGAGACGCTGGCGTACGCCTCGCTGCTGTCGAACGGCTATGACGTGCGTCTTTCCGGACAGGACTCCGGCCGCGGCACGTTTGCCCACCGGCACGCCGTGCTCCACGACCAGGAGCGCGAGCGCTGGGACGAAGGCACCTACGTGCCGCTACAGAACATCTCCAAGGACCAGGGCGACTTCGTGGTCATCGATTCCGTGCTCTCCGAAGAGGCGGTGCTCGGCTTCGAGTACGGCTTCGCCACCGCGGAGCCGAACGCGCTCGTCATCTGGGAAGCGCAGTTCGGCGACTTCGCCAACGGCGCGCAGGTCGTCATCGACCAGTTCATCTCCTCCGGCGAGACCAAGTGGGGCCGGGTGTGCGGCCTGGTGATGCTGCTGCCGCACGGCTACGAAGGCCAGGGCCCGGAGCACAGCTCGGCGCGCCTCGAGCGTTATCTGCAGCTCTGCGCGGAGCACAACATACAGGTGTGCGTGCCGAGCACCGCAGCGCAGATCTTCCATCTGCTGCGCCGGCAGATGCTGCGGCCGTTCAGGAAGCCCCTTGTCGTCATGACGCCGAAGTCGCTGCTGCGCAAGAAGGAGGCGGCCTCCTCGATCAACGAGCTCGCCAACGGCTCCTTCCAGACCGTGATCCCGGATGCCGGCGCGGAAGAGAAAGCGGTGAAGCGCATCGTGGCCTGCTGCGGCAAGGTCTATTACGAGATCGCAGCGAAGCGCGCCGAGCTGCAACGCAGCGACGTCGCCATCATTCGCGTCGAGCAGCTCTATCCCTTTCCGCATAAGCAGTTCCAGGCCGAGATGCGCCGCTATCCGAACGCCACCGAGGTCGTGTGGTGCCAGGAGGAGCCGCAGAACCAGGGGGCGTGGTACGAGACCGCGCATTACTTCCGCGAAAACATGCGCGAGGACCAGAAGCTGTACTATGCCGGCCGCCCGGCATCGGCCTCGCCCGCGGGCGGGTACGTCGCACGGCACAACGAGCGCCAGAAGGCGCTGGTGGAGCAGGCGTTCGGCAAATACAAATAGGAAAGGCAGAAAAACAGGGACAGACCACGTTTTCCCAGATTGAGTCCCTGAGTTTCAGGACCCAGTAACCCCGGCGAGTTACTCGCTGGTTTTTCGATAACCCGGTGGATGCCAAGCGGAAGCCGGGGAAAAACTGAACGGGAGCAGTGCATGGCCATCATCGAAGTGAAGGTGCCGCAGCTTTCCGAGTCGGTCGCCGAAGCGACGCTCCTCGACTGGCACAAGAAGGAAGGCGAGCCGGTCGCTCGCGACGAGAACCTGATCGACATCGAGACCGACAAGGTCGTGCTCGAGCTGCCGGCACCCGCCGACGGCGTGCTCGTCAGGATCATGAAGAAGGCACGCGAATCGGTAGGCTCGGGCGACGTTATCGCGCAGATCGACACCGAAGCGAAGGCAAGCGCCTCCCCGGCAACCGCAAAGAAAGAAGCACCCGCAGAGAAGCCAAAGGTCGCGCAGGCGCCGGTGATGCCGTCGGCGCAGAAGATTGCCGCTGAGCGCGGCGTGGATCCGTCCAAGGTGCAAGGCACCGGGCGCGACGGCCGCGTGACGAAAGGCGATGTGCTGGAGGCGGCGAAAGCACCGCCACAGCCGCAACCGCGAGCGTCGCTGCAGCAGCCGACGCCGCCGATCAACCTCGATCAATTGCTCGCCGGGCGCCCGGAGCAGCGCGTGCCGATGTCGCGCCTGCGCCAGCGTGTCGCCGAGCGCCTGGTGCAGTCGCAGTCGAGCGCCGCGATCCTCACCACGTTCAACGAAGTGAACATGCAGCCCGTGGTGGAGATGCGCAAGAAATACCAGGAGCGCTTCGAGAAGGAACACGGCACGCGCCTTGGCTTCATGTCGTTCTTCATCAAGGCGGCGCTGCACGCGCTCAAGCGCTTCCCGGTCGTCAACGCCTCGATCGACGGCACCGACATCGTCTACCACGGCTACTTCGACATCGGCGTCGCGGTGGGCAGCCCGCGCGGGCTGGTGGTGCCGATCCTGCGCGATGCCGACCGCATGAGCTTCGCCGAAATCGAGAAGAAGATCGGCGACTTCGGCAAGCGCGCGCAGGACGGCAAGCTGACGCTTGAAGAGCTGGCCGGCGGCACCTTTTCCATATCGAACGGCGGTGTCTTCGG
>Ga0075426_10002771_pt1 | contig 12512 bp, 13 predicted proteins | sample SoiMethybrSBSTD5_FD_75304 | JGI IMG/M metagenome (GOLD analysis project Ga0075426, IMG submission 75304) | Bulk soil microbial communities from a Populus tree surrounding site in Tennessee, USA - Soil MetaG P. TD hybrid SBSTD5 | ecosystem: Environmental > Terrestrial > Soil > Tree plantation...
GCTCGTCAAGTAAGAAATTGACGCGCGCGCGCCCCGATCCCGCGACCGAAGGCAAGACGATCCACATCTTCACGGACGGCGCCTGCAAGGGAAACCCCGGACCCGGCGGCTGGGGCGCGCTGCTGCGCTACGACGGGCGCGAGCGCGAGATCTTCGGCGGCGAGAAGGACACCACGAACAACCGCATGGAGCTCACCGCGGTGATCGAGGCGCTCGCGGCGCTCAAGCGCCCGTGCCGCGTCATCCTGCATACGGATTCGCAGTACGTGCAGAAGGGCATCACCGAATGGATCAACGGCTGGAAGGCGCGCGGCTGGCGGACGAGCTCGAAGGAACCGGTGAAGAACGTCGACCTGTGGAAGAAGCTCGACGAGGTGGTGCGCACGCACGACATCGACTGGGTGTGGGTCAAGGGCCACGCAGGGCATGAAGGCAACGAGCGGGCCGACGAGCTCGCGAACAAGGGATGCGCCGCGGTGGACGCGGCTGCGTAGACTGAAGTCCGGATCGTCTCGGGGAGGACGATGAGAAGAATCGTGCTGGACACGGAAACGACCGGCCTCGAGCCCGAGGCGGGCCATCGCATCATCGAGCTCGCGTGCCTCGAGCTCGCCGACCGGCGCCCGACGGGCCGCCACTTCCATCGCTACGTCAATCCGGAGCGCGCCGTCGATGCCGCGGCGACCGACGTGCACGGCTTGAAGCAGGAAGACCTCGCCGACAAGCCGCGCTTCGCCGACATCGCCGACGAGTTCCTCGATTTCATCTCCGGCGCGGAGGTCCTCATCCACAACGCGGAATTCGACCTCGCGTTCCTCAACGCCGAGCTCTCGCGCATCGGCCGTCCGCGGCTCGAGACCGTCTGCAACATCGCCGACACGCTGAGCCTCGCGCGCGAGATCACGCCGGGCAAGAAGAATTCGCTCGATGCGCTGTGCGAGCGCTACGGCGTGGACAACACGCGGCGCACGCTCCACGGGGCGCTGCTCGACGCGCAGCTCCTCGCCGACGTCTGGGTGGCGATGACGCGCGGCCAGGACACGCTCGACATCCTGATGGCGACCTCCGATGCGCCCTCGGTGCCGCTGGGCGAAGCTCCCCCGCGCCCGTCGATCCGCGTGCTGCGCGCGAGCGACGAGGAGCGGCGGCTCCACGCCGCGCTTTGCGAGCGGATCGCGAAGGCGAGCGGCGGGCATTGCCTCTGGAGCGGCGCCGCCGCCTGAGCGAGCCCATGGCCGACGCTCCCCGGAAGGAGCCCTGGAAAGTCCTCGCGGCCACGCTCTTCGGGCTCGGCGCGATTCCCACCGCGGTCTTCGGCGCGATCTACCTGCTCGCGCGCGCCACCCTCGGCTTCGACACGCCGTTCGCACAGGCGGTGGTGGTGACCGTCGCCGTCGCCGGCGCGCTGGTGAGCCTCTACGTGCTCACGTCGCTCGGCGCGCGCGCGATCGTGGGCGAGATCGAGGCGATCCGCGAAGCGATGAAGGCGCTCGCCCAAAGCGGCGTGCACGAGGAGCTGCCGGACCTCACGCCTCCGTTGGACGACCTGCAGCGCGAGGCGATCGGACTCGCCACGGAATTCCACGGCCAGCACGCGCGCCTGCAGGAGCGGCTCGACCATGCGCGCCAGCAGATCTTCTTCCTCACCAACCACGACCCGCTCACGGGACTGCCGAACCGCAAGGCGCTCGAGGAGCGCCTCGAGACCGCGTTCGCGGCCGCGCGCAACCAGGGCACGACGCACGCGCTGCTCTACATCGACGTCGATTTCTTCCACCGCATCAACGATTCCTTCGGGCACCTCGCGGGCGACGAGCTGCTGCGGCGCGTGACGCCGGTGATGCAGTCGGGGCTGCGCGAGGGCGAGATGCTCGCGCGCATCGGCGGCGACGAGTTCGCGGTGCTCCTCGAGAACTGCAGCGTCGATTTCGCGCAGTCCGCCGCGACGCAGCTGCGCGACGCCGTGCAGGCGTGGCAGTTCGAGTGGAACGAGAAGGCCTTCCAGGTGACGGTGAGCATCGGCGTGGTCGCCATCACGCGCCTCGCGCCGGGGCTCTCGGCGATCCTGAGCGAGGCGGACGTCGCGTGCCTCACCGCGAAGGAGCAGGGCCGCAACCGCGTCTTCGCGTTCCACGACGCCGAAGGCTCGCAGACCGTGAGGAAGACGAGCCGCGGATGGCTCAAGCGCATCAACGACGCGCTTTCCGAAGGCGCGTTCACGCTGCTCTACCAGCCGATCCTGCCGGTCCGCGGCGCGCCGCCCGAAGGCGCGAAGCCGCGCGTCGAGGCGCTGCTTCGCATGAGCGAGACGGGCGGGGAGCTGATCCTGCCGATGTCGTTCCTGCCGGTGGCGGAGCGCTACGACCTCATGCGCACCATCGACCGCTGGGTGATCGAGCGCGCGTTCACCGACTTCCGCCGCATCGCGAAGCTGCGCGGCGACCCGGCGCCCGCGGAATTCTCGATCAACCTCTCCGGCCACACGCTCTCGAGTCCCGAGTTCGCCGATTTCATGCGCGACAAGATCAAGGAGTTCGCCATTCCGCCGCAATCGCTCTCGCTCGAGATCACGGAGACCGCGGCGATCGCGAACCTCGAGCGCGCCCGCTATGTCGTCGAGACGCTGCGTTCTCTCGGCGTGCGCTTCATCCTCGACGATTTCGGATCCGGCCTCGCCTCGTTCAACTACGCGCGCCAGTTCCCGCTCCACGGCCTGAAGATCGACGGCGCGTTCGTGAAAGGCATCACGCGCACGCCCCTGGACCGCGCGATCGTGGAATCGGTGCACAAGATCGCGGGCGAGATCGGCCTCGAGACGATCGCCGAGTCGGTCGAGACCGCCGACATCGCCGCCGCGCTCGCCGACATGGGCGTGACCCTCGGCCAGGGATTCCATCTCTGCCCGCCGCGTCCCCTGGAGGCGCTCTTCGAGCGTGCGGCTGCGGTATAATCCGCCGCGATTCCCCTCGATACAGCCCCCGCCATGCATTCGCTTCGAGTCCTCGCCTGCGCGTGCGCCGCTTTCGGCGCGCTCGCCGCCACGGCGGCCGACACCGGCAAGATCACGATCCAGAACCGGATCGCGCAATGCCAGGGATGCCACGGCATCCAGGGCTGGAAGACGGCCTTTCCCGAGGTGTATCCGGTGCCGAAGCTCGGCGGCCAGAACCGCGCCTACATCATCGCGGCGCTGAAGGCATACAAGAGCGGCGAGCGCGATTTCGCGACGATGCGCGCGATCGCGGCCGACCTCTCCGACAAGGACATGGAAGAGGTCGCCGCCTATTACGGCGCGCCCGCTCCGGCGCAGACCGCCTCCGCCGCGCCCGCCGCCCAACCGGCGCCGGCGCCGGCCGCTCCGGCGACCGTGCCGGCCCCGACCGCGGGCAGCGGCGGCAAGGCGAGCGGAGCCAAGCGATGAACGCGACCGCGAAGATCCTCGCCGCCGCGCTCCTCGCCGCCGCGGCGCCCGCGTTGGCAGCCGGCGATGCCGAAGTCGGCAAGAAGAAGTCCACGCCCTGCCAGGCGTGCCACGGCGCCAACGGCATGAGCGTGAGCCCGGAGTTTCCCAACCTCGCGGGACAGCACCAGGAATACCTGATGGCGGTGCTGCGCCACTACAAGAACGGCAAGCGCAAGAACGTCATCATGCAGGGGCAGGTGAAGGAGCTCACCGAGCGCGACATCGCCGACCTCGCCGCCTGGTTCTCCAGCCAGCAAGGGCTGAACGTCAAGTATTAGGCGCTTGCGCGCATCGCGATCCGCCGCGGATTCGCGATAGCATGAAGGTCTTCCCTCCTTTCGAGTTCCGTTGCGGGGAACACGCATGAATCGCATCGTCCACATCTCCCTCAAGGTCGACGACGTCGACCGCACCGGCGACTTCTACCAGGACCTCTTCGGCTTCCAGGACGCGGAGACCCGCCGCACGCGCGACCATCTTTCGCGCCACATGACCGACGGCAAGATCGACTTCGCGCTGATGAAGTACGACGCCGATACGCAGTCGAAGGAATCGCGGGCTGCCGGCGAAGGGCCGTGCATCCATCACTTCGCCATCGAGGTCGACGACATCGAGCGCGCCACGCGCGAGATCCGCGCGCGCAACTGCGAGATCGTGAGCGACCCGGGCGTGATCCCGGTCAAGTTCCGCGCTCCCGGCGGCACGGTCGCCGAGCTCGTGCCGACGGGGCGCTACAGGAACGACGCGCCCGCGGGCCGCAAGATCCACAGGATCGTGCACCTGTCGCTCAAGGTCGACGACGTCGCGCGGGCGGGCGACTTCTACCGCGACGTCTTCGGCTTCCGCGACGTCGAGACGCGCGGCATGGGCGACCACGTCTCGCGCCACATGACCGACGGCCAGATCGACTTCTCGATCATGCAGTTCGACGCCGGCGCGCGCTCCCGCAGCTCGCGCATCGCCGGCGAGGGGCCGTGCATCCACCACTTCGCGATCGAGGTCGACGACGTCGAGAAAGCCACGCGCGAGATCGCCGCGCGCGGCTGCGAGGTGGTGAGCGATCCCGGCGTCGTGCCGGTCAAGTTCCGCGCGCCCGGCGGCACCATCGCCGAGCTCGTCCCCACGGGCCAATACACGCAGTGACCGGGCGGCCGCGCGCGTGAAGCGGTTCCTGCGCAGCGGCGATTTCTGGTCCGGGCTCGCGCTCGCCGCGCTCGGCGCCTACATCCTCTCGGAAGCGCATCGCTGGGTGTACATGAGCGAGGACGGGCCCGGCGCGGGTTTCTTCCCGATGTGGTACGGCGGGATCATGGTCGTGCTCTCGCTCGTGCTCGTCGCGATGTCCGTCTTGAGGCCCGCGCGCGCGGCCGAGGTGCGCTGGAAGGACGTCGGGCGCGCGTTCACCTGCTGGATCGCGTTCGTCGGGTGCGTCGCGTCGATGCCGGTGCTCGGATTCGCGGCGTCGTTCGCGCTCCTCACCTGGTTCATCATCCAGGGGATGTTCGGCGAGCGCGCGCGCATCGCCATTCCCGTCGCGGTGGGCGGCGCGCTCGGCTTCTACGCGCTCTTCGAGCTCGGGCTCGACCTCGCGCTTCCGCACGGCATCTTCTTCTAGCGCCGCATGGACATCGTCTCCGGCCTCGCCCACGGCTTCCAGGTCGCGCTCTCCGCGCAGAACCTGCTCATGTGCGTGATCGGCGTCGTCCTCGGCACGGTGATCGGCGTGCTGCCGGGGCTCGGGCCGCCGGCGACGATCGCGATGCTGCTGCCGCTCACGTTCAAGCTCGATCCCACGGGCTCGATGATCATGCTCGCCGGCATCTACTACGGCGCTAAGTACGGCGGCTCGACGACCTCGATCCTGCTGAACGTCCCGGGCGAATCATCTTCCGTGGTCACGTGCATCGACGGCTACAAGATGGCGATGAAGGGCCGCGCGGGTCCGGCGCTCGGCATGGCGGCGATCGCCTCGTTCATCGCCGGCACTTTCGGCGTCGTCGCGTTGATGCTGGTCGCCCCGCCGCTCGCCAATTTCGCGCTCGCCTTCAGCGCGCCCGAGTATTTCGCGCTCATGGTCCTGGGCCTCGCGATGGTGGTGCTCCTGTCGGGCGACTCGCTGGTGAAGGCGCTCCTCGCGATGCTGGTGGGCCTTTGGATCGCGAGCATGGGCACCGACCTTTTCACGGCGACCTCGCGCTTCACGTTCGACCGCGTCGAGCTCCTGGGCGGCATCGACTTCGTCATCGTCGCGATCGGCGTCTTCGCCGTGGGCGAGGTGCTCGGTAACATGGAGCCCGCGAAGCCGGCGGAAATGCTGCCGGTGCCGAAGGGACTGCGCAACTTGATGCCCACGTGGGACGACATGAAGCGCTGCCGCTTCGCGTTCCTGAACGGCTCGGTCATCGGATTCCTCATCGGCGTGCTGCCCGGCGCCGGATCGACCATCGCATCGTTCATCAGCTACGGCATCGAGAAGGCGGTGTCCAAGCATCCGGAGGAATTCGGCGAGGGCGCGATCGAAGGCGTGGCGGCGCCCGAGGGCTCGAACAATGCGGAGACGGGCGGTGCGCTGGTGCCGCTCCTCACGCTCGGCATTCCCGGCAGCGGCACGACCGCGATCCTGCTCGCGGCGCTCGTGCTCTGGGGCTTCAAGCCCGGGCCGCTCTTCATCCAGGACAGCCCCGAGCTTTTCTGGGGGCTCGTCGCCAGCATGTACATCGGCAACGTGCTGCTGCTGGTCCTGAACCTGCCGTTGGTCGCCGTGTTCGCGCAGCTGCTGAAGCTTCCCGCCTACGCGATGTACCCGCTCATCCTCGGCGTCTCCATCGTCGGCGTGTACACGTCGGCCTCCAGCATGTTCCAGCTGTGGCTGCTCGCGGCCTTCGGCCTGCTGGGCTACCTCATGCGCAAGCTCGACTATCCGACCGCGCCGCTGGTGCTCGGGCTGGTCCTCGGCGACGCGATGGAAAAGGCGCTGCGCCAATCGCTCATGATGTCGCAGGGGAGCCTGTCGATCCTGCTGCGCCCGATTCCCACGGCGCTGCTCGCGATCGCGGCGCTGCTCTTGCTGGTGCCGCTGGTGAGGAAGTTCAACGCGTATCGCGTTCGTGTGGTCGAGCGCGAGGTCGGATAAAACCACGAGGAGGGAAACATGCCGTTTCGTCACATCGCCGCAGCATCGATCGCCGCGCTCGCGCTCGCCGCGCCGGCCGCCGCCGACTGGAAGCCGACGAAGCCCGTCGAGGTCATCGTGCACACCGGCCCCGGCGGCGGGAGCGACGTGCTCGCGCGCGCCGTCGCGCAGATGATGGAGAAGGAGAAGCTGCTGCCGGTGCGCATGCAGGTGATCAACAAGCCGGGCGGCAACGGCGCGGTCGCGGCCGCCGCCCTCTACGAGAAGAAGGACGATCCGCACACCATCGGCTTCATCACCAGCGTGTGGATCGCCGGGCCGCTCACCTCGAGCGAGGCGAAGATCACGCTGAAGGACTTGAAGCCCATCGCGGGGCTGCTCCTCGAGCCCGCGGTCTTCGCGGTGCGCGCCGATTCGCCCTTCAAGTCGCTCAAGCAATTCATCGACGCGGCGAAGGCGCATCCGGGCGAGCTCAAGCAGTCGGGCGGCTCCGTGACCTCGCGCGACAACATCGTCCGCCTGCAGCTGCAGCACGCGACCGGCGCCAAATGGGCGTATGTCTCGTTCCAGGGCGGCGGCGAGCGGCTCGCCGCGCTCCTCGGCGGCCACGTCGACATCATGGTGATCGAGCCGCAGGAGGCGGGCGAGCAGGTGCGCGCGGGGAAGCTGCGCGTGCTCGCGCAGCTCACGGAAAAACGCCTGCCGGGCTATGCCGACGTTCCGACGCTGCGCGAAGCCGGCTTCGACGTGACGCCCACGCGCCAGATCCGCGGCGTGGTCGCGCCCCCGCAGCAGCCCGACGATGCCACGAAGTATTGGGAAGGCCGCTTCGAGGCGCTGCGCAAGACCGAGTCGTGGAAGAAATACATCCACGACAACCAGCTCGAGGAGCTGTTCATGCCCGGCGCGGAGATGAAGAAGGCGATCGCCGACATCGAGAATCAGCTGCGCGAGCAATACCAGCTCGCGGGCATCAAGACGGTTCGTTAGGGACGACGCCGGCATGGCCGCCGGACGCCGCGCGCTCGGCCTCGACTTCGGCACGACGAACACCGTGCTCGCGTGGGCGCACGGCCATCGCGCCGAGCCCGTCGTCTTCCACTTCCTCACCTCGCTCCTCTTCGCCTTCCGCTCGGCGCTGTGCTTCTGGAACGAGGGCGACGACGACCATCCGCGGGTGGCGGGCGAGGCGGGACCGTGGGCGATCCAGAGCTTCATCGAGCACGCCGGCGACTGCCGCTTCATCCAGTCGCTCAAGTCGTTCGCGGCGAGCCGGCTCTTCGAATCCACCGGGATCTACGGGCGCGCGTACAAGTTCGAGGATCTCTTCGCGGCGTTCTTCGAGATGGTGCGGCGCCACGCCGCGCCGCAGCTCGACGCGCTTCCCCGCGAAGTGATCGTCGGGCGGCCGGTGGCGTATGCGGGAAGCCGCCCCGATCCCGCGCTCGCGATGGAGCGTTACCGCAAGGCGCTGGCGCCGTTCGGCTTCGAGACGATCCGGCAGGTGTACGAGCCGGTCGCGGCCGCGTTCTTCTACGCGCAATCGCTCGAGGAGAGCGCGACGGTCCTCGTCGCCGACTTCGGCGGCGGCACCACGGACTATTCGATCGTCGCATTCGACAGGCACGCGCACGGCCTGCACGCGCGAGCGCTCGGGCACGCGGGCGTGGGCGTGGCGGGCGACCGGTTCGACTACCGCATCATCGACCACGTCGTGCTGCCGCGCCTGGGCAAGGGCACGACGTATCGCAGCGTGGGCAAGCGCCTCGAGCTGCCGCGCTCGTGCTTCGCGTCGTTCGCGCACTGGCACGAGCTCTCGGTGATGAAGACCTCGCGCGCCTTTCGCGAGCTGAAGGAAGTCGCGGTCTTCAGCGACGCGCCCGAGCTCGTCGGCCGCTTCATCCGCCTGGTCGAATCGGACCAGGGCTACACGCTCTACAAGGCGGTGTCGGACGCGAAGGAAGCGCTGTCGTCGGCGGAGGCGACGCGCTTCGTCTTTCGCGCCGCCGGCATCGAGATCGACGCCGCCATGACGCGCGCCGAGTTCGAATCCTGGATCGAGCCCGAGCTCGAAGCGATCGAGGAAGCGCTCGAGGAGGCGCTCGCGAACGCTTCCATCGATCATCGCGACGTGGACCGCGTGTTCCTCACCGGGGGAAGCTCCTTCGTGCCCGCGGTGCGGCGCATCTTCGAGCGGCGCTTCGGCGCCGACCGCCTGGACGCCGGCAACGAGTTCGTGTCGATCGCGAACGGGCTCGCGACGATCGGGCTGCGCGAGGACGTCGAGGCATGGTCGGTGGGACGGGCGGCTTGCGCATGAATGCTCCAATCGTCGCCGAAGCGCTCGCGCGCGCCGTCACGGCCGCGCGCGGCCGCGCCATTCCCGCGGCGATGCGCGAGACCTGCGAGCGCCTCCTCATCGACATCGGCGGGCTCTGCGTCGCGGCGCGCGGCACCGATTACGTGCGCGCCGCTCTTGCGAGCTGGGAATCGGATGGCCGCGCGACCGCGATCGGACACGCACGCGCCCCCGGGACCGCGGGCGCCGCATTCGTGAACGGAACCGCCGCCCACGGCGAGGATTTCGACGACACGTTCGAGGGCGGACCGGTGCATGCCGGCGCGGTGATCGTCCCGGCGCTGCTCGCCGCCGCGGAGCGCCACCGGCTCGAGGGCCACGACGTGCTTTTCGGCATCGCGGTCGGCGCGGAGGTGATGTGCCGCGCGAGCCTGGTCACGCCCAGGCGCATCCACCAGGCGGGCTTTCATCCGACGTCGGTGCTGGGCGCGATGGGCGCTGCAGCCGGAGTCGCTGCCGCGCTCGGCGTCGACGCGCGCACGTTCGCATCCGCCCAGGGCATCGCGGGATCGATGGCGAGCGGCATCATCGAGTATCTCGCCGAAGGCACGTCGACCAAGCGCATGCATCCGGGCTGGGCGGCACAGGCGGGATTGCGCGCCGTCGCTCTCGCGCAAGCGGGCTTCGACGGCCCGCGCACGGTGTGGGAGGGCACGCATGGATTTTTCCATGCGTTCGCGCGCGGCGCCGAGCCGGACTGGTCGAAGCTGCTCGATGGTTTCGGCGAGCGCTGGCTCGCCGAAACCATCGCCTTCAAGCCCTACGCGTGCGGCACGATGATCCATCCGTACATCGACTGCGCCCGGCGCCTCGCGCAACAGGTGCGGCCCGGCGACGTGCGCGACATCGTCTGCGAGACCGCCGAAGGCATCGTGCATCGCCTTTGGGAGCCCCTCGCCGCCAAGCGCGAGCCGCCGAACGGTTATGCGGCGAAATTCAGCATCCCGTTCTGCGTCGCGTATGGCATGCTCCATGGCGACGCCGGGCTCGAAGCCTTCAGCGACCGGAACGCCGCAGAGGCCCGGATTCGCGCGCTCGCCGCGAAGGTGAGCTACGCGATCGATTCGAACAATCCGTATCCGAACGAATTCACGGGACATGTGCGCGTGACCCTCACCTCCGGCAAGGTCGTCGAAGAGCGCCAGCCGCACCTGCGTGGCGGCCGCCGCGAGCCGCTTGCGCGCGCCGACATCGAGGCGAAGTGCCGCGCGAACTGTCGCCACGGCGGCTGGGACGCTGCGCGCACGGATGCATGGCTCGCCTTCGCGCGCACCGCCTTCGACGGCGCGATCGACTTGCAGGGCTTCCGGGGGTGACCATGGACGACTCCAAAGAGCTCGCAGGCCGGGTGGCGCTCGTGACGGGCGCGAGCCGCAACATCGGCCGCGCCATCGCGCTCGCGCTCGCCGGGGGCGGCGCCGCGGTCGTGGTGAACGCGCGCCGCTCGCACGACGAGGCGCGCGCGGTCGTGAAGGAGATCGAGGCGAAGGGCGGGCGCGCCGCCGAGAGCCTCGCCGACGTGAGCGACGAGGACGCGGTCAATGCGATGGTCGCCGCGACGCTCGATCGCTTCGGCCGCCTCGACATCCTCGTGAACAACGCCGCCGTGCGCGACGTGACGCCCATCGACGACATCGACTATGCGACGTGGAAGCGCATCACGGGGATCATCCTCGACGGCGCGTTCCTCACGACGAAGGCGAGCCTCGCCGCGCTGCGCAAGAGCGGCGCGGGAGCCATCGTCAACATCGGCGGCATGTCCGGCCACACGGGGACAACGGGGCGTCCGCACGTGGTCGCGGCCAAGCTGGGCCTCGTCGGGCTCACGCGCGCGCTTGCGCACGACCTCGCGGCCGACGGCATCACGGTGAACTGCGTCGTCCCGGGATTGATCGACACGAAGCGCGGCGGGTCGTCCGGATCGAAGACGGCGCACCTGCGCGAGACCATCGTCGGGCGCCATGGGACGCCGGAGGAGGTGGCGGGCGTCGTACGCTTCCTCGCCGGCCCGCGCGCGCGCTACGTGACCGGCCAGGACTGGCACGTGAACGGCGGCGCCTACCTAGGCTGAGGCCTTGCGCGCGAGGCAGTCGAGGTACACGGCATTGTCGAAACCCGTGCCGCGGCGCTGCGCCTGCCAGATCACTTCGGCGAGGCAATCCATCACCGCGTGCCGCGCCGCGTGCGCGCCGTGGCGCGCCTCGAGCCGCTCGAGCGCCACGCGGATGCCCGGCGGCTGGTCGATGGAGCGCTGCTCCTCGATGGCGAGGTGCAGCGACAAATGCAGGAACGGATTGGTCTCGCCGCCTTCCGGCCGCCACTCGTGATCGAGGTAGCGATCACGATCCCCGAGCACCGCGTGGTATTCGGGATGCTCGAGCACAACGGCGAGCGCCATGGATTCGAGCGGCGAGAGCGGCCGCCCGGCGCCGTGCTTGGCCCAGACGTCGAAGAGGAAATCGCGCGACTGGTCGCGGGTGGGATTAAACATCCTTCGGGCGGAGCGCGGCGAATTTCTTCTTCTCCTTGAACTCGCACGGCTCGAAGATCGGGCACTTCCAGCACAGCGGCTTCTTGGCCACGCACGTGTAGCGGCCGTGGAGGATGAGGTAGTGATGCGCATGGCGCAGGTACTTCTTCGGCGTGACCTTCAGGAGCTTCGTCTCGACCTCGAGCGGATCCTTGCCGGGCGCGAGCCGCGTGCGATTGGCGACGCGGAAGACGTGGGTATCCACCGCGATGGTGAGCTCCTCGAACGCCACGTTGAGGACGACGTTCGCGGTCTTGCGGCCCACGCCGGGCAGCGCTTCCAGCGCCTCGCGCGTGCGCGGCACCTCGCCGCCGTGCTTCTCCATGAGGATCTGCGAGAGCGCGATCACGTTCTTCGCCTTGCCGCGGTAGAGGCCGATCGTGCGGATGTACTGCTCGAGGCCCTCGACGCCGAGTGCCGCGATCTTCTGCGGCGTGTTGGCGACCGGAAAGAGCTTCGCGGTGGCGAGGTTCACGCTCTTGTCGGTCGCCTGCGCGGAGAGCACCACCGCGACCAGCAGCTCGTACGGCGTGGTGTGCTCGAGCTCGCTCTTCGGCTCCGGGATCGCCCGGGCGAGCCGGCGGAAGATCTCCTCGCGCTTCTTGGGCGTCATTCGCGCTCCGCGAGGCGCCGGTCGTGCTCGGCGGCGTCGCGCGCGAGGCGCGCCTCGCGCGCCTGGTAGCGCGTGCGCGACGCGTCGGCCGCGGGGAGCCCGGCCACCGGCACGAGCGCGATGCAGTCGACGGGGCAGGGCGCAATGCAGAGCTCGCATCCCGTGCACCACGACGCGATCACGGTGTGCATGCGCTTGGATGCCCCGACGATCGCGTCCACGGGGCACGCCAGGATGCACTTGGTGCAGCCGATGCAGGTCGCCTCGTCGATCACGGCGGCCTGCGGCGCGCGGTAGAGGCCGTTGGCGGGATTGAGCGGCTTCGCCTCGCGCCCGAGGAGCGCGGCGATGCGCCCGACACCGTCGTCGCCGCCGGGCGGGCACTGGTTGATGTCCGCGTCGCCGCGCGCGATC
>Ga0075426_10002772_pt1 | contig 12511 bp, 10 predicted proteins | sample SoiMethybrSBSTD5_FD_75304 | JGI IMG/M metagenome (GOLD analysis project Ga0075426, IMG submission 75304) | Bulk soil microbial communities from a Populus tree surrounding site in Tennessee, USA - Soil MetaG P. TD hybrid SBSTD5 | ecosystem: Environmental > Terrestrial > Soil > Tree plantation...
GCTTGTCGCGGATCTCGCCGATCAGGATGCAGTCCGGCGCCTGGCGCAGCGCGTTCTTGAGTGCGATCTCGAGCGTCTGGGTGTCGGTGCCGACCTCGCGCTGGTTCACGATCGACTTCTTGTTCTGGAAGATGAACTCGACCGGGTCCTCGAGCGTGAGGATGTGCCCGGACTTCCTCTCGTTGCGGTAGTCGATCATCGCGGCGAGCGAGGTCGACTTGCCCGAGCCGGTGGCGCCGACCATGAGGATCAGCCCGCGCTTCTGCATGATCACGTCCTTCACCACCTCGGGCAGACCCAGCGTGTCGAGGGCCGGAATGAGGTTCGGGATGTAGCGCACCACCACGGCGGGGGCGCCCTTCTGGCGGAACGCGCTCACCCGGAAGCTGCCCAGGCCCTCGACCGAGATGGCGGTGTTCAGCTCCATCTCGTCCTCGAACTCCTTGATCTGGCGCTCGTTCAGGACCTCGTAGAGAAGCTGGCGCACCGTGTCGGCCGTCATGATGGCCTGGTTCACCGGCACCGCCACGCCGTTGATCTTGATGTTGATCGGCGCTCCGACCGACATGAAGATGTCGGAAGCCTTCTTGTCGGCCATCACCTGGAACAGCCGCTTCATCGCTGACATCTTGTCCCCCTTGTTCTTGTGCTTGCCTCAGTCGCCGCGCAGCAGCTCGTTCAGGCTGGTTTTGGCCCGGGTCTTCGCGTCGACCTTCTTGACGATGACGGCACAGTACAGGCCACAGCTCTTGTCGGGGGAGGGCAAATTGCCGGAAACCACCACCGAGCCCGCGGGGACGCGGCCGTAGAGGATTTCGCCCGTGGCGCGGTCGAAAATGCGGGTGCTCTGGCCGAGGAATACGCCCATGGAAATGACGCTGTTTTCCTCGACGACCACGCCCTCCACCACCTCAGAGCGTGCCCCGATGAAGCAATTGTCCTCGATGATCACCGGGTTCGCCTGGATCGGCTCGAGCACGCCCCCGATGCCCACCCCGCCCGAAAGGTGCACGTTCTTGCCGATCTGGGCGCACGAGCCGACCGTGGCCCAGGTGTCGACCATGGTGCCCTCGTCGACGTAGGCGCCGATGTTCACGTAGGAGGGCATCAGCACGACGTTGCGCGCCACGTAGGCGCCGCGCCGTGCCATCGCAGGGGGCACCACGCGGACGCCGCCCGCCGCGAAGTCGAAGTTCTCAAACTTGGACGGCACCTTGTCGAAATACCGGGTCGCGCCTCCCTGCATCACGCGGTTGTCCTCGAGCCGAAACGAAAGCAGCACGGCCTTCTTGATCCACTGGTGCGTGACCCATTCGCCGCCCGACTTCTCGGCCACGCGCAGCCGCCCGGCGTCGAGCCCGGCGATCACCTCCTCGACCGCCTCGCGCAACGCGCGCGGCGCGTTTCCGGGGTTGAGGGAGGCTCGTTCCTCCCAGGCCTTCTCGATGATGTCCTTCATAGCTGCCTCGCGAATCGGTTGATCCGGCTGACCGCCTCGACACATTCGTCCGTGGGTGCGACCAGCGCGAGCCGCACCCGGTTCTTGCCGGGATTTTCGCCCTCCACCGATCTGGCCAGGTAGCTTCCCGGGAGCCCGAGCACGTTGTAGTCCGCGTACAGGCGGCGCACGAACTCGGCGTCGTCGATCGGAGTGCGCAGCCAGATGTAGAAGCCGCCGTCGGGCATTTCCGCCTGCAATGGACTCCTGATCAGGGGGAGGGCGGCGCGGAACTTCTCGGCGTAAAGCTGCCGGTTCTGCTCCACGTGTGCCTCGTCGTTCCAGGCGGCGATGGAGGCGTGCTGCACGCTGAGGCTCATGGCCGAGCCGTGGTAGGTGCGGTAGAGGAGGAATTTCTTGATCAGCGCCGCCTCGCCGGCCGCGAACCCCGAGCGCATGCCCGGGCAGTTGGATCTTTTCGAGAGGCTGGAAAAAACCACCAAGCGCGAAAAATCGCGCCGGTTGAGCTTTACAGAAGCTTCCAAAGCGCCTAGCGGCGCGCGATCGAAATAGATTTCCGAGTAGCACTCGTCCGAGGCGATTACGAAGCCGTGCCGGTCCGAGAGCTCGAACAGGCGCTTCCAGGCTTCGAGTCCCATCACCGCGCCGCTCGGGTTTGCCGGCGAGCAGGCGTAGAGGAGCTGCACGCCTTCCCAGGACCTTGGCTCGCCGTAGACCGGCGTCGCTCCGGCGAGAATCGCCGCGCCCTCGTAGATCTGGTAGAACGGGTTCGGGCAGACGACCTTTCCGCCCGGGCTCAAGACGGTCTGCGCGAAGGCGAAGAGCGCCTCGCGCGTGCCGTTGACCGGCAGCACTTGGGTCGCCGGATCGGGCTTTGGGATCGAGTAGCGCCGCTCCAGCCAGCCGGCGATGGCTTCCCGAAGCTCGGGCAAGCCGGCGGTCAGCGGATAGACCGAGAGGCCGTCGAGCGCCTGCACCAGCGCCTTTTTCACCAGCTCGGGCGTCGGGTGCTTGGGCTCGCCGATCTGGAGGTTTATGGGCTTGAGCTTTTCATTACCCGAAACTCCATCCAGAAGGCGGCGCAACTTCTCGAACGGGTAGGGCTGCAGCTTTTCGAGCAGGGGGTTCACGCCCGGCTCGGCTGGGCGTCCTGCCAACCCTCTTTGCGATGCTCCGCCACCACGGTGGTGTGGATGCCGCCGCGGACGTTGAAGTTCGCTTCGAGCCGCATGTAGCGCGGCCGGGTGGCGCGCACCAGGTCGTCGAGGATCTTGTTCGTGACCGCCTCGTGGAACGCGCCTTCGTCGCGGTAGGACCAGATGTAGAGCTTGAGCGATTTCAGCTCCACGCACAGCTCGTCGGCGACGTAGTCGAGCGTGAGCGTGGCGAAGTCGGGCTGGCCCGTCATCGGGCAGAGGCAGGTGAACTCCGGGATCTCCATGCGGATCCGGTAGTCGCGCTCGGGCGCAGGATTGGGAAACGTTTCCAGCGTCTTGCTGGGACGCGACGGCATCGAATCGACCGAAGGATCCGAAGAAACCGGGTCCGGGATTTAGGGAAAAAAACGAAGAATCCGGGCCCGGAAAAATTTCACAACGATGGTATCATTTTTAGCTGATGCGACTAACTCAAATAAAGCTGTCTGGTTTTAAGTCCTTCGTAGATCCCACCTCGATTCACCTCCCCGGCCAGCTGGTAGGCGTGGTCGGCCCCAACGGCTGCGGCAAGTCGAACGTCATCGACGCGGTGCGCTGGGTGCTCGGCGAGAGCCGGGCGGCGGCGCTGCGCGGGGACTCGATGCAGGACGTGATCTTCAACGGCTCGGCCAACAGGAAGCCGCTCGCCCGCGCCGCCGTGGAGCTCATCTTCGACAACTCGCAGGGCCGCGCCGCCGGGCAGTGGTCGCAGTACGCCGAGATCTCGGTGCGCCGCGTGCTCCAGCGCGACGGCGAGTCGAGCTACTACATCAACGGCACCCACGTGCGCCGGCGCGACATCACCGACATGTTCCTTGGCACCGGGCTCGGGCCGCGCGCCTACGCGATCATCGAGCAGGGGATGATCTCGCGCGTCATCGAGGCGAAGCCCGACGAGCTGCGCGTGTTCCTCGAGGAGGCGGCGGGCATCTCCAAGTACAAGGAGCGCCGCCGCGAGACCGAGAACCGGCTCGCCGACACCCGCGAGAACCTGGCGCGCATCACCGACATCCGGGTCGAGCTCGCCGGCCAGCTCGAGAAGCTCGAAGCGCAGGCCAAGGTCGCCACGCGCTATAACGAGCTGCATTCCGACTTGCAGCTCAAGCAGCAACTGCTGTGGTACCTGCGCCGGCGCGACGCCGCCGCCGAGCGCGAGCGCCAGGGCCAGGACATCGAGCGCGCGACCAACGCGCTCGAGGCCGAGAACGCCGAGCTGCGCAGCATCGAGTCGCGCGCGGAGACGGCCCGAAGCGCTCACTACACCGCCGGCGACGCGCTCAACCTCGCGCAGGCCGCCCTGTACTCGGCGAACGCGCTCGTCGCCAGGCACGAGTCGGAGCTGCGCCACCTCGAGGAGACGCGCCAGCGGCTCGAAAGCCAGCACACCGAGCGGCAAGCCCAGCTCGGACAGTGGCGCGAGCAGCGCTCGCAGCTTACGCAGGCGCTGCACATGTGGGCCGCGCGCGCGGGCGGCGCAAAAACACGAACCGCCGAGGCCCAATCCCGTCTTGAAAACGAAAATGCCCGCCTTCCGGTAGCCGAGCAGGCCTTCCGCGCCGGGCAGGAGCACCTGAACGAGGCGCGCAGCCTGCTCATGCAGGCCGAGAGCCGGCTGCAGCTCGAGCAGGCGAACCTCGCGCACCTCGAGCGCGGGCGCCAGGCGCTCGAGCAGCGCCGCGAGCGCCTGGACAACGAGCTTGCGACGCTGGCCGAGCCGGAGTCGGGCGTGCTGTCGGGCCTGGAGGCCCGCCTCGCCGAGCTCGACGAAGCGGTCCGCGCGACGGAGGCTGCGTCGCAGGCGCTGCAGAACGAGGTCGCGGGCATCGAAGAGCGGAAGGCCGCGGCGACCGAGGCCCTGACGGCCGCCCAGCGCGACCACGCCGCGGCCGAGGCACAGATAGCGACGCTGCGCCAGATCCAGGCCGCCACCGAGGACAACGCACCGCTGCGCGACTGGTTCGAGCGCCATGGCCTCGGCGGAGTCGCGCCGCTCTGGCAGAAGTTGCGCATCGAGGCCGGCTGGGAAACTGCGGTAGAGGCGGTGCTGCGCGAGCGCCTGCACGCGCTCGAGCTCTCCGGAATCGACCAGCTCGAAGCCGTGGCAACCGACCAGCCGCCGTCGAAAGCGAGCCTCTTCCTCCCGGGCAACGTGGCGCCCGAGGAGCTGCACGGGTTCGACTCGCTCTTCTCGAAGATCCTGGACGCCGATGCCGCGGTCTCCGGCGCGCTGCGCGACTGGCTCGGCGGCGTGTTCGTGGTCGAGGGCGTGCCCGATGCCTCGGCGCTGCCGGTCGGCGCGGTGTTCGTGAATCGCCAGGGGCACCAGTTCACCCACTTCACCGTCAGCCTGCACGCCCCGGACGCGGCGGACACGGGCATCCTCGCCCGGCAGGCCGAGATCGAGACGCTGGCAGCGCGCCTCGAAGGCCTTGCCGCGAAACTAAGATCTTCCCAAGAAAATCTTGAAAACCTCGATGCCGAGCTCGCCGGGCGCGCCGCTGCGCTGGAGGAAGCGCGCGCGGAGATCGTCACGCGCCAGAAAGCGCACCACGACGCCCAGATCGAGCATCTGAAGGCGCTGCAGGCGCTGGAGCGCTATGCCGAGCGCAGCGCCCAGGTGTGCGCCGAGCTCGACCAGATCGCGGCGGAGACGCAGGCCGGCGACGCCGCGCTAGCCGACTGCAGGGCGAGCCAGGAACGCATCGCCGCGGAGATCGCGGAGGCGAGGGCGCGCCGCGAGGCGGCGCAGGCCTCGCACGTGGAGAGCGAGACGGCGCTCGCCGCACAGCGCCGCGCAGTGCAGCAGGCCGAGCGCGAAGCCCAGGACGCGATATTCGGCGAGCGCGAATGCACCGCGAAGATCGCCGAGATCGACCGCTCGGTCACCCTCATCGACCGCGAGATCGAGCGTGGCGAAGCCGAAGTCGCCCGGCTGAACGAAGAGCTCGCCGAGGATCCCATCCCGGCGTTGCGGCAGGAGCTCGACGGCGCGGTCGAGTCGCGCATCTCGTGCGAGAAGACGCTGGGCGAGGCGCGCAACGCCGTCGAAGCCGCGGCGGGCGCCCTGCGCGAGCTCGAGGAGGGTCGCCTGCAGGTGGAAGCGCGCGTCGCCCCCCTGCGCGAGCGCGTGGGCGAGCTGCGGCTCAAGCAGCAGGCGGCGCAGCTCAGCTTCGAGCAGTTCGACACCCAGCTGCGCGAGGCGAACGCCGACGAGGCGGTGCTCGCGGCAGCGGCGGAGGACGCACCGCGCCCGTCGAGCCTGCAGGGCGAGATCACGCGCATCAACACCGCGATCGCGGAGCTCGGCGCGGTCAACCTGGCCGCGCTGGAGGAGCTCAACACGAGCCGCGAGCGCAAGGGGTTCCTCGACTCGCAGGCCGCCGACCTCGAGGAGGCGGTGAAAACCCTCGAGGACGCGATCCGGCGCATCGACCGCGAGACCCGCGAGCTCCTGCGCGAAACCTTCGACAGCGTGAACCGCCACTTCGGCTCGCTCTTCCCGGTGCTCTTCGGCGGCGGCGAGGCGAAGCTCCTCATGACCGGCGAGGAAATCCTCGACGCCGGGGTCCAGGTGATGGCGCACCCGCCGGGCAAGAGAAACGCCAGCATCCACCTCCTCTCCGGCGGCGAGAAGGCGCTCACCGCCATCTCGCTCGTGTTCGCGCTGTTCCAGCTCAACCCGGCGCCGTTCTGCCTGCTCGACGAGGTCGACGCGCCGCTCGACGACACCAACACCGGCCGCTTCTGCGACCTGGTGAAGCGCATGTCCGCGCAGACGCAGTTCCTATTCATCAGCCACAACAAGATCTCGATGGAGATGGCCGAGCAGCTCGTCGGCGTGACCATGCCCGAGTCGGGCGTGTCGCGCGTGGTGGCCGTCGACATCGACCAGGCGCTGCGCATGCGGGAGGAGCTCGCGGCCTAGGGCCCGATGACCGATCTCCAGATCGGATTGCTGGTGATCGGCGCCGCCGCGGTGGCCGGCGTCCTCGTTTACAACCGCCTGCAGGAGCGCGCTACGCGGCGCCAGGCCGAGCGGGCCTTCGGCTCGCAGCACGCCGACGTGCTTCTCGACGCGCCGCCGGAGCGACGCGAACCGACCCTCGATCTGTCCGCCATGCCGGTACGCGAAGCTTCCCCTCCGGTGGCGAAGCCTGCCTCCGATCCCCGAATCGACTATGTGGTGGAGGTGCAGGGCACCTCCGCCGGCGCCATTCGCCCCGATTGGCCGGCGCTGCAGCGCCGCTTTTCCCGCCGGGCGACCCTCACGGAGGGCGGGGGCAAGTCGGCGCACGCCGCGCTCCAGATGGTGAGCCGCAACGGAGTGGTGAGCGAAGGCGACCTGGTCGAATTCCGGACGCAGCTCGAGACGCTCGTCGCCGCACACGGCGGGAAGGTCTCGGCCCCGCCGATGCGCGAGGCGCTCGCCGCGGCGCAGGCGCTGGACCGGGTCTGCGCCGATGTCGACGTGCAGATCGCCCTGCATGTCCTGGAGCCCGCGGAAACCAGCATCCGGCACGAGGGCTTTTCCGTGGGACAGCGGGCCGACGGCGTTACGCTGATGCTCGACGTGCCGCGCACTCCCGACCTCTCCCGCAGCTACGCCGCGATGGTCGAGGCCGCCCGCCGCCTGGGTGGGCGGCTGGTCGACGATAACGGCAACAGCCTCGACGAGCGCGCGCTCGCAGCCATCGGCGTCGAGGTCGAGTCGATACGCAACCGCCTTGTCGAGGTGGGAATCGAGCCGGGAAGCCCGCTCGCGCTGCGCCTGTTCTCATGACCGTCCCGCGCGAAGCACGGTCCAGGGCCGAGACCCTGCGGGCCGAGCTGGACCGCCATAACCGCCTCTACTATGTCGAGGACCAGCCGGAGATTACGGACGCAGAATATGACCGTCTCTTCAATGAGTTAAGGGAGCTTGAAGAGAAGTTTCATGAGCTTCGCACGCCGGATTCGCCGACCCAGCGCGTGGGGGGCGCGCCGCGCGAGGAGCTCGCCCCGGTGCGCCATGCGGTGCCGATGCTTTCGATCCGCACCGAGACCGATACCGAGGATACCGGCGCGGAGAAGTTCGACGCGCGCATCCGGCGCGAGCTCGGGCTCAAGGCCGAGGATCCGGCGGTCGAATACGCGGTGGAGCTCAAGTTCGACGGCGTGGCGATCAGCCTGCGCTACGAGGACGGCGAGCTCGTCCAGGCCGCCACGCGCGGCGACGGCGAGACCGGCGAAGACGTGACCGCGAATGTGCGGACCATCCGCAGCATCCCCCTTCGATTAGCAAAGAAAATCGGCTTGCTGGAAGTACGAGGCGAGATTTTCATGCACCGGGTCGATTTCGAGCGGCTGAACGAGAGGCAGCGCGCCGCGGGCGAGCGCCCATACGTGAACCCGCGCAACGCCGCAGCCGGAGCGGTGCGCCAGCTCGATCCCAAGGTTACGGCGCGCCGGCCGCTCCGCTTTTCCGCCCACGGCTTCGGCGAGCTCGAAGGGATCTCGTTCCAGAGCCAGACCCAGTTCCTGGACCGCATCGAGGCCCTCGGCCTTCCCGTGTATCCGAAGAAAGCCGATCGCAGGGTGGCGCGCGGCGCAGGCGAGCTGATCGAATACCACCGCGACGTCAGTCGGCGGCGCGAGGGCCTCCCCTTCGACATCGACGGCGTGGTCTACAAGGTGAACCACCTCGAGCTCCAGCGTAAGCTCGGCTATGTCGCGCGCGAGCCGCGCTGGGCGGTGGCGCACAAGTATCCCGCCCAGGAGCAAACCACGTTGGTAGAAGCGATCGCCGTCCAGGTTGGGCGGACAGGGACACTGACCCCTGTGGCGAAGCTGAAGCCCGTGTTCGTCGGCGGCGTCACGGTCACCAATGCGACGCTCCACAACGAGGACGAGCTGCGCCGCAAGGACGTCTGGGTCGGCGACACGGTCGTCGTGCGCCGCGCTGGCGACGTGATCCCGGAGGTCGTGGGCGTTCGCGAAAAGGGCCCGCGCACCCCGTCGGACCGCTTCGAGATGCCGAAGGCCTGCCCGGTGTGCGGCTCCCCGGTCGTGCGCGTGCCGGGCGAGGCGGCGACACGCTGCACCGGCGGGCTTTTCTGCAAGGCGCAGCGCAAGCAGACGCTGCTCCATTTCGCCGGCCGCCGCGCGATGGACATCGAGGGGTTGGGCGAGAAGCTGGTCGATCAGCTGGTGGAGCGGGAGCTCGTCGCGAACCCGGCCGATCTGTACAAGCTGGACGTAGCGGCGCTCGAAGCGCTGGAGCGCATGGGCGAGAAGTCGGCGCAGAACCTCGTCGCCGAGATCGAAAAATCGCGCCGGACCGAGCTCCACCGCTTCGTCTACGCGCTCGGCATTCCGGGCGTCGGCGAAGAGGTGGCGAAGATCCTGGCGCGCCACTTCGGCTCGGTGGAGGCGCTGGCGGCGGCCGATTGGCCTAAACTCGCGGAAGACAAGGAAGCGACGCGCAAGGACAATGTGCAGCGGAAAAAGCGCGGCGAGCGGGCGCTCGAAGTGCCGCTCGAAGGCATCGGCCCCGAGCTCATGGACAGCATCCAGAAGTTCCTGCGCGAGCCCCACAACGAGGCGGTGATCGGCCGCCTGACCCGCCTGGTCGACGTTCAGCGCTCGGCGCGGACCGGCCGGGCCGCCGAAGGCAAGACGTTCGTCCTCACCGGCACGCTGGGGGCGATGACGCGCGACGAGGCGCAGGGCCGGCTCGAGGCGCTCGGGCACAAGGTCGCCGCTTCGGTGTCGAAGAAGACCGATTACGTCGTGGCCGGCGCCGACGCCGGCTCGAAGCTCGACAAAGCGAAGGACCTGGGCGTCGAAGTCCTCGGCGAGGCGCAGTTCCTGGAATTCCTGCGGAAGGGCTGATGCGGAAAAGGCTGAAAAAGGCGGTGTTCCCGGTGGCCGGACTCGGCAGCCGCTTCCTCCCGGTGACCAAGGCGAGCCCGAAGGAGATGCTGCCGGTGGTCGACAAGCCGCTCATCCAGTACGCGGTCGAGGAGGCCGCGGCCGCGGGCATCACCGACATGATCTTCGTCACCGGGCGCAACAAGCGCGCGATCGAGGACCATTTCGACAAGGCCTACGAGATCGAGACCGAGCTCGAGAAGAAGAACAAGGACGGGCTGCTCAACATGGTGCGCTCGGTGCTGCCCGAGGGCGTGCGCTGCATCTACATCCGCCAGGCCGAGCCGCTCGGCCTGGGCCACGCGGTGCTCGTCGCGCAGCCCGTGGTCGGCGACGACCCGTTCGCCGTGATCCTCGCCGACGACCTCATGGACTCGCAGCCGCCGGCGATCGCGCGCATGGCCGAGATCTTCGACCGCGAGCAGTGCTCGCTCCTCGGCGTGGAGGAGGTGCCGCGCGACCAGACCGCGAGCTACGGCATCGTCACCATCGACCAGATGCAGGGCGACGTCGCGCGCATCCACAGCATCGTCGAGAAGCCCAAGCCCAAGGACGCGCCCTCCAACCTGGCGGTGATCGGCCGCTACGTCCTCACCAACCGCATTTTCGAAATGCTTGGACAAGTCACCCCGGGCGCCGGGGGCGAGATCCAGCTCACCGACGGCATCTCGGCGCTGCTCGCGCAGGAGCGCGCGCTGGCGGTGCGCCTCCCTGGGCGGCGCTTCGACTGCGGCTCGAAGCTCGGCTATCTGCAGGCCACGGTGGAGTTCGGCGTGCGCCACGCCGAAATCGGTTCTGAATTCACGAAATATCTGAATAACCGATAAACTCGCGGGATGCCCGACCTGAAGCAGGCCTGGGCCTTCCTCGAGAACTCGGACGGCGTTGCCAGCGCAGGGGAGGTCCAGGCCGCCATCCGCCGTGTCGCTACCGAAATCGAACAGCGCCTGGCGGGCACCTATCCCATGGTGCTCGCGGTCATGGGCGGCGCCGTAGTGTTCGCCGGGCAGCTCCTGCCGCTGCTTCGCTTCCCGCTCGACTTCGACTACATCCACGCCTCCCGCTATGGCGCGGCCACGCGCGGCGCCGGCGTCGACTGGAAAGTGTCGCCCCCCGGGCTGGTGAGCGGGCGCACGGTGCTCGTGCTGGACGACATCCTCGACCACGGCGAGACGATGAACGCGATCCGCAACCGCCTGCTCGAGCTCGGCGCAAGCGGGTTCTACTGCGCGGTGCTGGTGGAGAAGACTCTCGGAATGAAGAAACCGATCACGGCCGATTTCGTCGGCCTCGCGATTCCCGACCGCTTCGTTTTCGGCTGCGGCATGGACGCGAAGGGCTACTGGCGCAACCTCCCCGAGATCCGGGCGATGAGGGAATGAAGGTGGCGCTGGTCGCGATCATCGGCGGCAGCGGCCTGTCGCAGCTCGGGAACATGGAGGCGACCCAGCGGCGCGTCGCGCGCACGCCCTTTGGCGAGCCCTCAGGCGCGCTGACGTTCGGCCGCATCAAGGGACGCGACGTGGTGTTCCTCGCGCGGCACGGCTACGGGCACACCATCGCGCCGCACGAGGTGAACTACCGGGCCAACATCTGGGCGCTGAAGGACGTCGGCGCCGACTGCGTGGTGTCGGTGGCCTCCGTAGGCGGCATCCGCTCCGACATCGCGCCCGGGATGCTGGTGCTTCCGGACCAGATCATCGACTACACCTGGGGGCGCTCGTCCACCTACTTCGAAGGCGCGGGCGTGCCGGTGAACCACATCGACTTCACCGTGCCGTATTCCGTCCAGCTGCGCAGGCGCATCCTGCAGGCCGCGGCGGCATGCAAGGAGGAGATCGCCGACGGCGGCGTCTATGCCGCCACGCAGGGGCCGCGCCTGGAGAGCGCCGCCGAGATCACGCGCCTCGAGCGCGACGGCGCGCACATCGTCGGCATGACCGGCATGCCCGAGGCCGCGCTCGCGCGCGAGGTCAGCCTCGACTACGCCACGATCGCGGTCGTCGCCAACTACGCCGCGGGCCGCGGCGACAGCGCGCGCGCGGTGCCGCTCGACAAGATCGGCGAAGTGCTCGACGTGGCGATGGGCCGCGTGCGCCGCATCCTCGAGAAATTCTGCGAGCAGAAATGATCCGCGACGTTCTGCGCATGGGCGACCCTCGTCTCTGGCAGGTTTCCCAACCCGTAAAAGACTTTGGAACTTCCGAACTGGCCGAATTGCTCCGGGATATGCGCGACACCATGGCGCACCTGAACGGCGCCGGCCTCGCCGCGCCGCAGATCGGCGTGCTCCTGCGCGTCGTGATCTTCGGCGTGCACGCCAACCCGCGCTATCCCGACGTCGAAGAAGTCCCCGACACCGTCCTCATCAACCCGGTCATCACGCCGCTTTCGAACGACCTGGAGGAGGGCTGGGAGGGCTGCCTCTCGGTCCCCGGCATGCGCGGTTCGGTGCCTCGTTACACCAAGCTCAAGTACTCGGGCTACGACGAGCAGGGCAAGCGCTTCGTACGGGAAGTCTCCGGCTTCCACGCGCGCGTCGTCCAGCACGAGTGCGACCACCTCGACGGCATCCTCTACCCGCAGCGGATGACCGATCACCGCCTCCTCGTCTACCTCGAGGAATTGCAGCGCCACCCGATCGACCTTGCGGCGTTCCTCGCCGGCGATGGCGAGACATGAGAAGCCCCTACGCCGAGCGCGAGACCGAGCGGCTGATCAGGGCGATGCTGCCCGATGTCGCGTTCGACGGCTGGACCCGGCATGCGGTGCGCGACGCCGCCCGCCGTGTCGACATCCCGGCCGGCGAGGCGATCGCGCTGTTTCCCGGCGGGGCACCGGATTTGATCGCCGCCTTCAGCCGGTGGGCCGATGATCGGATGCTCGAGCGGCTCGCCGCCGCGCCGATTGCCTCGCTCAGCCTGTCGCGGCGGATCGCGCTGGCGCT
>Ga0075426_10002774_pt1 | contig 12506 bp, 8 predicted proteins | sample SoiMethybrSBSTD5_FD_75304 | JGI IMG/M metagenome (GOLD analysis project Ga0075426, IMG submission 75304) | Bulk soil microbial communities from a Populus tree surrounding site in Tennessee, USA - Soil MetaG P. TD hybrid SBSTD5 | ecosystem: Environmental > Terrestrial > Soil > Tree plantation...
TGATGGGGGAGGCAGAGCGGGGTTACCTGGCGGTGCGAGCGCCGGCAGGGGAGTCCGACGAGCTGGGCTTCCTCGAGCGGAGCTTCAATCGCATGATCGAAGAGATCGGCGGCACCATCTCCACCGTACAGCGCGAGGCGGATGAAGTGGCGGCGCTGGCGGAGCAGCTCGCCGCCTCGGCCGAGGAGCTCCATGCCACGTCGGAAACCGTCACCCATACGGCCCAGCGACTGGCGACGGACCTGGGGCAGCAACGTGAGATGGCGGAGGGAGCACGCGGCGAGAGCGCCAAGGCGGCCGAGCAGGCGAAATCGCTGCGGGTCCGGGCGGAGCTGATGCAGGCGGACGCCGCCCGCCTGGTCGCGGCGGCGGAGCGGGGCCGGGAACGGGTGGCGCGCGCGAGCCAGACGCTCCGCGCGGTGGGCGAGGAAGTTCGCACCACGGCCGCGACGGTGGCCGGGCTGTCGGGGATGTCGGAGCGAATCGGCGTGTTCGCCCAGACGATCGCGCGGATCGCGCGGCAGACGCATCTGCTCGCCCTCAACGCGGCGATCGAGGCGGCGCGTGCCGAGGAGCACGGCGAGGGCTTCGCGGTGGTGGCCGATGAGGTGCGCGCGCTCGCGGCGGAGGCGGGCAAATCGGCGCGCGACGTGGCGGAGCTGGTGTCGGAGCTGCGTGCGGGTATCGACGCCGCGGCGCGGGCGATGCAGTCGGGGGAGACGAAGGTGCGCGACATTGGAGCCGTGGCCGCGGAAGCCGACGCGGCGCTCCAGGAGCTGCACCAGGGAATCGAATTGGTGGGCGACCTGGTGAACGCCACGGCGGAGGTGTCCCGCGGCCAGGCGCAGCGCCTCGCTGAGCTGGCGCAGTCGCTGCAGCAGGTGGCGGCCATCTCGAGCGCTTCCTCGCAACGGGCCGACGGCGCCGCGGGTGCTACTCAGGCCGAAATCACCTCGATGGGCGATCTCACCGCAACCTCGCAGCAGCTCGCGCAGCTGGCTGAGCGGCTACGCGGGAGCATCGCGCGCTTCTCGGTGCTGAAACGACAGGAGGAAGGTGGGGAGCCCCCCGTCACGCGCGCGGCGGCGGACTGATCACCCCGGCCGGGAAACACGAGTCGCGTTCGGTCCTTGGTCCCACAATCCCGCGTTGAGTGGGCAGAACGCGCGCAGGGTTTCCCGGTACGGGGTGATGAGGAGGTCCACGTAGCGCTCGAGCGACACGTCGAAGGGGAAACGACGCCGGAACTCTCCTGCGGTAACGCCCAGCATCGCCTTCAGGTGGCGCCCGAAGCTCTGCGGTGACGAATAGTCGAGGCGGTACGCCACGTCGGCCACCGAAAGCCCCGGGTTCGAGAACAGGTAGGCCGCGTGCACCAGTCGCATGCCGGCGAGGTAGGCCTTCGGGGACGGCAGGCCCGCGCGATAGAAACGGGACATGAGCGTGCTCGAGCAGATCCGGAGGTGCCGCGCCAGCCGCCGCACGGTGGAGAGCACCGGCGCGAGCCGTGCGACCGCCTCGAAGAACGCGCGCACGTCTCCCGTCCCGTCTTCGAGCGCGGGGACGACGCGCGCGAGAATTCGGGCGGCGACGGGTGACGCCGGATGGCCGACGAGGTCCCGCAACCGGCGCCAGCCTGCGGGCTCCGTGCAATCCACCGCGGAGCGCACACCGGTCGCGCCGAGCCTGAGCAGCGTCTCGCTGGCGTTGCGGTCGTGGCGTGACACGAGGGCGACGGCGGGGATGGCGGGGAACTCGCGGACGAAGCGGGCCACCGCGGGGAGCTCGTCGCCGCGACAGGCGTGGACCGAGAGAACGAGCGCGTCCACCCGCTTGCGTCGGGCCGCCCGCAGCGCGTCCCGGAACGAGCTGGTGTGGACGGTCGTAAAGCAGCCGTCGCCCGCCGCATCGAGGCGGGGACGCTCGGGCGGGGGCAGAACGGTGCAGACGGTCACCATGCAGGAGAAACCTTAGCGTGGACCCATCAACCCCGGCTCAAGCGTCGCCGGCACCGGGCCCGGATCCCGCTCGTGGGCTCCGCGCCGGCTCAACCACCGGTCAACGTGCGGCGCTCGCCGAACGGCTGCGGCGTCACGTCGCCGCGCTCGAGGGCGTCCGTCACCCGAGCGCCACGCCCGAGCGACACCGGGCCGCCCGCGACTACATCGCGAGCGAGCTCTCGACGCTCGGCCTCCACGTGGACCTCGCACCGTTCTCGTTCCGGGGACGCACATACCACAACGTCGTGGGCGGCGTCCCGGGAAGCGACGCGCGACGGCCGCGCCTCCTGATCGGAGCGCACTTCGACTCGACCGCCGACACTCCCGGCGCGGACGACAACGCCAGCGGCGTCGCCGCACTGGTCGAGTGCGCCCGCCTCATCGGCTCGCGGGAGCCGCAGGCCGGCGTCGAGTTCGTGGGGTTCGACCTAGAGGAAGTGCAGACGGTGACCGGCCGCTACCGCGTCGGCAGCCAGGCGCTGGCGCGGCAGAAGCGGGCCCGGCGCGAGGCGCTCGCGGGCGCACTGATCCTCGAGATGGTGGGCTACCGCGACGCGAGGCCCGGCACCCAGATCGTGCCACCCTTTCTCGGGATCGACGTGCCGCGGACCGGCGACTTCCTCGCGGCGGTGGGGGACAGCCGTTCCCGCGACCTGCTCGAGGGGTTTGTCACTGCGGCGCGAGCCGCGGTGCCGGACCTGCCGCTCGTCCCCTACGCCACACGCCTGCGGGGTTGGCTCCTGCCGCTCACCCGTCTCTCCGACAACGCGTCCTTCTGGGACGCCCGCTACCCGTCGCTCATGCTGACCGACACGGCGTTCCTCCGTAATCCCCATTACCACCGCGCCACCGACACGAGCACGACCCTCGATTACGGGTTCATGGCGATGGTGACGGAGGCGACCGCGGGAGCGCTCGCCCGGCTGGCCGATGCCTCCTGAGACAGGGCCGGCGTCGCCGCGTCGCGCCCGCCGCGTGGCTCTCCTCGTACTGAGCGCCAGCTTGGTGCTGGCCGCGGGGGGCGCGCTGTGGTTCATGCAGTTCGCCTCCCAGGTCCGGCAAGACCCGGCGCTGATCTATCGCGAGCCGGCGACGCTCGACAAGCTCTTGAAGCGGGCGAACGATGCCGAGCGCCTGGGCGACCGTGCCACGGCGATCACCACGTACCGGTTCGTGTTGGCGGTGGGGCAGGGGGCGGGTGCCGAGCTTGCGCCCTATGTCGTGGCGGCGCGGGCGGGGCTCAGCCGTCTAGGAGCCGCCGATACACTGCCAGGTCCGCCGCGCTGAAGCACACAAACCGCACGAGTTCCAGCGAAGTTGGTTTCCCGAGCTCTTCACCGAGCGAGTTGACGCAACCCCGATCACGCGGCACTCCTCCAACAGCTCCGGCCCGGCGGCACGATGGATGGCGCCGTCCACGTTGCGTCGTGATGTCTCCCTGAAGCGCTTCGATCCTCGCCATGTGAGGGCAATCTAGCGCGCCCGGGGCGGGCCCCTATTGTTAGCTCGGTCCCGCTCGGTGCCGCCGGGGGGACGGGACGCCATGCCGGGACGCGATCTGATCGAGCGGGTGCGCAAGGCCCTGGGCGACCGCTACACCGTGCTCACCGCGGTGGGTCGAGGTGGAAACGCGTCCATCTTCGCCGGCCGGGACCCGAGCGGGGCCCAGGTCGCCATCAAGGTGCTGCACCCGGAGCTGGCCGTCTCGGTGGCCGCCGACCGTTTCCTGCGCGAAATCCGGTACGCCTCGCAGCTCAATCATCCCCACATCGCCCGGATGATGGACAGCGGCGAAGCGGACTATTTGCTCTGGTACGTGATGCCGTACCTCCCGGGAGAAACGCTCCGCCAAGCGGTGCGCCGGGAGGGCCGCTTGCCGATTCCGAGTGCGGTCGCGATCGCGGCGGAAGTGCTCGACGCGCTCGAGCACGCGCACGCGCACGGTATCGCCCACCGTGACATCAAGCCCGACAACATCGTGCTCGCGCCCCCGCCGCAAGGCGCGGTGCTGGTGGACCTGGGGATCGCGCGCGCCATCGCGAGCTCGGGCGATGATCGCGTGACCCGCAGCGGATTCGTGGTCGGCACCGAGGAGTACATGAGTCCGGAGCAGGCGCAGGGACTCCCCGACGTGGACGGGCGCACCGACCTCTACTCCCTCGGCGTGGTGCTGTTCGAGTGTCTCGCGGGCCGCCCGCCGTTCTCGTCACCCAGTGCGGCGGCCGTGCTCGACATGCATCAACACAACCCTGCGCCCGACTTGCACAGCCTGCGGCGCGACGTGCCCGCGGAGCTCGCCACCGTCGTGGCCCGGGCGCTGGCGAAGTCGCGCGCCGAGCGGTGGCAGCGCGCAGGGGAGATGCGGGCGGCGCTGCTGCCGTTCACCGCGGGGGGGGTGTGAGGACGCGCGCGTCCATCGTTGCCGTCGTCCTCGCGCTCGTCGTCGGACTCCCCACCCTCGCATCCGGGCAGTGTCCCGACGGGTCACCGCCTCCGTGTGGAAAGCGGGTGGCCCTCGACACGGCCCGCTACGCCATCCTTCCCTTCGCGCATCGCGAGGGGGGCCGGCAGAGCGCACTCGATGGCGCCGATTGCGGCGAGTTGCTCACCGAGGGTTTTGCACGCTGGATTGAAGTCCGGCTGGCCGACAAGACGCGTGTCTACGACGCGCTGGCACGCTACGGCGCGCGCGCGCCATTCCGCATTCCGTTCGACACCGCCGTCGCGATCGCCCGGCGGCTGGGTGCGGGGAAGCTCGTCATGGGGCAGTTGTGGACCTTCGGGGACACGCTCCGTCTCACCGCCGGCCTGTACGACGTGACGCGCGGTGGCGCTCCGTTGCGGGAGATCACGACGCGCGTAGCGGCGACCGGCGCGATCGGGGCGGCGTTCAATGCGCTGGCCGATTCGCTGCTGGGCGCCGACCCCGGCGCAGCTCGGGGCGCCGGCGCCGAACAGACACGCTCGCTCCGAGCTCTGCGGGCCTACGCGTCGGGCGAGCGCGCGATTCGGGAGTGGGACCTGAGCCGCGCCGCTCGCGAGTTCCGGGCAGCCATCAGCGCCGATTCGACCTTCGCACGTGCATATCTCGGACTGGGACAGGCGCTCTTGTGGGCCGCGGATTCGACGCCGGACGCGACACGCGATCGCACCGTGATTGCGCGTCGCACGGCAGCGTTGCTCGGTAAACTCGGGACCGCGGATGGCGCCATGCTGCTCGCCCAGCAGGCCATGTTCGAGCGGCGCTGGCCGGACGCGTGCCGGCAGTATCGCGAGATCGTGCAGGCAGACTCGACCAGCTTCGCCGGATGGTACGGCCTGGCCGAGTGCAACGCGAACGACCGAGGCGTGATCCCGTACCCCCCTGACACCAGTCGTTGGACGTTCCGCGGTAGCTACGAGACGGCGGTGCAAGCCTTTCGCCGCGCCCTGCTGCTCGCGCCCGCGTTCAACCTGGCGCTCGAGCGCCAAGCCGTCGACCGTCTCCCCAGTCTGCTGTTCACCGAGCGCTGGTACTGGCGGGAAGGGCTCCTCAAGGACTCGGCCTACTACGCGTTCCCCGAGCTGGAAGGGGACACGCTGGCGTTCTACCCGGTAAGCGGCGTCGTGGCCGCGACAGGTGGCCACGAACCGCCCGGTCACGGGGCTGCCGTGGCGCGGAATCGAGGTATGCTGATGGAAATCGCGACCTCATTCGCCGACGCGTTTCCTGGGGAGCCACGTGCCCACCGGACTTTGGCAGGATCGCTCGAGTCGCTCGGGAAGCTCGTGCCCGAGGTCGGAGAGCCCCGCTCCGCGTTGGCCGAGTTCGCGGAGGCCCAGCGCTTGGAGCGGCAGCACAGCCAGCGGGTACGGGACGCCGCGGACCGTGTCCGCGTACTCCTGAAAGCCGGCGATTTCGCCCGCGTGCGCGGGCTGGGAGATTCGTTGCTGCGAGTGGCCCCTAAGCCCACGGCCGGGATTGCGGGAGTGGCGGTACTGCTCGGGAGACCCTCGCTCGCCCGCCAGTTCCTCGCAACGGAAGACACGGCGTGGCTGTCGGGGAGTGCGGACAATCAACCGGTCGCGATCTCTCTCGAAGCCGCGCAGGCCGGACTCGCGTTGCTCTCCTACGCGGCCGTCGGCGCGCCGGTGGACAGCATCCAAGCGTACGAGCGCCGGATCGAAGATCTCATGGCCGCGCTGCCGCCGCCCCGCCGCGCCGCGACACGCAGCGCCCTACTCGACCGGCCGGCTGAGCTGGTGTTTGACGTGTTGGGGCTGCGCCCGAGCCACCGAACCGATCCGCCCGGGCCGCACCAGGCGATGCTGCTGCAATGGAGACTCGCTCACGGCGACACCACGATCGTCCGGGCGACGCTCGATTCGCTGTCCCACCAGAGCGGCGGCACGTTTGCGACGGGGGAATCACCGCCGGATGGCGTGTATGTCGATGCGCGCCTGCTCCTTGCCGTGGGCGACACGGGGGCCGCGCAGCGGACACTCGACGCGCCCCTCGACAGCCTTACGGCGCTCCACACGGCGACCCTTCAGTTCGTGCCCCTCGCCGGATGCCTCGTCCGGATGATGGCGCTGCGCGCGGACCTCGCCGCCGCGCAGGGCGACGCGGGCACGGCCCGGCGCTGGGCGAACGCCGTCGTCGCCCTATGGGGCGGCGCGGAGTCGGCGCTGCAACCAACTGGAGTCCGCATGTCCAAGATCAGCAAAGCAATACGGTAGCGGCCCAAGCTAGGAGGTCCCTATGCTCGAACGCGGCAGCGTGGCGTTGCTCATGGCGGCAACGACAGGTATCGTGGCGGCCCTCGCTGGCGGCTGCCAGAAGCGAGAGCCCCCACCCGAGGCCCAGGCGACCTATCGACAGAAGCCCACGCCCCAGTTCCTGGCAGAGAGCGTTCTCACCGTTCCCCTTGCTCGAATCCGGGAATACGCCGGCCAGCTGCAGTTCGACGCCACGCTCGGGGCCGCCGACCAGCAGCCGATCGACTTCCAACGCGTCCAGGTCGGGACGGAACGGGCCCAGGTGGCGCGGATCGAGCCGGAGAGCGGGTCGTACGATCTTTTGGAGAAGGAGCTCGAGCAGGGCCGGATCATCGCCCGCATTAGGAGCGACGCCGAAGTGCCAAGCCTGAGCCTGGGGCCCGGGTGGACGTGGTGGTGGGTCGATAAGCACGGGCCAAGGAATACGTGGCGCTCCGTGTTCATCCCGGAATCGGAAAAACTAGGCAAGCGAGTCGCGCTGCACGATTCGCTCGAGCTGATGAACCATGACCGCCCGTGGCGCCAAGCGATCGCTCGTTTCTGGTTCGTGAAAGTCACATCGCCGCACGGTGACCCTTTGATCGTCGAGACTTGGGGTACGTGCGGCGGCTGCTGCAAGCAGGTTTTGGTCGTCGGCGTGTCGATGTAACGGCAGCAGTCCGCGGCCGCCGGTTGCGGTCGTGCGAGCGACCGCCCATTGTGGTGGCGTTTCAAGCCGCCATGCGCTCGGATCCGCTGTTCGATCGCCTGGCCCGCGCCCTCGCGGGTCGCTACAGCTTGCTGCGTGAGCTGGGCCGCGGCGGCATGGCTACCGTGTACCTCGGCACCGACGTGAAGCTCGGGCGCCAGGTGGCGATCAAGCTGCTGGCTCCTGCCACGCGCGCCTACCTCGGGAGTGACCGGTTCCAGCGGGAAGTGCTGCTCGCCGCACAGCTGTCTCATCCCCACATCGTGCCACTGTTCGAGGCCGACGAAGCGGACGGGCTGCTGTTCTATGTAATGGAATACGTGGAAGGAGAGTCGTTGCGGCAGCGGCTCAGTCGCGTCGGACCAGTCTCGGTCGACGACGCCGTCCGCATCGCGACCGAGGTCGGCGACGCACTGCAGTACGCGCACGAGAACGGCGTTATTCACCGCGATATCAAGCCGGAGAACATCCTGTTGTCCCGCGGCCACGCCTTGGTCAGTGATTTCGGGGTCGCGAAGCTGATGGAGGAGCGCGGCAGCGCGGAAGGACCGGCGCTGACCGGTGCCGGGATCGCGGTCGGCACCGCGGCCTACATGAGTCCGGAGCAGGCCAGCGGCGACAAGCGCATCGACCCGCGCAGCGACGTGTACTCCCTGGCGGCGGTGCTGTACGAAATGCTGGCCGGCGAGCCGCCGTTTACCGGACCCAGTGCGCAAGCGATCACGGCACGGGTGATCAACGACCTGCCGAGACCGATCCGAACCGTGCGCCCCGGACTGCCGGGGCATCTCGAGCGCGCGCTCGTGCGCGGGCTGGCGAAGTCACCCACGGACCGGCATCGCACGGCGCGAGCGTTCGTGGAGGCGCTCGCCGCCCCCGCCCCCGAGCGGCGCGTGTCCGCCAGACAGGTCGGCTGGATCGCAACCGTGGGCGGCGCGGCGATCCTCGGATGGATTGTGTGGCGCGGGTCGAGGACTCATCCGCCACCCGGCATGGTGCTCGTACCGGCGGGACTCTACCCGGTGGGAGGCGGGGGCGGAGGCGCCCCCCCGCGCGACTCGACTGCCGCCCAGCTCGATGCGTATTTCATAGATTCCGCGGAGGTCGGCGTGGCCGCCTACCGCCGATACCTGGACGCCACACGAGCCCACGCGCCCTGGACCCAACCGCCACCCGATCAGTGGCCGGCGACCGGCGTACTATGGTCGGAGGCCCTTGCCTATTGCGCCTGGCGGCAGCGCGGTGGCCGCCTGCCGACCGAAGATGAGTGGGAGGCGGCGGCCCGCGGGCCGCGCGGCCTTCAGTATCCCTGGGGCAATCGCTGGGAGCGCGGCAGGGCCAACGCCGACTCGCTACGCGACGGTTTCGCACCGGTCGGAGCGGGAAGCCCCGGCAGGTCGTGGGTCGGGGCGGTGGACTTGATCGGCAACGCGTGGGAATGGACGGCGGCTGGCGCCCCCGACGCGCGGGGCCAGCCTGGTCACGTCATCAAGGGGGGAGCCTTCGACACGCCGTCTGCGAATGCGACCGCCGCATACCGTGCCGTCCTCCCGGACCGGCGGGCGTGGCTGGCCCACACGGGGTTCCGCTGCGCGCGCGGCGTCGCCCTTGCGCCGGAGCCCGTGCCGCCGCCCGCGAGCGTCGCCGTCCTGTACTTCGAGACCGCGGACACCGCCAGCGCCTACGTCGCGGACGGGATCACCGAGGCGATCATCACCAGTCTCGGCCGAATCGAGCGACTCAGCGTGAAGTCCCGCAACGCCGTGCGCCGCTTCCGCGGGGCGACCGACGATCCGGCGACGCTGGGACGCGCCCTCGACGTGGCGTATCTCGTGAGCGGCACTGTGGGGCGACCCGGTCGGGGCCAGAGCCCGCCAGTCACGGTCGAGCTGCTCCGGGCTTCGGACGGGATGCACGTCTGGGGTGGTCAGTACGAGAGCCGCGACACGGTGCTGCAGACGATTCCGCAAGTCGTAGCGCGCGCGGTGGCGACCGCCATCACGGGCGCGCTCCGGCCCGTCGAGCGAACCGCGCTCGCCAGCCGCCCGCCGCGCGATCCCGGCGCCTACGATCGCTTCCTGCGGGCGAACTACGAGCTCGCACAGCGCACGCCGCGCGCCGTGCGTCGCGCGATCGACCAGTACGAGAGCGCCGTGCGGCTCGATCCGGGCTTCACACCCGCCCTCGCCCGCGTCGCCGTCGGGTATGGGCTATTCCTCGACTGGGGGTGGGAGTATCCGGGTCTGTCGCCGGAGGCCGTGCTGTCTCGCGGGTTCGACGCGGCGGACCGCGCCCTGAAACAGGACTCGGCCTCCGCCGACGCGTGGATGGCGCGCGGGTTCCTCCTCAGCTTCCGGAATCCGCGCACATTCGCGGGCGTGCGCGAGGCGCTGCTGCGCGCGCTCGCGCTCGATCCCCGGAACGCGGAGGCGCACCACCAATACGGGATGGCACTGCTCTGGCTGGGCCGCGACTCCGCCGCCGTCGACATGTACCGCCGAGCGCTCCAGCTCGAACCGGAGCGGCCGATCACGTTGTTCAACCTGGGGCGTGTCGCCGCGCGACGGGTCCGGTACGCGGAGGCCCGTCGCTGGGCAGACAGCGCCCTGGCCATCGACCCCGGAGCCGACTACGCCTACGTGCTCCGGGCCCTCGCGGAGTTCCGGCTCGGCAAGCCCGCCGAGGCGCGTGCCGACGCCGAGACGGCGGTGCGCTTGCGGTCGGGATTCCGAGTGCCCGGCGAGGCAGTCCTGGCGCTCGTCGAGCTGCAGGCCGGCGACACGCCGGCGGCGCGCGCCCGAATCGAGCGTTTGGCGCGCGAGATCCGCGCCGCGGGTAACCAAACGATCACCGACGCCGCGTGGGTCGGACGCGCCCTTGTGGCCCTGCGCGAGCCGGATCGGGCGCTCGAGCTCCTCGAGCGGGTACGTCCACGCGGCGCGCGGCTGTGGTTCTACCTGCAGGCACCGGAGTTCGACCCCGTCAGATCCGATTCGCGGTTCGAGAAGCTCGTCGCGGAGTCCGCGCCGGAATGAGACACGTCGCTCTGACCGCCCTCCTGCTCCTCTCCGCCTGTCAGCCCCAGGCCCGCCGCGTGCTGCTCCTCGACCTCGCGCTGTCGGACCCCGTCCTCTTGAACGGCACCGTGCGGCCATGGCGCGACCAGGGCTATACCGTCGAGTACCGCCGCTTCTATCCCCACCTTGCCCGCACCGACCTCGGGCGCTATCGGGTGCTGCTGTTCCTCTTGGGTCGTGAGCCCGAGGCTCCGTCGGACGCCCTCACCGTCGGCGATCTCGCGCTGCTGACCGAATGGGTGCTCCGGGGCGGCGTCGTGGTGCTCGGCTACGATGCGGACGGTGAAGGCTATCTGGACCGCTGGACCGCGAACCGCTGGCTCGAGTTCCTCGGGACAGGGATCTCGATCGGCGATCGACTCCTCGAGGACACTACCGTGCATGTGCTCACGACCACCGGTCGCCCGCAGCCGTGGGCCGAGGGCCGGGCCATGGGCGACGAGCCGCTCGGATCGGTGTTCGATCCGTTTCCGCTCGATCGCAATGATGTCGTCGCCACGCGCGACTCCTCTCAGCTCATCGCCGTCACCACGAGGCACGCGTTCGTGCGCACCCCGCGGACCCCGGCACCCCGGCCACGCGCCGGCGTGGTGGCGGCCACCCGGATCGGCGACGGGCTGGTGGTGGTCATCAGCCGCCACGCGCTCGGCGCCCTGGGGCCGCAATTCCGCTCCACGACCGCGCCCGTACAGCAACTCGACGCCCTGGAACGAACCCACGAGTTTCTCGGCGCGCTTGCCCGCTGGACCCGACGCCCGGCCGAGTGGGCGCACGTCCCGCCCGCGGGGCGCCGCGGGCCGCTGGCGCTGGAGCCGGCGCCCGTTCCCGTCGAGCTCGCACCCCCAGCCATGACTCCGCCGGGCGGCGTCGACACCATCGCGCTGCCACTGCTTCCGGACCCGAAGCTCGCCCGCGCCACCAGCACTCCCGAGTGGCTGCGGCAGCAGGGCATGCGGGTGCTGTGGACGCCTCTGTTCGCGACCCGTGACGGGCGGCGCGTGGTGCGATCGGGCGCCTCGCTCGATTCGCTCGTCGTCTTGCTCGATGCCGGCGGGTTCAACCTGATCGCTGGCGACGCCAGCCCGGAGAGCACGGACTCCCTGCACGTCCGCTGGGAGGAGCGCGACGCGGTGCGTCGCGCCTGGGCGGACGCGGCAAAGCGGTTGCAGCCGACGAGTGTGGCATGGATCCCCCTGCTGGACTACGCCAACACGCGGCACGCCGCGCCGGATTCGTCCCGCGGCGCGCGCGGCGAAGGGCTCGCGGCCCCGTGCGCCCTCGACTCGACGCTGTGGGGGGAGGGGCTCCCAGCGGCGTTCGGCGCTCTTAGCCGGCTGGCTGCGGAGCAGCGCACGCTCGTCATCGCGCTCGGCCTCGACGTCGGCCCAGCGCGCAGCTACTCGATGGGCCAGGAGTTCTGCGACGCGGCGTGGCGGCGCGGGCTGGCGGTACTCATCCGCACGGGCGCGGCGGGAGGCGGCTGGGACTCGCTCCCCTACGCGGCCCGCTACGCCGCCCTGCGCGACGCGGGGCTGTTACCACGGTACTACCGCGCCCTGGAGGACGAGGTCGCCGCCCGCGCCACGACGCTCCGGGATCGGGTGTTGAAGCAGCGCCGGGACCTGTACTTCGCGTTCCGGCTGGCGCAGCCGCCGGCCGATTGGTTCACGTTCGGCCTGCTCCGGGGGTTCGGACTCCCGGACCGGCCGCTGCTCCTGTTCACACCGGAGCTCTGGACCCGCGACCTGCTCGCGTTCTACCGCGCGCGCGGCCTCAACATCGTACATGCCGTCGCCCTCGCTCCGCCGTCGCTCCGGGCACGCGACTGGAGCGGCGTCAAGCGGCTGGTGTTCGACGAGAGCGACGGGTTCTGGCTCGCACCCGAGGAACCCGCCGGTGCGGGCGCCGGTAGGCGACTGCCGCAGGACAGCTTGGGCCGCCTGCTGCGGCGGCTCGCGCGCTAGACTTGCCCTGACCCTTCCA
>Ga0075426_10002780_pt1 | contig 12484 bp, 9 predicted proteins | sample SoiMethybrSBSTD5_FD_75304 | JGI IMG/M metagenome (GOLD analysis project Ga0075426, IMG submission 75304) | Bulk soil microbial communities from a Populus tree surrounding site in Tennessee, USA - Soil MetaG P. TD hybrid SBSTD5 | ecosystem: Environmental > Terrestrial > Soil > Tree plantation...
GGCGTCTTCCTCAGGAAGACGCACATCCGTGCCGTTCTTGAGCCGCAGATTCCAACGCCGCTCGGCGATCAACACCGCCGCCGCGGTCTCGCCGCGCACCGCCGGAAAGCGGTCGAGGACGGCCAAAAAATCCTGCGCCCGGCGTTCCGCCCCCTCGCCCACCACGATCGGCATGCCGGCGTCGCGCACGCGTTCGCGCGTGAGCTGGTCGATGACCGTGCCATCCTTGGCGATGACGAAAAAATTGCCGCGGCTCTGCCAGACTGCGAAGGGCTTCTTCTCGACGATCGTAATCTCCAGCTGGTCGGGATAAAGTTTCCCGACCGTCGCTTCGGCGATCCAGGCATTGCGCAAGAGCCGCGCACGCGTCGCATCGGCGTCGATGAGGAAGAGCGTGGAGGATTCCGTAATACCGGCGATGCGCAAGACGTCCGCCCGGCTCAACCGCGCGGCGCCCTCGATCGAGACATTCGCCGACTGATAGCCGGCGCGCTGGGCGAGTATGTCGGCGACGTCGTGCAGCGATTCCAAGATTGCATCGGCATGGCCGCCGCGGATCGCGCCGTAGAGCGCCGTCGCCGCGAGCAAAATCGTCACGAAGACGATCTCGATGCCGCGAAGCACGCGCCATTTTCCGGTGCGGGCGGCGAGTCGATGGACGAAAACCGCGAAACGCCCAGGCGGCGACGTGAAGCCCTCCGGCGCTTGCCGGAGGTTCAACGTTCCAGAGAGGCGTCCTCCGCGATCCATTTCACCAACTCGCCGAACGAAAGGCCCGCATGGGCCGCCAATTCGGGCACCAGCGACATCTCGGTCATGCCGGGTTGGGTGTTGACCTCGAGACAGACGAGGTCCCCATCCGAACGGGGGTCAAAGCGGAAATCCGCCCGGCTAACTCCCCGGCAGCCAAGGGCGCGGTGCGCCGCAAGCGCCAGATTCCGCGCCCGTTGGTAAACATTTGGTAAAATTCTGGCCGGTAGAATGTGGCGGGACCCCCCCGGGGCGTATTTCGACTCGTAGTCGTAAAACCGCGTGGTTGGCTCGATTTCGATGACCCCCAGGGCCTTTTCGCCCATCACCGCGCAGGTAAGCTCCAATCCCGCCACATAGCGCTCGACCAGCACTTGTTCCCCGTAGGGCCAATCGGGGCGGGAAAGCTCCTGCGGCGGGTGGGCGTGGTCGGGCTGGACGATAAAGACCCCCACGCTCGACCCCTCGGCCGGCGGCTTGATCACATAGGGAGGCTTGATCACGTGGGCCTTGGCGGCCTCCGCCCGCGACACGACCATCCCCTCGGGAACGGGAATTCCGGCCGCCGCCATCACGACCTTTGCGGCTGGCTTATCCATGGCCAGCGCCGAGGCGAGCACCCCGGAATGGGTATAGGGGATGCGGAGGATCTCCAGGACGCCCTGAATGGTGCCGTCCTCGCCGGGCCTGCCATGCAGGACGTTGAAGGCGACATCGGGTTTCAGGCGCGCGAGCACCTCGGCGACGTTGCGCGCGACATCGACCCGCGTCACCCGATAGCCTTCTGCCTCGAGCGCATTGCCGCATGCCTCGCCCGAGCGCAGCGAGATTTCGCGCTCGGCCGACCAGCCGCCCATCAGCACGGCGACGTGTTTCGCGGCCATCTAGGGTTCCTTCGCGATGCCCAGGCGCACGATTTCCCAATCGAGCGCGACGCCCGATGCTTCCCTCACGCGGCGGCGCACGTCCTCGCCGAGATTTTCGATATCGGCGCCGGTCGCGTTGCCGCGATTGATCAAGAAATTACAGTGCAGTTCGGAAACCTGCGCGTCGCCCACGACAAGGCCGCGGCAACCGGCGGCGTCGATCAATTGCCATGCCTTATGGCCGGGCGGATTCTTGAAGGTCGAGCCGCCGGTGCGGCTCTTGATCGGTTGCGTCGACTCGCGCGCCTCGGTGATTTGTTCCATTTCGGCGGCAATTGCCGCCGCCTCACCCGGCTCCCCGCGATAGACCGCCTGCGTGAAAATGAAATCAGCGGGCACTTTCGAATGACGATAGGCGAAACCGAAGTCGGCGTTCTTCAGCGCGTGCAGCGTGCCCTTGCGATCAACCGCGCGCGCTTCGAGAAGCGCGTCCTTGGTCTCGCGCTGGTAAGCGCCCGCATTCATGCGCAGCGCGCCGCCGATCGCGCCCGGCACGCCGCGGTAGAACGCGAGTCCCGCAAGCCCGGCATCCGCCGCGGCGCGCGCAACCTTTACGTCCGGCACCGCACTTCCCACCCGCACCCGGTCTCCTTCGATCGAAATTTCGTTGAAACCGCGCCCGAGCCGGATCACCACGCCCGGCACGCCGCGATCGCGCACCAGCAAGTTCGAACCAAGGCCGACCGCCGTCACCGGAATATCGTCGGCGAGATTCGAAAGAAAATACGCGAGGTCCTCTTCGTCGGCGGGCGAGAACAGAATCTGCGCCGGCCCGCCCACCCGGAACCAGGTGAGATCGGCCATCGGCTGATTGGCAAGCAGCCTGCCGCGCAGCTTCGGCAGCGCGGCGGCGAGACCAAGCGCCATGTCCGGAAAGCTCATCGCGCCCACGTCATGCGCCTTTTTTGACGGCGAGCGCGGCGAGCTCGCCCGGCAGCGCATAGGCCCATTGCGTGATCGAGCCGGCGCCGAGAAACACCACGTAATCGCCCGGACGCGCGAGCTTCTTCACGGTCCCGGCGAGCATTTCGGGGCCCTCGAGTGCGATCACGTCGCGATGGCCGCGCGCGCGCAATCCCTGCACCAGCGCGTCGCGGTCGATGCCCGGAATCGGCGCCTCGCCCGCGGGATAGACCGGGGCGACGATGACATGGTCGGCGTCGTTGAAACAGGTGCAGAACTGCTCGAACAGGTCGCGCAGACGCGTATAGCGGTGCGGCTGCACGACCGCGACCACGTGGCCCTTGGTGGAGGCGCGCGCGGCTTCCAACACCGCCGCGATCTCGACCGGATGATGGGCATAGTCGTCGAAAATCGCGACGCCATTCCATTCGCCGGTGCTCGTGAAACGCCGCTTTACGCCGCCGAAGGCCGCCAGCGCCTTGCGGATGCGCTCGTCCGGCACGCCGAGCTCGCGCGCGACCGCGATCGCCGCCGCGGCGTTGAGCGCGTTGTGATGGCCGGGCATCGGCAGACGAAGATCCGCGATTTCGTGCGCCGCCGCGCCGTTACGGCCGCGGATCAAGATGTTGAAGCGCGACAAGCCGCCGTCGAGTTTGACGTCGATGAGCCTGACATCGGCCTGCGGGTTGACGCCATAGCTCACGACGCGCCGATCCTCGACCTTGCCGACCAGATCCTGCACGACGGGATGATCGAGGCACATCACCGCGAAGCCGTAGAACGGCACGTTCTCGACGAAGGAGTAAAACGCGTCCTTCACCGCCTCGAACGTACCGAAGTGATCGAGATGCTCGGGATCGATGTTGGTGACGACGGCGACGTCGGCCGGAAGTTTCAGGAACGTTCCGTCGGATTCGTCCGCCTCCACCACCATCCAGCTTCCTTTGCCGAGATAGGCGTTGGTGCCGTATGCATTAATGATGCCGCCATTGATGACGGTGGGGTCGAGGCCGCCCGCTTCCAACAGCGCGGCGACGAGCGAGGTCGTCGTGGTCTTGCCGTGAGTGCCGGCGATTGCCACGCACTGCTTAAGCCGCATCAATTCGGCGAGCATTTCCGCCCGTCGCACCACGGGCAGGCGCTTCGCGCGCGCGGCCACGAGTTCGGGATTGTCGCGCTTGACCGCCGAGGAGACGACGACCACCGCCGCGCCGTCGACGTTCTTTGCACCATGCCCGATGGTGATCGCGATTCCCTTGTCGCTGAGCCGCTTGACGTTCGCGCTCTCGGCGACGTCGGAGCCGCGCACCTGATAGCCGAGATTGGCGAGCACTTCGGCGATGCCGCTCATGCCGATGCCGCCGATGCCGACAAAATGAATGGGCCCAAGTTCGTGGGGAAGCTTCATGCGGGGCTGTTTTGGCCCATTTGCTTGATCCCGGCAACGCGGATGACGAGATCGGCGAGTTGCTCGGCGGCATCGAGCCGGCCCGCGCGGCGCGCGGCGGCGGCCATGCCGGCGAGAATCGCCGGCCTTGCCGCGAGTTGCGAAAGCTCCCGCGCCAGCCGCTCCGCGGTGAATTCGTCCTGCCGGATCAGCAACGCTCCGCCCGCCGTGGTGAGCGCAGTGGCATTGACGAGTTGATCCTGGTCGAGCGCGTGCGGGAGCGGCACCAGGATCGCCGGGCGGCCGATCGCCGCCAATTCCGCCACGGTCGAGGCGCCCGAGCGCGCAATGACAAGATGGCTGTCCGCGATGCGATGGGGCAAATCGTTAAAAAAAACAGCGAGCTCCGCCAGCAAGCCGAGACGCGCATAAATCGCCCTGACCTCGCCGATGTCCTCTTGCCGGCATTGCTGCACGACGCGGATGCGCGCGCGGACAGCCGTGGCGCAGCGTTCAATCGCGCCGGGCACGATCTCGCTCATGATGCGCGCGCCCTGGCTGCCACCGAAGACGAGGAGGTGAAGTGGTTTTGCGTCCGTCGGCTCTTCGTAAGCGCGCGCAGCGGCTTCGCGCACCGTGGCGCGCACCGGATTGCCGGTGTGCACCGCCTTGATGGCAAGCTCCGGCTGGCGCGATAGCATTCCGGGATAGCCGGTGGCGATCATGCTCGCGCGCGCGGCAAGCAAGCGGTTGGCGCGGCCCATTACCGCGTTTTGCTCGTGCACGATCCTCGGAATGCGCAGAAGCCACGCCGCGAGCACCGGCGGCAGCGTCGGGTAGCCGCCAAAGCCGACAACCGCGACGGGCCGCAAGCGGAGCAGGAGAAACGCCGCGCGCAGGATGCCGTAGCCGAGGACGAGCGCGGTGAGCGCGAGCCGCAGTGGATTGCGCCCGCGCACGGTGTCCGACGGAAGCACGTGGGCCCTGCGGGCGGGAAATTGGCCGGCATAGGCGGCAGCGCGGCGGTCGGTCGCAAGATCGACCGCGACGCCGCGTTGTTTGAGTGCGTTGGCGAGCGCCTCGGCGGGAAACAGATGCCCCCCCGTGCCGCCCGCCGCCAGCAATACGAGCGGCGCGTCCGCGCTCATGCCGCCGCGCCCCGCCGGGCGCTCTCGCGGTCGGCCGCGTGTTCGAGCTCCGCCAGGCTTTCGGCGCGCGAGCGCTTGCGCATGAGCGCGATCAACATACCGATGCCGAAGGCGAGCGAAACCAACGACGAGCCGCCATAGGACACGAAGGGCAGCGTCATGCCCTTGGCCGGGATCAGATAAAGGCTCACCGCCATCGCGATCGCCGACTGGAAGCCGAACAGAAGCGCGAGACCCGCGACCGCGAGCCGCGTGAAGGCATCCTCTTCGCGCAACGCGTAGGCGAGCGCACGCAAGACAATAAAGGCGAAAAGGCCGAGCAGTATCAGACACAGAATCAGGCCGAATTCCTCGGCGGCGACGGCGAAGATGAAGTCGGTATGGCTGTCGGGGAGGATGCGCTTGACCGTGCCCTCGCCGGGACCGCGACCGAACCAGCCGCCGCGCATGAAGGATTCGACCGAAGTATCGATCTGAAAGGTGTCGCCGGAGCCGCGATAGACGAAGCGCTGGAAGCGAAGAGCGACATGCGGGATCAACTTATACGCCGCAAGCAATCCGATACCCGCCGCACTGGTGAGACCGACCGTCCAGATCCAGCGAAGGCCAGAGAGGAAAAACAGTGCTCCCCAGGCAAGCGTGAGCAGCACCGTCTGGCCGAAATCGGGCTGCTGCACGAGCAGAATGACGGGAAGGACGAGCAAGGCGAAGGCGAGAAGCGTCGCCGGCATTTCCGGCCGCCGCCCGCTCTCGGAGAACGCCCAGGCGACGAGCACGACAAAGGCAGGCTTCAAAAATTCCGAAGGCTGCAAACTCATGCTGAAAAGATTGAGCCAACGGCGCGCGCCCTTGATTTCGGGGCCGACGAAGAGCGTGGCAGCGACGAGCACAAGACTGACCAAGAAGACGGCAAGCGCGACGCGCCGGATCTGGCGCGGCGACAGCGACGAGGTCGCGAACAAGACCGCGAGCGCCGGCAGCAGAAAAAGCGCCTGCCGGTGCACGAAATAGAACGGATCAAGCCCGAGCCGGATCGCGACCGGGGGGCTCGCAGCGAGAAGAAGCACGATTCCGATCAGCATCAGTGCGAGCACCGCGCCGATCATCAGCCGGTCGACGGTCCACCACCATTCGCTGAACAGCGTGCGTTGCGTGCGCGAGATCATGCCGCCGCCTCCCGGATCGGCTCGACCCCGGGAATCGCGCGCACGAGTTCACGAAAGCGATCGCCGCGCACCTCGAAATTCGGAAACTGGTCGTAGCTCGCGCAGGCAGGCGACAACAGCACGACCGGATGCGCGAGCTTTGCGACTTCGGCGTCACTTTTTGCCATGCCGACGGCGCGATCGAGCGTTCCCGCGACGACGTGCGGTGTCGCCTCGAGCTGTTTTGCAAACGCCTCGGCCGCCTCACCGATGAGATAGGCCTTGCGGATGCGCGGGTAAAACGGCTCGAGGCCCGAAAGGCCGCCTTCCTTCGCGCGCCCGCCGGCAATCCAGAAAATATCGGAGAAGCTCGCAAGCGCGCGCGCCGCGGCATCGGCGTTGGTGGCTTTCGAATCGTTCACGAACAAGATCGCGCCCTTGCGGCCGACCTCCTCCATCCGGTGAGCAAGGCCCGGAAAGGTTTTCAGCGCGGCGGCAATTTTCGCCGGCTCGACGCCGAGCGCACGCGCCGCCGCGAATGCCGCCGCCGCGTTCTGCGCGTTATGCGTGCCGCGCAGGCTTCCGATCCCCGCGAGCGAAAGAGAGAAGATGGGTTTGCCGCCTTCGGCCTGAACGATCCGCTCGCCCTCGAGAAAGATTCCATCAGCGAGCTTCTTATCCACCGAAATACCGACGACGCGCTTGCCCGCCCGATCGAGACGATTGGCGATCGCGCGGCAAAACTCGTCGTCGACGCCGATCACGGCGAACTCCGCTCCGGCGGTGAGCCGCTCCTTGATCGCGGCGTAATTCTCCATCGTGCCGTGACGATCGAGATGATCGGGCGTGAGATTCAGGAGAATGCCGACGGTCGGGTCGAGGCTTGGCGCGAGATCGATCTGGAAGGAGGAGCATTCGATTACATGCGTGCGATTGGCGGCCGGCGGCGCCAGCGACAGGATGGGCGTTCCGAGATTACCGCCGACCTGCACGTCACGGCCCGCGCTTTTCAGCACGTGCGCGAGCAGCGCTGTCGTCGTCGACTTGCCGTTGGTGCCGGTAATCGCGACGAAGGGCGCGCCGGGTGCGTTCGCGCGCCGCTCGCGGCAAAAAAGCTCGATGTCGCCGATCACCTCGACCCGGTGCGTCCGCGCCAGCTCGCCGGCCCAATGCGGTTTCGGGTGGGTGAGCGGCACGCCCGGCGCGAGCACAAGGGCTGCGACCGCGCCCCAGTCGAGCGCGCGTAAATCTTCTGTGGCGTATCCTTTTGCCTTGGCGTCGGCGATTTTCGCCGCCTGATCGTCCCAGGCGACGACCCGGGCGCCGCCCGCGGCGAGCGCCGCGCAAGTCGCAAGCCCCGAAGAGCCGAGCCCGAAGATGGCCACCATCTTGCCGCGGAAAATCGTAACGGGAGTCATCCCGGCGCTCACCGCAGCTTGAGCGTCGAAAGCCCGACCAGCGCCAGTACAACGGCCACGATCCAAAAGCGGATCACGATCTGTGCTTCGGTCCATCCAAGCTGCTCGAAATGGTGATGGATCGGCGCCATCCTGAACACGCGTTTGCCGGTGAGCTTGTAGGAGACGACCTGCACGATGACCGACACGGCTTCGAGCACGAACAGGCCGCCGATGATCGCGAGCACGATCTCATGCTTGGTCGCGACCGAGACCGCCCCCAACAGCCCGCCGAGCGCGAGCGAGCCGGTATCGCCCATGAAGATCGACGCGGGCGGCGCATTGAACCATAGGAATCCGAGCCCCGCGCCGATCATGGCGCCGCAAATGACCGCAAGCTCGCCCACGCCCGAGACATGGCGAAGCTGCAGATATTCGGCGAAGACGAGATTGCCGACGAGATAGGCGATCAGCGCGAAGCTCGCCGTCGCGATCATCACCGGCACGATGGCAAGGCCGTCGAGACCGTCGGTTAGGTTCACCGCATTGCCGGCGCCGACGATAACGAAGGCGCCGAGCGCGACAAAGAACCAGCCCAGATCGAACACCGCAACTTTGAGCAGCGGAAACGCGATCGAGGTCGAAAGCGGCGGACGGCCGATCACCACCATCGCGGCCACGGCAAGCCCCGCGATGATGAACTCGGCCCCCAGCCGCATCCGGCCGGAGAGACCGTTATGCGTGGTCTTCGTCACCTTCAGGTAATCGTCATAGAAGCCGATCAGCGCGAAGCCGAAGGTGACGCCAAGCACGACCCATACATAGGGATTGGTGAGGTTCGCCCACAGCAAGGCCGAGACGAACAGCCCCGCCAGAATCATGATCCCGCCCATGGTGGGTATGCCGGTCTTGGTGAGGAGATGCGACGGCGGGCCATCGTCGCGGATCGGCTGGCCCTTGCCTTGGCTGAGACGCAGAAACGCGATCATTCTCGGCCCGAATAGGAAAACGAATAGAAGCGCGGTCACTACCGCCCCGCCAGCGCGGAAGGTAATGTATTTAAATACGTTGAGCGCGCTGATCGTGTCGGAGAATCCGGCGAGCCAATAAAGCACTCAAGCACCTCCTTCAGGCCGTTGCGTCCTCGGCCGGCTCGCCGAGGCGGAACCGCTCGATCAGCCTGGCAGCGATCGGACCCATGCGGCTCCCGTTCGAGCCCTTGATCATGATGGCATCGCCCGGCCGCAACGCGGCCACGACCTCGCCCTCGATTCGATCCGCGTTCTCGGCATAGCCGCCGCGCCGGGCCGCAGGCAAGGCTTCCCACAAGCTGCGCATGAGCGGGCCGGCGCAAAAGACGAGATCGATGCCCGCCGCCTCGACCGGTCCGGCGAGCGCGCGGTGAAGCGCCGCACCCTCGCGACCGAGTTCCAGCATGTCGCCAAGCACCGCAATCCGCCGCCCATGCGGTCCGACCGCTGCCCGGCCGAGCACTTCAAGTGCGGCGCGCATGGACGCGGGGTTGGCGTTGTAGCTTTCGTCGATCAAGAGCACCTCGCCCCTGCCGAGGTTCAATTTAAAGCGATCGCCGCGGCCCTTCGGCGGCTGCAGTCGCGCGAGCGCGAGCGCCACCAGCGCGAGATCGGCGCCGGCGAGCTTGGCGGCGGCGAGCACTGCCAGGCTGTTTTCGACAATATGCCGTCCCGGCGTTCCGACCTTGTAGGTGATTTCGTCGCCGAGAATGACCGCGTGAACGGCCGAGCCCTCGGGCCGGAGCGCGACGTCGATAAGCCGCGCCTCGGCGGCTTTGTGCGCGCCGAAGCCAACAACGCGCGCCCCTGCCGTGCGCGCCGCGGCGGCAAGACGATCGAACTGCGCGTTGTCGCGGTTGAGCACCGCTGCCCCGCCGCTTTCGAGCCCCGAAAAAATCTCCGCCTTGGCGTCGGCGATTGCCTCGATGCCGGCGAAGAATTCGAGATGCACAGGCTCGATCGTGGTGATGATAGCAACATGCGGGCGCACGAGCCGCGCGAGCGGCGCGATTTCGCCCGCGTGATTCATGCCGAGCTCGAATACGCCGAAGCGCGCACTCTCGGAGAGCCGCGCGAGCGAGAGCGGCACACCCCAATGATTGTTGTGGGAGGCGGCGGAGGCATGGGTCTCACCCTCGCGCGACAGCACGTGGCGTAGCGCTTCCTTCGTCCCGGTCTTGCCGACCGAGCCTGTGACCGCGATGATTTTCGCCGCAGCACGCGCGCGCGCGGCGCGCGCGAGCGCGCGCAACGCTTCGAGCACGTCCGCCACGGCCAGCAGCGCGCCTTCGGGCATCTCGGAAAGCTTCACCTCGGCGACGACCGCAAGCGCGGCACCACGCGCAAGCGCGTCCGCGACATAGGCGTGCCCGTCGACGCGATCGCCTTTGATGGCGAAGAAGACCTCGCCTTGGCCCACGGTGCGGCTATCGATCGAGACGCCGCTAATCGCCGGCGGCGGCGATCCGAGCAAACGGCCGCCCGTCGCCGCGACCAGCGCCGAAAGCGTCCACAGCGGCTTCTCGCTCATACTGGGTTCCCAAGCGCGGCCCGCACCGCCGCCTGATCCGAAAAAGGCAAGGTTCGCTCGCCCACGATTTGGCCGGTTTCGTGTCCCTTGCCGGCGACAAGCAGGACGTCACCGCGCTTCAATTCGTCGACCGCCGTCCTGATCGCCTCGCCGCGGTCGCCGATTTCGATCGCGCCCGGCGCCGCCTGGAGGATTGCCTTGCGGATCGCGGCGGGATCTTCGCTGCGCGGGTTGTCATCGGTGACGATCACGCGGTCGGCGCGCGCGGCGGCGGCCGCGCCCATCAGCGGACGCTTGCCCGCGTCGCGGTCGCCGCCGGCGCCGAACACGATCAGGAGACGCGCGCTCGCATAGGGCCGCAGCGAATCGAGCGCGTTTGCGAGCGCATCGGGCGTGTGCGCGTAATCGACGAAGACCGGCGCCCCGTTCTTCTCGCCCACGAGTTCGAGCCGCCCGCGTGCACCCTTGAGCGACTCGAGCGAGACGATCGCGTCCTCGGCGGCGGTTCCGGTTGTGATCGCAAGCCCCGCGGCGACGAGCGCGTTCGAAACTTGAAAGGCGCCGACGAGCGGCAGCATCACGCGCCGCTCCTTGCCCACCGCGCGAACGCGCAGCGTTTGCGCAAAGCCCTCGCGCGAGGAATCGAGCAGCGTTAAATCCGCGCCGGTGCGGCCGACGCCGAAGAAGCGCAATTTCCTTTTCCCGGTGATGCCGGCGATGGTGGATGCGTCCGTCTGATCGGCGTCCACGACCGCGGCCGCGCCTGCGGGCAAAAGTGTGTCGAACAAACGCAGCTTCGCCGCGCGATAAGCGTCGAGGGTTCGGTGATAGTCGAGATGGTCGCGCGTCAAATTAGTGAAAGCGCCGGCCGCGAGACGCACGCCGTCGAGCCGGCGCTGCTCCAATCCGTGCGAGGACGCTTCCATCGCGAGATGCGTTACGCCTTCGCCCGCAAGCTTGTCCATCAGTTCGTGCAAAAAGACCGGATCGGGCGTGGTCAAATTGCCCGACGTCTCGCCCGAAGGCGTCGCCAGCCCGATCGTGCCGACGCTCGCGGCCGCCTGGCCGAGCCGCGTCCAGATTTGGCGCACGAAAGAGGCCACCGAGGTTTTTCCATTGGTGCCGGTGACGGCGACGATCGTCGCGGGTTGGCGCGAATAGAATCGTGCCGCCGCATGCGCGAGCGCCGCGCGTGCATCGCTCACGCTAATATAAGCAACGTCGGAAGCGAGGCTGCCGGGCCGCGCGCCTTCGCCCGCCAGCGCAACCGCGCCGCGCCCGGCGGCTTCGGCCAAAAACCCGCGGCCATCGGCCTTGCTGCCGGCGAGCGCGAAAAAAATGTCGCCGGGCTTCACCCGGCGGCTATCGGAAGAAAGCCCCGTGACGGTGATGCCCGCCGGTGCGGCGGCGCAATCGGCTCCGAGCAGTTCGCGAAGATCGATGCTCTTGCCCAAGACCGGGCCCTTCCCAAGCGGCTTCAGTTCGCAACGCGCCGTGACGCCAGGATCAGATGGTCGGCGGCCGGCAGATCGCGGCGCGGTTTAACGCCCAACATCGGCGCAATCCGGGCGATGATCTTGCCCGTCGTCGGCGCCGCGTTAAGGCCCGCCGTCGCGTGACCTTTCTGTTCGCCCGAATTCTTCGGCTCGTCGACCATCACGAGCACAAGATACTCGGGCGCGTCGCAGGGGAACACGCCCATGAACACGGAGAGGAGCTTGTCGTGCGAATAATGACCGCGCACGACCTTTTCCGAGGTGCCGGTCTTGCCGCCGACATAATATCCCTCGACCTCGGCGCGCGCGGCCGTGCCTTTTTCGACATTGAGCCGCAGAAGATAGCGCATCTTCTCGCTCGTCTCCGGTTTGATCACCCGGGTTGCGAGCGCCGCGGCTTCGGCTTCGCTCCGCTTCAGGAAGGTGGGGGGAATCAGGACGCCGCCGTTCACCAGCGCCGCCGTCGCCATCACCGCCTGCAGCGGCGCGACCGACAGGCCGTGGCCGAACGCGATCGTCGCGGTGTTGATCTCGGCCCACGTCTTGGGCACCAGCGGTTGTGCGCTTTCAGGAAGCTCGGTTTTGAGGCGGTCGAGCTGGCCCATTTTTTTGAGGAACGTCCGGTGCGCCTCAGGGCCGATTGTAAGCGCGATTTTCGCAGCACCGATATTCGAGGAATAGGTGAAGATTTCCGGCACCGAGAGCACGCGGTGCTGGGCGTGAAAATCGCTGATCGTGAACTGGCCGTATTGCAACGGCGTGCGCGCGTC
>Ga0075426_10002781_pt1 | contig 12476 bp, 11 predicted proteins | sample SoiMethybrSBSTD5_FD_75304 | JGI IMG/M metagenome (GOLD analysis project Ga0075426, IMG submission 75304) | Bulk soil microbial communities from a Populus tree surrounding site in Tennessee, USA - Soil MetaG P. TD hybrid SBSTD5 | ecosystem: Environmental > Terrestrial > Soil > Tree plantation...
CGCACCGTCGGCCGCTCGAGGCGAGACCTCGATGGCGATTGAAGTCGTTTGTCCGCGGAACCGCGGCGGACGCTGACGTTGGAGAAGGGTTGTCGGCGTCATGGAATCGATCTGACGATTGACGGCCCGAGCCACGTCGCCACGGGAACCGGAAGCCGCTTCCACATCGCGACGGCCATCTGAAACTTCGGATTGCTGGGACTGTGGTCCGGTACGCCGCCTTCGAGGATGCGGTACTCCCACGCGAGCGTGGACGGCTCGGCGCCCCACTGGCGCTTGAACTGAAACGGACCGTCGCCCGGCGTCGAGCGGCCGAAGTCGAACGTCGCGCGTCCCTCGGCGATCGCGTGCAGCATCACGTGCCAGTAGAGCAGCGTGTTCGCGCACAGCGGACGCGACGATCGCAGCGACGACGCCCACGGCACTTCGAGCGTGTCGCGGAACGAGTAGCTGATGGCCGCGGCGACCGGCTCGCCGCCAAGTCGCACGACGAATACGCGCGCAGCGGCCGGAAATTGCGCCAGCACTTCCGCGAAGAAGCGGCGACTGTAGACCGGCGTGCCGAGATCGCGCATGTTCTCGGCGAACACTCTGTAGAAGTCGTCGAGGAGCTCCGCTCCGCCATCATAAACGGTCAGCTCGCTCTTCTGCGCCTTCTTGATCTGATTACGGACCTTCCGATCGAGTGCGTTCCACGCGTCCGCCTCGTTCGCCGCCAGCTGCAGCCTCATCGTCACTTTGTGCTGCTTGACCGGGCAGTCATCGAACCGGCGGACGATGTGCCTGAGCTCGAGGTGCGCCGCGCGTTCCTCTGACGCTCTCGTTGCCGCGTGGTCCACGAGCGCGCGTCGCACGTCATCGTCCGGCGCGATCACGCCGCCGTAATTCAGAAACGGCAGCGAGACGAGCGACCGGCCGAACAGCCAGCTCTTCATCACGACCGTCGGCAGGATGCCGACGATGGAATCGCCGTCACGTGCGGCGAGATACAGCGTCTGATGGCCGAACGCGTTTTCCATGACGCGGCGCCATCGCCACACGTGGTAGCCGGTCGCGTCGGGAGTCTGCTCCACGAACGCGTCCCATTCCGCCTCGCTCGCATGAGTCGTAATGATCACGGATCACCAGTAGTAGGGAAGCGGCAGCGCAGCTGCCGGCGCCTCGGTGTCAAGCGTCGTCGATGACAGGATCGGGAGCATCGGGCCGAAGCGGAAGTCGCGCAGCAACGCCTTCAGCCTCGATTCGGTCTTGTCGAGATTTCGATAGTGGCGGAATCGTCCGAGCGTTCCCGCCTCGAGACGCGGTTGATGCGGATCGATCTCCCACGGGTGGAGATAGAAAATCGCGGCACGCCGTTCGACCCGGTTCAGTCGCGCGATGCCCCATCGGGTCCAGGCGTACGGAAGAATCCGGAAGTAGCCGCCGCCGGCAACGGGCATGTTCAGCGGTCCCCAGCGCACGGTCGAACCCGGCGCTTCCCACAACGCGCCGTGGCCGCGCTGAATGCGATACGGATGGCGCGCAGACACCGGGATGCCGTAGCGATCGTGATGGACCGGGAAAATGCTGGCGTCGTACCGGAAACCTTCCTCGATGAGGATGTCGAGCGCCCACAGCGATCGGGGCGTAATCGAATAGCTCGGCGCCCTGTAGCCGTACACCGGGACCGCAGCCGCCGATTCGAGCGTCGCCTTCGCCCGCCGCACGTCGTCGCGAAACTGCCCCGGTGTCTGGTCGTAGACGAGGCGATGACCGTATCCGTGCGATCCGATCTCGTGTCCGCGTGCAGCGATCCGGCGCACGAGATCGGGCCAGCGCTCGGCCACCCATCCGAGGACGAAGAATGTCCCCTGCACGCCCGCCTCGCTGAAGATGTCGAGGAGCCGATCAGTGTTGGCGCACACTCGACTCTCGAGCTGCTCCCACCGGTGGCGCGGGACGACGCCGTCGAACACGCTGACGTGGAAGTAATCCTCCACGTCGATGGTCATCGCGTTGACGATCTCGTTCACGTCAGGCCCCCCGGCGGAGGACGACCGTCTTGATCGTCTCGAGCATGATCATCATGTCCATCGCGATCGACATGTGCTTGATGTAGAAGAGGTCGTACTGCAGCTTCTCCATCGCGTCCTCGACGCTCGCGCCGTACGTGTAGCGGACCTGCGCCCATCCGGTCAGGCCCGGCTTCACCATGTGCCGCTGCGCGTAGAAGGGAATCTGCTCGCTCAGCGACGTGACGAATTCCGGACGCTCCGGGCGCGGACCGACGACGCTCATGTGGCCGCAGAGGATGTTCCACAGCTGCGGCAGCTCGTCGAGGCGCGTGCGCCGCATGACGCGGCCGATGGGCGTGATGCGGTCGTCTCCCTTTCTCGCCCAGACGGCACCGGTCGCCGCCTCCGCGTCCGCGCGCATCGATCGGAACTTGTGCACGTGGAACAGCCGCCCGTTCTGACCGACGCGCCGCTGGTGATAAAGAATCGGACCGCGCGACGTCACACGAACGGCGATTGCCACCGCGAGCAGCACGGGCGAGAGCACGATCAGTCCGAACGCCGCGAAGCAGACGTCGGTGAGACGCTTGACGATCGCGTGCCGCCGCGTTTTCTTGAATCCGTCAGAGAAAATGAACCAGCTCGGACGCAGGTTCTCGACGGCAATCTTGCCGGTGTACTCCTCGTAGACCGACGCGAGATGATCGAACCGCACGCCGTCGAGGCGCATCTGCAGCAGCGTCTGCATCGGCAGCTTGCCGCGCGAGTCCACGAGGCTGACGACCACGCGATCCACGGCGCGCGCGCGCACGATCGCCGGGATGTCGTCGATGGTGCCGATGACCGACGGCGACCAGGCCGAATCGACGACGCCGACGATCTCGACGCCGAACTCATGGCGGTCGGCGATTTCGCGCGCGAAATGATCCGCGGTGGCGCTGGTGCCGATGACGAGGAACCGCTCGCGCGGCGCCACGCGGCGCGTCACCCACACGAACGCGAACCGCCAGCCGATGACGATGGCCACCGCGGCGAACGCGGTCAGCTCGACGACGCCCGTGCCAATCACGAGCGCGGGGAACCAGAAGTACAGCCCGGCGAGGATGATTGCGCTGACGCCAATCGCCTGGAGGATGCGCGCGAAGAGATCGCGGCGGTCGCGCGTCGTGCCGAACTCGTAAAGATCCGCGTAGTAGAGGCACAGCTGACAGACGAAAGCCACGAGCAGGCTCTTCCAGACGATGGCTTCGCTGTTGAAGACATGTCGCGCCTGCGGCCCGAGGATGACGTAACTGCTGAGGGCGACGGCCGCGGTGATGAAGATGCTCTCGCATGCCATCAGCGCCATCGATCGCCGGTGAACGCGTTGGATGAGGAGGTTCATTTGACTCCGTAGCGGGACGAACCGTATCCGTAGCCGTACCCGTAGCCGCCTGCGAGGCTGGAGCGCTCCACGCGGTTCAGCACGACGCCGAGAATGCGTCCGCGGCCGAGCGCATCGATCGCGCGTGTGATCAGCTTGTGTGGTGTCTTGCCGGCGCCGACGACGAGAATCGCGGCGTCCACCATCGCGGCGAGCAGGTTGGCATCCGGCAGCATCACGACCGGCGGCGTGTCGATGATGACCCAGTCGAACGCTGCCGCCGCTTCCGAGATCAGCTTGCGCATGCGCGCCGACGTCAGACCGCTCATCGGATCCGAATCGGGGCGGCCCGCGAGCAGCAGGCTCAGATACGGCGACGCGTGCACGACCGGCAGCCGCCGCTCCGTATCCGCGCTCAGCGCTTCGGTGAGCCCCGCCCTGTTCTTCACCTGAAACACTTCGTGCACGCTCGGCTTGCGCAGGTCCGCATCGATCAGCAGCACGCGGCGGTGATACGACTCGCTGAGCGTCAACGCGAGGTTGGTGGACGTGAGCGTCTTGCCGTCGCCGGGAACCGCGCTCGACACCATGACGACGTTGAGGTGCTTCTCGGTCTGCGCGTGGTGCAGCGTTGCCGCGAGCTTGCGGTACTGCTCGACGGTCGACTGATCGAGCTCGTTGCGCACGACGAGCTTCTCCGCAACCTCGCCGTCCTCCGGAATGCCGGCCACTGGCGTCCGCGGCTCGTCAATCGGCGCGTGCGTCATGAGCGACGCCACCGCGCGCGCGATTCGCTGCTCGGTTGCGGGCTGCGGCGCCGCGGTCGCTGGCGTCGCTGGCGTCGCTGGCGTCGTTGACTGGGCGCGGCGCAGGGCGGCTTCGAGTCGACTCATGATCTTCTCGTCCGATCAGAAGAACGACGAACTGCGCGTCGGCGCCGTGGTGATCGTCGCCGGCGGCGGCACGGCGGCGGCCGGCCTCGTCGTGGGCCGCAGATCGAAATCGCGGCATACCTCGAGCACGATGTGGCGATCGACCGGCCGTTCGTCGGCCGCGAATCCGCCCACGAGCGCGTTGTCGCAGATGACGCTGATCGTGCGCGGGATTCCGTGCGAGTGATCGAAGATCGCTTCGACGGCGGCCGCCGTGAACACGCGGTTGCCGTCGCCGCCCGCTACGGCAATCCGGTTCGCGATATACGCTGCCGTTTCAGCGGCGTCCAGCGTCGGGAGGACGCAGCGCAGCGCCACGCGTTGTTTCAGCTGCCTCAGCGCCGGCTCGTTCAACCGGTCGGCGAGCTCGGGTTGACCGACCAGCACGACCGGCAGCAGCTTTTCGGTGGCCGTCTCGATGTTCGCGAGCAGCCGGATCTCTTCCATCAGTTCGTGCGCCAGACACTGCGCTTCGTCGATGACGAGCGCCGAGGTGACGCCGGCAGCCTTCCGTTCGGAGAGCGTCCGCGTCATTTCGATGAGGAATCTCGTCTTCGACAACTCCGCGGCGTGATCGAGCCCGAAGCCCCATGCGAGGAACTCGAAGAACTCGGCGCGCGACAGGAGCGGGTTGCTCAGGTACACCGTCCGTGCGTTCTCCTCGCGCTGATGCGCGAGCGCGGTGTGGACGAGCGTCGTCTTGCCCGTGCCCGCTTCGCCCGTGAGAACCGTGATCCCCTTCCGGCCTGAAATGCCGTACTCGAGATGACTCAACGCCTCGCGGTGCTTGTCGGTGAGAAACAAATAGCGCGGGTTCGGCGTGAGGTCGAACGGCCGTTCGTTCAGCCCGAAATACTGTTCGTACATTTAGTGGGTAACCTTCCAGATGACCGCCGCCGTGGACAACACCATCACGGCCGCAGCCGTGGCGACTGCAATCCACCGGACGCGGATCTGCCGCTGCCGGTCGGCGCTCGTGACCATCAGCGGAATCATCGCGAGCACCGGCAGCCCGACGGAGACGGCGACGTCGTCGTCGGTTCTGAGCGTGGTGTCGCGGAACTCGAGCAGACCCGCGAGCGCGAGACCGACCGCGAGGCCGGCGAAGGCGCCCATGAGGTTCATGCGCATGCGATTCGGGCTGAACGGCCGCTCGGGCATGCGCGCCGGATCGAGCACGCGGAACTGTTCGCCGGCCTGGCGCCGTTCGAGATTGGCCGCGATCTTCGAGTCCTCGCGCTTGGTGAGCAGGTTGGTGTAGAGCTGCTGAACCGTCGCGTAGTCGCGCGTCAGCTCGATGAGCTCCGATTCGCGCCTCGGCGCCGCTTCGACGCGCGCCTGATACGTCGTCATGACCGCGCGCAGCCGCCGTTCTTCGCTCTGCTTGTAGGCGATCTGCCGATCGAGGTTGTCGAGCTCCTCCTGCAGGCCGCGGAGACGACTCTGTCTTGGGCCGGTGCCTGGCGACACGCGCGCGGCGGTCGCCGCCGGCGCGGGCGCAGATCGGGAAATTGCCGCGGCCTTCGCTTCGAGCTCGCGGACGAGGCGCTGCGCGCGGATGACATCGGGATGCTCGGGCGTGAGGCGTCCCTCGAGCGCGCGGAGCGAGCGGCGTGCGGCGTCGAGCTCCTCGCCCGCGGGATTGGCGGACGACTCGGCGATCGACGACGCCTCGAGCTTCGTGTCGGGCACCGACGCATCCGCAATCGATCGTTCGAGCACGAGCCTGCGGTCGCGATCGCGATCGATCGATTCGACCAGCGCCTGCACCTGCAGCTGGGTGTTCTGGATGACCTGCAGGTTGGATTGCACCTGCGTCGGCAGCTCGCCGGAGTACTGACGCCGATATTCTTCGACCTTCTTTTCGTATTCGGCGAGCCGGCGTCGTGCATCTTCGAGCTGGCTCTCGAGAAACTGGCTGGTGCCGTCGGCGAGGACTTCGCGGTCGCGGCGATTCTCCTCGATGAAGAGCGACGCGAGGCGGTTCACGACGTCCATTGCCGCCCGTGGATCCCCCGACACGTAGCTCACCTTGAACGCGTCGCCCTTGACGGTCTCGATGCCGATGTCCTTGCGCATCATCTCGACGACGTTTTCCATGACCGTCGATTTGCGGGCGTCGGTATAGAGGTTCAGGTCGTTGATGATCGCTTCGAGCCGCGTGCGGCTGAGAATCTGCTGGCCGATCGACTGCAGCCGGTCCTCGATGCGGCTGGTGACCGTCGCGCGCACGTAGCTCTCCGGAATGCGCTGCGGCACGACCAGGATGACCGTTTCGGACCGGTACATGTTCGGCGTGAGGCGCGATTCGACCGCAGCGCCGGCGGCAATCAGGATGAACGGCACGACGATCAGCCACGCGCGCCGCTTCGCGATGCCGAGGATGTCTTCCGGCGTGTACTTTTTCCCGGGGATCACCTGTCTATCCTCTCGACCGGAGCAGGATGCCGTGCCACGTCAGGCCCACGCGCACGCCGTGCCGCGTCAACTCGCGCGCGATGTCGGCGCCGCCGAGCAGCCGCGGATCGAATCGATGTCCGTAGTAGAAGTACTGCGCGTCGATCGACGTGCTCCGGCTGAGCGCCGCGTGGAATCCGAGACCGCCCGTCCAGTTGCCGAACGTCGCGCCGTTCGGCTGCGCCGCGGCTGATTGTCCGCGCGCATACCCGAACGACGTGGAGATGCTCGTGCGGCTGGTCAGCGGGCCGCCGATCGCCGCACTCGCGGCATCGGTCAGCATCGGCGCCACGAACCCTTCGAGCAGCTGCACGGATCGGTTGACGCCGAATTTCGCGCTCCACGACCGACCGATCGCGCGCGAGAGCATCGCGTTTCCGGTGATGTGAAACGCCATTCCCTCCGGACCCGGCGTGAGCGACGATCCCGAGCTGAAGCTGAATGCCGTCTTCCTCGTCGGCGACAGCGTGCGGCTGTAGTCGAGGCCGAGATCGACCGCGTGATCGACGACGTCGCCCGCGACCGCTCTCGATGTGTGCGCCATCCGATAGGTGTAGCCGGTGCGCAGCGTCAGATAGCGCGAGAGGCGCTGCGACAGGCTGCCGCCGGCGTTCTGCGACTCGAAGTCGAGATCCTTCTGCCCGAAAGTGGTCTTGTGGAAGTCGTACGCCATCGCGAGCGCCGTGTGGCGCCCGATCGTCTGCTTCAGTTCGGCGACCGTCGACGTGCCGAGCGCCGCGAGCCGCGCGTTCGCGAAATCGCCGTGCGACTCCATCGTGTCGGCCAGGGGCGACACCGGAACGCCGACGCCTGCGCCGAACTGATAGAACGGCGAGTAGCTGCCGCTCTCCGCGACGCGGAACTGCGTGTGCGTCCCGGTCATCGCGAGATCGAACCCGGCCTGATGGCGCGTGGCGGTCGCGCCGCCTTCGCCGGGTGCGTAGCGGCCGACCGATCGACCGGTGATACTGAGCGCCAGCCGGCCCGCGCGGCGCTGATACGTGATCAGCGCGTCCGCGTCGGTGTGCTGCCCGACGGCGGTCCGGCCGTCGCCGAACGTGTCGGCGGAATCGTCGGACGCCGCGCCGGACACGTTCACCGCCGCCGTGATCGTCTGGCGCGGCTCACGCGGTTCGCGCGGCGCGGGCGCCTGCGCCGACGCGTCCACCGCGGCGGCGCACAGGGCAATCGAAAGAATGATCCGGATCACTAGGGCACGACCACTGTGTCGCCGGGCTGCAGTTCGATGTTCTGCTCGAGGTTCTTTCCCGCGAGCACCTCGCGATAGTTGAAGACGCGCGCGACCTGGCGGCCCGCCTTGTCGGTCCGCATGATCAGGATCTTCTTGCCGTCCGTGAATTCCTTCAGCCCGCCCGCGAGCGAGATCAACTGCACGACCGTCGTCGGGCCGTTGATCGCGTACGGACCCGGCTTCTCGATCTGGCCGGTGATGAAGACCTTGCGGCTGTTGATCTGCTTCACGACGACGGTGACGCTCGGCTCCTCGACGAAGCGGCGCGCGGCGGCGTTCACCGCGTCGCGCAGCTCGCTCGGCGTGAGCCCGCCCGCCTGGATGTCGTTGACGAGCGGCAGCGAAATCTTTCCGTCCGGCCGCACGACGACGTCGCACGACATGTCCTTGTCGCGCCAGAACACGACCGAGAGCACGTCGTCGGGTCCGATGACGTAGTTCGGGCCGGGGATGGACGGCGCCGGCGACACCGAGTACGCGCGCTGCGCCTCGAGCGCCGCGCTGCCGAGCACGAGGACCAGACAGGCTGTGACGAGATGACGGATGTTCATGCGACGTGCCTCGGCGAGTTGCCGTCGCGGTATTCGCGGAACGGCAGCTGACATTCGTGTTTCCGCAGGAAGTTGAGGAACCGCTTGTAGTCGCGCGACTCGAGGTTGAACAGCTGCGCGACGATCTTGTAGTTGCCGCGCGCCTCCATCAGCCCTTTGCCGACCAGATCGCGGATGTTCGATCGCGTGATCTCGCGCTGCATGTACAGCGGATACACCGCCGTCCAGAACGATTCGCGATCCTCGACGAGACGCTTGTAGAGATCGTCGGCAATCGTCCTGCGGCGCTCGCGGCGCGGCATCTGGTTGTTTTCGTTCCGGGCGCGGATCTCGTGCGGCAGATCCTCGAGCGTCGCGATTTCCTTCCGGCACGTGATGACCAGCCGCTCGATGACGTTCTCGAGCTCGCGCACGTTGCCCGGCCAGCGATAGTCGTTCAGCGCGGCCATCGCGTCGTCATTGATCGCGCGCACGACGTAGTCGCCGCGGTTGGAGAAATTCTTCAGCGCGTGCGCGACCATCGCCGGGATGTCTTCGCGCCGCTCGCGCAGCGGCGGCACCACGAGGTGGATGACATTCAGGCGGTAGAACAAGTCCTCCCTGAACTGCCCGAGTCCAATCAGCTCGCGCAGGTCGCGATTGGTCGCTGCGACGACGCGGACGTTGACGCGGCCGACGGAGGAATCGGAGCCGACTTTCTGCAGCTCGCCGGTTTCGAGAAAGCGCAGCAGCAGGCCCTGCATGCGCAGCGTCATCTCGCCGATCTCGTCGAGAAAGACCGTGCCCGAATCGGCGATCTCGAGTTTGCCCGGCTTGTCGCGGTACGCTCCGGTGAAGCTCCCTTTCACGTGTCCGAACAGCTCCGATTCGAGAAGCGTCTCGGGAAGACCGGCGCAGTTCACGGGCACGAACGCGCGATGGGATCGCGCGCTGCGCGTGTGAACGGCGCGGGCGACGAGCTCCTTACCAACCCCGCTTTCTCCAGTGATCAGGACCTTTGCGTCGGATCGCGCGATGCGATCCACTTCCTCGGACAGAGCGACGATTTGTCTACTCGTGCCGACGAGTTCGGCAGCGGCATTACGCGTCATAGGCCAGACCTCGAACCCTCGAAACGGATGTTTCCCGGCGTTTTTCGTGGAGCGGCCGGGCATTGTGCAAGGAAGTCGCCAGCAGGGGAACTTTCCGTCTGCGCAGCTAAACCCTTGTTCGTTCAGGGTCTAGGGCAGTATGTGCGACCCGTGCCTCCCGGAGCCGCCTCGCGGGCGGGCGGTGGATGAAGGACGCGGCAGAAAAAAGTCTGCTCGCAGGCAGACTGACCGCGCGCGCAAGGTGCGCGTTCGAAACGGCCGAGTGGGAATTGTCGCGTGCGAGAGTCAGACTTCTACGCGATCGCCGAGTGCTCCGGCGGCCGCGCCGTCCGGAATCGCTGGTACGGCACCTGGCATTCGTGCTTGCGGAGGAAGTTGAGGAAGCGCTTGTAGTCGGAGGGGTCCATGTTGAACAGCTCGACGAGCACTTTGTAGCTGCCGCCCGCCTGCTGCAGTCCGCGGCGGAGCAGCGCGCGCAGATCGGCTCTCGTGAGATCGCGCGACATGAACGGTGCGTAGACCGCGGTCCAGAACGATTCCCGGTCGGTAACCATCCGGTCGTACAGCTCGTCGACGACGGTCAGAGGCGCGCCGGTCGAAGCCGCCGGAATGCCGCGCGGCGGCCGCCCCGAGTGCTGAATCTCCGGTGGAAGGTCCGACACGGCGATAACGCCCGTCCGGCTGCGCACGATGAGGCGTTCGGCCACGTTCTTGAGCTCGCGGACGTTGCCCGGCCAGTCGTACGCGACGAGCTGCGCGAGCGTGTCGGGCGCGAGCTCGGGCATCGGCACGCGGTGATGATCCGCGTACGATTTCAGGAAGTACTGCAGGAACACCGGGATGTCCTCGCGGCGCGCGCGCAGTGGCGGAATGGTGATGTGGATGACATTCAGCCTGTAGTAGAGGTCCTCGCGGAAGTCTTTCGCGGCGATCCGGTCGAGCAGATTGCGGTTGGTCGCCGCAATCACCCGGACGTCGACGCGCGACTGCACGCGGTCCGCGCCGACGCGCTGGATTTCGCCGTTCTCGAGGAAGCGGAGCAGCAGCGGCTGCATGCGCAGGCTCATCTCGCCGATCTCATCGAGAAAGATCGTCCCGCCGTTCGCCATCTCGAGCAGGCCGAGCCGATCGCGGTAGGCGCCGGTGAAGCTTCCTTTCACGTGCCCGAAGAGCGCCGACTCGAGAAGCGAGTCGGGGATGCCGGCGCAGTTCACCGTCACGAGCGGGGTGCGCGCGCGGCGGCTCTTCTGGTGGATGAGCCGCGCGATCACTTCCTTGCCGACACCGCTCTCGCCGGTGATCAGCACCTTGGCGTCCGAGCGCGCGGCGTACTCGATCTCGGCCTCGATGGCCCGGATCGCCGTGCCGATACCGACGAGCGATTCGGCCGAGTCCTTCATAGTCGTGGGGCGTCTCCTCGACGTTACTACCGGGCCGCTCCGTCGTCGCGGCCCGAAAAATCGCGGTCGATCGATCGTGTAACTCGTACCGCTTCGTGGAACACGGTCCCTAAATACGGCGTGGATCGTTCTCCTGCCAGTGCGCCAGCCGGTAGCCGGCGATCGTCGCGGCCAGGGCTGGCTGCGGTTCTCCGTCGTGTGCCGGCAGGATGCGAACGACGCGGCCGCGGCAGATGACCGTCGCCTGTTCGCGGCTGCCGCTGATTTCAGGCGGCAGGGTCAACAGCATTTCGACCGCGGTTCGCATGGCCAACGCGTCCTCGGTTCGAAACAGCACGCCCGAACGACTGATGTTCTCGGTCCGCCCCTCGTGCCAGTGAAGCTCGCCCGAGACTCGATACCTGATCGGTATCCGGATGGGATACCGCATGGCGCGGGTGCCCGGAAGCATGGTTTCCTGGTGCTCCATCGCAACTAGTCATCTAAAGTCTCTTTCAAGACGATTGCCGACGGTGCGGACGCGCCACGAGCGGCCTTCGCGTGCGCGGCGGATCACGCCGCCGGTGCCATGCCCGGCACTACGGTGCCATCCCAGCGCACTGCTTCTCCGGTCAAGCATCGTCCAACACCTCGAGCATACGCGCGGACGCGTCGCCGCGACCAGGCATCGCCGCGCGTGATTTCCTAAAAATTTCTTGTGACTCCGCGCTCGTCCGGCTCTCGCGCTGCGGTCAGTGGCGTGTCGGTCGCGCGCCAGGTTGCGCCCGAACGCTTTCGGCCTTCGCAGCCGCTGCCGCCGTCCGGGGGAAACGGCCGTTAGCCCTTGTCGGCCCACGCCGTGGCCCTGTTCCTGCGGTTACTCACGCGGTGGGTCGCAGAGTCGCATGAAAGTCCAATCCGTGACACAGGGTGCCATGCTTGACCGATCACGCAACGCGCTTTTGGGGTGCTTCACCGGTTACGCAGCGGTACGACGGTTGCTGACACGAGCGACAGCGCACGAAGCAGCGCATTTCATTCGGGAGTTATCGGTTTACCGCAAAGAGTCGAGGGGGCAATGCGTATGAGACGAGGGAGAGTCACAGGATGGAGTCCGGTAGCCGTCGCAGTGGGGGCGCTGCTGACGCCGACCTCAGCCGGGGCACAAGTTCTGTCGACGACGCCAACGACAGGCCCGTCGACGCCGACGGTCCAAACCACCACCGCGCATATCGTCGAGTGGGACATCCCGGCGCAGGGCGACGCCAGCCCCGGTGCGATTGTCGTCGATAACAAAGGCAAGGACAGCAATCGGGTATGGTTCGTCACCCGACTCACGAGCGGGGGCAATCAGAACGTGTTCCGGTTCACCCCGAATCGGTCACTGATGAAGGGGAACGCGCAGTGGAAGTCGTGGGATTTGGCGCCCGACACACTCACGACCGGCGGCCTCCGAC
>Ga0075426_10002782_pt1 | contig 12476 bp, 10 predicted proteins | sample SoiMethybrSBSTD5_FD_75304 | JGI IMG/M metagenome (GOLD analysis project Ga0075426, IMG submission 75304) | Bulk soil microbial communities from a Populus tree surrounding site in Tennessee, USA - Soil MetaG P. TD hybrid SBSTD5 | ecosystem: Environmental > Terrestrial > Soil > Tree plantation...
GGCGAAGATGGCGAGCACGCCCGTATACGGATTCGAGAGTGCCTGTCGCGGGCCGTAGACATTGAAGAACCGCAGCGCGACCGTTGGAATGCCGTAGGCCTTACCGACCATCAGGCAGAGCCGCTCCTGGCTGTATTTGTTGAGGGCGTAGACAGAGCTCAGCGACGGCCGCTTGCTCTCCGGAGTCGGCAGCGGTGCGAGCGGCTCCCCGCTCGCATCCTCCAGCTCCCATGCGCCGCGTCGCAGCTGTTCGCGCGGCCGCTCGTCAGGTTCGACCGTTTCGCCGTTCGATCGCCGCGCCAGGCCTTCGCCGTAGATGCTCATCGAGGACGCGCAGACCAGTCGTTCGACCGGATGTTTCGCCAATGCCTCGAGCAACACCGCGGTGCCGACTTCATTGACGCCGGTGTAGCGGACGATGTCGTACATGCTCTGCCCGACACCGACAGCCGCGGCCAGATGAAACACCACGTCGATGCCCTCGAGCGAGCGCGCGACCGCGTCCGCGTCGCGCAGATCGCCGCACATGAGCTCCGCTTCGGGATCGAGATAGTCCGGGGCAGCTTCGCCCGGATGAACTTGAGAGGAAAGGCAATCGAGTATCCTGACCGAGCAGCCGTTCGAGAGCAGTAGGTCCGTCAAATGCGAGCCGATGAATCCGGCGCCGCCCGTAATCAATATGCGCTTGTTCATGAGTAACGCTTCGCCGCTGCGGAAGGTTTGTACCTGGGGGGCGAACGCCAAGCACATTCGTTTGTTCCTGGCCGCGCGTTCCTCGGCTCAGTTCACGACACGGCAGCGAACAAATGCATGTTCCTGAGTTCGAATGCCGACAGAATGTTCGGCATCGCGCGAGCGCTTCGCGCGCCAACTCAACGCAGCGCGTTGCTTGTCGGAAAGAGTTGCGACTCAGAAACTGACGCCGTCGCGCGGCGGCGACAGGTCGAGGTGACGCGCGACCGTCGCGGCGAGATCGGCAAAACTTTTTCGTCGCCCGATCGATCCCGCCGCGCTCCCTGGACCGACGACGAGAAGCGGGACCTGCTCGCGCGTGTGATCGGTTCCGCGCCAGGTCGGATCACAGCCATGATCGGCGGTGATCGCCAAAAGGTCGTCGGGCCGCAGCGCATCGCGAATGTCCGGCACGCGCGCGTCGAACGCCTCGAGCGCGGCGGCATAGCCGGCCGGATCGCGGCGATGGCCGTGCACCGAGTCGAAATCGATGAAGTTCGAAAACAGAAGCCCGCCGTCGGCGAGCGCGAGCATGGCATCGCACGTCCGGTCGATGAGCGCCGCATTGCCGCTCGCTTTCACCACTCGTCCGGTCCCCGAATGGGCGAAGATGTCGGCGATCTTGCCGACGCTGATCACGTCACGTGCTGCCTCCGTCGCACGGTCGAGCACGGTGGGGGACGGCGGCGGCACGGAATAATCGCGCCGGTTCCCGGTGCGCGAAAAGTTCTCCGGCGCTGCGCCGACGAAGGGCCGCGCGATCACGCGTCCGATCCGCAGAGGGTCGACCAGCCTGCGGGCGACGGCGCACACCCCATAGAGCCGCTCCAGTCCGAACGACTCCTCGTGCGCGGCGATCTGAAACACGCTGTCCGCCGACGTGTAGCAGATCGGCATTCCGGTACGCATGTGCTCGCGGCCAAGCTCGGCGATGATCTCGGTTCCCGACGCGTGGCAATTGCCCAGAATGCCGGAGAGATTGGCCTCGGCGCACAGCGCCGCGATCAGCTGCGGCGGAAAGCACGGCACCGTACGCGGAAAGTAGCCCCAGTCGAAGCGCACCGGCACCCCGGCAAGCTCCCAGTGCCCCGATGGCGTGTCCTTGCCCTTGGACAGCTCAGCGGCGCAACCATAGCGGCCGCCGTTCGGACGATCGTGATCGAGCCCGGGCGGAACCCGGCCGGTCGCCAGGCGACAGGCCTCGCCCAAGCCGAGCCGCACCAGATTGGGCAGGCGCAGCGGTCCGCTGCGAAGGCCGGCGCGATCGCCCTCGCCGCGCGCGCACACCTCCGCGATGTGCCCCACCGTATCGGCGCCCTCATCGCCGTAGAGTGCGGCGTCGGGGGCGGCTCCGATGCCGACCGAGTCGAGCACGAGGACAAAAGCGCGGGGCATGGACGGCTCTCCGGGCCAGCGCGGCCAACTCCGATCAGCCCATCATCATGGGCGCCGTTCCTGTGTATGCGGGCGTGCGCGCCGCCCCCAAGCTGCGACGCTCCATGATCGCCTCATACAGCGCAAAATACTGCTCGATCATCGCCTGCGCGGAGAAGCGCACGCGTGCCGTGCGGCGGCAGAGGTCGCGATCGATTTTGCCGGTGCGGCCGATCGCCTCCGCCATCTCGATCTCGTCGCTCACGAGAAAGCCGGTGCGTCCTGGCTCGACCGTATCGATGAGCGCGCCGCGCGCCAAAGCGATGACCGGCGTGCCCGAGGCGAGCGCCTCGCGCGCAACGAGCGAGCTCGTCTCGGGGACCAGGGACGGCACGAGAAGACAGCGCGCCGCCGCGAGCAGACGCCGCTTACGTCGAAAGTCGACCGGACCGATGAAGCGCCGCCACCGATCGAGCCGCGGCGCGATTTCCTCCGCGAAATAGCGCTGATGGTCCGGATACGGGAAGACCTCGCCTGCGATCAGCAGCGGGATTCCGGCCGCCTTCGCCGCCGCGATCGCGCGGTGAATGCCCTTCTCCGGGCAGATGCGTGCGAGCACGAGAGCGAAATCCCGTTTCGCATGCCTGTGTGCGAAGAGCTCGACCGGAACGCCGTTCTCGATCGGCCGAACGAGACGCGGATTTCCCGCACAGCTCGCGTGCTGCGAGCGGGATACGCAGTTGAGCCAGACCTCCGGCCGCGACGGGCGCAGCGCTTCGGGAGCATAGAACGAAATCGGAAGATGCAGGGTTGCGAGCACCGGCACGCCCGCCGGCGGGAGATATGTCTGAAAATCGACTCCGTGCATGTGGACCAGGTCCACCGGCCAGCGCCTCAATGCCTCGCCAATCGCCCGGGCGTGCCGCGCGCGACCAGCGTCGATCCGCTGCTGTGTCAGCGGTCCGTCGGCGCGCGGAACCGGCAGCAGAATGCCCGCCGCGCGCGAGCCCTCGCAGCCGACGACGATCGAACGCGCGCCCGCACGCACGAGCGCGGCATCGAGCTGCGCGAGCACCTGCTCGGCGCCGCCGGCTGCATCTGGACCGACCGGCGCAAACGGATAGGCGACGCTGAGGACCGTGAGATTCATCGGCCTTGGCCGAGCCGCAGCTCGCCGAGCGCATCGCGCACCAGGCCGAGCCACCGCTCCCCGGTCACGCCCCACGGATAGCGCTCATAAAGGAGACAGCCTTCGTTCGGGAGCCGCGTGAAGTCGTAGTCCGGCGCCGGCCGGAATTGCTCCGTCCACACGCCGAAGGGCGCGAGCGTCTGCCGCTGCGTTGCGTAGGCCTCCATCATCCGCCGCTTGAGCTTCCGCTCGTGCCTTTTCAATCGGATCGTGCAGATCGGTCGGTCCGACCTCCTGTCGAAGCGCTGCATGACGGCGCGCGCCCCCTCCGCCCGGTAGAACGGCATCTCCACTACCGCGACGGTGCTGCCGCCGCGTCGCGCGAGGGCCGCCGTGGCGTGCACCGCGAATGCCGCCGCATCGTGATCCGGATGGCCGCCCTCGTAGGCATGTGTGAGCACGATGCGCACACCGTGCGCGGACAGGAGGCAGTAGATGGTCCGCGTCAGGTCCGTGAGCTGCAGCGCCGCCGCCTGGTCGAAGAAGCCGAGCTTGATCACATTGCGCTCCGGCACGTCGACCTGGGCAAGCACGGCGCCGAGTTCGCGCGCGCGGGCGGACGCATAGGCGTCCGAGCTGGAAAAGCCGTGGCTGCGGGCGTCGTCCGAATTGTGTGGGGCGCCATCGGTGACGAAGATCAGCTTCGCGCCCAAGAGCCGGCGTAGTTGCGCCCCGCAGCCGATCGTCTCGTCGTCCGGATGGGCAACCACGATGGCAACGTCGGCGGCCGGGATCGGCGCGCGCGACCGATCGGCCAGCTCGCGAAGGAAAGTCGTGGCGTCGCGCGGTTCCGCCAGCCTGTCCTCCACGACGGTCATCGGACTTTTCCTCGTTCAGCCTGCCATGACGGCTCGGGGCCGGCGCTCCGCCGGCTCACGGACCGCGGGCGCATAGCGCTCGACCATTGCGACGCAGAATGCCGCGAATTCCTCCGGGACCTGAGGTGCGCTGGTATGATGCGGAGCGATACCGCGGTGCTCCGGGGTGAAGCAGAACGTGACGGTAACGTCGAACTCGGCGAGCGCGTCCATCTGTCGATCGAACCACGCAAGCGCATTGGGGCGGAAACTGTCCGCCCACGACAGCCCGGTGCGCAGATATTTCACCCCCAGCCGCCTGAGCCAGTCAACCGCATCGTCCAGCCGGTGGTCCTCGAAATGAAACCATTGGCAGATGCCAAGCTCGGGTGTGAAGCGCCCGAAGCGCTCCGCCGCCATCTTGGGCGTCCCGTCTTCGCGCAGCAGCCCCATGTGGAAGTGGCGGTAATACGAGGATCCCTCCGCTTCCTTGTGGCGGGTGGTGGCCGGCCAGGCGCGCGGCAGATCGTAAAGGCTGTACCAATGGATGCGCGGCGCTCTGCCGGCGAGCAGCCCCGCGGTGCGCTCGAGCCCCCAGGCCTGCACCTCCTCGGCGCCGAAGCTCGAGACCCCGACCTCCGCCACCCAGATCGGAAGCCGCGTCACCGCTCTGATCTCGTCGATCTTGTGCGGCCATTCGTCGATCGCCCACAGGTTCCAGTCGAGCGGGAATCCGTGCACCGCGACCGCATCGACATGGTCGAGCACACCTTTTGCGGCCATGTTGGCGATGAAATTCGGATCGATTGGAGAAATTCCGCCGAGCACGCGCGGCAAGGCCGGACTGACCGCCTTGATCGCCTTGCCGGCCGCGATGCTCATCTGCGCGAACCGCGACCAGTCCGGATCCAGCTCCGGGTCCCAGTGCGACTTGTTGTTCGGTTCGTTCCAGATCATCGCCGCTTCGATCATCGCCGCTCCTCCCGGGCCGGATAGACCGCGCCCGCGCCCGGCGGCGGCGTGACGCGGCGGCAGATATAGACCTCCGCCTCGGGATGCGCGGCGATCGCGAACCCGGCGCTGCGCAGCATCGCTTCGGTGCAGGCGCGGTTCGGTATCCACCAGTTGGTCGGATCGCCCGCATAGCTGTGTTCGACGAAATGCAGTTGCGGATACGCCGGCCGATCGAAGTGATCGGTCTCCCAGAAATTGAAATCCTCCGCCACGGGCTCGACCTCGGGGCTCCCTCGCTGCATCGACTGGAAGACCAGGAGATCGCGCGCGACGTGCTCATGGATGAGATCGAGGGCGAGCAGCGGGAAGCGCAGGTGATACAGAACGCCCATGAACAGCACGAGATCGAACTGCTCGCCGAGCGCCGCGAGGTCGTAAACCGAAAGGCGGCGGAATTCGATATCGAGCCCGCTGACCCCGGCGGCGAAGCGCGCCTGCTTGAGATAGTCGTCGTCGGAATCGATCCCGAGCACCCGGGCGGCACCGCGCCGCTTCATCTCGAGGGAATAGAAGCCGGCATTGCATCCGATGTCGAGGACGGTGCGGCCGGTGAGATCGGGTGCGATCCGGTCGGCAAAGCGCCGCCATTTCACGGCTGGATAGTCGCCGAGAAAGTGCGTCGGCGCGGTGCACACGCCATCGAGGTCGAGGTTGTGGAACCAGGGTCCGAGCGCCTCCACGCGGGCGCGGATCTCGTCGGTCGAAAGTCGCGCACTCATCGGAGCCGTGCCTCCGCGAGCAACGGCGCGCGCAGCGCCGGCACATCGGCCACCATCGCGGCGGAGCGGCGCGCATAGCGCGCTTCGGTGAGGAGGCTCATGGCCGCCCGATAGCCATGCAAGGTCCCGACGTCCACATAGGCCTCGCCGGAGCGCACCCCGATCGCCTGTCCGCCGGCGGCCAGATAGGCATTCACCAGGGTCCCGAAATATTCATCGCGCCGATCGCGCGACGTCCATAGACCCCGCAACGTCGCGAACACCTCGCCCGACATCTTGAAGGCGCCCCAGATCCAGTTCGAAGCCGCCCCCATCTGCTTCACCTGGATCTCGCGCACGCTCCCGTCGTCACCGGTCACGACCGCATCGAAGAACTCCGGCCGGTCGACCGGAAACAGCAGAAAAGACAGGAGGTCGTCCGGAAGGTCGGCAAGCGCGGCGGCGGGAAACCAGACCGTGTCGGGAAGCCCGACCATGACGCTCTCGTCGCGTCCCAGCACGGGCTCGCTTCGGAACACCGCGTCGCACAGCCCGGCCGGCCTCGGTTGGAGAACGTAGACGATCGGCACCGGGCCATAGCTCGCGCCGAAATATTCCATGATGTCGGATTTTCCCGGCGAAATGACGAAGCAGATCTTGTCGGCGCCGCCGAGGATCAGCCGCTCGACCAGATATTCGCTGACCGCACAAGGTCGCTCCACGCCCTCGTCCGTCCGGCTGCCGACCGGCAGCAGCTCCTTTGAGAAGGCCAGCGGCTGAATTCGGCTGCCGCAGCCCGCGGCCGGTACGATGCCCCACATGGGATCAGGCTCCCGGTTTCAGGCGCCGACTGCCGCCGCCAGCGGCGCGCGCGCCAAATGTAATGTGTCGACGAGCTCTTTCGCCCGGCGCTCCGAGGTGTGATCGGCCAGCGCGCGCTCGCGCGCCGCCGCGCCGATCCGGCGCATCTCCGCATCGCCCAGCTCGAGCGCGGCGAGCGATCCCTCGGCGTCGTCCGCGGTCAGGATCTCCTCGCCGGGCGAGAAGAACTGCTCGATCCCGTCCCAGCGGTCGGACAGGATCACGCTCCCGCAGGCGGCCGCCTCGAACAGCCGTCCCGACGGACACCACCCCATGTCCGCCATCGGGCGCCGCGTGACATTGAGGGTGAGCCGGGACGAGGAGAAGAAGGCCGCATGCTCGTCCGGCGGAAGATGGCGGACGAAGAAGATGTTCTCGCACCAGGGAAAATGCGCCGGATATTGCGCGCCGCCGATGAGGAAGCGGAGGTCGCCGCGCCGCCGCGCCGGCTCGACGAAGAGCGCCTGCAGGCCGCTCTGACGATCGGCCGAATAGGTCCCGAGATAGGAGAGATGCGATCGATAACGCTCGACGCTGCTCTCCGGGCGGTGGACCTCAGGATCGACATGGCCGTAGAGCGGAGCGACTATCCGCGCGCCGAGCCGGCGGCGCAGCTCATCCAGCGCCGCGCCTCCCGTATAGCTGAGCACCAGGTCGTAATCGGCGAGACCGCGCGGTCCGATGTATGAGACGCCCTCGCCCCCGTCGAGGCGCGACAGCGTGACCGGCGTATCGAGATCGTAGAAGACATTGAGAGCCCGCCCGGTCGCGAACATCAGTTCGCCGGCCGCGAGCGCATCCGGACAATACGAGGTGACGATCGCGACGTCCGCATCGGCCACGTCGCGGGCAGCCCGCTGACAGACCTCCTCCCACGCGCCGTACAGCACGAGCTCACCACCCGGGAGCGCGGTCAGGTCGCGGTTCATCGCATAATAGGGCTGATCACGCTCGAAGAAGACGACCGCGTGGCCCTGCCGCCGGAGCGCACGGCAGAGCCCCCGCCACAGCGTGGCATGACCGTTTCCCCATGACGAACTCACGGTCAGACCGAATATCACGAGCTTCATGCGGCCACCGATTGGTTGAGCGCCATGACGTCATGACCGCGCTCGCCGAAGGCAATCGTGGTGATCGATGCGGGCGCGATGTCGACGCGCCCGAAATCGTCGAGCGGAATGCCGAGACAGCACAGAATGGCGGCCCTGATCGGCTCCGCATGGCTCACCATCACCACACGCCCGTTCGGCATCGTGCTGCGAATGGCTTCGAGATGGCCGATCACCCGTGCCTGAAGCTCGCGCATGCTCTCCCCGCAGGGCGGTCGGCCCTCGCTGCGTCGCGCGTTCCACCGCTCCCAGCGCAAATCGCCGTCGAGCGCCGCGATCGTCCGGCCGGTCCAATCGCCGAAATCGATCTCGTCGAGCGCCGCTTCGACCTGCACCCGCACGCCGCAGCGGCGGCCGATCGGGGCTGCCGTCTCCCGCGCCCGCTCGCGCGGACTCGACTGGATCATGTCGATGTGTTCGCGGACCAGACGGGCGGCCAGTCGCTCGGCCTGCCCGGCCCCTGCCGTGTCGAGCCGCACGCCCGGCGTGCGCCCGACAAGGACGCGACCGACGCTGCCATGCGTCGCATGCCGTACGAGAAAGAACGTGGTCGTCACGGCCGAACCCGTCTTCACCGCTCTCCGCGCACGAACCCGATCGTGCGCTCGCGCGCCTCCGCATCGGTGAACTGTTGCGGCGGCGATTTCATGAAGTAGCTGGAAGGACCGACGAGCGCTCCGCCGATTCCACGATCCATCGCGAGCTTGGCGCAGCGCACGGCATCGATCACGACACCGGCGGAATTGGGCGAGTCCCACACCTCGAGCTTCATCTCGAGATTGAGCGGAACGCCGCCGAAGGTCGTGCCCTCCAGGCGGATATAGGCCCATTTCCGGTCGGTGAGCCACGGCACATGATCGCTCGGACCGACATGGATCTCGTCCGGCCCGAGCGGGATCTCGAGTTGGCTGACGACCGACTGCGTCTTGGAGATCTTCTTCGACGCCAGCCGTTCCCGCTCCAGCATGTTCTTGAAATCGGAATTTCCGCCGAAATTGAGCTGATAGGTGCGGTCCAGCCGCACGCCGCGTTCGCGAAACAGATTGGCGAGCACACGGTGCACGATGGTCGCCCCGACCTGGCTCTTGATGTCGTCGCCGATGAGGGGAAGGCCGCGCTCCTCGAATCGACGGCGCCAATGCGGATCGGAGGCGATGAACACCGGGATGCAATTGACGAACGCGCAGCCCGCGTCGAGCGCGCGCGCCGCGTACCACTCGGTGGCGCGCTGCGCACCGACCGGAAGGTACGAGACGAGCACGTCGGTCTGCGTGCTCACGAGATGACTGCTCACCCCGACCGCAGGCCGCTCGGATTCGCGGATGTCGTCGCGCAGATATTGGCCGAGGCCGTCCAGAGTTGGCCCCCGCTCGACCGTAACGCCGGTCGGCTTCACGTCCGCGAAGCGGAAGGTGTTGTTCGGCCTTGCGTAGATCGCTTCCGCGACGTCGTATCCCACCTTGTCGGCACTGACGTCGAACGCCGCCGAGATGCGGATGTCGCCGACGTGATACCCGCCGAGATCGACGTTCATGAGTCCCGGAACGGGCTCGTTGGCGCGCGCATTCGAATAGTATGACAGGCCCTGGACGAAAGAGGACGCGCAGTTGCCGACGCCGACGATCCCGACACGCACGCCGCGCGACTGCTCGGTTGACGTTTGCATGATGAGTTCAACCTCGGTCGGCGGCCGACCACCAGCGGAACGGGGCGCTCACCGGATGCAGAGGGCGGTCGACGAGGCATCCAGGGAATTGCTGTTGCAATCGTCGGAACGCGACACGCGCAACGTTTGTTCCTCCGCGCCGCGAAATTCACCAAGATGAGCCGCGATGCCGCAGGAAGTAGAAGATGAAGATGTTGGTCATGGATAAGGGGATGAAGAAGATGATGATGAAGATGATGATGATGTTCGCGTGTTGATTTGGCTGCGCGAACGCCACGGCATTGCTCCCGGAACACCTCCTACGCGAGGTCGGATTGACCTTGGCGCAGCGGCGCGCGCCCGCGGAGACGCGCGGAACCTTAGGACTGACCAAGCGCCCGAATGGGTGAGCGGGAGTTTGCAAGGAGCAGAGGAAGTCCGCCTCTGCACGCCGGATTGCGGCGCCCCTGTTGCGACCCGATCCAACCCAAGCCTGGCGGGCTTCGGCTCGGTTTCGAACCGAGCGACCCGCGCGGGTCCCTTCGGATGCGGTCTTCAACAACTTCCACGAAGCGGATCGTGCATTCGCCCTATCAGAATCGAACGCAGGCCTCTATCAGGATTGAACGCAGGACAGGTCGGCGAGCCGGTTCGACAAGGTCGCTCATCGCGCGTCCTGCCGACCGACCCGGCGCAAGCTCGGGCGGCGCAAAACGGGTGAAGACCCGGCCGGCGGACCCTGCGCGGGTTCGCGGCGTCGTTGTGTGCTTTGGCCGCGGGCATTGTCCTCATCTCGCGGCCGCGGGGGGAGTGATGCCGCGATCCGATGGCGATCCCGGACGGCGCAACAGGCCGCCGGCAGGGTTGCTGCACAGCTTGCATCAGGCCGTCCGGTTCGCCTTTCCGCAGCGACATGCGATCGCCGCGATCATCGCCGTCACGCTCGCCGTCGGCGCCATCAATGCGCTCGAGCCCCTCGTCATCAAGTCGATCTTCGATGAGCTCGCCGAATCCCGCCAATTGCGGGAGCTCGGCCTGAGCCTGCTGGTCCTCGCCCTGTTCGCGATGATGCGCGAGCTCATGGGCGGGTGGGCGAATTGGCTCTCGTGGCGGACGCGGATCGGCCTGCAATACGCACTGCTCGAGGCGACGGTGGGCAAGCTGCACAGCATGCCGCTGCGGCTGCAGCGGAGCGAAGGCGTCGGCGCCATCATGACGCGGCTGGATCGCAGCATCCAGGGCTTCGTCGGCGGGGTGAGCCTGATCCTGTTCAATGTCCTTCCGTCCGTCATCTTCCTGGTCCTCGCGGCCTGGATCATGCTCACCCTCGACTGGCGCCTCGCCCTCCTCACGTTCCTCCTCGCGCCGCTGCCGGCCTGGATCTCCTCCCGGGCCGGCCCCGAGCAGACCCATCGGGAAAGGGCGCTGCTCGACCGCTGGGCGCACATCTATTCGCGCTTCAACGAGGTGCTTTCCGCCATCGTCGTGGTGCGCAGCTTCGCCATGGAGAAGGCCGAGAAGGAGCGCTTCCTGCGCGACGTTTCGCAGGCCAATCAGGTGGTCATTCGCGGCGTCGCCACCGATGCCGGCTATGGCGCGGCCAGCAACCTCGTGGTGGCGGTCGCACGGCTTTGGGTGATCGGGCTCGGAGCCTACCTCGTGGTCAAGGGGGAGATCACCATCGGCACCGTGGTGGCGTTTCTCGGCTATGTGGGCGGGCTGTTCGGGCCGGTGCAGGGACTGAGCGGGGTGTATACGGGCCTGCGCAAGGCGGCCGTTTCGCTCGAGGAGATCTTCCGCATCCTCGATCTCGAGGAGCATCTCGGCGACTCCTCCGATGCGGTCGATCTTGCCGGCGTGAAGGGCGACGTCGCGTTCGAGAACGTATCGTTCCGCTACGAGGACGAGGGCCGGCCGCTGCTCGACGGGGTGACGCTCGAGGTGCGGCAAGGGCAGACCATGGCGATCGTCGGCCCAAGTGGATCGGGTAAGACCACCCTGATGGCCCTGCTGATGCGCTTCTACGACCCGCGCGCGGGTCGTATCACGATCGACGGACGCGATCTGCGCACCGTCAAGCAGACCTCGTTGCGACGGAATATCGGCGTCGTGCTTCAGGACCCGCTGCTGTTCAACGACACCGTGAGCGCCAATATCGCCTATGGTCGTCCGGACGCGACCCGCGATGACATCGAGGCCGCGGCGCGCGCGGCCCACGCGCACGACTTCGTCAGCAGACTGCCGCAAGGTTACGAGGCGATCGTCGGCGAGCGCGGCGGGCTGCTCTCGGCCGGCGAGCGGCAGCGGATCACGATCGCGCGTGCCCTGCTCCGGGATCCGCGCATTCTGGTGCTCGACGAAGCTACCTCCTCACTCGACGCGGAATCCGAGGACGCGGTGCAAACGGCGGTCGAGACGCTCCTGAAGGGACGCACCACCTTCGTGATCGCCCACCGTCTCTCGACGGTGATCAACGCCGACTGCATCACCGTGCTGCGCGACGGCCGGGTGGTCGAGAGCGGCCGCCATGCCGACCTGATGCGGCGCGGCGGCTATTATGCCTCGCTGGTGCGACGGCAGAGCCGCGGCCTCATTCCGAACGACGGCGATGCGCCTCGTCCGCATGCGGATGCGCCCGCACAGCCGGGCGTGGGCTAAAGGGACCCAACCGCCTCGCACCTCGGCTGCGAGCGGCTTCCAACGGATCGGATCCGAAGACCCGCCTCCCCTCGCCTCCCAATGCCGGCGCGTTTGCCCTGCGGCCCCTTGTGCCTGGAACCCGACACTGCGACTGCCGGTTGTCAATCCGCTGCGGCCTTGGCGCCATCCGGCCCCTCCGGCCGCGGCGCCGTGCGGGCGTGTGCTGAGGCATGGAGGTCGTCGACGTGGTGTATTCGGCCAATGGTGCAACGGTGTCCGGTCCGATCGGCTCGGCGGAGCAGCGCTTTGCCAGGCGGATTGGCCTGCACTGGGCCGCCCCCGACGCGCTCACGATCCGCCGGGTACGATGCGGCCGCGGGTTCGCCTTTCTGGATGCCGAAGGCCAGCCGGTTCGCG
>Ga0075426_10002784_pt1 | contig 12475 bp, 10 predicted proteins | sample SoiMethybrSBSTD5_FD_75304 | JGI IMG/M metagenome (GOLD analysis project Ga0075426, IMG submission 75304) | Bulk soil microbial communities from a Populus tree surrounding site in Tennessee, USA - Soil MetaG P. TD hybrid SBSTD5 | ecosystem: Environmental > Terrestrial > Soil > Tree plantation...
ATCACCCGCATCCTGGAGCAGCAGGCGCTGGATGTGAGCATTTTCGGTTCAACGGACGGCACCAACTGGGGCCAGAAGCCACTGATCGCCTTTCCGCAGAAGTTCTACCGGGGCGAGCACCCGCTCCTGCTCGACTTGGGGCAGCAGCCTGAGATTAGATTTCTGCGCGCGCACTGGGAGGTCAGCCGCTGGGGACGCGGGCCGGAAATACCGATGTTCCAGTTTCAGGTGAGGGCAAGGGAAGTGCCGCCGGAAATGCTGAGCGAAGTCGCCGCCGGCATGCACAGCCGCGCCTAACGGACCGCTCCTGCTAAGGGGAAACCGCGGCGGCGGCCAGCGGACGAATTTTCTCCAGAGTAGAGCGCACGCTGGCAGTAAACGGGCCGGCTGGCGCCTGGTTCACGTACTCCTGCAGTTCTGCCAACGCGGCGCCGTAGGTGCGCAGCCCCATATAGGCATAGCCCTTCACCAAGTGAAGTTCGGGATGATTGCTGGGATCTGTGAGCGCAAAAGCCCGGTTGACTTGTTGCAAGGCATCCTGGAATTTTTGCAGCTGGAGCAGAGCTTTGCCGCTTTCGAAATAGCTTTGCCACGCGCCTGGCATCAGGGTTTCGGCCCGGGCCAGGGGGCGCAGGGCGTCCTGGTATTTCTCCTGCGCGTTGAGAATGGCGCCCATTACCAGGTAACCCATCCCGTCGTTGGGGTCGGCCTGGATGGCGTGTTGGGCATCGGCGCCGGCTTTGTCAAACTGCTGGGCGTGCAATTCCAGCACCCCACGTAAAGCCAGTGCCTGGGAGTATTCGGGAAAGGCCGCCAAAGCTTTGGAGATGTATTTTCCTGCGTCGTCCAGTTTGTCGTCCGAAATCGCCTTCTGAGCTCTTTGAACTAACGACGCGGCTTTGTCTGGCACATGCAGTTGCTGTACCGAGACTGTAGAGTTGGTTCCGGTTAGCGCTTGCGGTGAAGCTCCCTTTGCTTCAGGCATGCGCATTGTGACCCAAGCTTGACCTCCATTGACCTGCACCCGCTCTTCGGCTTGCAGGACGCCCGATTCTGCTTTCACATCGTACATACCGGAGTGCAATCCGCTGACAATAAAACTGCCGTCGTTGGCCGTGTACTGCGCTGTGACCGGCTGAGTCTCAACCGGAGAAGAGACCACGATGCGCGCATTCGCAACCGGCTCGTTATTCACGGTACGCACAGAACCGATAATCGCGCCGCTGCCTGATATTGTGCCGGGCAGAGTGGATGCCGAGTTGTCGCGCACGCTGCCGGGGAAGGGTGCCATGTCTCCGGCTTGCATCTGGGCGAAAGTACAGGGAACCAGGGCGAAGGCGAGGCTCAGACACGCCAGGAAAAGCTTATCCCGCGAAACCAACATTCAGTCCTCTCTTGCGAAGCAGCGAAATTTCGAGGGTTCCGGACTTAGGCAGGGGATCCGAAGACCTTGGAACGACCGCTCTTGTGTGCGCCGGTTTGCAAAGGCGCTATTGACTGAGATGGCTATGGCAGGCGACAGTTGTCTCAAGCGCAACCGGAGCTGCGCGAAATTTCTTTTACCCCGAAGCAACTCGCGGCCAAGATGCCTTTGCCCAATTCCGCCACTGCGGTAGTCGCGACAACGGTGCGGCCAGCCCGAAACCTGGCGGGCAGCCTGCGCCTGCCCGGCGACAAATCCATTTCGCACCGCTACGCCCTGCTGGGGGCGCTGGCCAGGGGCGTCACGGAACTGGAAAACTTTTCCAGGGGCGCCGATTGCGCCAGCACCCTGGGCTGCCTGCGCGCGCTGGGCTGCGCCATCGAGCACCAAGGAGGCAACGTGCGGGTGCAGGGACGAGGCCCGCAACTGGGACCGCCGGCGGGAGATCTGGACTGCGGCAATTCCGGTTCCACCATGCGCATGCTAGCCGGCATCCTGGCGGGACAGAATTTCGCCAGCGTGCTGGTGGGCGATGAATCGCTGTCCCGCCGTCCCATGCAGAGGGTCGCGACTCCGTTGCACCTGATGGGCGCCCAAATCAGCGGCAGCGAGGGGTTCCGGCCACCGCTGCGCATCCAGGGGGCGCCCCTGCGCGGCATCTCGTACCATATGCCGGTGGCCAGCGCCCAGGTAAAGTCGGCGTTGCTGTTTGCTGGGCTGCTGGCCGAGGGACAAACCGAGGTGGAAGAGCCGCTGCGCACCCGCGATCACAGTGAACTGGCGCTGCGTGCTTTTGGAGCCCAGGTCACCCGCTCCGGAAACCGCTGCTCCTTGGCTGGCGGGCAGAAGCTGGAAGCCATTCGCGCCGCCGTTCCCGGCGATATCTCCAGTGCGGCCTTCTTCCTCTGCGCCGCCGCCATATTTCCGGAATCCAACCTGGTGGTAGATGGGGTCCTGCTCAACCCGACGCGCGCCGCCATCCTGGATGTACTCACAGGCATGGGAGTACGCATTTCTGTGCTCGACATCGAGGAACACCATGGCGAGCTGGTGGGAACGGTACAGGTGCGACATGCAGGGCGTGTGCGCGGCGCCCGCATCGCCGGGGCACAGTCGGCAGCGCTGATTGACGAGCTGCCGGTGCTGGCCGCCCTTGCTCCTTATACCGAGGATGGCATTGAGATCCGCGATGCGCGCGAGCTGCGGGTGAAGGAGTCGGACCGGATTGCCGCCATGGCGGAAAACCTGCGCGCGATGGGAGCCGAGGTGGAAGTCCGCGAAGACGGCTTGCGCATTGCCGGCCAGCAGCCGCTGCACGGAGCCGAGGTAGACTCTTTCGGCGACCACCGCATTGCCATGGCCAGCGCAGTGGCGGCGTTGGGCGCCAGCGGCGAGCTGCGCATTCGCAATGCCGCCGTGGTGGATATCTCCTATCCCGGATTTTTTTCCACGCTCGAGGGCCTGCTGCAGCGCTAAGCGATTTGCGCGTCTACGGTCTTGGCAAACCGGGCCTGCCATCGCGCATCTTCATAGCACAGAGGAGTATTCACCATGCGTTTCCTGCTGGGATTGGGGCTCGGTTATGTAATCGGCATGCTGGTAGCTCCCGCCAGTGGCCAGGAATTTCGCCAGCAGTTGGCGGCGAGAGCCGATGAATTCGGGCGGGAGAAGGCGCGCGAAATCGGCCAACGCGCCGGCGAAAAAGCCTACGAAGAGCTCCGGCAACGACTGTAGAAGCGGTTGATACGCTGCACACTTCTGCCGACTGCTCCTGCGCGAAGTGCCGCCACTCTGCGGATAGAGAAGTGGTTCTCAGAGTTTCCCTGGAAATCGGAAAGAGAGTGCCGCTGGCTTAGGCGGGAGAATCCTTCCCATTGCTCTCGAGCTCGCCCTGGATCATCTGCACGCCGGTGCCGGAGACACGGAGTGCGCTCTGAGCAGGCGAGGCCAGGGAAGCGCTGGCCGCCAGGCGCTTGCGAGGAATGAGCTTGGCAAAATCGGAGTGACGAAATTGGCTGAAATCGCGCACCAGGTTGCCGGCGTAGTGCAGAAGGTTCACGACACTGCTCTGGTACCAGCAGCAATGAGACATGCGCGGTGAGAACCCGCAAAAGAAACGAAAGTTTTGTAGTTGTGGCGCCGCCATAAGGGCGGTTGCCACCATGCGGTGGTTTCCTTCCAGTATGGTAAGCGGCTTATCCTCGTCAATTCCGATCAGCATAACGGTTCCGCAGTCGCCGCCCTTGCTCAGTTGTTGCTGCAGCACATTGAGGGAGGATAGAAATGGGTCAGTGGGCGCCCGCCCCAGGCCGGTGGCAATGTGATCGGCAAAGATCGGAAGAGAAAAGCCGCGCTGTGAGTAACGTCGCCAGTCGGCCCGGGGGAAGACGCGCATTCTTCCCAGGGCGGAGGGACGGATGGCGACCTGCCACCATGTGGTGTCCCGCGGCAGCTCGCGCCAGAGGCCGCCGCGCTTGCGAAACAGCAATTGCCGGCGGCGGGCGTTTTCGCGATCATCTTCCAGGTTCGGCTGCAGGACAATGGCCGCGAACTCTTTGCGCACTTCGTCGAAGTCGGAATGATAAAACTCGTTCCTCAGGAACTCAGCGATCACCTCGTCCTCGGCAGCTTGGCGCAGCTTGAGAACATCAGGCTGGGGCCGGCCGAGTTCGCCCGCGGGCACAATCAATGTTTGGCGCAGCCGCAAGCCCAGAGCCATCAGGGCCAGAAAGGCCGCCATCGCCATTCCCATCATCCTGGCGACGGGAAGCAAGAACTCCAGAAATGCGAGAGTCAGTAAGCGCTCCATACCCATAGTTCGCCCCAGCAGCATTTTGCGTGCAAGCAGCTCGCCATAATTGGTCTCCCACAAGCCTCCTCTGGCGGGTGTCCCGTTCAGTGACACGGAGCCGCTTTCGTGCTGAATGTGAGCACGCAGGTTCTCAGGATGGGAGGTTTGTGTCACACCCGCTGAAACTCCGCTGCATTCGAGAATTGGCTTTTGCGGCTTTATTTTTCAGCAGCTTGCCTTTTCGCTTGCGCGTCAGTTCACGGCTGCATTAACTTGGTTTGTTTCCGGACAGGAGCCGGGCAACGATGTAGAGATACACAATCCAGCAGGAGGTTGCGTACGTGGCATTGTCAATCAAGCATTGGTTGCTTCGGCAGCTGAATGCCAACGACTCCCTGGATGGAGTCGCCGTCACGGTAAAGCTTGCCGTCGCCGAATACGGACCCAAGCCGGTCGCGCGAGAGTTGCGCAAGTTTGCCGATACCCTGGAGCGAACCGGAGAAGTGCCGGGCTGGAAGTTCCCGGCGCCGGCGCCGCGCTTGAAACGGCCGCGAAGCCAGTCGGCGGATGCGGTCCAACCTACATCATCGTAACTGTTCCCGATTCTCCCGCCGGCTGCGCCGCCGGTGGGAGATTGAACGTTTGTCCAGCCCTGATCTAGATTTTCTCGCCAGGAGCGGTGTCGGCGGCGCCAGCCGGGGCGCGGAACATACGTCGAATTCCTTACCCCAACAGCAGCCCGCTTCTAATCTCCCGCTCACGGCAGATGATCAAGATAGCACGCGCCATTCGTCGGCTGCGCTGGTGGCGTCGGTGGCGTGGCCCAAGGGACGTTCACAAAATCGAAAAACTCGGTCATATCCATCTGCGCGCCGTCCCTGGCCGTCAGGCTGGGCAAGTTAAAACGTGTCTCGATGAACTTGAGCATGGCCGTGTAATCCGCCACGGTATGAGAAACGTAGTGTTTCTTGGCAAAGGGCGAGACCACAATCAACGGCACGCGATAGCCGGTGAGCGTGAAATCGCAGGTGTACCCGCCGGCCCCATTCCCGGCAGCACAGATATCCGGGGCGGGCTGGGTGGCGAGGTCCGAGGGCGGAATTCCGTCCGGGCTGACGGCCGGCTGCGGGGCCACGTGATCGTAGAAACCTCCGCCTTCGTCGAAGGTTAAGAAAAACGCAGAGTCCTTCCAGGAGGAACTGTTCATGAGGGCATTAATAAGGGTGGACACGTACTGGCTGCCCTTCTGTACGTTCGGAGCGGCGCTGGGGGCTACATCATCATCCGACGGATGTTCATCCAGCAATTCCTCTGAAGCGGGCTCGATAAATGCGACCTGCGGCAAGGTTCCGTTCTGGACATCCGTGAAGTATTGCGAGATGGGAACCAGGTTCTGCGGATACTTCTGCAAAATGGTGTTTCCAAAAGTGAACTGATTGATATAACTCTGCGCGAACAAGCAGGTGGCAGAGGTGCATCCGCTGGAGTTTGGATGCACGTAGATTTTCCAGGAAATCCCGTTGTCCTGCAGCAACTCCACAATGGTTTTGTCGCTGAGCTGACCGCTGGTTGGGGTGAGCGGGTAGACATGCCCGTGCGAAGTGGCCGCGTAGAAATACATGCGATTGGGCTGGGTGCGCGTCATGACCGGAGAAAACCAGCGGTCGGACGTACCAAAATTGGAAGCCATAAAGTAGTAATACGGCAATTCACGGTCGGTGTAATAACCCATCACTCGAGTGCCCTGGCTATCGTGGTACGGCAGGTGGGTCGAAGGACTTCTCTCACTGGCGGCAGTACGAACATACCCGTCCAGCCGGGCAGTGCTGGAGGTCGGGTCCTCGTGATTCCAATCGGCGTGGCTCTCATTCCAGGAGGGGCTGGGGTTCTCCACACAGGTGGTAGCGAGGTGAAAGGCGCTCACAGAACTGCCGTCGGTACCGGGATTGGAGGCGTCGGAGGGTTCACCGTCGAACTGTTCGGACGGGTAGCCGTTGGCCGCCCAGTAGTCAGCCAAGTGGCCGAAATAATGGTCAAAGGAGCGGTTTTCCTGCGCCATGACGACGATGTGATTGATCTGCGTAATGTCAGCCTTGCGGAAACTCGCGGTAACAGTCTGCTTGCCCTTTAAAGTAATGGCGCAGGTAGGCGCGTTGCCCGTGCAGGCGCCGCTCCAGCTGTCCATGGCAGCCCCGTTGCCCGGCGCGGCGGTGAGAGTCACCTTGGTGCCCTGCTTGAATGTTGCTTTACACGTCGAAGGGCAATTGATCCCTTTGGGGGAACTGGTCACGGCGCCCGATCCGGAACCCGAGAGGCTGATCGTCAAGGTGGCCTTTTGCGGGGGAGGGGTTGGGGGACTGCTCGGGCTGTTGCTGCTGTTACCTTTAGCTGCTTGGCAGCCGGAAAACATCGCGAGACCGATAAGTAGCAGGCCGATATAGGCGAAAATACGCATGTTGCTCCTCTGGTGGGTTCGTATTTTTTGAGATGAACTGCCCGAAACTGCCGGTTGGCCTGTCTGGCGCGGCTCTCTGGATTTCGTGCAAAATCAGCAATTTGTAATTTATGAACAGAGTTGAGGAAGATTGTTGCTGCCTTTCGACAGCTACTCTGCTAGACTCCGCCCCAACAATGCACAAAGTTCCTGGATTGCTCTTCCTGCTGCTGGCCGTAGCTTGTTCGGCCCAGCAGATTCCGCCTAACGCTCCGGTTCCGAGTTCATCGTTCCTTTCCGCTCCGCTCCCCACGCATCATTTCTTTGATAAGACCAACTTGGCCCTGGACGGCTGGAATGTTGCGGCGGAAACGTATGACGCCATTACCACGCGCCGAAACCTCAGCGGGCGGCCCATTAACGAGCTCAATCCCTTAGGCGCAGCCTTTGTGAACCGTGGTTGGGGCGGGCAGGCTGTGTTCAGTTATGGCTTCGGGGTCGGCGGCCCCCTGCTCACCAGTTATCTGCTGCATCGCACCGGGCACCACAAGATGGAGCGCTGGGTCATTGGCCTCAATGCATTGGGCTCAACCACGGCCGGCAGTTGGAACCTGGCGCACTGAAAGACATCTCAGGCTGGCTCGAGCACCGCTAGGAATTAAATCGTAAGTTCTCTCAGCCAACTCACCTATAGGCCCAGGTTCCCGAGTCGTCTACTCTGAATGTGCGCCTCCGAGCGCGTTCCAGAAAAATCCTGCACGTCTCTGCCGTTATTGCCGTAAGTCCTGCGGCAAACAACGGGGTGGGAGATAGTCATGAAAAAAGCACTGCTCGTGCTGGTAGGGTTCGTGTGCCTGTTTTCGCTGTACGGCGGGGCCCAAGTGCCACGCTCGCGGCACGTCTGGATCGTGGGGGAAGAGAACCACAGCTTCGAGGATGCCGCTGGGTCCATGCCTTATCTGATGTCGCTGGGCAGGCAATATGGCATTGCCACCCAGTACTACGCGGACATGCACAATTCTATTTCCGCGCTCATGCACCTGACCGCCGGCCAGACGGTGACCACGGATGACAGCACGCCGAAAACTTTCGACGTGGATAACATCGTCCGCCAGCTGCTGCGCAAGGGCCTGAGCTTCCGCTCCTACCAGGAGCAGCTGCCGCGGGCGGGATTTCTGGGCCTGTGGTCGGGACCCTATGTGAAGCGCCACAATCCGCTGGCTTACTTCACCGACGTGGCCAACAGCAACTTGCGAAATGACATAGTCCCCATTCAGCAGCTGGCTTCCGACCTGGCCAATCATGCCACCGCGAATTACAACTACATCACGCCCGATCTAAATCACGATGCGCATGATGGAAGCTTGCAGGTTGCGGACGAGTGGCTGCACCAGTACCTCCCTCCCCTCCTGGCGCAGCCGGAGTTTCAGCCGGGAGGCGATGGCCTGCTCTTCGTGGTGTTCGACGAGGGCAATCTTGGGAGCAACATTGATTTTCGCTGCAATGCCAGCAGCAGCAGCCCCGACTGCGGCGGACGAGTGCTGGTAGTAGTGGCGGGCCCAAACGTGAAGCCGGGATTCCAATCGCCAACCTTCTACAACCACGAAAGCCTGCTCGCCACGGTGTGCCAGGCGCTGGGCACCGATAGTTGTCCGGGCGCAGCGGTGAATGCCGCGCCCATAAGGGATGTGTTCGTCACCCCGCTCAGCGCGTCCCCGGGTACCGGCTCGGCAAGAGCGGGCCAGCCCGCGCGATTTTCTCTGCGGGTGGAGCCGGTGAGCGGTTTCTACAACAGCAATGTGAAGTTCTCCTGCGCCAAACTGCCCCCCAATGTGAAGTGCTCATTTGTCCCGGCGACGGTCCAGTCCGGCAGCGGGGGCGGGAACACGACGCTCACCATTTCCGTCCCTCCTTCGTCGTGGGCCCGGCTGCCGCCGTTCGGCCGCCGAACTGGTTCGGAGCTGGCGCTATGGCTAGGATTGCCTGGTCTGGCGCTGCTTTCGGGCGGTGGCGCGAAACGCAAATCGTGGCTGGTCGTGGCTGCGCCGGCGGTGCTGACGGCGGTTGTGCTCTGCTTTGGCTGTGGAGGCGGGGCAGCGTCGCCAACCAACGCTGCCGTAACAACTCGTCAGCAAACTTATACGGTTAATGTGGTCGCCCAATCTTCGTCGGCATCGTACTCAGTGCCGGTGCAATTGCGGGTCACCAATTGACCGCGCTGTTCCAGTCGCTCAGGCGGCCATGGACCTGTGCCGTGGCGCGACCTGTACAAATCGTGCAAGGTCCAGCCACAGCATCTGCCCGCTGAGCGGGTCGCTGCACAGGCGTTCGATGGTGCGCACCAGTTCGAGTTCCGATTCGCGAGGCAAGGAGGTGCGCCGCAGTCCCTGGCCAGAAAACAGCATCACCTTGCAGGCAGGCAGCAATTGGCGCAGGCGTAACGCGTCTTCCATCTCGGAGATGCCGCTGATAGAGAGGTCGCTTACGATCAAAGCCGGCTGAGTACGCCGTGCGACATCGAAGAGCCCGGGGCGGTCAGCCATTTCAATGTTTGCACCGTGCCGCTTGAGGAGCTTTGCCATTTCGCCGGCTATGCGGCTGCCCCGGACAACCAGGATTTTGGGCTCCGGTGTATGCTGCTGGCCAAAGCAGCGGCGCAGGGTTTCCCTGATCTCACCTAATCTCCGGCTCACTGCCGCCCTGTATTGCACGCTCGAGTCCGCTCCTTGGCCGCGGCGGCTCCGAGTTATTGGAGGCTCGAACCCATCGCCGCCGGTTTGCTAAGTGTTCTAATGGAACCGATGGCGCGCGTTCAGCGGCAGGATGCCTCCTCGTCCATTAAAAGATTAGGCCATATATATCGTGACACGAGATAACTGGAGGCAAGCGTTTTCGCAGCCGCTGGCCGCCGCGGCTGGAACCCCGGCGACCCCGGGTTCGTCTATGGCATCATGGAGTAGGGAGTCAGCGACGGCGAGGGCCCAATGAATGCCTTTCCTGAGCCGGCGACTGGTAGCCGAACCGAATGAGCGCCGGCTTGCAACAACCCGTTTCGCTCCCCCGCGGTTACTCCTTTCCTCCTGGTCCCAGGCACGGCCTGCTGTGGTTTGCGCTGCACCGATTCCGTCCCGCGGATCCTCTCGTCCTATTCCAGCAGCTGGCGAGGGAATACGGCGACGTGGTACACCACCAGCTGGGTCGAGAGCACATCCTTTTCCTCAACCATCCCGAGCTCATCCGCGAGGTGCTGGTCAACCAGAACGACAATTTCGAAAAAGAGCGCACCGTGCGCCGCTCCGAGTTGCTGCTGGGCAAGGGCATGATCACGGCCGAGGGCGCGGCGCATCGCGAACAGCGCCAGGCGGCTGCGCCTGCCTTTCACCGCCAGCGCATCGGCGCCTACGCTGAGGCCATGGTGCGGAATGCAAGGCACGCCCGTGATGGCTGGGAAGCCGGGGCAGTGGTGGACGTTTCCCTACACATGATGGAACTGGGGCTCGCCATTGTGGCGCAAACGTTGTTCGGGACGGTGCTAGGCGAAGAGGCGCGCCAACTGGCCGCCGCCATCAACACCATTATGGGCATGTACAACTACATGATCGTGATGCCGGCGGCGGAGGTGTTGGTCAACTTGCCGCTTCCCAAGGTGGGCACCTTCAAGCGTGCCCGCGGCCGACTGCATGCGACCGTGTATCGCATGATCGAGGCGCACCGGCAGGGGAGCGGCGAAGACCTGCTATCCATGCTGCTGGAGGCATTTCCTGATCCTCAGGACACGCCCTACCTGCGCGACCAGGTCATCACTATTTTCCTCGCGGGCTACGAGACCATCGCCAACGCACTGAGCTGGACCTGGTACCTGCTGTCGCAAAATCCGCAAGCGGAGGAGAAGTTCCACGCTGAGATTGACCTGGTGCTGAACGGGAGGCTTGCTTCCGTCAATGACGTGCCGCGCCTGCGCTACACGGAAATGGTGCTGGCGGAATCCATGCGTCTCTATCCTCCAGCCTGGGCCATGGGAAGGCGCGCGCTGCGCGATTTCGCCCTCGGGCCCTACTGGCTTCCGGCGCGCACCACCGTGCTCATGAGCCAGTACGTCATGCACCGCGACCCGCGCTTCTATCCTGATCCTTTGCGCTTTGATCCAGAGCGCTTCACGCCTGCAGCCAAGGCCCTGCGGCCCAAGCTGGCCTATTTCCCCTTTGGCGCCGGACCGAGGCAGTGCATTGGCGAATCCTTTGCCTGGATGGAAGGGGTGCTGGCCCTGGCCACCATCGGCCAAAAATGGAAGCTGCGCCTGGTGCCACGCCACAAGGTTGAACCGCAGCCGCTCATCACTTTGCGCCCCCGCTACGGTCTGCCGATGCGCGTGGAAAGCCGGGCAAGGACCTGAAGATCTTCGATTGGCGACTGTGGCATCACCCTTCCAAATTGAAAACTACAGGTTTGACACCGGCCAAATAAGGGGGCCACAATGACTTCACTGTTCCGACGTTGCGTTTCCAGTTCGGCAAAGTAGAACTGCGAGGCACGCATGACTCAGCTGGGCTGGCTGGTGCAGGACTTCCGCTACGCCTTGCGTGGCTTCCGCAAAGACCGAACCTTCGCCTTGCTCGCCATCTTTGCCCTTGCGCTCGGCATCGGCGCGACCACCGTAATTTACAGCGTGATTGATTCTGTCCTGCTGCATCCCTTTCCCTATGCGGGCGCTGAGCGCCTGGTCAACGTTTACGTGCGCGATGTAGACCGGCCTCCTGAGGATTACGGACAGACCTCGAACGTGACTCCCGTGTTTCTCGAATTGCGCAAGCAGCTGAATGTGTTCGAAGACGTTATGGGCGATGCCGGCGAGGACGTGTTCTACACGGTGGGGGGCCGGACCAAGCTGGCGGATGGCCATTTCGAAACGCCGAATACTTTCGAGTTTCTTGGGGTTGAGCCCATGCTTGGGCGGCCTATTACGCGCAACGATGCTCGCCCCGGAGCGCCGCCCGTGTTCGCCATGAGTGCCCGGCTTTGGAGGAAGCAGTTTAACAGCGATCCAAAAATCCTGGGCACCACCTTTACCCTAAACGGCGAGCGCAGGACGCTGGTGGCCATCATGCCGCCACGCTTCCTGCTGGGCGATGCCGATATGTGGATGCCTTATAACCTTCACGGCAGCGATGCCGCCACCCAGCACATGTGGTGGTGGACCCTGGGCCGGATGAAGCCGGGAGTTACTCTGGCGCAGGTGGCCGCGCAATTCGACATCGTGGCCCGCAGACTGGCAAAGGAGTACCCCAGCGACTATCCCAAGCAGTTCACCACCTCGGCGCACACACTCCTGGACGAGGTGATACGCCAGTTTCGCAGTGTCATTTACATGCTGGCAGCCGCGGTGGGAATGCTGCTTCTGATCGCGTGCAGTAATGTAGCCAATTTGTTGCTGGCGCGCGCCACGGCCCGGCAAAAGGAAATCGCCATTCGCGCCTCGGTGGGCGCCAGCCGTGGCCGCATCATCCGCCAGCTGCTGGTAGAGAGCTTTGCCCTGGCCCTGGCGGCATGCGCCATTGGCTGTGTGTTTGCTTATGTTGGCCTGGGGCTCGTGATTAAGGTCATTCCGCCGGATACCATTCCAGCGGAGACGGCAGTGGTGATGAGCGGCGGCGCCCTGGGATTTGCCTTGCTGATTGCCGCTCTTACCACCCTGCTCTGCGGGTTGGTTCCCGCGCTTTATGCCGTCAGGGGAGACCTGCAGACCCGCCTCAAGGACAGCAGCCGGGGCACAGGAACCGAACTCCGCCGGGGCAAGCTGCGGTCGGCGCTGGTGGTAGGAGAGGTGGCG
>Ga0075426_10002785_pt1 | contig 12474 bp, 6 predicted proteins | sample SoiMethybrSBSTD5_FD_75304 | JGI IMG/M metagenome (GOLD analysis project Ga0075426, IMG submission 75304) | Bulk soil microbial communities from a Populus tree surrounding site in Tennessee, USA - Soil MetaG P. TD hybrid SBSTD5 | ecosystem: Environmental > Terrestrial > Soil > Tree plantation...
GTACGGTTCAGGTTCGCTCCCGTCAGAGTCACAGCCACGCCCGGAACCGCCGCGCCATTCGTATCCACTACATTGCCGCGAATCGCGTTAGTTGCGGTACCTGCCGGACCCGGAACAACCGTGACGGTGAGTCCCAGTCCGGGAGCGGTAGGCGCAGCTTCTTCGGCTAACCAGAACCACATTTCGAGATCGCCGCCGCGCCGGCCGTCGCCGCTGGGAAGATCGATATCGATCCGATCATCGCCTCGCGGTTGACCAAACACGTCGCCGTCCAAATTCAGGGTTGCGTCTTCTCGCGCAAAGATGAAATTGCCTTTGATGGTCAGGTGCGCCAGAACGTGATCGGCGATCTGCCGGTCCCTTAGCCGTTGAAGCATGATTCCCAGAAAACGATTAGCGATGTCGGAAGGAAGCCATTGAATGTTTCGTTCCGCGATTTGCGCCTGGCCGCTGAGAATCAACGGTTGGAAGCCGACAATTTGGGCGAAGTCCCAAACCTGCGTATCGCCGCCCATCGGGTAAGGTAGATCAAGAGTCACGAAACACGTTGGCTTCGCTGCGACTCTGTCCTCCGGGAAGATACTTGGAGGCGGAAAAGTTCCGGCGGCATTCGGTGCCAGAGCTTGCTCGCAGACGATGGTTATTCCCTTTTGTAGTCGGGCCGGTGGAACGATCGTGTCGTTGCGCAAGGCTCGGCCATCGGTGGTAGTGATGATCTGTCTGACCCTGATTCCGCGATCTTCGGTTGCGGCGCCGAAACTGGCATTGAAGTGCAAGGCGGGAACGAATGGCTGCCCACTCTCGTCCAACAGTGCAGCTTCCACTTGCAGGCAGCGCGGTCTCTGCGCCGCCTGGCCCAACTCCCAGGCACATCGCGCTACGCCATCGGCATCGGTCTCGACAATGACTGTTGGACCGTCGGCGTCAGTGGAATGCAGCACGCCGGCGCCTGCGCCGGCTGTGAATCTAACTCTTGCTCCAGCGATTGGAAGATGACCGTTAGTTACGCCAACTTCCAGCGGGCAGGGCAACCTTGTGCCGGCCGCGCCTTCCTGTCCGGTGCCACCAACGTAAAAGAAGTCGAGCAGTTCCGTGAGCGGTGGAAAAGTAGTGCGGCAGTCTTTGAGCGTGAGCACACCACGGTTCACTTCCAGCAGTGCGAGCCGGCAGAAGTGATGACGCACGCCGCGCGGCGGCTGTGGCAGGGGTTGCGCGTTGGGGATCTTAAACGGCGGCCACTCGATCTCCCGCGTGATGGTGCGCGCTGGTATTAACCAGTAATCGCCGGCATGGTAAGTTCCGGGCGCAAACTGCACCTGAACTCCTGTTTCAATATCAAGCCAAACTCCGGGCGTAGCCGGCAGACCGTTTTGATTAGCCGTGCCGGATTGGTCCCAACGTCGCAATTTGAGTCCCGGTATCAGACTCGCGGAAGAAGCCAACGACGTCTTGAAGGTGATTTCGTGCGTTGCGGGAGCGACACTGTCGATCTGCACCAGCGGGTTGGGCTTGGCCTTCAACGTCGATTCTTCATTGACGAGCTCTACCCATTGGTTGTTCGCGAAACTCAACAGTTCATCTTTGCCGGTGTCTTTAACGGTCGCGACCTCATTCGCGATGCTCACGACGGACGTTTCCACGGATGCGTTGTCGCGAGACCACTTGAACGTTACTGGTCCACCGGCGCCGGTTAACGTACCGCCGTTCTGAATTTCGATTCGATACAACTGGTTCTCGAGCCCGCTGTAACCACTCGTCGGCGGCAACAGGCAGGGATCGTCTTCGGGTTTCGGAGGCGACGTGCGCGCGTTCAGCATACCGGTACTCGGTGCGGTTACTTGCTGGTATTCGGGAAACGCCGTTTTGCAAACAAAGCCACCTGGAGGACTGGTAGGCGGACTCGTCACGGCTACAGACTGAAGTTTTACCTGCCAAACATTTTGCAGTCTGGTGGTCGTGTCCGGACCACCGAGCGCGACCTCACGAATCAACTGATCGTCGAGTGCCGTCCGCTCCTGTTGCCACGCATCCAGATAAACCACGTAATGCCCGTCGGGAGCAGTGAGTCGCCGGGTTGGGCCTGGCGGGCTGGTTGGCGGACTCGTGATGACGCTCGTCAGATCCGGATTAGGAAGATAGGGCTGCGTCGTGTAAGTGGACGGTTGATCCAGCTCACACAACAGGCCATCGACGTAGATGCGTCCGGCAGAGATCGTCAGATCCTGTCCACCCGGTCCTGCGCCGATTAAAAAACCACCATTCTTCCGCGGTACGCCGCATCGCCCAATGACGTCGATCGCTTCCGTTTCCGTGCGATACAACTGAAGGTCCAACTGTTCGTTCCAGTCGGCATCGAGTTGCACGCGTCCCTGTTGCATTAGGACGCCGCTGTAGTGTTTGTTCTTGCGAAATAATCGGCGGCTGTAATCACCTGGCATGATGGTCCTCCATCTCCTGAGGGCTAACTGGCGAAGAAAATGCCTGCTTCCAATCCGAAACGCAGATACTCGTTGAGACTGGCGCTGAGGTTCGCTTTGCGTTGTGGCTGATACAGGTCGTGAAATGCACCCATCTCCGCCTGGTCGTCTGCTCCTTGCAGAATCTCGAGCGCGCACAGCGTGCTGAGTTGGCAGTAGGCAGCATCGCCATAGCGCAAAGAGGTGAATATTGGCCGGACGCGCGTCGCGTCGGCAGGATCTGCGGGTTGACAACGAAACAGGCGCGGCAAGCGTGAGCCCGGCGGCACATACGAGAAGCGCACGCAACCCGCTTGCAAACGCTCCGAGTAGACGGGCGCCGGCCATGAATCACCCGGCAGTAAGCCGGCGTAGAAGATCGTGTTCGAGGCCAACTCCATCGTGAGCGTGTTCACCTTGCCGATAATCGTGCTGTTGACGACTCTCAGCGGTGCGCCCGATTCACCAAAGCGAGTTGGACCAGGCGGCGATGCGTTGATGAAACTCAGTACATCAGCGTAGGCGACTTTGGTTTCATCGCCGGCGTCGACAATGCTGTTGCGCAGCGAAACGTGAGCACCGTCGACGGCGCCGATTGGCCCACTGATGCTTGAGACCAGCTCAATACTTACATCAGGCGCTTCGACTAACAGACTCTGAGGCGCGGGATTTAGGCCGGAAGGCGGACTCGTCACCGGCGCCTGAAGAGGACCGGGAACAACGGTGCAATGAGTTAAGCGTAGCGTGCGTAGTTGCGCTGTCGCCGGCACGCGCAAGCTGCCGCCGGTAATGATTAATCCATTGAACAATAACTGGCTTTCGCCACTGCCGGTGATCGACAGATCGCCGTTGAGCCGGATTACCGGTCGATGTTGGTCCGCGGCACGAATCTCGATGGCTTTGCCTGCCGGTATCGCGATGGGCCCGCTCAAAACGTGATACACGCTGTTCGCAACAGTAGTTGGCTTCTCGATTTCGATCGCGCCGCCTGGAAGTTCAGTAGAAGACGCAACTTCGGGCAGCAGTGCAGCGATAGCAGCCTGAAGTGTCGGCCGATCGGTCGGCACTCTGATCACTCTCTGCAAATTGCTGAACGTGGGGCCGCGGCCATATTCGCCGCCGCCCATCTCAGTGCTGAAACCATAGTTGTAGCTGACATGAACAGTGCGAGGCGGAGGATCATTTTCCGGGAAAGCGAGCCGGCCCAGAACGGGATCGATCGAGATGCGATCTTTTGGTTTGTGCGCCCAGCCAATGACGTTGCCGGCGCTATCGGTGATGTCGCTCAAGTCGCAAACGTCAATCACTTTTCTCGGAGGACTGGTGTTCGTCGCCACGGCCGGGACGTCAGTACCGTTAAGGTTAACGAGAATACTTCTGAACTGATCGCCCTTTTCGACGCCGTAGTACTGATCCAGATCGCGATGCAGTACGCGCCGCGTGATGGGCAGCGGGACGTTGATCGGTTCGGCGAGATGAGTGATCTCGTCCTCGGTTTCAGGATTGTTGTAAAGCTCGATGTCCTTTCCGAGAGCGTCGAACAAATAGCGCCGGTCATCCAGTTTGAAAGCGGGCGCGCGCGTGATCGAGTAATTGTTGAGCCGCCACAAGTAGATGCCGATGTTCGGTATGTTGTACTTCCCACGTCCCGAAGCAATTCTTCGTACGTCGGCGGTATGGGCCACTTTGTCGAAGGGGGTGGAGACAAACTCGAGGGGCGCCGACTTGCGCACACTCGCCACCGAGAGGTTCTCGAGACGAATGTGATTCATGTACTGAGTGGTCGCCAGTAATTGGAAGTATTCGACTACGTTCGCGTTCCATCCGGTGACGTCGCGGGCCAATTGTTCGAGGACTGCCGCAGTGCCTTTGCGCCGCCGGTAAGCCATCGTGTTCGCGACGAAGGCGCGTTCGGTGAAGCGTGCGCCCGGAAACACGAACACGCGACGCGCGCTGACGAGGTCGCCGATGTACGGCACGACCCAATTCGCGCAGGTCTCGATGAACTGATCGTCATAGAGTTGGGCCAGATCTTCTTCGAGTACCGCGACCTGTTCCGCGATCACGGTGAGCAGCGCCTTTAGCGGCCCGTCTTGCGGCGTTCCATCTGATGGTTCCAACTGCTTCGCGAGCTCTGCATCGCGAATGCGGTAGACCGCCGGAAGCAGTTCGTAGAGCCGGTTTACATCAACACTCATTTCAGTACCTCGAAGGTCAACGGCTGTGGATCAAGCATCAGGATCTCCGCGGGCGAGAGATCTGTTCCTCCGGGCGCCGGAACTTCAGCCACCAAATGCAGGTGCACCGTCGGACTCTCATCCGATCGATAAAACCCGGTGACGTTTACTGAAACAACTCCACTGACACTTTGAATCAACGCGATGATTTCGCTCTTGTGTACCGGCTGGCCGAAGTCGCGGGCCTGGAACGAAAAACTCTCGCGCAACTTTTGCTCGATCTGCGCCAGCACCTTGTCCGGCAAAAATTCCGGATCGATCTTTAGCTGCGCTGCTAATCTGAAGAACCGCGGTTGAAACGACTTCACGATGAACGGCACAGTCGGATCACCTGATTCAGCGATCGCAGTGAGTAGACTGGAGAAGAGTGGACTATCACTCGCGACCTCAGCGCCCGCCGTGCCGGCGACGCTCACGAAGACGCCGGTCTTTTCGCCAAACTGGACCGGAGTCGCCAGCGCCTTATCAATCCCACTGAACGCACGCGCAAAGTCCTGGTAGTCCTGCAACGAGACGATGCGACCAAGAGTCAGGATCGTGAGTGGCGCGTTGCGACGCGCGTCCTGAAGCTTTTCGGGATCGGCGGCGCCGCTCGCAGCACTGGGATTGGTTACGCCTTTGAGACCCAACGGTCGCGTCATCAATTGCGTCAGTTGATTAGCGGAGACCAGGCCGGCTGCGCCGATGCCTTTGCGATATTTCGCCTTCACGTTCTCCTGACCAGTCGGCAAACGCGCGCCGGTCTCGCCATTGCCGAAGATTACGGTCGTCTTGCCGTCGTCATCGAGGCGAGTGATGTAAATGCGTTCGTTTGGACCATGACCGTAGAAATCAGGCACCTCATGCCAGAGAATGTCGTTGACGCGGATTTCGAGCGTTGACGACGCGCCGCTGGGATTCGCGGCGGTTACGTAAGTGACCGGCGGTTGCTTCAGGACGAAGCGTTGGAACTCCTGCGTGGCGTCGCCTCCGCCGAGCGTCTCGGTAACGGTCTCGCCGTGAGTCGAAAGGGCAACGTTGCCATTGATGACGACGGTGTTGCGCACATAGCTGTATTGCGGCGCCTTTGTGAACGTGAGTACGCTGAAGCCCGCTTCCAGAACGACGTCTTTGAGGATCAGTGTCTCGCTCGCGATTATGCCGTTTAGATCGTCGCGCTCGCCGGTGATGATGATTCTTTGTCCGGGCCTCAGATCGATGTATGGACCATCGAGAGTGATGCCCTGAGCGGCGACGGTTACGGGATCGAGCGGCCCGGGTATCGGCAACTCCGCAAGCGCGAGTTGCTCACTCTGGACCAGCACGTTGGTCCTGCGTACGAGGAATTTCGCATCCTTGCCTGCGTCATTGCGCTGTAACACCGTACCGCCCGCCGTTGCTAATTTCAGGCCGGTCGATTTTCCACTGATGCCAAAGCCGGCGACCGACACCTCTTTCACATCGACGATGCTGAAGGGTGTGCGAGTGACTCCGGACGAATCCGAGAGTTCGAGCACAATCCAACTATCTTTCGTAAGGCCAGTAAAAGCGCGCTCGAGAAAGATATCAGCGTCAGTGTAAAAGTCGTTGGTAATCGAGTCTTTCCAGATCGGAAACGACGGGTCGTCCCAGTTGTTTGGATAGAGAAACGCTCCACTAGCCTTGAGCAGACTGTTGTAGTAGGGACCATTGTGGCCGAAGATGCCGGATTGCTGGCGAAACGCAAAAACACCAGCCTTGCTTAGCAGCGACGGAACGGAAGTGTGTTGCGTGATATTCCGTTCCAACGCGGGCAGGCTCCAACCTTGGATCTGCGTGAGTGCGAAAAGATCCTGGGCGTGCCAACTCTGCGAAATGATCTGCACGGAATTGGTGTTGGACAGTACGACCCTGTTCTGGAACGCACTAATCGCCCCCGCGGTAAGATTTGAAGGCCTGACGTAAGCGGGCAGGTCCGGCGGGTCAGTCGCGAAATCTACTCGGGTCGTATCAGCCTTCTCATCTTCAGTGATCTTCAAGATCACCTTGGTATCGGACTGGTTCGCCGCATCAACCAGCAACAGCCGGTCGCCGATTTTTAAGTTCGTGGACCTTCCTTTAAAGAAGACGGTCATCATCTTGGTGGAGATCGTTTGCGGCTGCGTCAGGCGCGGCTTGATCGCGTTCCACGTAACGCGAGCTTCGACCTCTTCGACCGTTTCGAATGTCTGTGCTTGTTCCCCGGGGCCGGGAATGCTTTGCACTTTTGTGCCGCTGCCGATGAGGATCGGGGGCAGCTTCTCCGGTGAGATCTGGGCGCTGGTGCCAACAGCTTGCGCCTGGCCCAAAGCGCCCGGAGAATCTTCGAGTGTGAAGGCCAGGTAAGCACTGGCGGCGACGCCCGGCCGCAACTGGTAATTGATCAAGCGGGCGAGTTGGAGCACTGACAACCGCTCGGTTGCGGTGCGCAGGTAAGACTCGTTGGCAATCCGCTCCTGATAAAAAGTCAGCACGTCGCCGACTGTGGCCCAGGCATCGAGCAGGGCGATTGAGTAGTCGTCATCGTCACGCGTCGTCAGCTTGCGCAACGCGGGTTCGTTCAATCCCGAGAGACGCGAGATGAGCGTGTCTTTGAACTGCGCGTGATTGCCTGCACGATAAACGATCGCCGACAAGCCAGGGCGATTGAAAACGGTGAGTGGCGTTTCGGCGGCGATGCCTTCGCAACAACCGCAGTCGTTCAGATCAGTGATGGCATCATCTGCTGAAATCATCGTCAGCCTCGTTCGAGAGTAAACACGCCTCGTTCAGGAAAATTCGGATCGTTATCGAGCCTCGCGATTTCCAGCCGGCCCAACGTCAACTTGCCGGCCAGGAGCGCTTCGTCGCTGTTGGTTCCCTGGCGTTGAAACTTCTTCAAGTTGACAGACTCGACACCGGTAACCGTCTGCGCAGTGGCGATGAGCGAACTCGTGTAAACGGGTTGTCCGAAACTGAAGTTGTCCGGATGAAACACGCCGAGACGGCCATCGGGAAGAACGCGATTGCTGAAGACCTCCAGCAGCGCTTGCTCAATGTCGCTGAAGAAGTAACCCGACTTCACACAGACTCCCAACACGATCTCCAGCGACACCGGGTGTGGTCCATCAACTTCCAAATCCTCACCGGCCATGCGAAAACGTTCGAGACACGCTCGTAGCTTCTGTTCGAAGCCGGCGTCGACGTCGCGGCCTTTTAAGCGATCGATGGTCAGGAACATCGTGTACCAGCTACCGGTCCAACGCAGTGTCGCGGCGGCGCGTTGCACGTCGAGATCGCAGCTTTCCGCGACGTCCTCGCGGGTGGCGATCTCTTCGTAATCAGACGGCGTAACGGCGCGTTCCTTTTTTCTGAAAGCACTGGGCGCGCGCTGGCGCACCTCTTCGATCGTCTCCGCGTCGAGGCCACCTTGTGCCGGCAGAAAATTCGTGACGCCGTTTTCTTTGATCGCTTCATTGGTGACGATGTGGGCGAGAGTTTTGGCGCCAATGTTTCCGGCTGGTCCATTGCCGACGCGATAGGTGCTGAGCAACTCCGTGCCGGGCGCGGGCTGCAAGCCGAGTTGACCGTCTCCGAAACGAAGATAGGCCGAACCGTCTGCTTCGATCTCGGTGACGAAAGCTTTATCAGTCGGATTGCTGTTGAGAAGATCGCGTCGTGGCAACCAGTTACCTTGTATGCCAGGCTCGCGCAACGACACCGCCGGCAACGGTAACTGCCTCTCGTCCTCGACGGACAAATCAATCGTTGCGGTGGCAGACGCCGGTGGGTTGTCGGGATCGTATGGCGCGCACTGGCTTACCGGTGATTGATTGAGTCTTGGTCGAAAGCGTGGCGCAGTCGGCACCAGTACCTGCGCTTCACAGGTACTCTCATGCGGTTGCACTTTTGTGAGTGCGGGAACGGTTTGCGATACCGGCGGCAACGTCTCGTCTATGATTGTTCGACCCTGGTCTGCCAGCACGATGTTTCCCAGCGCGACGCTTACCGGCAGTGTTTGTTCGGGCGAACCACCGATCCGGATGTCCCAGAGACACAATGGAAACGGCAGCGCATCCGCGGCGGCCCATTCGATATCTACAACCCGCATGTCCTGCGTAGTTCCCGGTTCCTTGAACAACGGATCGGTATTCGGCTTCACGTCGATCAAGCGAACCGCGTGACGGTGCGACGGATCGGCTTCTTGTTCGGCTCCTTTATTAGTGTTCTCGACGTTTTGCGGGTTGCGCTTCTCAATAAAGATCAGCACGTCGCCAATCGCGACGTTAATGAGGCCTTCGTCGTTCTTGAGTTTTAGCGTGGCTCGGGTCGCGCCTTTCGGCAGGCAACAGCGATCGTCACCCCACGTGTAGAAGTACATTTCGTTGTTGGCCTGATGAAGCGTCGCGTCCGCCATCGTTTCGAAAATGATCGGATGCGTGTTCATCGCCTCTTGATACTCCGCGGAGGGAATCGGCGGCGTTCCCGTGGGCGGATTGATTCGCGCTCCCAGCCGCGGCACTTTGGTCAGGAGCTGCGTTCCCTTTGGCAGTTTGACGAGATTCGCTGCGACACAAACTTGCACCCACGCGCGCGCATTGCGCCCGTCGTGCATGTGGTAATCAACGAGCCGCGCATGACGGCGCACGGAGGCTCTCTTGCGCGCCGTACCGAGATAGGCTTCGGTGGCCGTCGCATCCTGTTGGTAACTGAGATAGTCGCCGACATAAGCGAGCAATTCGATCAGCGCAATACCGAGATCGGATGGATTGCGTTCCTTCCAGGCGGGCGCCAGCACGGCCATTCGATCCAGCATCAACTGGCGGAAGCTGGAATAGTCTTTCGCGAGGTAATCGATCTCGGGTGGTTGCTTGCGCTCAGCCAAACAGATCCGCGGCGTTTTGCAATCGAAATGCGTAGGACAGGCGACTTTGAAACTGAAGCTCACCGCCGAGAGGATCGGATCGACATTTGTGGGCGGTTCAGAGATCTTCGCATCCTGGACGAGACGCAGGATGTAGGTGGAAAAGTCACCGGCTTTCGAAACGCGGACCGTCAGCACGTGATCGGACACAGGCGGCGGGCTCGTGGATGGCGACGTGATAATGTTTCTGCTGACGCTCGTGACAACAATGTCGCGCGTGCGTTCGCCGCCTTCGATGAGTACGTTCCCGGGTTTTAAGTTGTCCAACACGCCGGCCAGGCTGCTTCGTCCTTGCGGAGTCTCTTTCTCGATGAAATGGACCAGCAGCGTGCGTTGGCGCTCATCGAATGGATCGTCATGATCGTCGACCACTTCAAGGAAGTCGATGCCGTTAAGTGTCGGATGTGCTTTGACGGCATTGCGGCGGCGATCGTCGTCACAGCAGAAGTAAATCATAGTGCTTCACCTCCGCGATTGAACTGCGCCACGTTTTGCTGCTGCGTGCGCCGCACGGTGTACTGAACCTCCACGAACAAACTCGAATCTGAGTTGTCGACGTGCACGTCATTCACTTCGATCAGATCGCCGAGCCACTGTTGTAACGATCCCTGCACCAGGAACTGCGTCGCGGCGGCAAGCTCGTCACTGTTCGGCGCGAAGACCAGTCGCAAGAGACCACTGCCAAAGTCCGGCCGATTCACACGCTCGCCCGGAGCCGTGAAAAGCACCTGCTGGATCAGATCGCGAATGTGATCGTCGTCCGTGGTGTCGGCGGTTCTGCCGTTTGTGCCGAAGCTGAATGGAAAATCGACGTTCATGCCAATCACATCCCTGTTACTCGTGTTTGGGTCGCTGCGATAATCAGCGGCGTACCCGTCGGAACACAGACGGCCTGACTGTCCAGCAACAGCAGCGGCTGACCGTTTGAGAGCACGCGCGTTGCGGAACTGACAAACTGCGCCGTCACGCATGGTCCATTACCGCCCGGCGGCGGTGGCATTGCGCAACCAGCCACCACGTACGGAGAGGCAATCGTTACCGTCGGTTGGCCACTGACCAGGACGCGCGGGTTAACCACGGTCGGCTGCGCCTGCCCCGCGTGGGAACATAAGACGGTGGCGCCGAAGTGAAGTAAAAAGCCGGGCATTTTGTTTCTGTCGTTACCTTTGCCTCAAAAGTCGATCGTCAACGTGGCATAAGGTCAGTACCACCACGCGGTAGCGGGTGGGTCAGTCTCCAGTGTGCGAGAGGTCTATTGCAGCGCATCGTCGACCACCCGCTACTGCGTGGTGGTACTGACCTCATGCCACGTTGATGTTCGAGTTTTTTAGTCAAAGCCTCTCTCGTTGCTACGGACTACTCAAATAATTGTGAGCGCACCATTGTTGATGGTGACTGATGGGCCAACCATCACCAGCGAGGCGCCTTTTCCGTTTTGAATGTAAATACCGGTGTCGTTGACGATCAGAGTCGCGCCGGTCGTGCTCTTGAGCATGATTCCGCCTGTTGGTCCCGGCAGATCGCTGATCACGAACGTATTTTGCAAACTCGTTTGCAGCACAATGTTCGGGCTCGCCGGATTACCGGCCAGCGCGAGTGCCGGAACTTCGGCAGCGAGGCCATACCAGCAACCGCTCCAGATCGGATAGTCGGCATCGCCTTGCTCGAATTCGACCCAGACGCCCGTGCCGATCTGCGGAATCATGTAAGCGCCCATCTGTTTCCCACTGATGGGGAAACAAGGCATGGCCCAACTCGAAGGAATCAGACCGCCGACGTCGGGCACCTGGACCTGGATGCGGCCGATCTGTAGCGGGTCCACGTTGTTCAGGACCGTGCCGCGATATTTGCCGTAGTATTTTTGACCGTCGCTCATGCTGGAACCTTGGGCGTAATTGAGACGAGTCCGTTTCTCGTCAATTGAAAACTCTGTTTGAGCTCGCCTTGCTTCATCGTTGTGGTCACACTCTTCACGTAATACAAACCATCAAACGCAGTCCCGACCCCGCGCACACCTACGAGCTGGCGCGCCTTCAACAGGCGTCCGTAGCGCACGACGTCAAGACTGCCGCTGCCGGAAACCGCATCAGCGGATTTCGCGGCCTCGGCCAGTCCGAGTCCGATCGCGGCCATCGGCGAAAGCTTTGCCGTCTCTTTCATCATCTTGAAATTTGTGATTGGCGCCGGTATCAAACCGAGCGGTGGTTGCAGCGGATTCAGGTTCGGAATCGGAATCGGAATCGGAATCTTCGTCAGTGAGTTTTGGATGAAAACGATCGGCAAGGTCGTGTTCGATCCATCGAACGTGAAACTCAACGACTCGACGTTCGTCATCGCATCCATGTCGTAATTCAGTGCCGGTTGCGGTACGCCGATTTTGATTTCGGGTCCCCAGTAAGCGACGTTGGTTCCCGGTGCCGGACCAGGATCGATATAGAAAACGTAACCGACGTCAGAGGCGAGTTTCTGGATGTACTCGAGGTCCTTGCCTTGTTGTATCGGTATGCGTTCGACCGGAATCGGAAAATCGGTAAAGAGCGATGGGATCACGAGCGGAATCATTCCGAACATCGCGTACTTGGCGATGATCAGAGCGACGCGCGCTTCCGGCGGCATCGCAGGGAACGGCATGCCGCTGAAGTCAATCAGTGACATCACCTTCGTCAGGTCTTCGCCGGTGATCGTGAGCGTGGACTGGCCCGGTTTACTGCCTGGGCTCACTTGCTGGTTCGTCATGACGCCGTCCATGAGAACGTTTGCCGAGCCGTTGATCGTCACGATGATGATCACGCGCAGCAATGGTGTTTGCGCGCCCGCGATCAGGAAGAGCGTATGCAGCGGCGAACGATTATTCAGCGTGAAGGTCAACTGAAAACCGCTT
>Ga0075426_10002788_pt1 | contig 12472 bp, 9 predicted proteins | sample SoiMethybrSBSTD5_FD_75304 | JGI IMG/M metagenome (GOLD analysis project Ga0075426, IMG submission 75304) | Bulk soil microbial communities from a Populus tree surrounding site in Tennessee, USA - Soil MetaG P. TD hybrid SBSTD5 | ecosystem: Environmental > Terrestrial > Soil > Tree plantation...
TTGCCATTTCAGGACGGTGAGGACAGGTCTGCGCAGCTGGCGAAGCATGACGCGGTGATCTTCGCCCCTCGCAAAGGGGCGCAAGTATAACGCAAGCTTCATCACTTGAGCCGCTTCAGCAGCGCGTCGAGATGATCGAGGCTCGAGTAATGCAGCAGCAGCTTGCCGCGTCCCTTGCGCGACGGACGGATCTCCACCGTGGTGCCGAGCCGCTCGGACAGTTCCTCGGCCAGGCGCTCGAGGTCGCGGTCGGTGCGCTTGCGCCGCCGCTGCGCCGGGGTCCGTAGCAGCCGCTGCACCAGCGCCTCGGTATCGCGTACCGAGAGGCCGCGCGCCGCGATGCGGTTGCCGAGCTCGATCTGCCGTGCGCCATCGAGCGCGAGGAGCGCGCGCGCATGTCCCATCTCGAGCGCGCCGCGCATCAGCATGTCCTGCACGGGTCGGGCGAGCTTCAGCAGGCGCAGCATATTGCTCGTGGCGCTACGCGAGCGCCCGACGGCATCGGCGGCCTGCTCGTGCGTCATTTTGAATTCGTCGATCAGCCGCTGGACCGCCGCGGCCTCCTCCATCGGATTGAGATCTTCGCGTTGCACGTTCTCGATGAGCGCCATGACGAGCGCGGCTTCGTCGGGAACCTCGCGTACGATCGCCGGAATCTGCTCGAGGCCGGCGATCTGCGCGGCGCGCCAGCGCCGCTCTCCGGCGACGAGTTCATACCCGCCGTCGAGCCGCCGCACCACCACCGGCTGTAGCACGCCCTGCGAGCGGATCGATTGGGCGAGCTCGGCAAGCGAGCGCTCGTCCATCTGGGTGCGTGGCTGGTAGCGCCCGGGCCGAATCGACGCCACTTCGAGCGTGGCGAGCGCCTCGCGCGGCGTCTCGTCGGCGCCGAGCAGCGCATCCAGTCCCCGCCCGAGTCCTTTCGCCTTCACGCCGCCGCGCCGAGGATCTCGCTCGCCAGCGCGACGTAGGCCTGCGCGCCCTTCGAGCTCGCGTCCCACAGGACCGCCGGCACGCCGTAGCTCGGCGCTTCCGCCAGCCGCACGTTGCGCGGTACGAGCGTGCGATACACCTTGTCGCCGAAGTGCGCCTCAAGCTGTTGCGAGACCTGCTGCGAGAGCGTGTTGCGAGGGTCATACATGGTGCGCAGCAGGCCGGCAATCTCGAGCTGCGGATTCAGGTTCGCCCGCACCCGCTTGATCGTCGCCACGAGGTCCGACAGGCCTTCGAGCGCGTAGTACTCGCATTGCATCGGGATTAGCACCCGCTGCGCCGTGGTGAGCGCATTCACCGTCAGCAGGCTGAGCGACGGCGGGCAATCAATCAGCACAAAATCATATTCGTGCAGCACGCGTTCGAGCGCCGCTTTCAGCCGCGACTCGCGGCCGGGCAGCTCGACCAGTTCGATTTCCGCGCCGGCGAGCTCGCGGTTCGCGGGCACCAAATCAAAGCCGCCCTGCTCGCTTCGGGTGCGTGCCACTGCCAGCTCGCACAGGCCGAGAAGCACGTGATACACGGTGCGCTGCACTGCGCGCTTGTCGACACCGCTCCCCATGGTGGCGTTGCCCTGCGGGTCGAGGTCGATCAACAGCACGCGGCGGCCCGCCTGCGCGAGCGCGGCCGCCAGATTGACGCTGGTGGTGGTCTTGCCAACGCCGCCCTTCTGATTGACCACCGCGAGAATGCGGGGCGTGCTCATTTGCCCAGCTCGCACAGCACCAGATGCCGCTCGCCCGTGAGAAACGGTACCTCGAGCGCAATAACGGCTTTGCAGTGCACATCCGCCGGTAGTTGAGCGAGCTCCGCCTGCGGATGCTTGCCTTTCATGGCGGCGAGCATGCCACCTGGTCGCACGAGGTGGCGGCAGGTCGCGACAAAGTCGGCGAGCCGCGTGAAGGCGCGCGAAATTACGAGCGCAAAGCGACTCGCGGGCCGCCATGCTTCGACGCGACCCTCGTGCACCTCGACGTTGTTCAATTCCAATTCGATCTTCGCCTGCCGCAGGAATGCCGCCTTCTTCTGGTTCGCTTCGATGAGCGCAATTTGCCATTGCGGCTTCACCAGCGCGAGCGGAATGCCCGGCAAGCCGGCACCCGAACCCGCGTCGGCAACGCGCGCGGCTTGGTCTAGCGGCAGATGCGGCAAGACGGCGAGCGAATCGAGCAGGTGGTGACTCACCATGCCCAGCGGATCACGAATTGCGGTCAGGTTGTAAACGCGGTTCCATTTGTCGAGCAGCGCCAGATAGTGCAGCAGTTGCTCGCGCGCGCTAGCGGTAAGCGGGAGCGCCAAATGTTCCAAGCCGCGCTCGAGCGCGGTGCGCGGCGTCATGCCGTTTTCGTGGACGGCTGGAACCCTCTCTTCAAATGCACCAGCAGCAGCGAAATCGCCGCCGGCGTGATGCCGGAGATGCGCGATGCCTGGCCGATGGTCTCGGGACGGTGGCGGTCGAGCTTTTGCTGCACCTCAACCGACAGCCCTTTTACGCCGCGGTAATCCAGATCGCGGGGCAGCGCTAGCCCCTCGAACTCCCGCCGGCGCGCCACCTCCTCACGCTGGCGCTCGATGTACCCGTCGTACTTCACTTGGATTTCGAGCTGTTCGGCTACCTCGGTGGAAGCCGGCGCCTGCTGCACCAAGTCGCCGTAGTGCACTCCTGGACGTTTCAAAACCTCTATTGCAGGCCGCTTTTGTTGAGAGCCAGCGCTCACCATCAAAGCGCTAAGGCGCTCCCGCTCTTGGGCGATGGCATCCCGTTTGCGATTGAACGCGTCCCAGCGTTGGTCGGCCACCAGTCCGAGGCGGCGACCAATGTCAGTCAAGCGGAGGTCGGCGTTGTCCTCGCGAAGCTGCAGTCGGTATTCGGCGCGGCTGGTGAACATCCGGTAGGGCTCGGATACTCCGCGAGTCACGAGGTCGTCGACCAAGACGCCCAAGTACGCCTCGTCTCGCTGCGGGTACCAGGGCGCTTCCCCGCTGCTAAGGCGCGCAGCGTTCAAGCCGGCGAGCAGCCCCTGCGCCGCCGCTTCCTCGTACCCGGTAGTGCCGTTGATCTGCCCGGCGAAGAACAGCCCCCGCAGCGATTTCGTCTCCAGCGACGCGTGCAGGCTGCGCGGATCGAAATAGTCGTACTCGATCGCGTATCCCGGCCGCACGATGTGGGCTTGCTCCAGGCCGCGAATCGAATGCACCAACTCGAGTTGGACGTCAAAAGGCAGGCTCGTGGAAATGCCGTTCGGGTAGAGCTCGTTCGTCGTCAGACTCTCGGGCTCGATGAAGATCTGGTGGCTCGACTTGCCGGCGAAGCGATGAACCTTGTCCTCGATGGAGGGGCAATAGCGCGGGCCGACGCCTTGGATTACGCCCGTGAACATCGGCGACCGATCGAGCGCGCCACGAATGATCTCGTGCGTGCGCTCATTGGTTTGCGTAATCCAGCAAGGCAGCTGCTGCGGATGCATGCTGCGCTCGCCGATGAAGGAGAACACTGGCTCGGGCGAATCGCCGGGCTGCACTTCCATGACCGCAAGATCCACCGAGCGGCGATCGAGCCGTGGCGGCGTCCCGGTCTTGAGTCGCCCGACTGGCAGCATCAGCTCGCGCAGACGCGCCGCGAGGGTCGTGGCGGCCGGCTCACCAGCGCGGCCGGCGGTATGGTTTCTCAGGCCGACGTGAATCAGGCCGGCGAGAAATGTCCCGGTCGTAAGAACCACGGCCCGCGAGCGAAACTGCAGTCCCATTTCGGTGGCGATGCCCACCACGCGTTCGCCCTCGACCAACACATCGTCGACCGCCTGCTGGAAAATCATCAGGTTCGCTTGGTTTTCGAGGCGGTGGCGGATCGCGTGGCGGTACAGCACACGATCCGCCTGAGCGCGGGTCGCTCGGACGGCGGGGCCCTTCGAGGCGTTCAGTGTGCGGAACTGGATGCCGGCCTCGTCGGTGGCCAACGCCATGGCGCCGCCGAGCGCGTCGATTTCCTTCACCAGATGGCCCTTACCGATGCCACCGATCGAGGGGTTGCAGGACATCTGGCCGAGCGTCTCGACGCTATGAGTCAGGAGCAGGGTACGGCGTCCCATCCGCGCTGCAGCAAGGGCAGCTTCGGTGCCGGCATGGCCGCCGCCGACCACGATGACGTCGAACTCTGCGGGATATTTCATTGGATGCGCGATTTTACGCGACGAGCAAGAGGAGTGCGATTTACCCGTGCCGTTTCACGTGGAACAATGGCTGTGTTGCACTGCAGCAAGTGGCCATGATTTCGCTAGAGCGCTACGCCACGCTGTTTGCCGACGGCGGCGTGCGTTACCTGTATGCCGCGTCCGTCATCGGGCGGCTGCCGATCGGCATGTGTGGCTTGGCGATTCTGCTCCTCGTGCAAGCGGCACGCGGTTCTTTCGCCACTGCCGGCGCAACCACCGGCTGCTACGTTGCCGGACTGGCTGCGATCGCGCCCGCCATCGGACGATGGATTGACCGCCGCGGTCCGCGAGCTGCGCTGCTCATCTGCTCGCTGCTTTTTCCGACGTCATTGGTGGCGCTGATTGCCGCCGTAGTGCTGCAGGCGTCGCTGTCGCTCGTCTTTACGTGCGCCGCCGCTGCAGGAGCGACTTTTCCGCCGATTACGGTCTGCATGCGCACTTTCCTGCGGCAACGCTTCGTCGACGAAGCCGCGCTTTCGACTGCATATTCGGTCGATTCGGTCCTGATCGAAGTGATGTTCATCGCCGGCCCGATGTTGGTTGCGCTGCTTGTCGCCGTCGCGTCGGCCACCATCGCCGTGGCGTGCGCCGCCGCGTGTGCCTTCGTCGGCGTACAACTCTTTCTGCAGTCGGCGGCGCTGCAGGAGTGGCGGATCGAGCGTCGCACGGCACGCACGCTCCTCGGTCCGCTGGTGGACGCGCGATTCATCACACTCGTTACGATCGTCGCCTGCTACGCCGTGGCTTTTGGACTGACGGAGATTGGCGTTGCCGCGTATGCGGCCGAGGCGAACCGGCCTGCGCTTGCCGGCGTCTTCCTCGGAGTGATGAGCGCCGGCAGCGCGCTCGGCGGACTTGCCTATGGCAGCCGGCATTGGGGGATGCCGCTCGCCCGGCAGTTCAGCGTGACGCTCGCAGTGATGGGCGTGGGACTTTTGCCGCTCGCGCTGCATTGGGGCATTGGCGCCTTCGCCGTCTTTTCGACATTGGGTGGCATCGTCATGGCGCCGGCGCTCATCATCCAGTCAATGCTGGTCGCGAAGACGGCGCGTCCCGAGCATGCGACCGAAGCGTTTACCTGGTCGACGAGTGCGCTGCTTGCCGGCGTCGGAATCGGCATGGCGCTCGGTGGAACGCTGGTGGAGTACTGGCAATCGCCCGCGGCCTTCTGCGCGGCCGGCACTGCGGCGATTGCCGCCGCGGCCGGGGCCTACTTGCTGCGCGAGCGCTAGGCGGCGAGCCGCTCGTGCATGCGCCCGCGCCGCGCGTCGAGCGCGGACGGCGCGTGGGCGCCGAGCTTCTCAAAAAGCTCGTCGTGCGATTTCAGCTCGTCCTGCCACGCCGCCAAGTCGATGCGGCTGAGCTCAGCGTACTGCGCGGGCGTGAGCTTTGTTTCGAGGCCGTGCCAGTTCAGATCCTCGAAGCGCGGCATGATGCCGAGCGGGGTCTCCACACCGCGCCCGCGGCCCTGGCAGCGCTCGACGACCCACTGCAGCACTCGCATGTTTTCGCCGAAGCCCGGCCAAATGAAGCGACCTTGGGCATCGCGGCGGAACCAGTTGACGCGGAAAATGCGGGGCGGCTGCTTCACCACACGGCCCATCTTCAGCCAGTGGGCGAAGTAATCGCCCATGTTGTAGCCGCAGAAGGCGAGCATTGCCATCGGATCGCGACGCACCACCCCCACTTTACCGGTGATGGCGGCGGTGGTCTCGGAGCCGAGCGTGGCCGCCATGTACACGCCGTCCTCCCATGTCGGTGCCTCAACGACGAGCGGCACTGTCGATGAGCGGCGACCGCCGAAGACAAATGCCGCAATGGGCACGCCCTGAGGGTCTTCCCAGCTCGGATCGAGTGAAGGGCACTGCGATGCCGGAACCGTAAAGCGAGCGTTGGGATGAGCCGCAAGGCGGCCTTTCTTGCCGTCTTCTGGCGTCCACGGTCTGCCCTGCCAGTCGGTGAGCTGTGCGGGCGGCTCGCTTGTCATGCCTTCCCACCAGACGTCGCCCTCCGGCGTGAGGGCGACGTTGGTGAAGACGACGTTCTCGCGCAGCATCTTCATCGCGTTCGGATTGGTGTGCTCCGAGGTGCCCGGCGCGACGCCGAAGAGCCCGTATTCGGGGTTGATGGCGCGAAGGCGACCGTCGGGGCCGGGCTTGATCCAGGCGATGTCTTCGCCCACGGTCGTCACCTTCCAGCCCTCGAAGGCGGGCGGCGGAATCAGCATCGCCAAGTTGGTCTTGCCGCAGGCGGAGGGAAAAGCCGCGGCGACATAGCTTTTCTCGCCGGTCGGCGCCTCGATGCCGAGGATCAGCATGTGCTCGGCAAGCCAGCCTTCGTCGCGTGCCATTACCGAAGCGATGCGCAGGGCGAGGCACTTCTTGCCGAGAAGCGCGTTGCCACCGTAGCCCGAGCCGAACGACCAGATCTCCCGCGTCTCCGGGAAGTGCACCACCCATTTTTCTTTGTCATTGCAAGGCCAGGCGACGTCTGCCTGACCGGACTCGAGCGGCGCGCCTACCGAGTGCACGCACGGCACGAACTTGCGCTGCTCGCCGAGCCATTCGACCACCGGGCGCCCCATGCGTGTCATCACGCGCATGCTGACGGCGACGTAGGCTGAATCAGTTATTTCCACGCCGACGTGCGCGATTGGCGAGCCAATCGGTCCCATGGAGAAAGGCACCACGTACATGGTGCGACCGCGCATACAGCCGTCGAACAGGCTTTCCAGCTTGGCGCGCATCTCGCGCGGATCGACCCAGTTGTTGGTGGGACCTGCGTCGTCCTGGGAACGGCTGCAGATGAAGGTCCGCTCCTCCATGCGCGCGACGTCGCTCGGGTGCGAGCGTGCAAGGAACGACTTCGGTCGCAGCGCCGGGTTCAGGCGGATGAACGTGCCCTTGGCCACCAGTTCGTCGCAAAGCCGCTCGTACTCTGCCTGCGAGCCATCGCACCACACGACATTGGCCGGCTTGGTACGACGGGCGAGGTCGGCGACCCACTGCCGCAGCTGCCCATGGCGTACCCATTCAGGCGCGGTAAACGCAGCGTTCATCCAGGCTGACTCCAGAAAGTCAAAGGCCCAGCGGAGCTGGGCCGGGGCACGAGCGGTTCGTTCAGGCCGCGGATTGTAGCACCCGGGCCGTCGCTCGCGCTTAGGACCAGCCCTCCGCCGTTCGGATAATGTGTTCATATTCAGATACTTGTAGCGTCGAAACGCTATTTGCCGATGCAGAAGCGACTAAAGATTTCGCCCAGCAAATCGTCGCTCGTGAACTCGCCGGTGATTGTCCCGAGAGCCTGATGGGCAAGGCGCAGCTCTTCAGCGAAGAGTTCCCAGCGCGTTTCCTGCTGAGCTGCGTTGGCAAGGTGCACGCTCGCGGCCGCAAGCGCCCGCAGGTGACGCTCGCGCGCAAGAAAAACCGTCTCACCGCTCGCGGACCATCCGGCCGCGCGCAGGATGGCTTGCCGCAGCTCGGGCAGCCCCTCCTCGGTTTTCGCCGAAACCCCGAGGGCACCGGCGGGCGCACGAAAGCCCGGATGCAGGTCGATTTTGTTGTACACGTCGATGCGTGCGGCTTCGGCCGCTAATGGCGGCGTGATGGCGTCGCGCGAGCCCGTTTCGTGAACCACGATGACGATGTCGGCGCGGCCGAGCTCCTCGTGGGTGCGCGCCATGCCCAGACGCTCGATTTGGTCGGCGGAGTCGCGCAAGCCGGCGGTATCGACGAGCACAAGCGCCACGCCCTCGATCTGGATCGGCTCGCGCAGTGCATCACGTGTCGTGCCTGGGACCGGCGTCACGATGGCGCGCTCCTCGCCGGCCAGACGATTGAGCAGGCTCGACTTGCCGACGTTCGGCGGCCCGACGAGTACCACGTGAACGCCGCTGCGCAACAGGCTTCCTTGCCGGCTCCGCGCGAGCACTTCGTCCAGCGCCGCGCGCATGGTGCCTAGGCGTTGCGACGTGTCGTGCCGGTGAACCTCGTCGAGCTCGTCTTCGGGGAAATCAAGCTGCGCTTCGGTGAGCGCACGCAGCTCCACCATCTGACGCTGCAACGCGTCGATCGCCGCGGAGAACTCGCCGGTAAGCGAGCGCAGTGCGCTACGAGCCGCTTCGCGGCTCGCGGCATCGATGAGATCGGCGACCGCCTCGGCCTGCGCAAGATCGAGCCGGCCTTCGAGAAAAGCGCGGCGCGTAAATTCGCCCGGCTCGGCAAGGCGCGCGCCGGCATCGAGGCAAGCGGCGAGCAGCGCGTTCATGACCACCGGGCCGCCATGCCCGTGCAGCTCGAGCACGTCCTCGCCGGTGTAGGAAGCGCCCGCGGGAAAATAAAGCGCCAGTCCTTCGTCGATCGCTTCGCCGTGGGCATCCTTAAAGCGCGCGAACTGCGCGCCACGCGGTGCCGGCAGGCGCCCAAGCAGGGCTTGCGCAACGCGCGCAACGCCGGGCCCGGAGATGCGCACGATGCCAATGCCGCCTCGACCGGCAGGTGTCGCGATCGCGGCGATCGTGTCGCGGCTTACCTCATCGCTTGGCATGGGCAGGTTTGTCGCGATTGAACATGCGCTGAATCTGCCATTGCTGGGCGATGGAGAGGATGTTGTTGACCAGCCAGTAGAGCACCAGGCCGGCGGGAAAGAAGAAAAAGAAGATGCTGAAGAAATAGGGCATGAACTGCATGACCTTCGCCTGCACCGGATCCGGCGGCGTCGGGTTCATGCGCGTCTGCAGCACCATCGTCGCCGTCATCAGGATCGGCAGCACGAAGTACGGATCGAGGGCGGCGAGATCGTGGATCCACAGGATGAACGGCGCGTGCCGCAGCTCGATCGCGGCGAGCAGCACCCAGTAAAGCGCGATGAACACCGGAATCTGCACCAGGATCGGAAAGCAGCCGCCGAGCGGATTGATCTTCTCGGTCTTGTAGAGCTCCATCATCGCCTGGTTCATCTTCTGCCGGTCGTTGGCGTACATCTCCCGGATCTTGGTGAGGCGCGGCGTGATGAGCTTCATCTTCGCCATCGACCGGTAGCTTGTTGCCGAGAGCGGAAAGAACACGAGCTTGATGAGCACGGTCAGAAGGATGATGGCCACACCCCAATTGCCGGTCAGGCCGTGCAATTTTTCGAGCAGCCAGAAAAGCGGCCAGGCGATGATCGCGAGCCAGCCGTAATCGACCACCAGATCGAGTCCCGGAGCGGCGGCTTCGAGTCGCCTTTTTTCCTGCGGCCCGGCGTAGAGCGGAACATCGACCGTGGCATCCGCGCCGCTCGCCACGTTCACCGGCACGAGCAGCCGGCCGGCGTAGCTGCCATCCTGGCGCTTCTCGAGCAGATAGTCGCGCAGCATGCCTTGCGGCGCGAGCCAGGCGGAGACGAAGTAGTGCTGCACGAGGGCGAGCCAGCCGTCCTTCGCCTGCTTGACGTAGTCGGCCTTGCCCTTGTCGATATCGGCGGGATGGACCTTCTGGTACTTGTGCTCCTCGCTGTAGACGGCAAATCCGGTGAAGCTCTGCGCACCGAAGGTTTCCGCGACCGAATTGCGCTGGCCTTCCGGTTTGCCGTCGTGCGTCAGCTGGAAATACGCATAGGTGGCAAGCGGCGCCTTGCCGCCGTTATGCACGCGCATCGAGACGTCGATGACGTAGCTATTACGCCGGAAGGTGTAGGTCTTCTCTACCTCCACGCCGTCTTTGCCGGTTGCCGTCAAGCGCAGCTGTACGCGATCGGCGCCCGGAGCGAGCGCGCGCGGCCCGGCGCTCGCCTGCCACAGGCTGCGATGGTTGGGCCCGCCATCGCCGGCAAGTCCGCTTTGCGCTTCGTATTGATGCGCGGGACTGATGAGGACGAAATTCTTATCCGGATCGGCGGAGTCCTTGTGCTTCAGCAGCTCGAGGCGCTTCAGCGTGCCGCCGAGCGTATCGATCTCGGCGGCGACGAGGTCGGTGGTGATGACAATGCTCTCGCCCTTTTGCGCCGCAGTCGCCGGAGCACCGATCGTCGCTCCCTGACTCGGCGCCGCGGCAGCGCTCGGCGCCTTCGGCGCGGACGCCTGCTCGGCATGCGCCGGCGGCTTGGGCTGATGCTCGCGCTGCCACGCTTCCCACAGCATGAGCACCGAAAAACCGAAGATGAAAAGAAGGATGAGCCGCTGCGTGTCCATGCTCAAGGCACCGGATCGTAACCGCCCGGGTGCCAGGGACCGCAGCGACACAGGCGGCGCGCGATGAGCGCGCCGCCTCGCCAGGCGCCGTGGCGCTCAAGCGCCTGCTCAGCATATTCGGAGCAGCTCGGGTAGAAGCGGCAGGCCGCCGGGAGGAGCGGGCGCACGAACCAGCGATAGCCGATGACGAGCGCTCGCAGTGCGCGGGTCATCACGGCGCGAGACGACGCAGCAGTTCGCGCAGCTGCCGGATCATGCTCGGCGAGCCGCGTACGCCGTAGGGCGGCCGGATCAGGAGCTCGAGGCTCCCCAGGTTTTGCTGCTCGAGTCGGAAAGCTTCGCGGATACATCGCTTGATGCGGTTTCGCTCGACGGCAGCGGCAGCATGTCGGCGCGAGATGAGAATCCCCAGACGCGGCGTTTGCGCGGCGCCGCGCCCAACATAGAACAGGTAGCCGGCCAGGCTTCGCCGCTCGCCCTCACGCAGCAGCTGCTCGAACTGCGCCTTGCGGCGCAGCCGGCGACTTGCACCGAGGCCGAAACGCTTGCCGCGCGCCGCTACAACCGCTACAGCCCGACGCGCCGGCGGCCACGCGCGCGCCGTTTGCGCAGCACCGCTCGTCCGCCGCGCGTGCGACTGCGCACGAGGAAGCCGTGGCGGCGTGCGCGGCGCGTCTTCGACGGCTGATAGGTGCGCTTCATGGACTGTTCCGATGCGAAAAAGGGCGGTATTAGAGCGTGCTGCCGAATGCGTTGTCAAATCGAGAAAGCATCGCGCGAGCGCTGTGGATAACCCGTCGCCGCCAAGGTAAAATTCAGGCTCGCTTTAGGCCAACTAAAAGATGCAAAACCTCTGGGACGCCTGCTTGCGTCGTCTTGAGCAGGAGCTGCCCGCGCAACAGTTCAATACTTGGATTCGGCCCCTTGCGCCCGAGTCGGGCGCAACGGAAGACGCGCTGATTCTGACCGCGCCGAACCGCTTCGTGCTCGAGCTGGTGCGCGAGCGCTTTGCCGCGCGCATCGAACGCCTGGTCGCCGAAACGAGCGGCCGGGAAGTCGGCTTGCGCCTGGTGCTCGCGCGTGGCGGCGAGCTGAGCCTGCGCCCGACCGCCCCCGCGGCGCGCGCCGCGGCCGAGCCGGTTGTGCAGGAGCGCTCGCGCCTGAACCGCGGCTTCTCGTTCGACAGCTTCGTCACCGGCAAAGCGAACCAGCTGGCGCGGGCAGCGGCCATCCAGGTCGCGGAGAACCCTGGAATCTCTTACAACCCGCTGTTCGTCTACGGCGGCGTCGGCCTGGGCAAGACGCATCTGGTTCAAGCGATCGGCAACCAGGTCGCCGACCGCCGTCCCCAGGCACGCATCCGCTACATCCACGCCGAGCAGTACGTTACGGACGTGGTACGCGCTTACCAACAGAAGTCTTTCGACGAGTTCAAGCGCTACTACCACTCGCTCGACCTGCTCTTGATCGACGACATCCAGTTCTTTTCCAACAAGGGACGTACGCAGGAAGAGTTCTTCTACGCTTTCAATGCCTTGGTCGAGGCGCACAAGCAGATCGTCATCACCTGCGATACCTACCCGAAGGAAATCGCCGGCATGGAGGAGCGGCTGATCTCGCGCTTCGGCTGGGGACTGACCGTGGCGATCGAGCCTCCCGAGCTCGAGATGCGGGTCGCGATCGTGTTGAAGAAGGCTGAAGCGGAGGCGGTGCCGGTTTCCGAGGAAATAGCCTTCTTCATAGCCAAGCACATCCGCTCGAACGTACGCGAGCTGGAAGGGGCGCTGAAAAAGGTATTGGCCTTTGCGCGCTTCACCGGCCGTGAGCTTTCGCTCGATCTCGCGAAAGAAGCGCTGCGCGACATCCTCAATCTGAACAGCCGCCAGGTCAGCGTCGAAGGCATCCAGAAGACCGTGGCCGAGTACTTCAAGATCAAGATCTCGGACATGCATTCGAAAAAGCGCAGCCGCAACGTGGCGCGGCCGCGTCAGGTGGCGATGGCGCTCGCCAAGGACCTGACGCAAATGAGCCTGCCCGAGATTGGCGAAGCGTTCGGCAACCGCGACCATACGACGGTGCTGCATGCCTGCCGCACCAT
>Ga0075426_10002789_pt1 | contig 12471 bp, 10 predicted proteins | sample SoiMethybrSBSTD5_FD_75304 | JGI IMG/M metagenome (GOLD analysis project Ga0075426, IMG submission 75304) | Bulk soil microbial communities from a Populus tree surrounding site in Tennessee, USA - Soil MetaG P. TD hybrid SBSTD5 | ecosystem: Environmental > Terrestrial > Soil > Tree plantation...
ACGCATGGGATCTTGTGTGCGCCGGCGAGGCGGACGGCTCGTCCGGGGTCGCGGCATCGAGGCCGACGTCCGTCTCGAGGCTGGCGAGGCGGACGGCACGATGGTCCGAATGCCGCGGCGACTTGGCGAGAACCGAAACGCCGGTGGTGTCGGCGCGCACGCCGTCATCATCCGGAATGAGGCCGTACCTTACCCCAGCGTCAATAATGAAACCGCTCGCAAGCGCCGCAATGCCTGCGGACGCCAGCCGCACTCCGATCCGAGCCAAGATTCCCCCGCTGCTCGCTAGCGCCCAGGGCAGGCGCCACCACCACTCCGTTTCCCCCGATGTCGGGCGCAGAAAACAGAGAGATTGCGGCAAAGGCTGGCCCGGGTGTTGGCCTTCTTACGGCAGCAGCGGAACGATTTTGTTGCCGGTTCAACGCCTTGGGCCGCCTCACGCGGGCCCGCGGCCTTCCGCCAGCATGATCTCGCAGAACTTCAGCGCCCGCTTCGCCCGCGCCGACCAGGGGGAGTCCGTGTCGAGCTTGAGATAGCGTTTCCACTGCGCTGCCGCTTCGGCATGCGCTTCGCGCTTCTGCAGCAGCAGCGCCAGATTGAAGATCGCGTCGGCATAGTCCGGATCGGCCCTGATCGCCGCTTCCAGCGCCGCGATCGCCTCGTCGACACGGCCGCTTTCATCGAGGAGATCGGCGAGGTTGTACCAGACCTCGGCGAAGCCCGGCTCGGCCTTCACCGCCTCACGATAGACCGCTTCGGCCTCGACCGGCTGCCCCTTGGTGCGCAGGAGGTTCGCGAGGTTGAAACGCGCCGCAGCATCCGTCGGATCGATCTTGATCAGGCGGCGATAGAGACGCTCCGCGGCCGGCGCATCCCCCTCCTCTTCCGCGGCCTGGGCGCCCGCGAAGATCGCATCCGGGTCGTCCTCGCGCGCCTCGACCGGCAGCACGAACTGGCCAGTCTTGTCGGTGCGGCCCTTGAGCTGCTCGATCAGGATGCGGTCGGAGCTTTCCGGAAACAGCCGCAGGTTGGGCAGCCGTGCATCGGGCAGCCATTTGCGGATCTCGTGCAGGCTTTTGGTGATCACCGAGAGCGCGATGCCGGATGCGAGCAGGCCGGCGATCTGCCGCGCCGCGGCGAGGTCGCGAAAGCCGAACAGGCCGCCCTTCGGCTCGATCAGGCCGAACATCGCGAGCTGATCGAGGACCTCCTTCGGCACCTTGCTCAGCGCCGCGATCTGCTCGGCGGTGTAGGTCTTGGTCTGCTCCGCGGGCGCGGCGCGACCAAGCCATTCGAGGAACTGCCGCTCGCTCGCGACCGGTATGCCGTAGGACCGCGCCTGCGCCAGGCTGTTCGAGGGCCGCCCGTCGTCGACAAGGGGCCATCCGAACTCGCCCACGATCAGCACGTCGGTCTTCTTGGTCACGCCCTCGCGCGGGGTGCCGCCGCGCTCGCGCACCAGCGCAAATGCATCCGCCCGCTTCATCGAGGCGAGTCGGCCCGTGAAGGCGACCGTGCCCTCGATGACGCGCGCGTCCGGTTCGGCGTTGCGTCTCAGCGTCCCGTCTTCCTCTTGCCGGCGGCGGCCGTGCGGCTGCGCGTGCTCGCGGCGGCCGGCTTCTTCTTGGTCTCGGACCCGATGCTCGCGCGCAGCGCGTCCATCAGGTTCACGACCCGGGCCGGCGTCGGCTCCTCCTTGGGCTGCTGGATGACGCGTCCGGCCTGCTTGGCGCGCAGCATCTCGACCAGCGCGGTCTCGTAATGATCCTCGAAGTTCGCCGGATCGAAATGCGCCGCCTTGCTGTCGACGATGTGGGCGGCGAGATCCTTCATCTCCTTCGGGAGCTTCAGGTCCGGAATGTCCTCGAAATAGGCCTTGGCGTCGCGCACCTCGTAGGCGTAGCGCAAGGTCGTGCCCAGGAGCCCGCTCTCGAATGCCTCGAGCATGATGACGTGCTCGCGGCGGCTGAGCACGACGCGGCCGAGCGCCACCATGCCCTTGTCGCGGATCACGTCGCGGATGACCGCGAACGCCTCCTGGCCCACCTTGTCGGTCGGCGCGATGTAGTACGGGCTTTCCATGTAGCGATCGTCGATCTCGGTCCGCGGCACGAAGCTGTCGATGTCGATCGTGTGGGTGCTCTCGATCTTGATCTTCTCGAGCTCCTCGTCCTCGACCAGAACGTACTCGCCCTTGGCGACCTCATAGCCGCGGCCGATGTCCTCCTTGTCGACCGGATCGCCGCCCTCGGAATCGACCAGCAGCTGCTTGAGCCGGTGGCCGGTCTTTTTGTTGATGCGGTTGAACGAGACCCGCTCGGCGCTCGACGCCGCCGGATAGAGGGCGATCGGGCACGAGACGAGGGACAGCCGGAGATATCCCTTCCAATAGGCGCGGGGGGCCATGGAGCAACTCCTGACGCGGATACCAAAAACACCGCGGGACACGAACTCGAGATAAATATAGGCGTTCCCGATAAACAGTCATTGAATCGGACGACGCCGCCCGCTGCAACGACGTTCCGATTCCGTTCACGTCCGCGGCGGTTGGCTAGGTTAACGGCCCTCCCCGCCGATCCGCCGCACCAGCTCGGGGCCGACCTCGCCGATGCTCCGCACCCCGAGCAGCGCCATGTCGCGGTCTACCTCCTCGCGCAGCAGCCCGAGCGCGCGTTTCACGCCGGCTTCGCCGGCGACGACCGCCGCATAAAGCATCGGCCGGCCGACAAAGACGAACTGCGCACCGAGCGCCAGCGCCTTGAGAACATCGGTCCCGCGCCGCACCCCGCCATCGAACATCACCGTCATGCCGTTCGCATCGGCCGCGATCTCGGCCAGCACGCGCAGCGGCGAGACCGTGCCGTCGAGCTGGCGGCCGCCGTGGTTGGAGACCAGGATGCCGTCGACCCCGCATTCGCGCGCGATGCGGGCATCCTGCGGCGCGATGATCCCCTTCACCACCAGCTTGCCTTTCCAGCGGCGGCGAATGAGCTCGACATGCTTCCAGGCGAGCTGGTCGCGGTTGCCAAGATTGCGGATGAGATTCTGCGACAGAACGGGCGGGCCGCGCGTCGCATCCATGTTCTCGAAATGCGGCATGCCATGGCTCATCAGCGTGCGCGTCCACGTGCCGAGCAGCCAGCGCGGATGCATGGCCGCGTCGCAGGCGACGCGCGGCGTGATCATCAGCGGCACCTGAAAACCGTTGCGGATGTTGTTCTCGCGATTGGCCGAGACCGGCACGTCGGCGGTCACCACGAAGGTGTCGTAGCCGGCGGCCGCGACCCGATCGACCAGCGGCTCGATGCGCGAGGCGTCGCCCGCCAGATAGGCCTGATACCACGCGTTCGGGTTCTCGCGCTGGACGTCCTCGAGGGTGATCAGCGAGGCGGCGCTGAGAATCATCGGCACGTTCATGGCCGCCGCCGCGCGGGTGAGCACGATGTCGCCACGGTAGGCGCAGAGCGCCGCCGATCCGAACGGCGGAATGCCGAACGGCGCTGCGTAGGTCTTGCCGAACAGCGTCGTCGTCTGGTCGCGGCCCGAGACGTCGTTGAGCACGCGCGGAACAAAGCCGTATTCATCGAACGCCCGGCGATTGTCGCGCAGCGCCGCATCGGTCTCGACGCCGCCGGCGACGAAGCCGTGCAGCATTTTCGGCAAGCGCCGGCGGGCTGCGGTGGCGAAATCCTCGAGCGACAGGTAGCGCCGCATGGCGCGCGGCACCGTGCTTTGCGCACGTTGCACGGTGGGGGGCGGACGATCGAGGCTCGCCCCGGGCGCACCGGCGGGCGCCCGGGCGGTGCGCGTCTCGGTTGCCATGCTGTGATCGCGGGACGCGATGGACATGTCATGCCTTTCCAGTGGCGAACGCCTGCGGCTCGCGGCGGCAGAATGTCCGCCAGGGGCTCATGGTGTAAAGCCCCATGGTTCCCGGCACCAGGGCGGACGTGGAGTCGCAGCGAGGGCCGCCTGAAACCTGCTCCGTGCCTCGCATCGCCGGCAAGGGCGGTATGCAACCAACTGCTCTTGACCGGTTTTCTCCGGAACGGCTAAACGTCTGCCGCCCCGGAATGCGGACCTCAACCTCACACCCTGATCACGATTGCGATGGCGGCCATCCATGCCGCCGCGCGACGCATTATCTCAATGCTGAGGACGTGGACGCCGTCAGGCAAGGCGAGGTCTCCCGTCTGTCCATCCATCCGGTGCCAGTGACAACCAAGAACCACATGGAATGAAATGAGCTTCTTCAAGCGACAACCCGAATACCAAGACCGCCAGGCCAATGCCGCCAAAGCCCGTACCGCCCTTTTGGAAAAGTTCCGGGCCAATCAGGAATCAGACGAGGATTTCGAGAAGCGCCAAGCTGCGCTGATCGAGATTCGCGTCGCCCGTGAGGCGCGCGAGGCCGAGCGCAAGGCCGCCGCCGAGGCCGCTCGCAAGGCCGAAGAAGAGCGGCTCGCCAAGCTCAAGGCCGAAGAGGAAGAGCGCGCGCGCCAGCTTGCCGCGGAGCAGAAGGCGCGCCGCGACGAGCGCTACGCCTCGCGCAAGAAGCGCAAGAAGGGCTTGCGCTATCCGCGCCCGACGGCGCCCTCTTAAGCCGATCTGTCGCGACCGACCAGAGCGCGCCGGCGGACCTGTTCGGTCCGCCGGGTCAACACGTGCTGGAGCCTGCCTTACGGGCAGGGATGCCGCAGGCCATCAAGGCCCATGAACGTCCCGGTGCGCGGGTCGTAGGATCGGTAGCGCTGGGCGCAATACGCGACGGCGTCAGGACCGCCATAGGGCTGCGGCGCATAATACGGATAGGGCGCGGAATAGTACGGGTACGGTCCGTAGCCGTAATAGTACGGCGCCGCGAGCGCGCTGCCGATCGCGACCCCCGCCGCAACGCCACCCCAACCCCAGCCGCGCCGCCAGCGCACCGTCTCGACGGCGCCCGGGGCCGCGTCCTTGAGCGCGAGGGCATGGGTCGCTGGCGTCGCCGACGCCACATTGGCCATGAGCGTGATCCCGGCAGCGCCCGCGAACAGGGCCGCCATCGCCTTGCTGTGCTTCGACATGGTGCTTCCTCTTGGTGATGTCATGGATCGTCGGTAGCGCGCGGCCGATGAAGATTCGGTGGACGCTCGGGTCGGGGTATTTTGGTGGGAATCAAAGCGTTACCGGCAATGGCCGGTACCGTGACCGGCTCGCAACGCACCATTAACCACGACGGAAATGCCGCCGGTCAACCACCGATGCCGAGGGTTTTCGCCCCGTCCTCGAGCCGGCGCAACTTCTCGGGATCGTTCTTGAGTGCCGCCCGCGCGTCCGCCGCCGCAGCGCGCGCCTTGTCGGCATCGCCGAGCACGACGTAGGACCGCAGCAGCCGCAACCAGCCGTCGACGTCGGCACCGTCCTGGTGCAGCCGCGCAGCGAGCCGGTCCACCATGCCGCGGATCATCTGATCCTCGGATTGCGGCTGGTTCTGGGATTGCGCCGCCGACGCCTGCGGACCGGGCGGGTTGCTCGCGGTCGGCGCCGGCGGGCCGGCGATGTCCTTGAGGCCCGCCTCCAGCCGCGCGAGCTTTTCCGGATCATTGGCGAGCGCACGGCGCGCGTCGTCAGTGGCCGCACGGGCCTTATCGGCCTGTTGCAGAACCGTGTAGGAGCGCACGAGCCGGATCCAGCCCTCCACGTCGGACCCATCCTGCTGCAGCCGCGCCGCAAGGCGCGCCACCATGCCCTGGACCATCTCGTTCTGCTGCGGCGTCGGCCCTTCGGATGCGGACGGCGCGGATGGCGCCGCCGAGGGATCGAGCCGCGCCAAGGCGCGCTGCACCGAGGCGAGCCATGGCGCATCCTGCGGGGCGTCGCTGGCGAGCGCGCGCCAGATGCGCACCGCCTCGTCCTTGCGGCCGTCCTGCTCGGCCGCAAGCCCGCTGTAGAAGCGCGCCGTCACATCGGCCGGATCGAGATGCAGCGCGCCATCGAACGCGGCCTTCGCCTCCCCGGTTACCACCCCGTTCTCGCGCGCGACCAGCGCCTCGCCGAGATCGGATTGGCGTTCCGCGGTTTCGCCGAGCAGGCGCAATGCATTGCGCCGCGCCTTCACGGCGTCGTCATAGCGCCCGAGCCGCATGTAGATCGGCGCCACCACCTCCCAGCCGCGGCCGTCGTCCGGGTTCTGCTCGAGGTGCTGCTCGACCTGCGCGAACATCTGCTCGATGGAGGCGTTGCCGCCATGCGCCTGCGCGACGCGCGCGGCGAGCGGCTGGCCGGGGAGATCGGGCGAGCCGAGCGCAAGATAGAGACCGATGGCGCCGATCGGCATGGCGACAAGCGCGCTTGCTGCGACAACGCGCCGCCGACGCTGCGACCCCGACACTGCCGGGGCCTCGCTTTTGGCGGCGGTGTCGGCCGCAGCGATCAGGCGGCGCGAGACCTCGATGCGCGCCGCCTCGGCTTCGCTCGGCCCGATGAGGCCAAAACGCTGATCGCGCTCGATCTCTTCGAGCTGATCCTTGTAGACCGCAACGTCGTTCGCCGCCCCGCCATCGCGCGCCCGCCATGACAGCGGCCACAGCACCGCCAGGACGGCGCCGCCGGTCATTACCGCGATCACGACCCAGATCATGTCGTTTCCAAATCCATCCTGATTGTACGTGGGGTGCGGCGATCGGCAACACGCCTGCGCGCGCTGGTCGCACCGTCGCCCCGGCGCGTCCGGCCATGGCGGATGGGTACTCGCCTGGCCTTGTTTCAGCAAGCGACGAAAGGACTTTGCGGTCCGCGACCGACTGTCTGCCTCGCGTTGGCGAGCGCACCATCGCCGGCGCGCTGCGCCGCGCCACGGCCAGCGGTCCGGGCTCGGGTGAGATGACCCGCACAGAGCCACTTTTTTGGCGGGGAAAAGACGCAAAATCGGTTGAAAGCGGAACGACTCGTAGTACGGGAAACGAAGGCTGGCGGGGGTAGCCGGATCATGACGACCGCGAACGCGAGCAGCGCAAGCCGCCCGTCGGTTTCGGCCGTCACGGCGACGGCGATCGTCATGGCCGACATGGTCGGCGTCGGCGTCTTCACCAGCCTTGGATTTCAGGTCAAGGACATCACGTCGGGCTTCGTGCTGCTGCTCCTGTGGGTGGTCGGCGGGCTGGTCGCGTTGTGCGGGGCCACCGCCTACAGCGAGCTTGCCGGGATGTTTCCGCGCTCGAGCGGCGAATACAACTATCTGGCACGCAGCTACCATCCGGCGGTCGGTTTCCTCGCCGGCTGGCTGTCGGCAACCGTCGGGTTCGCAGCGCCGATCGCGCTCGCCGCCATGGCGTTCGGGGAATATTTCAAGGCGCTCGTGCCGGGCGCCCCGCCGCTCGCTGTCGGACTTGGCGTGACCTGGCTGGTCGCGCTGGTGCATCTGCGCGGTGTCCGCTACGGCAGCGCATTCCACAACGTCTGGACCGTGCTCAAGCTCGCGCTGATCATCGCGTTCCTGATCGCCGGCCTGACCTTCGCGACCCCGCAGCCGATCTCGTTCGCTCCGTCGGCCCTCGACCTGCACACCATCGTCGGTGCGCCGTTCGCGATCAGCCTCGTCTTCGTGATGTATTCCTATTCGGGCTGGAACGCCGCCACCTACATTGCGGGCGAAATCCGCGACCCACAGCGCAGCCTGCCGCGCGCGCTCATCGCCGGCACGCTGGTCGTGCTCGCGCTCTATGTCGCCCTCAATGCCGTGTTCCTTCGCGTCGCGCCGATCGCGAGCCTCGCCGGCCAGCTCGACGTGGCCGTGATCGCCGGCCGCCATATCTTCGGCGAGGATGGCGCGCGCGCGGTCGGCGCATTGATCTGTCTCGGCCTCGTCTCCTCGATCAGCGCCATGACCTGGATCGGGCCGCGCGTCACCATGACCATGGGCGAGGATATCCCGATGCTGCGGCTGTTCGCGCGCCAATCGGCCAATGGCGTTCCGACGGTCGCCATCCTGTTTCAGCTCGCGGTGGTGAACGTGATGCTGCTGACCCAGAGTTTCGAGGCGGTGCTCGACTTCATCCAGTTCAGCCTGACGGCGTGCTCCTTTCTCGCGGTGCTCGGCGTGATCAAGCTGCGCTTCACCCATCCCGACATGCCGCGCCCGTACCGCACCTGGGGTTATCCGGTGACGCCGATGATCTTCCTTCTGGTGACGGGATTCGTGATGTATTATCTCGTCGCCAACCGTCCGGTGCAGTCGCTCGCCGGATTCTCGATGATGCTCGCCGGCCTCGCCATCTACGCCCTCTCGCATCTCAGGAGCGCCGCCGCGGCCGCCGTGCAAAATGTGCATCGCGCATAAGATATCCCGGGTGCTTCCGGCGGCGCTGCTCGCCGGGCTGGCGCTCTTGTCGACGCCTTCGGTCGGAAGCGCCGAACGCGGCGGATTGTTCGACTGGTTCGGCTCCTCCTGGTTCGGGCCGCCAACACGGCCCCCTCCCCCGGCGGCGCCGCCGCCCGCCCGGCCGCCACGCGAGTTCGCGACGCCGGGCCCGCTCACCGCCACCGGCCCGATCGTCAATGACACCGCGCGCTATCTGGCGGGGTTGCAGCCGCCCGCCGGCTCGCCGATCGCGGCGCTCACGCGCGAGGACGGCTGGGCCGGCCATGCGCGATTCTTCGACCGCGCATTCGGCGAGCTCGATCGGACGCAGCTGGCGAAGATCCGCGCCTGGAGCGCCGCCACCCTGCAGCCCCGCCGACCGACCATGTTCTACATGTTCAGCGGCCCGGATTTTCTCTATGCCGACGCATTCTTCCCGAGCGCCTCGATCTACGTGCTGGCCGGTCTCGAGCCGGTCGGGCAGATTCCCGATCTCATGCGGATGCCGCGCGGGACGATCGGCCCGGCGCTCGGCAGCGTCGCCAACTCGCTGCACTCGGTGCTGAGCTTCAGCTTCTTCATCACCCACAACATGCGCAGCGAGCTGTCCACGGGTCGGCTCGGCGGGACGGTGCCGATCCTCTACATCTTCCTCGCGCGCGCCGGAAAGACCGTGCGCGGGGCGAGCCTGATCGCGCTCGATGCGGAGGGCGTCGAGCAGCCCGACGGGCCCGCCGTGAGGAGCGCGGCACACGGTGTGAAGATCGTCTTTTCAGGTGCGGAGGGTCGCGACCAGACGCTCTATTATTTCGCCACCGACCTCGCCGATGACAGCGTCGGCCGCAGCGGCTTCCTCAAGTTCGCCGAGCGGCTCGCGCCGGCCGACAGCCTGCTCAAGAGCGCGTCCTACCTGATGCACCGGCCGGCCTTCTCACGGATTCGCGATTTCCTGCTGACGCACAGCGCTTCGATCCTGCAGGACGACTCCGGCATTCCCCTCGCGGCCTTCGACCGGCAGAAGTGGCAGCTTCAGCCCTTCGGCCGCTATCTCGGTCCGGTCGATGTGTTTCCGCAGAACTACCAGCCCAAGCTGAGCGAGCTGTTTGCGCGCGGCAATCCGAGCCCGATCGATTTCGGCGTCGGCTATCGCTGGCGCCCGCACGAGTCCAACCTGCTCCTCGCCATCCACCGCGGCCCAAACACCGCTGGCGCCTCGCCCACGCCGTAAGGGTCACCCCCCGCCCGGGATTGCAGGGAGGCCCTGGGCTCGTTGCGGCCGGGCGCCCCCGCGCCCCGCTGTTACGAATTCTTCAGCATCCTGAGTATGATGGCCGATGCGCGGGAGCCCACGGCCGCCGCAGCTATTTCGCGAAAAGGTCGCAAAGTTGCCTGCAAGCGGGGGCAAAACGAAAGTCGGAGGGGGTTCCGCGGGGATGTCACTGGGGTCATCTGCGGCACTGGTCGCTGCCGGCTTGGCCGTTGCAGGGACCGGGTCCTACTTATCGCTGATGCATGGCGAGGGCGGTTCGGACGCCCCGCGCCCGGCCGCGCTCGTCGCGCGGGCGCCTCGATCGGCCGCGCCCGCTGACCTCTCCGCGTATTTTACCGGCACCTTCGCGAGCTTCGAGTCGAGCACCGGGATCGAGCGGCGGAATGCGCCGGTCCGGGTCGCCGCGCGCGATCTCACCGGCCGCATTGCGCCGACGCTGTCGTTCGCCGACCGTTTCGCCGGTTTCGCCGCGCCGGCGCCGGCACCGGCGAGCCGGACCGCCGAGCGCGTCCTGCGACCGGGCGCTCCCGCAAGCCCTCCGGTGCGCGTCGCGGGTTTGCGCATCGATGAGCGGGCGACCGCACCCCCCGCGCCGCCGTCGTTCCAGCTGGCGAGCTATGCGCCGACGCGCGACGACACCGTTGCGTCGCCGCCCTTCGAGTTCCGCGCAGCGATCCGCATTCCGCCACTGCGGCAGGCGGTCACTTCGCTCGTGCCGATGGCGAATGCGCCCTTCCCGGTCGATGCCGGTGCGAGCGCCGATGCAAGCGCCAAGGGCGGGGGCATCAATTTCCGCGGCAGCATCCGGTGGGAGAAAGGCGCGTATGGTGACCCGCGCGTTCTCCTGCACATTCCCAAAGGCTTCGATCCCAACAAGCCGAGCGTCATGGTGGTGTTCTTCCATGGCCACGGCGCGACCCTGTCGCGCGATGTGCTCGAGCGCCAGCAGGTACCGCAGCAGATTTCCGAAGCGGGCGTCAACGCGGTTCTGGTCGCCCCGCAGCTCGCCTACGACGCGAGAAGCTCGAACCCCGGGAAGCTGTGGGAGCCGGGCGCCTTCGCGCGGCTCGTGCGCGAGGCCGGTGAGCAGCTGACCCGCCTCTACGGCGATCAGCGCGCCGCGCGTACCTTCGCCAACATGCCGATCATCATCGTCGCCTATAGCGGGGGCTATCTCTCGGCCGCGTCGAGCCTTGAGCGCGGCGGCCTCAAGAACCGCGTGCGCGGCGTCGTCCTGCTCGATGCGCTCTATGGCGAGCTCGACGGCTTCGCAAGCTGGATCAGCCACAATCGCTCGGGCTTCTTCGTCAGCGCCTATACGCACTCCACCCAGCGGCGCAATGCGGAGCTCGAGCAGAAGCTGTCGGAACGCGACGTCACCTTCGCGACGGCGCTCAAGCCTGCCCGCCTCGAAGGCAGCATCACCTTCCTGTCGGGCGATCAGGGCGTCCGCCACCGCGATTTCGTCAACCACGCGTGGGCCGACAAGCCGATCAAGGATATTCTCGGCCGCCTGCCCGAGTATCGCCTGTAGGGCCCGACTGTCCGCGCGCGGGCGCACGCGGACCTGCGCGCCGCAGACGCAGCATCAGCCGTTCGGCCGCCCTCATGCGGGCCACCGCGTTCCGGTTCAGTTGGACGTGCCCGCCTGCTCGCGCAGCCGATAGAACTGCAGGGCCTTCTTCGCCGTCTCCGGCCGCAGGCGCATGAAGGTCGTGCAACACTGGTCGAACTCCTCCGTCGAGCTGCCGTGGGCGCCGGCCTGCAGCAGGAGGATCGCCTTCGTGGTCTCCCACTCCATCCCGATCGCCTTGGCGAGAACGAGGATCTGCTCGGTCCGCTTGCTGGCGATCGCCCGCTCGACGACGCCGATTGGCACATCGGCCATGACGGAGAGCGCGATCGTGACCTCATCGAAACGTCCCGCTTTGGCGAACTGATCGACCTGCCCCTCGTTCAGCCCGCCGGAACGATGCATCGCGCTGATGCGGGTGCGTGCCTCGAGGTATTCGTTCGACATCTCGCGGATCTCCGTCTGGATCCGATTCGATGCCTCGGCGATCATGTCCTGCAAGGAGGCCGCCCTGTCGGGGTCGGCCGCGCCGAGCTTCTGGCGCACCGCCTCCGAGGCCTGCGCGAAAAGCTCGAGCAGGTGCTGGCGGGGAATTTCCGGGCGAACCCAGACCGCGAGGGCGAGGTCGCCGTCGCCACGCGCCCTGCGCACCAGGGTGGAATAGCCGAATTCGGAGAACCGTGCTCCCACATTGCCCACGGTGCTGACCGCCACCTCGCGGTCGCCGAGCTCGACGAGGACATCGGTGACCGGCTCGGCAATGACCTTGCGGCGTGAGATCGCCAGCAGATGGTCCTGGCTCTTGGTCCTGGCGCTCTCGACCAGGGTCGAGTCGTCGAGCCGCAACGAATGCAGCAAGACCGGCCCCGCGACCTCGATCGCGTCGTCGAGCGCAAGCCCGCGCATCACGCGCGGCGGTGCGTCCGCCACCATCGCGAGCCGAGCGCCAAACGCCGCCCGCGCCGAGACGTCGATCTCCTCGATGAGCCGGCTCATCACCTCGTCGAAAAGCTCGATCTGGTCGCCCGAATACCTGCCAGAGCCCGCCAGGAACAGGTCAGTCAGCCGGCGCAGCGTCTCGGCGCGATGTCGAAGGTCCTGGGTCGCAAACGCGTCCTCGAGCTGCTCGATCAGATTCTGTTGCAACATCATTCCGTCGCACTCCCGATGCGCCGCATCGCTGTTCATTATTTGCGGTGGTCAGGCGGCCGTCGCCCGGTGGTTCACCTTGGCGCGCCCGAAGGTCAGCTCGGAGGCCGGGCACGGCGACGCAAAGAGATAGCCCTG
>Ga0075426_10002791_pt1 | contig 12468 bp, 7 predicted proteins | sample SoiMethybrSBSTD5_FD_75304 | JGI IMG/M metagenome (GOLD analysis project Ga0075426, IMG submission 75304) | Bulk soil microbial communities from a Populus tree surrounding site in Tennessee, USA - Soil MetaG P. TD hybrid SBSTD5 | ecosystem: Environmental > Terrestrial > Soil > Tree plantation...
GGCCACAGCAGCCTGGAACCACGCCTTCCCATCCCGAACAGGACCGTGAAACGGGTTTGCGCCGATGATAGTGTGCCGTTTGCGCACGCGAAAGTAGGTTACCGCCAGGCCATCTTCAAGCGAAAAGCCCGGCCTCGAAAGAGCGCCGGGCTTTTTCGTTTCAGGTCGCAAACCGCATCAGCTTCTGTGCATACGCGGGGGCGGTCGGCTCGTGCATGAAATACGCATAGACCTCCGCCCATTTAGTCGCGGCGAGCCGGCGAGCCCAATGTTCGAGATCCGCATCCGCGTAGGTCTCGAGGCGCAAGCGCACATAGCCCCACGCCGCCGTCTCGACGAGCGGCGGCGGCGCATTGTCCTCGCGCTCGGAAAGGCAGAGCGCTGCGTTCGCACCTTTCAGCGCGGTGTAGACGTCGTCGGCAAACCAGCTCTCATGGCGGAACTCGAAGGCTGCCGCGTGCTCGGCCGGCAGCAGCTGCAGAAAATCGCGCAGGCGCGGCAAGTCCTTCTTCATCACCGGCGGCAGCTGGAATAGCACCGGGCCGCGCTTGTCGCCGAGCGCGCGCAGGCAGCGATAAAGAAACGCGACGGAATCGGCGCTCTCGGGCTTGAGGTGCGCGAAGTGCGTGATGCGCCGCGATGCCTTGATGGCGAAGCGAAATGCGGGCGGTGCGGTGCGCGCCCAGTTCTCGAGCATCTCGGTCTTCGGCATGCGGTAGAACGTATTGTTGATCTCGACCGTCGGCAAGCGGGCGCTGTAGTACGCGAGCATGCCATCGGGCTTCATATCTGCAGGATAGAAGTCGCCCTTCCATTCCTTGAACGAGTAGCCGCTGGCGCCGGCGAGCAGCCGCATTCCCTTCCTCCTAGAATTTCCGCATGGCGAAAAGCAAGCTCGCCGAGTATGCCGCGAAGCGCAGCTTCGGCGCGACGCCGGAGCCAGGGCCGGCGACTTCGGCCGGGCGCGAGGGGCCGCTGCTCTTCGTTATCCAAAAACATGCGGCGCGCCGCCTGCATTACGACTTTCGGCTCGAGTGCGATGGTGTGCTGAAGTCCTGGGCGGTGCCGAAAGGCCCGTCCCTCGACCCGCGGGAAAAACGTCTCGCGGTCGCCACCGAGGACCATCCGTACGATTACGCCGCGTTCGAGGGCATCATCCCCGCCGGCCAATACGGCGCCGGCGAAGTGATCGTCTGGGATTGCGGCGTCTACAGCCCGGATGAAGGCAACAAATACTGGTTCCACGATCGTGCCGAGGCCGAGCGGCGCGTATGCGAGGGCCTGGAGCAGGGGAAGCTCAGTATCCTCTTGCGCGGTGAAAAGGTGAAAGGCTCTTTCGCGCTGGTACGCACGCGCGAGGGCTGGCTCCTGATCAAGCACAAGGACCGCTTTGTCAGCGAGGCTGACGTAGCGGCCCAGGACCGCTCGGTGCTTTCCGGACTTTCGCTCGACGACCTGAAAGCGCATCCGGTGCAGCGCCTGCCTGCCGAATGTCTCGCGCCCTGCGGCGAGCGCGAAGCGATGCCGAGGGCGCTCGCGCCGATGCACGCGGAGCTTAGCGATGCCGCGTTCGACCATCCGGACTGGATGTGGGAGCCGAAGCTCGATGGCTATCGCGCGCTCGCGTTTATCAGCGAGCAGGGCGTGAAGCTCAAATCGCGGCGTGGCCTCGATCTTGCGGCATTCCCGCGCCTCGAGGCCGAGCTCGCCAAACAGGCGGTGAGAAGCATGGTGCTCGACGGCGAGCTCGTCGCCTTTGACGCGGCCGGGAAGCCGTCGTTCAACGCGTTGCAGAACCGCGTGCAGCTCAAGAGCGAGCGCGAAATCGCGGCGGCGGAGCTCAAGACGCAGGTCATGTTCTACGCGTTCGACCTTCCCCACTTCGGCGGTCTCAATTTGCGCAAGGCCGCTTACCGCGACCGCCGGCGCTATCTTGCGCAATGCCTGCTGCCCTCACCGCTGGTGCAACTCGTGCACGCGACGGACGCGGGCAAGGAGCTGCAGCGAGCCGCCATTGCGAGCGGCCTAGAGGGCGTCGTCGGAAAGCACAAGGCGAGCCTCTACGAAGCCGGGCGCCGCTCCTCTTCGTGGCTCAAGGTCAAAGCGACGCAAAGCGGGGAATTCGTCGTGGGCGGCTACACGCGCGGCAAGGGAGCGCGTGCGCCGCTTGGCTCAATACTCGCCGGCTATTGGGAAGGCGGAGAGCTGCGCTATGCATCCCACGTCGGTTCCGGATTCGACGAAGCGTCGTTAGCGGATGCAAAGGCGCGGCTCGAGTCGCTGCGACGCGATTCGTGTCCGTTTGCCGAGAAGCCGGAGCTGCACAGCCCTACCGTGTGGGTCGAGCCGAAGGTCGTGACGGAGGTCCGCTATCAGAACTGGACCGACGACGGCTTTTTGCGCGCGCCAGTGTTCCTGCGCTTCCGCGACGATATCGACCCGAAGAGCGTCGAGCGGCCGAAGCCAGCACGCGGCGCGGCGCTGACGCGCGAGCCGAGGGAGATCGATGCGATCCTCCGGCAGCTCGACACGAAGAAAGCGGCGCTCACGCTCGTCGTGGGCGAGCACCAGATTAAACTGACCCATCTTGATCGCGTCTACTGGCCTGCCGACCCGGCACTCAAGCAGCCGGCGCTGACAAAACGCGATCTCTTGCGCTACTTCGCGCAAGTGTCGGCCTTCATGCTGCCTCATCTCGCCGATCGGCCGCTCACCATGATCCGCATGCCGGATGGCATCCATGGGCAGCGCTTCTATCAAAAGCACTGGGCGCAGGAGCGTCCGTCGTATGTGGAGACCATCACGGTCTTCTCCGGCCACAAGGAGGAGCCGCACGATTATCTGTTGTGCAACAACCTGCCGACGCTGCTGTGGCTTGCTCAATCCGGCACGCTGGAATTTCACGTCTGGCATTCACGTGCCAAGCCGGAGCGCGATGCGGCGAGCGAAAGCACGGATTACGCGAGCTCGCTTGAGGCACTGGAGGACTCGGTGCTCAATTACCCCGACTACGTTGTCTTCGATATCGATCCGTACATTTACTCAGGCAAGGAAAAGCCCGGTGACGAGCCGGAGCTCAACAGCGTGGCGTTCGAAAAAGGGAAGGAAGTCGCGTTCCGGCTGCGCGAGTTGCTCCAGAGCATGGCGCTCGAGCCGATCGTAAAAACATCGGGAAAGACCGGCCTGCACGTCTTCCTACCGATCGAGCGCACGATCGATTTCGACGCCGCGCGGCAGATCTCGGAGACGGTCGGCCGGCATCTGATGCGCTTACGGCCGACAGACATCACGCTCGAGTGGAGCGTGCCGAAGAGGACCGGCAAGATTTTCATGGACTACAACATGAACGTGCGCGGCAAGACGCTGAACGTGGCGTATTCGCCGCGCGGAGCGGCAGGGGCGCCGGTCTCCATGCCGCTTACGTGGGAAGAACTGGCGGGCGCGCATCCGCTCGATTTCCGCATTACCAATGCGGCGGAGCACCTTGCGCAGACCGGCGACCGCTGGCGCGAGGCCTTGAGCCGCAAGCAGAGCCTGGAAAAGGCCTTCAGGCATGCCAAAACCTGAAAAATCGGCTTGTATTACAATCCGTTCCCCCGCGAACTTCCAGCACGGAGTCAAGAATGGCTGCGCGTTCGATCGCATCGTTGACCGTGTCGTTCGGGCTGGTCTCCATCCCGGTCAGGCTTTTCTCGGCGACGGAAGCTAGCCGCGCCATTTCGTTCAACCTGCTGCACAAGGCTTGCGGGTCGCGGCTCAAGCAGCAGTACACGTGCGTGAAGGAGGAAATACCGGTCGCGCGCGAAGACATGGCCAAGGGTTACGAGTTTGCCAAGGACCAGTACGTGATGTTCACGCCGGAGGAGCTCAAGGCGCTGGAGGAGGCGGGCACGCATACGGCGGACATCACCGAGTTCGTGCCGATCGACTCGATCGATCCGGTCTACTTCGACAAGGCGTATTACCTGGCGCCGGACAAAGGCGGCGCGAAGCCCTACGCGCTTCTCGCGCGCGCGCTGCGCGACACGAAGCGCTGCGCGCTCGGGCGCTGGGCCGCACGCGGCAAGCAGTACATTGTGATGATCCGCCCCGTCGAAGATGGGTTGGTCATGCAGCAGTTGCTGTACGCCGGCGAAGTACGCTCCATCAAAGACATCGACATCCCGAAGACCGAGGTACGCGAAGCGGAGCTGAAGCTTGCGCAGCAGCTCATCGAGCAGCAGGCTGCCGACAAGTTCGACCCGAGCGCGTACACCGATGAAGTGCGTGCGCGTATCGAAGCTGCGATACAGAAGAAGGTCGAGGGCCAGGAGATCACCATGGCCGAGGCGCCCGAGCCGGGAGGGCAGGTGATCGACCTCATGGAGGCGTTGCGCGCCAGCTTGGAGAAGAAGCCAGCGAAGCGCGCCGAGACAGTAGCGCAGCCCGCGAAGCCGGTCCGCAAAGCCGCCGCGAAGAAGTAAGCCGTGCATCCCTACGGCATGCGCGAGGTGCAGAAGCTGCTGCGCCTGCCGCGCAGCACGATCCGTACACTCATCGATGCCGGATTCGTCTCGCCAGCGCGCGGCCCGCGCAATGCTTGGCTGTTCTCCTTCCAGGACCTCATTGTCCTGCGCGCCGCGCAGGCGCTCGTCACCGCCAAGGTACCGGCGCGCCGCATCGCGCGCTCGATGCGCGAGCTGCGCCGACAACTGCCCGCTTCAATGCCGCTTTCGGGATTGAGCATCGCGGCCGAGGCTGATCGCGTCGTCGTGCGCGACGGCGGCCGCCGGTGGCAGGCGGACTCCGGGCAATATCTGCTTGCCTTCGAAGCGCACGCCGCTAATGGCTCGCTTCGCGTCCTGGAACGCAAGCCACCCGTACCCGTCACGGAGCCCGATGCGCAGGCGTATATCGAGCGGGCTTGCGAGCTGCACGAGGCGGGTCGCCTATCCGAGGCGGAGAGCGTGTACCGCGAAGGTATCGGCGCCTGTGGCGACGATGCGCTTCTGCTCTACAACCTCGGCGTTGTGCTCGAAGACCTGGACCGCAAGCCGGATGCGTTAGCCGTCTACGAGCGCGCCTTGAGCGCCGATCCGGCGTTCGCCGATTGCCATTACAACGCGGCGCTGCTCTACGAGGCGCTCGGCAAGCCGCGCGAGGCTATCCGGCACATGGCCCAGTATCGCCGGCTGCTGAAGAAGACCTAGAAGGCGCGCCCAAGGCGCAGGTATATCTTGGTCGAGCCGGTCGCATCGAGTCCCTTGGCGATGCCGGCGCGCATCTGCAACCCGTAGATGTAGCCGAATTTCGGCTCGCTCACGAGCTCGATACCGACACCCCGGTGATAGTGCGCTGTGGTGCCCAGATCCCAGGCAGCGCCGATATCCGTGAATAGATTCAGCGCCAGCCGGTTGATGCCTACGGGCGGCACCATGACATGGCGGTCGATATCGGCGAGCGGCGCGCGCCATTCGACTGTGGCGACACGCGCGCGGTGCCCCGTCAGCGACGGCGTGCCGACGCTGTATCCGCGAAGGGCGAAGTCGCGCTCGTTGAGCTGCGGCAGCAGGATCACCTCGTCGGACTTGCTGCCACCCAGCTCGAAGGGCTGGGCATCGCGCTGCCCATAGGCCTCGTTCCACCGCAGCGCGAGGACGGTCTTTCGCAGCGGCAGGTGGCCGCGCCAATCGGCGCGATACACGTTGCCGGTGAAGTCGGCGCCGAGGCCGCGTGAGGTTTCGGCGAATAGGCGCAGCTCCTGCCCTTGGCTCGGGCCTTCCGAAAGCCATTGCCGTCGCCGAGTGTCGATGCCAGCGACGAGCCCCAGGACGCGCTCGTTGCGCACGCTCGTCGTGCCGATCGCGACATCGTGGAAGCGCTCCTCGTCGAGCGCGGCTCCCAGGCCCCAGTACCAGCGGCGATTGAGCGTAAGCGAGCGCCAGAGCGACACCCATTGGCCGTTCTCCTTGATGCTGTAGGCCTTGATCTTCGAGCGCGAGCCATGGGGCTCCGTCGCGCGCACGATCATGTCCCGGTTGAGCACCACGCCGTGGCGGCCGTCGTAGAGATATTCCGCCCGGCCGAGCAACTCGCCCTGCGTGAGCTCGACCATTGGCGCGAGGAAATACTGATGCAGCTCGAGCGCGTCGCTGCCATAAGTCACTGCGCCGAGCGCCACGGCGCCGTCGGCGAGCTGCAGAAGGGGCGCCCAGGCTGTCGGTCGCAGGGATGGCCAGGGCGAGTACGGGCGCTCGTCGCCGCTGTCGAGCGCCGTCGGGGCCCCCTCGGTGAGCGCCGTCTGTACCTGTGCCGGCCGGCGCTCGAGCGGTGCCGCCGACAACCGCAGCTCGCGTAGCGCCACACCATCCGCCTCGATTGTGGTGAACAGAAGTTCGCCGCTCACCGGGTCACTGATCTCGCGAATGCCGTATGCGCTGCGCGTCCAGCGCTCGAGCGAGCCGCTCGGCGGGCTCCATGACCAGACGTCATAGCGCCCGCCATAGTCGGCGACGAAGAAAAGTTGATCCGGCGAGCCCGCGAACCGCGGCGAATGCTTCACTGCCGCGTCCGCGAGCAGCACGTTACGTTTCCCTTCGGTGACGTCGACGAGCGCCCAAAGTCCGCCGCGAAGCGTAGTGATCACCACCCGTCCTGCGCGAGCCGCGAGTCCGCTCACGCTTTCGCCGGGCGCACTGCGGTAAAGCACTTGCACCTCCTTGCCGGCCTCGAGGACAACCACATGCGCCTCGCCGGCGTTTACGCGAACCGCCGCAACTCGGCCATCGCCGAGGTTAGCCGCGAACCGATACCGCTCGCAGTCGCCAAGCTTGCGGCGTTTGCCGCGAGAGTCGACGTGGTCGAGGTTGTAGAACAGGTTGTGATCACGGCAGATGTCCTGCTCGGCCATGAGCACGCCTTCATCGCCGCTTGCGGCAAGCCGCGTATCGGCCTCCGTTTGGCGAACGGCCCGGGGACGCGCGCCGGGCGTCTGCCGCATAAGCTTGGGGCGCGTATAGCCGTCGGCTTCTACGTACCAACGTGTGCCATTGGGCGTGAGCACCGGGGCGGTAAGAGAGAACGCGCGCTCGACGACCTCCCCCTGCACGATGTCGACGTTCGAAGCGAACTTCTCGCGCAGCCACTGGTGATACTCCACCCAAAGCGCATCCATGGGCTTGCCGGTCACGGCGACGGGATTGCTCTCCACCTTGAACGGCACCACGTTGCCGCTGTAGTTGTCGATGAACGCGCGGATCGCCTTATCGCCGTAACGCTCGCGCAGAAAGGCAAAGAAATAGCTGCCGTAAAGATAGTCGCGGTTGAGGGGAAAGCCGCGACCATCGGCATTCACTTCCCGCAGCGAGCGCAGGCCGCGGTCCACTTCGGCGCGCATCATGGCCTCGAAATAGCTATGGCCCAGGCGCCCATAGCCGCGCGCCGCGTTGGACTCATTCGTCACCGCAAGGCCTTCGATGATCCATGCGGGCTCGAGCACGTTGGGGAAGAATGGCAGCAGACGCCCGAGCACGCCGCGCAGATGCAGCGGCTCGCCGCTCGCCTTGTCGAGGTGCACGATGTGGAAGAACTCGTGGCTCAGCACGAGCTCCAGCCAGTCGCGGTTCTGGAGAAGCTCGCCCTCGTCCGGCGGCGACAGGAAAATCCCGGTGGAGTTGAACGGGATCGGCGAGGCGAAGCCGTTGGCGAAATCCGCCGAATCGAGGAGCACGACGTGCGTGCGCTGGCGCGGCTGCCAGTCGAGCAGCGCCGTGGTCGGGCCGTAGACGCGCTCCGCGACCCCGGCGGCGACGTGCGCCTGGCTGCGATACGACTCGGCGAAATGCACAAGGAAGTGCTCGGTCTGCAGCGTGCGCCAGCGCAGATGCGGATCGACGAAATGCAGCTCGTTCCACTGCGCGCGCAGCGCGCTGCTCCAGATCGCGAGCAACGAGAGCGCAACAGTCAGCGAACGACGCACTTGCGCGTTATAGCAGCATGCGCGCGGCCTTATCGCTGCTGATAGTGCTGGTTCCGCTCTTCGTCTATGGCGGCGAGCGCTGCCTTGCCATCGACGGCGACACGCTCGTATGCAATTACGAGAAAGTTCGCCTCACAAACGTCTACGCGGCGGAACTCAACGAGCCGGGCGGCTGGGCAGCCAAGCGCCGCCTGCAGGCCATGATTTCCGCCGGCGAGGTCACCATGCATCGGTATGGAAAGGACCGCTATGGGCGAACGCTCGCGGAGGTCTACGTCAACGGGCGGCGTATCGAACAGTCCGATATCGGCCCGCGGGCAGGACGCGGCTCACAGTGGCACGGTGACCGGCACCAGCGGATTCGCATTCGAAAAGCCCGGTTTGCGCGCAGCGACTCGCACATGCTCGTGCCCTTGAAAAATATGCCGACGTTTTTGCGTTTTTTTGCCTTTTCGTCGGTTTCCGGCGACGCGAAAGTTGCAGTGCCGCAACACGGCTCTGTCAAGTAATTCGCGCGTTGCTGAGCCAAATAAATCACGTTATTCTGTTCTGGCACGCCTGGTCGCGAGCAGGCGGAAGACCAAGAAAACCGCTGTAAAAACCTGAACTAGGAAGCGCTTTGGCCGAACGGGTGGAGGGAGGCTTGCAGCCGTCGCGCGTCGCATCGCGGCGACGCGCGTCATCGATTGGTTCGACGTTTTTTCCTCCGCGCGAGTCACATCTAAAAATCGTTGTTGCTTGCACGCACGTGTCGTGCGCGCCGCACTCACAAAAGAAAGCCGGAGTGACGCCATGAATTCAGTGCTTTTCGCCCGGCGCCGCGCGCGTTCCAGGGTCCCGCAATTCTTGGTTTCGGTTCTTCTCGCGGCCGCGCCGGTGTTCGCGTATGCGCAACAGCGTCCCGATGCCGGTCAGATTCTCGAACAGACGCGGCAGCCATTGCGGCTTCCGCCGCCGGAAGAGCCGGTGTTGCCTAAGCCGCCCGAGCCGAAGCCCGCGCTGCCGCCTTCGCCGCAGCTCAAAGTGAAGGTCGAGCAATTCACCTTCACTGGCAACACGCTGTACTCCGATGATGTGCTGGAGAAGCAGGTACAGGAATTCGTCGGCAAGGATCTCGACTTCGAAGGCTTGAACGACGCGGCGACGAAGGTGCGTGCGTTCTACCGCAGCCGCGGCTACTTCCTCGCGCAGGCGTATCTGCCGGAGCAAGCGATCCGCGACGGCAAGGTGCAGATCGGCATCATCGAAGGCCGCATCGGCGAAGTGGAACTCGACCGCCGCGCGGGAACGCATATCTCGAACGATCTCCTCGTCGGGCTGATCGCCACGCACCTCAAGCAGGGCGAGATCATCACGGAGACCGGGCTTGAGCGGCCGCTTCTGCTCATCAACGACCTGCCGAACACGCAAGTGACTTCCGAAATCCGCCCGAGCAAAACGATCGGCGCCGCCGACCTGCGCGTCAACGTCTCGCAGGTGGGAAATCGCGTCGACGGTTTCGTTGACGCCGACAACGGCGGCAACCGCTTCACCGGTGAATACCGCATCGGAACTCAGATCAACTGGAACACGCCGCTCGGCTACGGCGACCAGGCAACGTTCCGGGGCTTCGTGTCCGACGAGGGCATGTGGTACACGCGCTTCGCGTACTTGATTCCTGTCGGCTATTACGGCACGCGCGTCGGAGCGAGCTACCAGAAATTCGAATACCGGCTCGCCAAAGACTTCGCCAACCTGAACGCGCAAGGCTCGGGTGAAGTCGGCAGCGTCTACGCCTTTCACCCTATCGTACGTACGCGCAACAGCAACATGATCCTCCAGGGGTCGTACGAAGGAAAGCGGCTCATCGACCGCGTCGAATCGCAAAACTCGATCGAGGAGCGAAAGATCACCGACAGGAAACTGGGTCTGGTCGGCGATTTTCGCGACGGTTTCATCGGCGGTGGCTTGAACGCGTATGCGGTCACCTGGACGTGGGGGGACTTGGCCATCCAGCCGGCGAGCGTGCTTGCGACAGACCAGTCGAGCACCGGCCACCACACCCTCGGTGAATTCACGAAATTGAATATCGATGCGCGGCGTCTGCAGCGTATTACCGACAACGCCAGCCTGCTTCTTTCGTTCTCCGGTCAGCGCTCGAGCAAAAATCTCGCATCAGCGGAGAAGTTCTCGCTCGGCGGGCCGAACGCCGTACGCGCTTTCCCCGTCGGCGAAGCGACGGCCGACGAAGGCGCAATCACGACGGTCGAAGGCCGCTACATCGTGCCCAGGTTCAAGATCTTCGGCGGCGACTTCACGGTGCTCGGGTTCTATGACCACGGCTGGGCGGTGATCAACAAGACGCCCCTCGCTACTGACACCGAAAACGATCGCTCGCTAGCCGGCTACGGCATCGGCGCGTCCGCAGGTCAGGATGGCAATTTCATTCTCCGCGCGAGCATGGCGTGGGCATCGCACGGGGTCGTGGAATCGGATAAGGCGCGGCGGGTGCCGCGCGTTTGGGTACAGGCAGTCAAATGGTTTTGAAAATGCCGAGCGTGTTCTTCGGCTTTTCAAGGTTTCTGACAATGCGCGAGAGAGCGCCGACCTAAACTCGTCGGCGCGCCTCGCTGTGGTGAGGTTGAAAGGGAGAGGGCCATGGCAACAACGAAGCGTACGAGTTCCCGCAGTGCAGCGAAGCTGCGGTGCACCAAGCGTGTGTTGCGCACGAAACCACGCGCGCTCGCATATGCCGTAGGGACAGCGCTGCTCCCCTGGACCTTCACCCCGGCGCTGGCCGACGTAGCGCCGACAACGCTTCCCACTGGTGGCAGCGTTACCGCTGGCACAGCGAACATCTCGAGCTCCGGCTCGAACATGCAGATCACGCAGGGCTCGAACTCGGCGATCATCAACTGGCAGAGCTTCTCGATCGGCTCCAGTGCCTCCGTCAACTTCGCTCAGCCGAGCTCCTCCGCAATCGCGCTCAACCGCGTCACGGGCAATAACCCATCGGAGATCTTCGGTCGGCTAACCGCGAACGGGCAAGTCTTCCTCACTAACCCGAACGGTGTCCTGTTTGGGCCAACAGCGTCTGTCGACGTCGGCGGCCTCTTTGCCACCACACTCTCCATCTCGGACGCCGACTTCCTCGCCGGTCGCTACAACTTCGTCAACAACGGCGGTGCGGGCACTGTGGTCAACCAAGGCGTCATCACCGCGAACGGCTACGCCGCGCTTGCCGGCCCGCAAGTGCGCAACGACGGTATCATCGTCGCCCACGCCGGCACCATCGCCCTCGCCGCCGGCGACCGAGTCGCCGTCGACATGATTGGCGATGGTCTCATCAGCGTGAGCGTCGACCAAGCAGCACTCAATGCCTCGGCGATCAATACGGGCACCATCACCGCGGACGGCGGTACCGTACTACTCACTGCGCGCAGCGCCAATGCGTTGCTCGATACCGTCGTCAATAACTCCGGCGTCATCCGCGCGAACTCGCTAGTTGAGCGCAATGGGCAAATCGTTCTCGATGGTGGTTCGGCGGGCGTCGTAAGCAATACCGCCGCGCTTACAGCTTCGGGGACGGACGCGGGGACCGTGGGTGGCACGGTAAAGGTGCTCGGCCAACATGTCCAATTGTCTAACGGTTCGACGATTGATGCCTCGGGTCAATCCGGCGGCGGAATTATTCTCGTAGGTGGAAACCTTCATGGGGCCGGCCCCGAGCCGGACGCGGCCACGGCGTACGTCGAAAACGGCGCGAGCATCAACGCCGACGCAGTCAAAAGCGGCAATGGTGGCACGATAGTCGTTTGGTCTGATCATCAAACGGTTTTCGCAGGAGCGATTACCGCGCGCGGCGGCGCTCAGGCGGGCAACGGCGGGTTCGTGGAAGTTTCCGGCAAGGACTTTCTCAGCTTTAGCGGCACGGCCGATCGGCGGGCGCCACACGGCACGGCAGGAACTCTACTTCTCGATCCGACCGACATGACGATCACGGCGGCCATTGGTGATGTTGTGTGCGCCGCAGGCAGCTGTACATCTAACAACGACACTTCGACCCTGAACACCGCGGACCTGGCAACTGCTCTAAGCGGCGGGCCTGTGAACGTCAACGCTACGGCTGGAGGCGGTGCCGGTAGCGGCACCATAAATTGGACTGATGGTGCTGTAGATGCCAGCGGAAACTCCCTCACACTTATCGGGACGGCGATCACGTTCAACGGCACGCTTACGAATCTCGACAGTCTGGTCTTTGCTTCAAACGCGGGCGTCGTGAGCGGGAGCGGAAGCGCTGCGTCCTCTACTGGTGGATCGATTTCGGGTATCGCGAATACCGCCTTCAATTTGACTGGCCTCAATGCAGGTAAGGCTGGTGGGATTACGTTCACCGGATTCAACGCAGCAGACGCGACGACGATCACGGGGGCGGTGAACTTCGGCGACACGACGAAGGTGACGCAAGGCATGACCTTCGCGAGCGCGGCCGATGTGACTGGCACGGGCAACATCACCGGCGTTGCGGGCGC
>Ga0075426_10002792_pt1 | contig 12464 bp, 14 predicted proteins | sample SoiMethybrSBSTD5_FD_75304 | JGI IMG/M metagenome (GOLD analysis project Ga0075426, IMG submission 75304) | Bulk soil microbial communities from a Populus tree surrounding site in Tennessee, USA - Soil MetaG P. TD hybrid SBSTD5 | ecosystem: Environmental > Terrestrial > Soil > Tree plantation...
GAACAGGCGCCAGTCGCCGATCGCGATGTTCTCCGCGAGCGCGCGCACGAGTAGCGCGCTCTCGGTCTGCGCCCGCTCGATGTCGTTCAGGAGCCGCGTGCGCGCGCGCTCCACTTCCTCGTCGGTGATCTTGTTCTTCGTCACGTCTTCCAGCGTGGCGAGCAGCGCCTCGCGCGCGCGCCCGAGATCCATGTCCGGCGCGAGCTGCGCGCCGAAGTACATGTAGCCCGGATCGTGCAGCTGGCGCTCGGCGCCCCAGACGCTCGAGGCGATGCCTTTTTGCACCAGCGCCCGGTGCAGCCGCCCCGTCGGGGTGTCGCCGAAGATCTGGGCGAGGATGTCGACCGCCGGGTAGTCGGGGTGGCTCCCCGCCATGACGCGATACAAGGCGACCGCCATTTGCTGGTCGCCCACGCGCTTGAGCGTCACGTCGCGTTCGCCGTCCTGCGTCGGTTCTTGCGTGTACAGCGCGGGCAGGGCGCGCGAGGGCCGCGGTATCGGCCCGAAGTGCTCCGCGACGCGCTCGAGCGCATGACGCTCGTCGAAATGCCCGGCGACGATCAGCACGGCGTTGTCGGGCTGATACCACACGCGGTAGAACGCCTGCAGCTTGTCGATCGGCACTTTCTCGATGTCCGAGCGGTTGCCGATGATCGGGTCGCCGTAGTTGTGCCAGACGAAGGCGAGCTGCTGGATGCGCTGGAAGAGCACCGTGCCGGGATTGTTCTCGCCCATCTCGAACTCGTTGCGCACGACCGTCATCTCGCTGTCGAGATCCGCTCGCGCGATGCGCGCGTTCACCATGCGGTCGGCTTCCATGCCGAGCGCCCAGTCGAGGTTGTCCTCGGTAGCGGACATGGTCTCGAAATAGTTGGTGCGGTCGTTCGACGTGGTCGCGTTCCAGCGCGCGCCGCGGCGCGTGAGCTCGGTCTTCGGGTCGGCGATCTTTTTCGCGCCCTTGAAGAGCATGTGCTCCAGCAGATGCGCCATGCCCTTCTCGCCGTAGCCTTCGTGGCGTGAGCCGACGAGGTACACGATGTGCACCGTCACCGTGTCGACGCTCGGGTCGGGCACCGTCAGCACCTTGAGCCCGTTTGCGAGCTGGTACTCGGTGACCCCTTCGATCGCCGTGACACGCCGCGGCAGCTCAGCCGCGACGGCGACGCAGGCGACGACGACCAGCGCCGCCGCGACAATGAACCGTCTCAAATTATTTCCCGCCGCTCTCGCTGCGAATACAGGCCTTCAGCTCCTCGCCGCGCTTGTCCTTGCACGCCTCGCGGATTTTCTCGCGGCGCGCGAGCCGCTGGCGGCCGGCTTGCTCGCATTTCGCCGCATCCTTCGCCTGCGCGCACATCTCCTTTACCATGCACTCGTCGTGCTCCTCGCCGCGCTTGCCTTCGCAGGCCGCGCGCGCGCTGCGCGCGCTGTCCTTCATGCGCGACATGCGCTCTTCGCACGCCTTGGCATCCTTGGACTGGGCGCACATTTCCTTCATCATGCAGTCGCGACGCTCGGTGCCCTGTTTGCCTTCGCACGCCTTCTCCGCCTGCGTGTACGCCGCGCGCATTTTTTCGCGCCGCTGCTCGTCCGGGCCCTTTTGCGCCTGCGCACGCACGGCAGGCGCCGCGGCGAGGAGCGCCGCGGCGATGAGCGGGACTATGTATTTCACGCGAGCTGCTTGAGCATCGTAGCCCCGTCGGACACTTCGAACTTGCCGGGGCCTTCAACGTTGAGCTGCTTCACTACGCCGTTATCGACCAGCATCGAGAAGCGCTGCATGCGCGTGCCCATGCCGCGCGCATTGAGATCCATTTCGAGGCCGAGCTTCTTGGTCCACTCGGCGGAGCCGTCGCCGAGGAAGCGGATCTTGCCCAGTGCCTTCTGGTCGCGGCCCCAGTGCGCCATGACGAAGGCGTCGTTGGTCGCCACGCACCAGATTTCGTTCACGCCCTTTTTCTTAAGCTGGTCGAAGTTCTGCACGTAGCTCGGCACGTGCTTTGCCGAGCAGGTAGGCGTGTACGCTCCGGGCAGCCCGAAAATCGCGATCTTCTTGCCCTTGACCGCATCCGCGACATGTACTTCCTTCGGCGGCATCGCGCACTGCGTGCCGCTGTCGAATTCCGTGGATTCCATGAGCTTGCCGTCGGGCAGGCGCTCGCCAACCTTAATGGTCATCGCGGGATCTCCTGTGGTCGTCTCGGGGGAACGCGAATGATACCTCGCCACCATGACAACGGTGAACGCGTGCTGGAAGGCGAGGTGCTGCCGCCTGAGAGCGACGAGATGCGCGCGGTGCGCGAGCGTCTTCGCTTCATCGCATGGCTGCTCGACAGCTCGATTCCCATTCCGGGCACGCGCCTTACGGTCGGGATAGACGCGATCGTGGGCCTCGTGCCTTTCATCGGCGACCTCATCGGCGTGCTGGCCTCGAGCTACATACTGTCGGAAGCGAATCGCCTCGGCGTCGGGCGCGCGATCCTGGCACGCATGGCGTTCAATGTCGCGGTCGAAGGCGTGATCGGCATCGTGCCGGTGCTCGGCGACGCGTTCGATGCCGGGTGGAAGGCGAACATCAAGAACGTGCGGCTGCTGGACGCGTGGGCCGAGCGACCGCATGCCACACGACGCTCGAGCCGTTTATTCCTCCTCGCGCTGACGCTCGCGCTCGTCGCGTTCGCGGCGCTGAGTGGCTGGCTCCTGTATCTGCTCGCTGCCGCGCTCTTCGGCTAGCATGCGCGGAAATGGCGCGCGCATTACGCCTGCTCGCATTAGCCGTGGCGCTCATCGCCCTCGCGATGCTCGTGCTTTCCGGACCGCTCACGCGCTTCGATCTTTGGTCTTATCGCACCGGCCTCACGGTGTTTCGCTGGTGCGCGTACGTGGCGATCGCCGCCGCAGTGCTCGGCGCGATCGCGCTACTGTGGCCGCGCTCGCGCGCTCGCGGCATCGCGGCGCCGGCGTTCGCCCTGATCCTCGGGCTCGCGGTGCTCTACGTGCCGCTGCAGTTCCAGAGCCGCGCGCGCGCCGTGCCGCCGATCAACGACATCACCACCGATACCGACGATCCGCCGCGCTACATGACCGCGGCGCGTTCTTACCCGGGCGCCGACTTCGCACGCGCGCAGCACGCCGCGTATCCGGACATCGCGCCGGTGACGCTGCCGATGCCGCCGCGGGAAGCGTTCGCGCACGCGCTCGCCGCGGCCGAGGCGATGGGCTGGGAAGTGGTGGGGCGCGACCCGGCCGCCGGCACGATCGAGGCGGTCGACACGACGAAATGGTTCGGCTTTCGCGACGACATCGCCATCCGCGTGCGGCCGGCGGAGGCGGGCAGCCGCGTGGACGTGCGCTCCAAATCGCGCGTCGGCCGCAGCGACATCGGCACTAATGCACGACGCATCCGCGCCTATCTCCAGCAGCTAAAGTGATTTCGCGCTAACCTAGGCAAAAATAAGCCTGCCGGAGGCAAGCCATGGCTACTGTGAATAACCGGACCAAGATCCTTCTCGCGATCGCGCTGCTCGCCGCCGCGGGCGGCGCCGCGTGGTTCCTGTACTTCGATGACACCGGCGCGCCGCCGCCGCCCGTTGCGAAGAAATCGCCTGCTCCGGCAGCCGTTGTCGCCAAAGCGCCGGCGACGCCAGTTGCCGTGCAGCCAGCGCCTTCGACGCCGGCGACGGTTCAGCCCGTCGCCGACGCCGGGAAACCTGCGGCCGAAGCGCCCAAGCCCGCGACCGAGGCGCCCAAGGCCGCGGCTCCCGCAGTTACACCGGTCGCGCCGGTGCAGCAGGAGGCAGCGGCGCCGAAGGGGCCGCGCAAATTCACCTCACGGCGCTTCGAGGACGCGCGTCACTGCCTCGAGAAGTCGAACAACGACGAAATTATTAAGTGCGCAGAAGCTTATCTTTAGCGCCCGGCGCTGCGCCCGAGAGATCCATCGGCACGTAGAAGTCGCTCTTGCCGCGGCGCACGAGGAGCGCCAGGCTGCCGCCGGCCTGCTCGGCCACGAATCGGGTGAAGTCCTCGATATTGCGCAGCCGCTTCTGGTTCACCGCGTAGATGATGTCGCCGACGCGCAGTCCGGCGCGCTCGGCCACCTGGCCCGCTTTCACGACCGCGAGGCCATAGGCGAGGCCCCGCGCGCGCAGCACTTCGGCGGGCAACTCTCGCAGGCTTAACCCGAACGCCGGCGGGCTTTCGATCGACACCGTGCGCAGGGTCGTAGCCTCCGGCCCATCGCAGGCGGCGACCAGTGCCAATAAAACGGCAGCGAGAAGCGCTCTCATGGCGGCTAGACAACAGCAAGACTCGAACCCGGACCGCTGGCGTGCCCCTTGCTCACGCTCTGGTGGTTATCCGATTGGAGGTATGGCATGGCTGCAGTCAATCCGTATCACGAGCGGCGCACGAGCGAGCGTCGGCGCGTCGCGTATCCGGCGCTCTTCGGCGCCGAGGGCATTCGCGTCTCCTGGGGCGGCATCTTCGGCGGCGTGCTCGTCGCCGTGGGGCTGCTGTTGCTCTTGGCCGCGCTTGGCGTGGCGGTGGGCATCAGCGCGGTGCAGCCGACCCAGACGGAGCTCGCGCGGGTCGGCACCGGCGCCGGCATCTGGGCGGGCGTGTCGCTCCTCATCGCGCTTTTCGTAGGCGGCTACGTCGCCACGCGCATCGGCGCGACGCATGACCCGAGCACCGGCTTCTTCGCCGGCTTCCTCGTCTGGGTGGTGTCGCTCTTGCTCGTCGCTTACCTCGCCGCGAGCGGCGTGAGCTCGCTCGCCGGTGGCGCCTTCAGCCTCATGGGCGGGGCGCAGCAAGTGGTGCAGCAGGTCGAGCAGCAAGCGCAAAACGTGCAGCAGAACCTGCCGCAGCTGCAGCAGAAAGCCGAGCAGGTGAAGCCGCAGGCAAGCCGCGCCGCGTGGGCGACCTTCGCCGCACTCGTGCTCTCGCTCGCCGCGGCGGTAATCGGCGCGGCCATCGGCCGCCGGCGTTACCCGAGCTCGAGAGGCACGTAGAGCGCGGCGTCGCCGCGGCGCACGAGGAGGGCGACCATGTCGCCCTTGCGGTGCCCGGCGATCAGCCGCTCGAACTCCGTCTTGCTCGCAAAGCGCCGCTGGTTGACGCTGACGATGACGTCACCGGGCAGGATCGCGGCGCCGGGACCGGCGCGGCTCGCGACGTCCACCACCATCAGCCCGTAGTCGACGCCGAGCGCCGCGCGCTCCGCCGGCAGGAGCTCGCGCAGCGCCATGCCGAGCCGCGCATCGTCCTGCTTCGCCGGCGCCTCGCGCGCCGTCGGTGTCGCTTCCTCGGGCACTTCACCAACGCGCAGCGTGAGCGTTTGGCGCTTGCCTTCGCGCCAGAGGGTGAGATGCGCGAGGCTTCCCGGCGCCGTAGCGGCGACCAAGCGCGGCAGCTCGTTCGGCTCGTCGATCGTCTCGCCGTTCCATTCGAGGATCACGTCGCCCAGGCGCGCGCCGGCCCGATCGGCCGGTGCGCCTTTTTCCAGGTGGATGATGATCGCGCCCGTGGGCGACTCGAGGCCGAAGGAGCGCGCGAGCTCCGCGCTCATCGGCTGGATGCCGATGCCGATGCGCCCGCGCGTCACCTTGCCCTGGCTCTTCAGCTGCCGCGACACGTCGAGCGCCACTTCAATCGGGATGGCGAAGGACACGCCCATGTAGCCGCCGGTGCCGCTGTAGATCATCGAGTTGATGCCAACCACCTCGCCCTGCAGGTTGAGGAGCGGCCCGCCGGAATTGCCGGGATTCACCGCGACGTCCGTCTGTATGAACGGCACGTACATCTCCTCGGGGAGCGAGCGTCCCTTTGCGCTGACGATGCCCGCCGTGATGGTGTTCGCGAAGCCGAACGGAGAACCGATCGCCGCCACCCAATCTCCCGGCTCGAGCTTGCCGGAGTTGCCGAGCTTGGCCGTCGGCAGATCGTGCGCGTCGACTTTGAGAAGCGCGACGTCGCTCCGCTTGTCGACGCCCACCACTTTCGCCTTGAACTCGCGCTTCGCGTCCGCAAGGCGCACGTTCACGTCATCGAACTCGGCCACGAGGTGCGCGTTCGTCAGGATGTAGCCGTCCTCGCTGACGATGAAGCCCGAGCCCAGGCCCTGGCGGGGCGTACTACCATCCATCGCCGCCGTGCCCCCGGCGGCCGCCGCGGCGCTCTGCACCTTGCGCGTAGAAATGACATTCACCACGGCCGGGCCCGCGGCCTTCATGAGCGAGGTGAAGTCCGGGAGGCTTCGCGGCTGGGCCGGCGCGTCGCAGCTGACAAGTGTCAGGAGCAGGGCGAGCGCGAAGATGAGCCCGTCGCGGCTCAGTGCTGGCATGGATGCTTCTCGACCACCCGGCTCACGCTCTCGCGCACCGGCTTGCCGTCGGCGAAGGTGCGCAAGAGCGCATCGATCACCTCATGCCGCGGTGTGCGCGCTACGACGCGGTCGTTGAGCGCCAGGGTGAGCCCAGGACCCGGGAGGTAGGCGACCGTGACCCGGTCCCCGGGCGAGAGCTCGCGCCACGCCTCGCGCACGGCGCCGTAGGCCTGGCCGTCGAGCTGGTGCTCGAGCGCCTCGCGCCACTTCTTGGGCATTTCCTTGGGGAGGAACGCCTTGCTGAGAATCTGCACGTGCAGGGCCTTGGGCTGGCGCGGGTCCTCGAGCGCGTCTACGGGCAGCTTGCGCGGCAGCACGTAAAGCGCCGCTGCGTAGTTGTGAATCCAGAGGGTGTCGCGCGTGGCGCAGCTCGCCGCCGGAAGTTGCACGCTGCCCAGGCGCATGGCGCTTGGCACCTGCACCGCCGTCGCAGGCGCGAGCGCCGCCGTGCCGAGGACGGCGAGGAGCGCCAGCGCCGCAATGAGCCACCGCACGCGAGAGCCGTAGCAAAGTGCGCTCCCGCCTTCGAGCGGGAACGAAACGTGCCTGCTCCACGGCGCCCATGAAGCTCGCGGCGCTTGTCGCCTTGATCGTCCTTGCGGGGTGCGCCGCGCCCCGTCCGTCGGACGAAGCGCTTGCGCTGCAGGCCTCGAACGAGGCGGCGGAAGCGCGCATTGCCGCGCTGGAGGCGGAGCTTAAGCAGTCGGAGGATCAGCGCGCCCGGGCGAGCGCGCGGGCGCACGAGCTCGAGCAGGCGAGCGCGCTGAACGAGAGTCTCACGGCCGAGGTGCGACGCCTCGAGGCGCAGGTCGCCGAGCTGAAGGCCCATGAGACCGAGCGGGGCTGGATCCTGACCCTTGGCAACGATGTCCTTTTCGACGTCGGCCGCTCGACACTCAAGCCCTCCGGGCGCCGCGCGATCGCGCAGCTCGCGCGCTTCATGCGCGAGCATCCCGACCGCAAGATCGTGGTCGAAGGCTTCACCGACGATCGCGGCTCGCCGCAATACAACCGCGAGCTCTCCGAACGCCGCGCCCAGGCAGTGCGCGAGGCGCTGGTGCACGAAGGCATCGACCCCAAGCGCATCGTCGCGCGTGGGCTGGGCGACGCTTACCCGGTCGCGACCAACACCAACCCGCGAGGGCGCGAGCTCAACCGGCGGGTCGAGATTTTGATCGGCGAGGCGGCCGGACGCGCGGCGACCGGCGCGAGCTCACACTCCCGCTGAGGGCTCGCGCACGCGAGTCAGCAGGTACGCGCCGGCGGCGAATAACACGATCACCGAGAGGATCGATACGCGCGGATTGCCGCTCAGGTAGCTCACCGTGCCTACGAGCAGCGGCCCGATGATCGCGGCGAACTCGCCGAGCATGTTGTAGAAGCCGAAGAACTCGCCGGCCCGCTCGCGCGGCACGAGCCGCGCGTAGTAGGAGCGCGAGAGAAGCTGTACGCCGCCTTGCACCAGCCCGACCATCGCCGCGACGAGATAGAACTGCACCGCGCTCGTCATGAACGCGGCATAGATCGACACCGCCACGTACACCGCGAGGCCGATGAAGATGCCTTTCCTCGGGCCGATGCGCTCGCCCAGGCGGCCGGCGCCGAGCGCCGCCGGCACGCCGATGAACTGCACGACGAGCACCGCGATGATGAGATCGGCGGTGCCGAAGCCGATCGACTTGCCGTAATCCACGGCCATCTGGATGACGGTGTTCACGCCGTCGATGTACACCCAGTAGGCGGCGAGAAAAACGAACACCGGCTTATGCGCGCGCACATGGCGGAACGTGTCGGCGAACTGCGCCAGTCCCTGCCGTGCGGAAGTCGCGAGTCCGACATGCGCCGCCGCTCGTGCCGGCGTGGGCACCCAGAGCAGCACCGGGATGGAAAAAAGCGCCCACCATATCGCCGCCAGTATCAGCACCACTCGCACCGCTGCCGCGGCGTCGGCGAGCCCGAACCATTGCGGCGCGAGCGTCAGCGCCACGCCGAGCGCGAGGAAGAGCCCGCCGCCGAGATAGCCGGCGAAGTAGCCGATGGCGGAAGTCATGTCCAGCTTTCCCGGCTCGGCGACCGCGACGAGCATCGAATCGCCGAAGACGTTGCCCCAGAAGTAGCCGAGCGAAGCGAGCACGTAGAACACCACCGCCCATTGCCACTCGCCTTCCCCGACCCAATGGAGCGCGAGCACCATCGCGGCGCCGAAGAATGCCGCGGCGGCGAGAAAGCGCTTCGCGTAGCCGCCGCGATCGGCGATCGCGCCGAGCGCGGGCGCCGTCACCGCGACGATGAAGCTCGCGATCGAGTTCGCCACGCCGAGGCGAAACGTGCTCACCGTCACGTCCGCGCCATGGCTCCAATAGTCCTTGAAGAAGATCGGGAAGAAGACGGTGATGACCGAAGTGGTGAAGGCGTGATTGCCCCAGTAGTACAGCGCCCAGCCCCACACCTTGCGGCTCGCGGGAAGCCGCATCAGCCGCGTCGCTTCGCCTTCAGTTCCGCCTGGTACGCCTCGAGCCGCGGCAGCATGGCGCGGCGCCGCTCGAGGCTCGCGGCCGGCCAGTATTTCTCCCGGTCGTAGTATTCCGCGACCGCCGGCATGCCGGGCGGGATCACGACCCAGGGCTGCTTCGACGCGGTAAAGATATGGATGTCCGGCGGCAGCGCCTCCGGATTGTCGAGCGTGCCGACGCGGATGAAGCTCAAGATCGGCCCGGCGCCGGCGTAATGGCTCCAGAGCGCGATGCGGCATTTCGCGCAGCGCGCGATTTTCTGGCCCATGCCGCTCTGCGAGGGCGTGTCGACCAGCTCGGGCTTTTCCGCCAGCAGCGTGACGCGCTCGGATTCGATCAGCGCATTGAGCGCGAACGAGGCGCCGGTCTCGCGCTGGCACCAGCGGCAATGGCAGCAATGCACGAAAAGCGGCGCGCTCTCCATGCGGTAGCGCACGCCGCGGCAGTCGCAACCGCCCTCGAGCGGAAATGTCATTGCTTCTCCGGCACCGCGATGCGCAGCTGATCGCCGACGCTGATCACGCCTTCGCGCCGGACACGCGCATAAAGCCGGCTCCAGCCGGGGCGGAGGTTCTGCGCCACGCGCTTGAATTGACCGGCGATGAAGTACGGGCGCAGATTGCTGCAGGGCGCCGCATACGACGTGAGCTCGAGCACGGTGCTTCCGGCTTCCAGCACCGTGCCGGGCACCATGTCCTGCCAGTCGACGCCCGCGAGGGTCAGGTTCTCACCGAGCGCGCCCGGTGACACCGGATGACCTTCCGACGTGAGCGCGGCGATGAGCTCCAGGGAATAGAGCGACACCGCTCGCTCGGGTCCGCCGTGGTGGCGCCGATCGCGCTGACGGTCGCCGACGATGCCCCCGTAACGCACTTCGCACTGCGCGCGCGGATGCTTCGGCACGCCGCCGTTGGAGAGGTTGATGGAATGGATCTGCATCGTGTCGCTGACAAGTCTAAACGCCATGAACGGCAGGCGTTCGGGTATAGTCTTTCGCCAATGCAACAAGCAGTTAAGAGCCAAAAGGGAGAACGGCAGGGCGAGCCACGGGCGGACGCGCAGGCTGAGCATCGGCTGACGCTCGCCGAGATCCTCGACTGGCTGGTCGAGGACAAGCTGGCAGCAGCCGAAGCCGTGGAGGCGCTGAAGAAAGAGCGGCGCTATTACCGCGGCGCGGTCCATCCGCTCGTAATCATCGCCGAGCAGAAATGGCGCGCGGCGAAGCCGCTCACGCTCGAGGCGCTGAGCGAGTGGCTCGCGCGCCGCGTCGGCCTCGAATATCTGCACATCGACCCGCTGAAGATCGATTTCTCCGCGGTCACGGACATGATGAGCTCGGCCTACGCGACGCGCTTTCGCATCCTGCCGGTCGGCGTGAACACCAAAGAAGCGACCATCGCCACCGCCGAGCCCTACGTACGCGAATGGGAGCCGGAGCTCGCGCGCATCATCAAGCGCGACATCAAGCGCGTGATCGCCAATCCGCTCGACATCGAGCGCTATCAGGTGGAGTTCTACAACCTCGCGAAATCGATCAAGGGCGCGGGCAAGACGACCAGCGGGCCGAGCGGGCTCTCGAATTTCGAGCAGCTGGTCGAGCTTGGCAAAGACAATAAGCAGCTCGATGCGAACGACGCGCATGTCGTGCGCATCGTCGACTGGCTCTGGCAGTATGCCTTCGAGCAGCGCGCAAGCGACATCCACGTCGAGCCGCGCCGCGAGCACGGCATCGTGCGCTTTCGCATCGACGGCGTGCTGCACCAGGTCTACCAGATCCCCGCCGCCGTCCTCGTCGCGATGACGAGCCGCATAAAGATCCTCGCGCGCATGGACGTGGTCGAGAAGCGCCGTCCGCAGGACGGGCGCATCAAGACGCGCACGCTGAACGGCGAGGAGGTGGAGCTGCGCATCTCGACGCTGCCGACCGCGTTCGGCGAGAAGCTCGTGATGCGCATCTTCGATCCCGAGGTGCTGGTGCGCGACTTCACCGAGCTCGGCTTCTCGGAAGAGGACTACCGGCGCTGGCAGGAGATGACGAGCCGGCCGAACGGCATCGTGCTGGTCACGGGCCCCACCGGCTCCGGGAAAACCACCACCCTCTATTCGACGCTGAAAACGCTCGCGACGCCGGAAGTCAACGTCTGCACGATCGAGGACCCGATCGAGATGGTCGAGCCCGCGTTCAACCAGATGCAGGTGCAGGCGCAGATCGAGCTCGGGTTCGCCGATGGCGTGCGCGCGCTGATGCGCCAGGACCCCGACATCATCATGGTGGGCGAGATCCGCGACCTCGAGACGGCGGAGATGGCGGTACAAGCGGCCCTTACGGGCCACCTGGTCCTTTCGACACTGCATACGAACGATGCGCCGAGCGCCGTCACGCGGCTGCTCGAGCTCGGCGTGGCGCCGTATCTGCTCAACGCGACGCTGAACGGCGTCATGGCGCAGCGGCTCGTGCGCACGCTCTGTCCGCATTGCAAGCAGAAGGTGGAGCAAAATCGCGCCGAGGATCAGCAGGCGTGGGAGGCGCTCGTCCTGCCCTGGAAGTCGAAGCACCCGGCGCGGCTCTACAGGCCGGTCGGCTGCCTCGAGTGCCGCATGACCGGCTTCATGGGCCGCATCGGCATCTACGAGACGCTGGTGCTTACGCCGAGCTTCAAGGGTCTCATCAGCACGCACGCGGAGCTCGCCAAGCTGCGCGAGCAGTCGTTCAAGGACGGGATGAAGCCGCTGCGCATCAGCGGCGCGATGAAGGTCGGCGCCGGGCTGACGACGATCGAGGAAGTGCTGAAGGTCGCGCCGCCCGTGCGCGACGGCGCGGCCTAGCAGTGTTCGCCGACGCGCTGCTGCTCGTCGCAGCGGCCTCCGCCTGCATCGTCTACCTCGTCATGGTGGTGCTCAACCGCCGCCGCGACCGCGAGCTCGCGCAGGCGCGCGCGCACGAGGAGCGCCTGCGCACGCTCACCGTGCTCTCCGCCGACTGGTTCTGGGAGACCGACCGCGAGCATCGCATCATCTGGCTCTCGGGGGGCGGGCCGGTCGCGATGCTCTTTGGCCACACGCCTACGTACGGCAAGCGCTTCTGGGAGATCCCGCGTGTGGAGGTCGACGCGCGTGCGCTCGAGGCGCACCGCGAACGGCTGGAACGGCAGCTCCCGTTTTTCGATCTGGAAATCGCGCGCACCGACGAGCGCGGCGCGCGCCAGGTGCACATCATCTCGGGCCAGTCGCTGCGCGCGCCCGATGGCACGTTCCTCGGCTATCGCGGCGTCGGGCGCGACGTCACCGAGCAGCGCCGCGCGGAGGCGAGCCTCACGCAGGCGAAGGCGCGCCTCGAGCTCGCGCTCGACGGCGGCGATCTCGCCGAGTGGCACTACGACGCCGAGGCGGACGAGCTCTACGCGGGCGACGGCTGGGTGCGCTTTCTCGGCCACGAGCGCTCGCCGAGCACCACGCGCGGAGCGGAGTTCTTCGCCACCATCCATCCCGAGGATCGCCCCGCCGCGCGCGAGGCTTGGGTGAGGGCGCTCAAGGGCGAGAGCGCGCAATACGACGCGGAATTCCGC
>Ga0075426_10002796_pt1 | contig 12460 bp, 16 predicted proteins | sample SoiMethybrSBSTD5_FD_75304 | JGI IMG/M metagenome (GOLD analysis project Ga0075426, IMG submission 75304) | Bulk soil microbial communities from a Populus tree surrounding site in Tennessee, USA - Soil MetaG P. TD hybrid SBSTD5 | ecosystem: Environmental > Terrestrial > Soil > Tree plantation...
TCGGGACAGTTCCACTTCCTGGCATTCAAACAATTTGGCCCAGATGGTGACTTTGTTGGCGAACTGTCGGAACCATTTCCTGTGACGTTCGACGACGAACACAAACCTCACGTGGAATTTCCGTCAGTCGAGGATCCACCAGTGTGACGGCACGCGGCAGAAGAACGCATTTCAATGTCGACCTAATCCAGACCGACAACGGCTCCGAATTCCAGGCCGGCTTTCACGTGTGACCGGACTCTGTCACTTGAATGCGAAGTTTGGCTCCGGGACAGGGACTCGAACCCTGAACCTTGCGGTTAACAGATCGCTGCAGCCCGTTCAAGATTGGCAGTCTGAATTCACCGAGTACCGCTGAGTGCCGCCAGATATCACGGTTTGCCACTGGCGTTGCTGTACGACAAGGCGCGTCTAGACGAGACCACTCCCCGCGGTTTTGGAGACCGCGTTTCTGACGTCCGCCGGCGTCCGGCAACGTCCGCACAAGATCGGAAATCACCAGTCGGTATTCTCCGGCAGCCCACGGTCCGTTCATTTCCATCGCCGCCTTCTTGGCTGCCATCTTTCATCCGCTGGCGCTGACCGCCCGCTATGCGCGAGGCAGCGCCCTCGATACTCGTACGAAATCTGGTAGCCGTCGTGAGGCGGACGAGGTTCCAGGATGCCGGCAGCAAGTGCGCCCAAAACCTATTGTCTCCCCCTCCCCGGTGCACTGCCTCCACGCTGGGAGACGGGGTTCGAGTCCACCGCCGGCCAGTCCAAATCGCGCGGGTTTTCATAAAGCGAACCGAAGCCAAACGCGGCCGAGTCCTCGATCTCAGAGCCTATGATGCCGATCCTATGGTCGGGGTGGCCCTTGGCCGGCTCTGGGATACGCATCCGAAGGTGGCCGTCGTCCTCCACCTCCTTGTGACCGTCTGGTTGGGCGCTCTTGCTTTGTGGCTGTTCGCCACCGGCACCACGGGGATTGGCGTTGTCCTCACGATAGGGTTCGCTGTGATGGCAGGGAGCCTGGTTCTGTTCACCTGGCTAGCGGCTCAGAACAAGTGGCAAACGGACGACACCTCGTACGACGGTAGAGGCCAGGTGGTCAGTCCACGAGCGGCGTGGACGAACACTCAAGAGCGGGGGCGGATTCTCTGGGTGCTCTTCGGGATTGCCTTTCTTTCGGCGTTGGTGCTTCTTCTCGCCAAGAGCATCGTGGGGGTTGCGCTGATCCTTGTGGCATTCGTGCTGGCGATCGTTGCGATGCGTATCGACTAGCCCGCGGCCCAGATGATCACGATCCTCGGCGCGACCCTTGCTACTGCGGGAGCGCTTCAGATCATGCTTGCGGTGCGGATGTGGTCGGGTAAGTACTACGAAGCGAATCGTCGGCTTGCGACGGTGATGCCCTACGGCGCCGCGCCGTGGACAATGCCACTCCCGATGGCCGGGTTCGGCATCACGTTTATCGGAATCGGAGCTTTCATGCTTCTGCCGCGCGAGCTGATCAGTATCAGCATTGCAGTCTTGATCGTCGGCGGCATCGTAGGAATCGGTTCCTACGTCTGGCAGCCGAAATGGGCTGACCCGCCCAGCCCGAGGCGCGACTAGTCCGGAAGACTGATTCGAGCTCCTTCGATGACGAACTCGCGGCTCGCGTTACGGAAACTAAGCCCCACGCCATTTGCGCAGCCTTTCCATAACGCGAACCGAGGTAGCGGTTAGACGGAAGGGTCGGGAGCCGTGCCAGGGCGAGCACGCGGCCGGCAGATGGTTCATGCAACTAGGGCTTGGGTGGCGATCCAGACGAGAACCACGAGTCCAACGCCGAAGCCGACGACGGCGAAGCCGCGCGCGGGCGCGACTGGGAACCTCCAAGGGTTCACCCAGGGCGAGCTCATCCAGCGGTCGGCAAGTTTCCAGAAGTTGAAGCCGAAGAGTCCGGCCCACGTTGTGTACGTGACCAGCACCGCAACGAGAACGAACAGCATGAGTCAGAGGCTAGCTGGAGCCGCGTGAAGTTGAATCCCCGATTTCGCGTCCTCATTGATAGGCCACGGTGCGGGACGCGCAACTTCGAGGCGAGAGTCACGAAACGGCTGCGGCTTCGTCCGAGAGCGGTCTATACAACCTAATTTGCCGCAACCCTCCGCGTCGCCCAAGGCGGCCACTAACGGACCCGGTGGCGGACCCACCACGATGTCAATACGACCAGAACAACCGCAGGTACCAAAAAGATTGTCATCTCGATCAACTCGAAGGTCCAGAACCGGTCAGCAGGTTGATAGACGACATAGCTCTGCGCCTCCCCAACTGTTGGGCTCGCGATCTGTAGGACCCCGCGAAGAATCCCGGCAGGCGCCGGCAATTGCGCCGTCATCGGGGCCTCGAACCACGGCCGCCACAGGCGCACTGCGAAGCGTGCAGCGACAAAAATGAAAAGGGTCGCGGCCATCGCCGGCACGGTGCGCTGGATGGCGGTTCCAGCTGCCACACCAAGTGCCAAAGCAAAGAGCGCATACGCGACGGGAGCGGGTCCGACAACATCAAAGAAGGTCCAATTGCCATCTGCGTACATTTGGTTGAAAGGCTGTTGCCACCATTGGGCGACCATCGACACAGCAGCGGCGGCAGAGAAGGCAGAACCGCCAAGCAGCAACAACTTGACCCAGAACCAGCGAGTCCGGGTAATGCTTTGTGTCCAAATGAACATGTTGGTGCCGTTCTCAACTTCACGTGCGAGGAGTGGAGCTGCAACAAACACACCAAGGAGTGCTGGCAACGCTATCAATACATACCGGACCAGAACGCTGATACCGAAAAAGCTGTCCATGTACGAGGTCAAAGCATTTGAGCAAGTTGACCCCGCACTGCTAGTGAGGTCGCACGAACTGAGCCCGAGCTGGCGTGCTAATGCCTCCGCCTGCAGACCAGACACTATGAGATAGCCCGTGAGCACCGCCAGCAGTACAGCGGCGACCGCTGCCTCGAACCGATGTTGCCGCCATGCCACCCAAATCATTGTGTGGGGCCCTCCTTGTGCAACACCTCGGGGCGCGGCAACGATCTCGCTGCTGGATGCGCCAAATAGGCCAGAACAATGTCCTCAAGACTGACCTGGTGTTCCTCCCACCCCGGTCCTGGTGGCCGGCCATCGCTGCGAACCAAGAGTGTGGTCTGCCGTTCTGTATGAGTTGATCGCACAACGCTTTGGTCGGACTCAACCTCAAGGCCCTGTCGAGGTCCGATCAGAACGCGGTGGCCAGCGACGAGCCCTTCAATCTCGCCGGCGACCTGGATTTGCCCCTCCGCAAGAATGATCAAGTAGTCGCACGTCAGCTCGAGCTCGGACACGATGTGGGACGAGAGGACCACCGAGAGTTCGGCTTCAGCAACAGCTTCCATCAAGTGCTGCAAAAACTCTCGGCGCGCGAGCGGGTCTAAACCGGCGACCGGCTCGTCCAGAACGAGCAGATCAGGTCTCTTTGCCAGCACCATCGTCAATGCGAGCTGTGCGCACTGACCACCCGAGAGCTGTCCAGCCCGTCGGTCAAGCGGAATCCCAATTCGATCCAGTCGGGCCTTCGCCAGCTCGCCATCCCACCGAGGGTTCAGGCGACGACCGAGTTCCAATAGCTCCCGTGCTGTGAAGCGCGAGTAGAGAGGGCGGTCTTGACCCATGAATCCAATCCGGGGCAAAACGAGCATTGGCTGAGCCTGAGGTGACCAGCCGAGGACCTTGATTTGGCCAGTACTGGGCTCATCCAATCCGACGCTGATTCGCAGGAATGTGGACTTCCCTGCACCGTTTGGACCAACCAACGCGACCACGCGATTTGCTGGGATCCTTACGTTGCAGTCGCACAGCGCGACCGTGCTTCCAAAACGCTTGGTGAGTCCTTTGCTCTCAATCGCCACGCCACTCATTGGGCTGCCGCGATCTTGTTGTCCTCATTCCTTAGGACGTCGTCAAACACGGCACGCAGATCGTTGTCGTCCAGGCCCTCACGCCGCGCACGGTGCATCCAGCGCGCCAAAGCGGCTCCCAGAGCTGCCTGGCCCGGACGCGGAGCGATTCGGACATCCTGGCGAATGAACGTCCCGGCCCCGGGGCGACTGACAAGTACACCCTCGTGTTCGAGCTGTCGGTAGGCCTTCAGAACGGTATTGGGGTTGATCGCTAGCTTGGCCACGACCTCACGCACCGTCGGCAACTGGTCACCGGGTAGCAGCCGGCCGACCAGAAGAGCCCGTCGAACCTGCTGCACGATCTGCAAGTAGGTCATGACCCCTGCATGGCCGTCGAGTCGGAATTCGATCATCGTACTATTGGGATAGTACAATATGTCAACCGCCGTGGGGACCGCATCGTCGACCGCCTCCTTCACAGCGCTATCCGTGGTCAATCTCTGCGGTTCGCAAGAGGCTCATTCACGCTCTCGCAGTTGTGTTTCGCCAGGCCGAAGGCTGATCGAACGACCGGGCAGGGTGACGAGTTGGTTCGCGTTACGGAAACTCCGGCCCATTCCAATACGAACAGGCAAGGCTGGTTCGATGAGGTAGATTGCCGAGACCACTCGAACCGCCAATGCTGAAGACCATCACTACATCTCGGCGCGATTACATCGTGATCACAGCGATCGTGCTGGCCACCGTAGCCGCACTGGTCATACCCTTCGCCTGGGACACCGCGTCGACCGTCCAGAACCTCGAGTCCCACGGTCTAGCCCCCGCCGCCTATCCCGTCGATACGAGCTCGGCACCAGTTGTCTTTGCCGTCGTCGCTTGCATCCTGCTGCTCGCTATATCGGGTTTGCTCCTAACACTGCCTCGTCCGGCCGCCAGGCGGATCGCGATCATCGGCGCCGGTGTGGAAACGGTCGTCTTGCTTGGGCTTGGAGCGGCGAGCCTAGTTTCGGCATTTACCCTCCTGACAAACACAGACGCGTTAGTTGGGCTCGCGCTGATTGTGATATCAACGGCGCTCTTGGCAGGTGGGATCGCCTATTTGGGTGTGACCCTGCTCATTCGATCGAAGAGTCCAGGTTGGCATGTAGCGGCTGCCATTCTCGATTCAGTGGTCGCGTGGATGATGGCGCTGCTGGCGCTCCACGAGGCATTGCTTGCAGCCGTGCCCTTTTGGGCCGGTACAGTTCGAAATCCGATTTACAATCCGGCGCCGTACGGAACGTGGCCGCTCCTAGGAGCCGGGCTGCTAGCGTTTGTCGTACTCGCAGGAACCGTGACAGTAGACGTCTATGCCGTTCGCGCTCGCAAGCCGGATGCGGGCCTTGGCTCTCAGGTCAGGTTAGTCGGATGATGGACCCACGAACTGGGATCTGGTTCGCGTTATGGAAACTACGGCCCTCTCAAGCTTGACCGCCTTTCCATAACGCGAACCAAGTCGTCGGGATGTCCGCGACCCTCGCGTTTGACGGGTCCTCGATCCCCTCGAGCTGGGGTCACTGGGCCGACCTATCCACGGAGAAGGATTACTCGCCGACACGGCACAGCCACCCTCCCGTCAGACGGGTGCCATCTGCGAACTGCGCGTCAATGGTTCCGTAGAAAAGGCCATTGGCGGCATCGGCGGCTGTAACGTGACCTCGCCAGACGCGGCGTTGATCCGATTCCCTGCTCCGGTCGTGGCGTTGCTCGCGACGCCGAGGGTTAACGGGGTAAACCCGTACTCCTGCAGGGGCGAAGTGGCGCTGTAGGTGCCCGCGGACGATCCCTGCGCGGAAATCGAAAAGGCCACTCGCACGATGCGCCCATCCGAGAGCCTCATCGCGTTGGTTGAGAAAATTAGCGGCGGTCCGAAACCGCATCCCCGGCCACTACCCGCGATCTCTTGGCCAGTGCCAGTGGCCCGCGGGCCTTGAAGTTGCAGCGAGTTCGAGGTCGGCGGAGTTGACACGGGAGATTGCGCCCGCAAAGCGGATGATGGCATCGGCGACGAAGTCGCAACGGAACCGCCCGTGCTGCATCCGCCCATCCCGAAGGCCACTACCAGCAGTCCGGCTACCAAAGCCTGCCGCACAGCTCTCAAGGGCCTAAACGATTCAAATACAGATTCGGATATGCCTACATACAGATCTTCGGACCCCGGAGAGTGACCGCGGGCCGGTTCGCGTTACAGAAACTGCGGCCCGCACTGCGAATTCGTCGACCAGCCCGTAGTCAACCCTTCACCCACCAATGGGCGCGCTACGGCACTGTCCCTGCTGGTAGCACTTCGAGGTTGATGGTGCTGACCTGTGCCTGGCCGTGGGCGCTCCAGGACAGGCGGAATGTCCAACAGCCTGGTTTTGGAAAATCGCCGGCACTGCCGGCATTGGTAAAGGTGAGGATTGGTTGTGACTCACCTAAAGCGTGAGCTTGGATAGCGACGTTCGCGTATCCGTTCGGGTAGTCCGCCTTTGCTACAAAGCGGACCTTGTTGTAAGTGCCATCCACACGGGGCCCAGTGCCAGCCACCAGCACCTTTGAGAAAACGAAGGCCACGGCCGTGTTCTGCGTCCCGAAGGCCCACGGCACTGGCCACGGTGTCCCCTTTGCTTGGAAACCGGATTGTGCCCAGACTGGTGGCTCGGCATCCGTCAACACAGTGCCTGCGCAGCCGCCTGAGTACGCGTGGACTGCAACGTTCGGGCTCGCCGTCACCTGTGCAGTTTGGGGCGATGTGCAGCCTGCCAATAGAAGGATCAGCACAGAAGCGGCAATGCCCGCGCATCGAAACCTGATGTGGCGATCCACAGCCCTAATACGCAGGTCGGCCAGCCTTGGTTCCCATCCTTGCAACCAGGGGAATTCCTCCAGCTGCATCCAGTTAAGGTCGGCGATCCTCACTGAAGAGAGTTTGCGACCTGCCAAAACTCCTGGTCCGTCAAACCCGTAGCGGAAAGGAAGTAATACACACCGCCGTTGAAGTCCATCGAGTTCGTGGAGCTGCCCGGCTCGAGCCACATGAGCCAGCGCTGGCTCGTCGGAGACGATGTGTCGTAGACGTAGTACTCCGCATAGCCGTTCGGGGCGTATTTGAGCCCGACCGCGTTGCGGAATGGCACCCGTGTGTCCCTTGCATTGGCTCCTCCCGGCGGCGGGTTCGCGGCCATGATCCCGAACGTGATCGTGCGATCCCGCAAATCGCTCTGGTAGGTAATCGAGAAGTCATCGGCGGTAGCGACCACGCGTGCGTCGTATGGGCCGTTCGGAAACACTGTTGGAAGAAGAACGGGATGTGTGTTCTTCACCGTAGCGCGGACCGTTGCGGCCGCCTGATCGACACTCACGGGCGGCGTGTAAGCGCCACCACTGTAGTTGGAGGGCGGAACCACCGTTCCTGGCTCCAGGAGCTTCCAGTTCGATCCGTCCCACCCGAACATTTCGTTGTCGGCCCCCGAGATGCTGTCCCCCCAGGAAACGACTTCATGGACCGCCGACACGAAAGCCAGATAACCAACGGCCCGCGGCTGGACAGTGGGATGCTGCCGCGTCCAGGTCGACCCGTCCCATGTCCACGTGTCGCTGGACAGGACCACGATTTGCCGCCGCACAGGGTCATAGGTGGCCCCGAACCATCCCAGCGGTGGGAGGTTGACGGTCGGGCTCAGAACGGTCCAGCTAGATCCGTCCCAGCTCCAGGTTTGGGTGAGGTAACGTCCGCCAACGTTTGCGGGCTCGAGGAGAAGCAGATCGTCCTGACCCGTGACCATCACACCGTTGACGCTCGGTGTGATCGATAGCGAAAGCTGTTTCCAGTCGATTCCGTTCCATGACCACATCTCGGCTTGCTTGTCGGTCATAGCCTCGGTGTGGCTTTGGGTGAAGCCGAACAGCAGGATTGATTTCGTGATCGGGTCGTATGTCAACGAAGGACGGAAATCAAAGCCGATCGGCGGCAGGTGCTGCGGGCGTCGTTCCTGCCACGTCGTTCCGTTCCAAGTCCAAGTGTCATCAATCGGTGCGTACGAGCAGCAGCCGCCTTTACCGGAGACTTTCTGGAGCACGTTGCCTCCGAACAGCACCACATTGTGATGCGCCGGGTCGTAGGCCATTACAGCCATCTGGCGCGCGGACGGACTCACAGGCGGGTGCAGCTTTAGCCAGTACTTGCCGTCCCAAGTCCAGGTCGCGGTGTCCGGGGGAGTCTGGCCCGAGGCGCCGCCGAAGACGACCATGACGCCGTGCGCCTCGTCATAGGTCGAGGCCGCGAGGGCCCTGGGAGCCGGCGGGATGGTCGTGCCCGCCGGGATCGGCGGAGTGGAATGCAGGTGGGTGCCGACAAGAACAACTGCCACCAGCGCTATCACCAGAACCGCCGCGACGAGCGCGACGACCTGCGGCGCGGCCGACCGACGACGGGGCGCTGCGACCGCCGCGCGCACCGAGAGCGTGCGAAGGCTCGGTGGCACCGGCGCTCGCGAGAACTCATTGTCAAAGGCCGCGTTGACGCGCATTCGGATTCGGTCGGTCATTTAGCCACCTCCATCCCGAGACGCAGCTTCTCGACCGCTCGGTGCACGCGAGACTTCGCCGCCTGCGGAGAGATCTTCAGGACACGGGCGACCTCCGCTATTGGAAGGTCCAGGTAGAAGAAAAGGAAGAGAGCCGCTCGGTCGGTCAGCGGCAGGCGCGACATCTCGCGGGTCAGGTCGAGGCGGTCGTCGGGCGGGCGCTCGACATCGTCACGTAGGGGTGACTCCATACGAAGCACCGACCACCATCGCGATCGCCGCATGCTCCGGCACTGGTTAGCGACGATAGATAGGAACCAGGCCCGCGCCGCCTTCTCGTCTCGCAGCCGGTCGAGGCCGCGCCATGCCTTCAACGTCGCCTCCTGGACTGCGTCCTCGGCCTCGTGCGGATCGCGCAGAAACACGACAGCCAACTTGAACGCCGGCTCGATCAGCGGTCCGACCAACGCGTCGAAGTCCGCCTCCCGATCGGCTGCAGCTTGCCCGATCGCCGAGGTCACCACCGTTTTATATGACGCCGGCCCCGCGGGAAAGGTTCCGCCGAAGGGGAAAATTTGGCGCGCTCGACCGGCCTCCCCAGAATGTCGAGCCTCGGAACCGTCGGCCTGGGGTTCGCGTGGAGGTCCGGCCCGTGGAGCTGGGGGCTCCGGCCCGGCGGCTAGGCGAAGTGCGCGTGATTGAAGGTGCCTCAGCCGGTTCCCACGACAGATCAGCTCGCCTTGCTCTCCGTTCGCTTAGTGCACGAATTGACCGTCGCCGTCGATTGGCCCTCGTTGTTGTGCGAGTATCCGCGTTTCTGTCGATCGGCCCAGGACTCACAACATGCGGGCAGGCATATTTCAGACCATTGCCGTACCACCCTTCCCAAAGGAATTCGGGCCCAGGATGGGCCAGCCGCCCGCAATGGGAGCCGATTGACCAGCAGTCGCCCGTGAATTAGATTCATTAGGCGATGGGAGTCCTGATCGCCGGGGTCTGGATGATGGCCCTCTTTTCCGGTGGGGTGCTCACGCTCGGACTTATCGCCGTGGCGACCGGTCGGGTGCCGTTCAACATGTGGGGCGAGGCCTGGACCTCGGGCGAAGCTCGAAGGCTGGGCGCAGTTTGGACAGTCGTGGGCGCGACGTACGCGATTTACGGTCTCTTGGGCGGTGTCGTGCTCGGTATCGAGTACGAGACCCGGGCGACCAACCCTCTGATAGGGCACTGGTGGGGGCTCTTCGTGCCCATGATCCCGGGGTTGGTGCTTGTCGGCGGACTGCTAATCCAGCTCCAGATCTACAACAGACATCGGCGGCGAGTGCGCGAAGGCCGTTAGGGGCCGAGCAGATTCTTTTACGTCTCGGACACTGCAGCGACCGTTGTGACGCGAGCACCGCGAGCCTCGATCCGAAGCGCACCGCGCCTCAGAGCGAGGACTTCGGCCTGCAGGTCGGCTTGATCGCCGTGACTGGTCGCCAAGGGATCCAGCAAGAAGCGCAGGAGCGAGTAGATGAGAGAGCGATCACCCGGCCGGGGATCTTATCTGGCCAAGCTCATCGCGAGATCAAAGCCGTTGACGACTTCGACGTATTTTTTGAACCCGCAGCCGCTAAGGCAGGTCGCCGACGTTGACCTCTCTCCAAACTGTGCCGTCGTATGGGTTAGGCGCATTCGGGTTGGGCTGGTAAAGCCAATCGAGGGCCTGAGCACTCATTACCGGATAAAAACCGTGAAGGTCTGAAAGCTGGATGATTACCTTGAGCTTTCGGTCGTAGGCACGTGCTCCTTTGTCCTGACCCCATCCCACTAGTCGTTGATTCACGCTTACAAACTGCAGGTGCTTCCCGGAGGCGATAAGAGATGGCGACGATTCCAATGGACTCTGCACGAATAGTGACTGCGAATCGGCCGAGATCCAAGCTACACCCTCACCGTCATACGCAAAGTAGCTGGCGTCTGCCGGGCCTTCGATCGACCGAACTTCACCTGTTTCGATGTTCTGTCTGGCTAAGGTTGCTGGAGCTCCCGCCGTTGTTGGCTTTTCGTCATAGACCACCCATGGCCAAGAGATCTGCGGGCCCTTTGCATTGGCTGCAAGGATTCGCAGATCACCTCCATCGGCATTGACAGCGTAGACATGGAAGATACCGTCGGGCGCTTCCACCGCTGACCAGACGATTACGTCGTCGGACATGCTAACCGCCAGGAATGGTGTAAATGGATAGGTCTTAGGCGCTGCCGCGAGCGTGCGGATTTGGCCAGTTTGGCGGTCATAGCTGTACAAGACCCAGTCTGCGAAACTCGGCTCAAGACTGCCTTCAACCCAAGCGACCCAGTTGTTATCTCCGGCAATCGACACAACTTGGCTTCGCGGATTGGAGAACGGGCGAATCACAGTCACCTTTCCCGTAGCACGATCCATGATCGCCGGCCCTATGCGTGCGTGGGGTTCAGTCGGAACGATTGCCTCGCCGAGTGCCGCCTTGCCGTCTTGTGTGATGGCAATCTCGACCCAACCGCTCGAATCCCACGTGCGCAGCGGCACATGGGGCCATGCGGCAGCCAGGTCCATTAGCACTGGGATCGTCGGCCCAGTAGAGGCTGGCGACGCTGAGGGCAATGGCTGCCCGCCGGACGAAGCCGGCGAGCAGCTCAACATCACCAACGCGACGAGAAAGACAGTTCGTCTACCACACAATTCCGTAGGGTCCACCGTTTGGCCCGGCATCCGTAACAAGAGTGAAGATGTCGCTCGAGAGGAAAGAGGAGTTGTAGGCGCTCACGTTGAAGCCGTAATTTCCGTTGAGGGGGCTGCCAGCCACTGGGTCGACATAGTTTGTGTAGTAGCCAGAACCCGCGTATCCATACATTGCAATCCAGTGCTCGATCTCGAGATTGGCCGGATGACCCCATAGGTGGACGCTGTTGACTTTTTCCTCTACATCGCCGGCCAACGGGAAGCCTGGCGCAGCTCCGTTCCATATGTCCGACTTCAAAAGGGTTTCGTAATCGCTGACGCTGGTCGGCCGGTAGTTAGCGTAGTAGGGGAAACCCGTGTATTGTCCACTGATCCAATAGTTGAAGGACATGCTCATCGGCAAATCATTGCTGCTTACGTACCAAGGGGTTTCGCCACCCCAGTAGTTTGTTTCGAGATATTTGCGACTCCACGGGTAGCCACCCCCAAAATTGCCAGCTAGGCCGAACTGACCTGACGAGGAGTTGCCATTTGCAACCAGCGTCTCCCCATCGTGGCTTGTCGGTTGGAGGAACTGAAGGACGGAAACTGCTGCTGCAGGACCGCAGTAGCACGAAACGCCTGGTTGACAATACCCAGATGGATTCGTCTCCGGATACTGTGTTACCGAAAGGCTGTATGCCCCTGGTGGCCCGGGGTCGAGAGCCACGTCCGGAGTATCAGCGAGCTGAGCGCCGAACCGTTGCGAGACGAAAGTTGTGGGACCCCATCTCGAGAGAAAACTGGCTACATCGTTCCTTATCGTCGACGCCGAAATCTGCCCGCTGCTCCATTGTGCCAACTCAATTGCGAGCGCATGCCTGGCGCTAGACCGTGCGATGTCGCGCGCGGTCAGGTGTTTGCCCGGTGGCACGTCCACATTCGGCCGCTTTGATGCTGAGACGTTGACTGGCATCATGAGCATCGCTACTAATCCGACTACTACGAACGCTGCCTTACGCATTTGGGTTATCACCTCCTGAGAAGCTTGAGGTCGCGAACCTAACCCGGCTACTCGGGCGCCTCGCGTTCTAACGACTGCGCTAGGCGTCAAGCCATAGTCGTTCCATCGGCTCCTTTGCCGATTCCGGCTCTCCTCAGGCTCCTGCCCGGCGGTAGAGGAGCAAACGCTCACCGGGCGGTACTTCCCCGCAGGTGGTTACGCTTCCTAATTCCGGCTGGCTTGTCAAGTAAATTTCGGTTAACAGTGAAGGCGAGTTCAACCCTGGCCACCATTCAGAAGAAGGCAGCAAGCCACGGTTCGATCGCGGCCTACTCG
>Ga0075426_10002797_pt1 | contig 12457 bp, 13 predicted proteins | sample SoiMethybrSBSTD5_FD_75304 | JGI IMG/M metagenome (GOLD analysis project Ga0075426, IMG submission 75304) | Bulk soil microbial communities from a Populus tree surrounding site in Tennessee, USA - Soil MetaG P. TD hybrid SBSTD5 | ecosystem: Environmental > Terrestrial > Soil > Tree plantation...
CTCTTCCCCGATCGGCTCGCCTCGAACCCCGCGCCGAGCGCGTCGTCGCGGAGCTGGAACGCCACGCCGAGGTCGATGCCGACCGAGCGGAGGTCGTCGAGCAGCCCCTCGGGTCCCCCCGCGAGCAGCGCGCCGATCCGCAGGGGGGACGCCACGGTGTAGATCGCGGACTTGAGCTCGTGCACCAGGAGGACGTCGGCTTCGGTCACGCGCTCGACCGGGAGCGACCCGTTCTGGATATCGAGCAGCTGACCGAACGCCGTCGAGCGGGTCATGCGAACGTACTCGGCCAGCGCCTCCAACCGGCGGGCGCTGGGCACGGGGCAGGTGAGAAACGCGTCGACCGTGAGGGGTTCCTCGAGGTCGCCGAGCGTGATCCCGAGGCCGAGACCGTACGCGTCGGCGTCGCCGAGCAGGCCCTCCCGAGCGTGGCTCTTCGCGAGCTTACGGTGGAGGGCGGGACCCCCTCGGCGTTCGGTGGCGTGGTCGATGATGTCGTCGTGGACCAGCATCCACGTCTGGAAGTGCTCGAGGGCCGCGGCGACCGGCAGCACGGGCGTCGGGGGCCGGCCGGTCGCGAGGTGGTAGCCCGCCAGGACGAGCAACGCGCGAAACCGCTTCCCGCCGCGGAGCGTGAACTCGCTGAGGTCGTCGAGGAACGGGCGGAACACCGGCGCGGACGCGCGCCGGGCGGCCGCGTACTGGACCTTCAGAACCGCTTCGAGTTTCGGTCGGTACGCGAGGAGTTCCGCAAGGTCCACGGCCGACCGGTTCCTTTGACGGTTGTAGCTATTTAACGGTGGGGCCCATCGACCGGCGATGACGGAGCCGGTGTTCACCGAGCTCGTCGGCCGGCTGCTCGAGGCGATGGGCCAGCACGTCGACGCCGTCCGACCGGTCCCCGAGGGACTGCTGCTCCGGACGAGCGACGGGTTCCTGTTCGCGTTCATCGAGGACCCGGACCGGATCTCGCTCGCGGCCGTCCAAGCGCTGCTGCGCGAGGTCGCCCCGTCGCCCTCGAAGCTCGTCGTCCTGACGCGAGGTCGCCTCCCGCCGGCCTTGAGCATGGAGCTCGCGGCGTCGTCGGCGACGCTCGTGGAGGGCGGTCGATTCCACGAACTGGTCCGAGGGCTGGGCCTCGGGAGCTACCTGGGCGACGAGCCTCCGCCGGCCCCGGGGCCGAGGTCGGCGCGCCTGCTGCCCAGCGCCAAGGAGCTCGACCAGATCATGGCGCGCGCTCGATCCTGGCTCGACTGGGGGGTCCCCGCCCTCGCGCTGCGGTTCTACCGTCACGCGGGCACGCTCAAGCCCGAGTTCGCCCCGGCCCGCGTCGGGATCGGACGCTCCCTCCTCGCGCTCGGACTCGTGGAGGACGCGGACCGCGCGCTCGACGAGGCGCTCGCGCTGCACCCGGGCGACCCCGACGCGCGCCTCGGGAAGGCGGCCGTGCTCGGGGCCTCGGGCCGCGTCGATCAGGAGGTCGCCCTGTACCGTAAGCTCCTCGCCGAAGATGCGGGTCGTGCCGACGTGCGGACCCACCTCATCGCCGCGCTGATCGCCGAGACGAAGTGGGCCGAGGCGAAGTCCGAGATCGACCGGCTGCTGGTAGGGGCGCCAGAGGACCCCCAGCTCCGCTTCCTCCGCTCGGCGACGCTCGAGAAGACCGGCGCCGCCGGCCCCGCGAGGGCGGAGCGGGAGCGCGCCCGCAAGCTCGGGCTGACGCCCGAGCGGGAAAGGGCGCTCTGCGTGCATCTGGGGCTGCCGGTCCCCGAGTTCGCCGAGCCCCCCTCGGCGCCGCGGCCGAGAGCGGGACGAACGCCCGCCGCTCCGGCCCGAACCAAGGCGAAGCCGAAACCGCTCCGACCCCGGGCGGCCGGCGGCCGCAAACGTAAGTAGCGCGCCACCGAGTCGGAGGACCGGCCCGGTGGAGTCGATGCGCGTGGTCTCCTTGCTCCCGAGCGCGACCGAGATCGTCCACGCGCTCGGTGCGGGCGACGCCCTCGTGGGCCGCAGCGAGGAGTGCGACTTTCCCGCCTCCGTCCGTGAGCTCCCCGTCGTGATGCGCGCTCGTACGTGGGACGGGGCGAGCCCGTCGGCGGAGATCGACGCGCGGGTTCGCGCGGTGCGCGGTAGCGGGTCGAGCCTCTACGAGCTCGACCTCGACGCGCTCGCCCGCCTCCGGCCGGACGTGCTGTTCACCCAGGACCTTTGCGGCGTCTGCTCGGTCACGGAAACCGAGGTCGCTACGGCGTGCCGCTCCGCGGGGGTCGACCCACGGATCGTCGCGCTGACGCCGCGCCGGCTCGAGGAGGTCTGGGCGTCCGTCGAGACCGCCGGAGCCGCGCTCGGGCTTGCGCCGGAGGCCCACGCGCTCGCGCGACGACTGCGCCACGCGTCCGCGGCGACCCACCCCGAACGCGCCCGGCCTCCGCCGAGGGTCGCCGTCGTCGAGTGGATGGACCCCCCGATCCTCGCCGGGCTCTGGACGCCCGACGCCGTCGCGGCCGCGGGCGGAGCGCCCATGGGCGCGCTCGGAGGCGAGCCCGGCGTTCGCACGACGTGGGGCGCGATCGCCGACGCGCGGCCGGACCTCGTCGTCCTCAGTCCGTGCAGCTTCTCCGTCGATCGGACGAGGACCGAACTGCGCGCAGCGCCGTGCCGTGCCGAGGTCGAGCGCCTCGCGCCGGCCCTGGGGCTCTGGTTGGCCGACGAGGCGTACTTCAGCCGACCCGGCCCTCGCCTCTCCGAGGGCGTCACCCTCCTCCGGTCCCTGCTTCGGGGGGAGGCGCCCCGGACACCGATGCCCGTGGAGCGGTGGGTTCGGGGGGGCGGCGCCGGTTGAGCACGCTGCGACCTTCGGGCGAGATCCTCACCGGAGCTCCCCCCCGGCCCGCCGCGCGCGTCACGACCTCGGTGACCGAGCTACTCCACGTCACCATCGCGTTCGCGGTCCTCACCGTCGACATCGCGCTCGTGCGGACCCAGATCTCCGTGACGGGGGTGCCCGGCACGCTCAGCGTCGACGGGTTCCTTGCGAGCCTCGGCGTCGCGGCGATCGCGGCGCTCACGGGGTTCGTGGCGCACGAGATGGCGCACAAGATCGTGGCCCAGCGGCACGGGTTCTGGGCGGAGTTCCGAATGTCCCCCGCGGGGCTGTTCTTCTCGCTCGCGACCGCGTTGTTCGGATTCCTCTTCGCGCTGCCCGGCGCGACGGTGATCGGCGGGATGGGTAACGCGCGCGAGTGGGGCCGCACGAGCCTCGCCGGCCCGCTCGTGAACCTGGTCTTCGGGGGGGCGTTCCTCGCGGCGAGCTTCGCGCTCGTGCCGTTCCATCCCTCGTCGTTCCTCTGGGCGACCCTCACCTTCCTGGCGTTCGTCAACGGCATCTTCGCCGCGTTCAACCTCCTACCCTTCGGGCCGCTCGACGGCCGCAAGGTCCTCCGGTGGAGCCGGGCTCTCTGGGTCGGGGCGTTCGGCGCCTCGCTGCTGTTCACCGGGACCGTCGTCTCGGTCCTGCTCTTCGGGGTCCCGACGCTCTGAGGCCGTCATGGAGCGACCGTCGCTGCGCGAGCTGGGGGAGGGCCGGTCGATGGTCGACCTCGGGTTCCGCGAGACGGAGGGGCTCGTCGCGAGCTACCTGCTTCCCCAGGAGGACGGCGTCACGGTGGTCGAGACCGGGCCGACGACCTGCCTTCCGCGGCTGTCCGATGCGGTCCGACGTGCCGGGTTCGACACGACCGAGGTCCGGCGGGTCCTGGTCAGCCACATCCACCTCGACCACGCCGGCGGGCTCGGGGCGGCGGCCGGCGCCTTCCCGAACGCGACGCTCTACGCCCACGAAGAAGGAGTTCGGCACCTCGTCGACCCGACGCGGCTGATCGCGAGCGCCCGTCGTGCCTGGGGACCGGCCGCGGACACCGTGTGGGGCGAGATCGCGGCGGTCCCCGCCGCGCGGCTAGTGGCGCTCCGGGGCGGGGAAGAGTTCCCCCTCCGGGGCGGTGAGCTCCGGGTCGTAGCGACCCCCGGCCACGCGCGGCACCACGTCGCGTTCCTCGACTCGCGGCTCGCCGGCGTGCTCACGGGCGATGCCCTCGGGGTCCGGCTCGAGGGCGCTCCGTGGCCGCGGCCGGCGGTGCCTCCGCCCGACCTCGACCTCGAGGCGCTCTTTGCCAGCCTCGACGCCATCGAGGCGCTCGCCCCCCGCGTGGTGCTCTACACGCACTTCGGACCGTCGCACGATGCAGCGACCGACCTGAGAGAGTACCGGGCCGAGGTCCGCGCGTGGCGCAACGCCGCGCTCGACGCCGCTCGCGTCGACCCGAGCGTCGCGCACGTCAGCGCCGTCCTGCGAGCCACCGAGGCGGAACGGGCGAATCGGGCGGGGCTCGCCGCCGTCGACGATCGACCCGGCGAGCTCGTTTCGGGGTATGAGATGGCCGCTCAGGGGCTCCTCCGGTACTTCCGCACGCACGACCTCCTCCCGGAGTAGCGCACTGAGCGCGCTTCCGCCGGGTGAGCGAGCGGCCCCGGTCGCCGCGCTGTTCGCCGCGCGCCTCGTCTACGCGATCAACTGGTACAATATCGGTGCCGTGCTCCCGCTCATCGGCGGCGCCCTCCACGCCGGGCCCGCCGAGCTCGGCACGGTGATCGGCGCCTTCCTGCTGGGCGTCGGCCTCTTCCAGGTCCCGGCCGGGTTCGCGTCGATCAAGTTCGGGGCCCGCCGGGTCTCGCTCTCGGGCCTCGTGGTGCTCGGAGCGACGGGGGTGCTCTCGGCGTTCGCTCCGACCTGGCCGATCCTTGCCGTGATCCGGTTCCTCGGTGGCGTCGGGGCCGCGTTCTTCTTCTCGCCGGCGTTGAGCTTGATCGCTTCGTACTTCCCGCCGGGGCGTCGGGGTCCGGTGATCGGGTTCTACAACGGGGGGTTCAGCGTCGGCGGGGCCGTCGGCTTGATCGGCGGGGCGTTTGTCGGCGAGGTCGTGGGCTGGGCGGCGACGCTCGGCATCGGCGGAGCCCTCCTGCTCGGGACCACGGCCGTCGCGTGGTTCGTGCTCCCCCGGCAGGCGGAGGGCTCCGACCGCCCGGTGCGAAAGATCTGGAACGAGGCCCAGCCCGTTCTCTGGTCGCAGTCGATCTGGGCGCTGTCGATCGGACTCGTCGGATTCTGGGGCGCGGTCTACGCCCTCGCGCAGTACTTCGTGAGCTACGGGCACGACGTACACCCCGAATGGGCCTTCGGCGTCGCAGCGTCGCTCGCCGCCGCGGTCGTCGTCGTCTCGTTCCCGGGCGGCCCGATCGGCGGCTGGCTCGCGGAGCGGGGCCGCGACCGCCGGGTCCTCGCCGGCGCCTTCGCGGCCGCGTCCGGCATTCTCGTGTTCCTGATCCCCTTCCTCCCCCTTGTGCCCCTCGCCGTCGACATGATCGCGATCGGGTTCGCCGACGGCGTCGTGTTCTCCATCCTGTACCTCATCCCGTCGTACCTGCCGGAGTCGCGCGGCGAGGGGCTGGCACTCGGGGTCGGCCTGGTTAACTCGATCCAGGTCGTGGTCGGCAGCGGGATCGCGATCGCGTTCGGGTTCGTGGTGGCGATCGCCGGGTACGCCACGGCGTGGGAGTCGGTGGGCGTCCTCTCGATCGTGCTCGTTCCGTTGCTCGTCTGGGTGCGCCCGAACCGCGCGGACCTCGGGTCGGCCGGGTCCGACTAGCGCGGGATCGGCGTTAGGCAGGAGCCACCGCATCACCGGATCCTCCGGCCGTCGTCGTGGGGGGGCAGCGCGCTACCGTGCCCGGCCGCTCGAAGCCCGCGACTACGGACGACGCGCGGCGCGTCGGCGTCCGGTTTCGACGGCCGACCCGAGCCCCTCCTCGAGGACCGTCACGAGGTTCGTCGGTCGACCTTCGACGGGATAGCCGGCCGTCAGCACGAGGCGGAACTTTGCGTCAGGGCGAAGGATCGACCTCGCGATGGTCCCGGCCCGACGACGAAGGTCGCCGAGCGACAGGTGCGCGGGGACGCCTCGGGCCCGGACCCCCCAGACGAGCGCGAGCTTCCGCCGGGTCGGCGGCTGCGAGGTCAGGGCCACGATCGGGACGGCCGGTCGAAACGCGGAGATGAGGGCGGCGGTGCGACCCGAGTGGGTCGGCGTCACGATAGCGGCGGCGGACGTGTGGCGCGCCAGGTCCACCGCGGCCCGGGCGACGGAGCCCTCGGGCGAGGCCGTCGGTGCAGGGGGTGACGGTCCGCGGACCTCCCCGCGGGCCATCGCGTCCTCGGTCGTTCGGCAGATCCGGTCGAGCCACGTGACGGCCTCGACCGGGTAGTGTCCGACCGCGCTCTCCTCCGAGAGCATCACCGCGTCCGCTCCGTCGAGCACGGCGTTCGCGACGTCCGTGGCCTCGGCGCGGGTGGGCCGGGGAGCGTCGACCATGCTCAGGAGCATCTGCGTCGCCACGATGGCGAACTTCCCCGCGGCGTTCGCGCGGGCGACGAGCCGCTTTTGTTCGACGGCGAGCCGTTCGAGCGGCACCTCGATGCCGAGGTCCCCGCGGGCGACCATGATCCCGTCCGCGAGGGGAAGGATCTCGTCGATGGCGGCGAGCGCGGGAGCGCGCTCGATTTTGGCGATGATGCCCACGCTCCCGCCCCGTTCCATTCGGACGAGGGCCCTGCGGCCGCTCTGGACGTCCGCGGGGCCTTGGACGAACGAGAGGGCGACGAAGTCGACCCCGCCGGCGACGGCGAGCTCGAGGTCCGAACGGTCCTTCGGACCGAGGACGCTCGTCCTCAGGCGGGCGCGCGGTAGGAAGAGTCCCGCGTGCGACGTGATCGGCCCACCGTGGAGGACGCGCGCCCCGAGCTCGTCGTCCCCCACTCGCTCGACGATCAGTTCGACGGCGCCGTCGCCGAGCAGGATCGGGTCTCCGACGCGGGCGGCTCCGCCGAGCCGCGCCAGCTGGACCGGGATCCGGCGAGCGTCGCCCGGCTCGGTGCGGCGATCGAGGGTGACCCCACGACCCTCGATCAGGCGTACCGGCGACGGACGGAGGTCGCCGATACGGACCTTGGGACCCTGCAGGTCCGCGACGATCGCGACCGCGTCGGCCCGGCGGTCGGTAAGACGGTGGATCCGGTCGAGCACCGCGCGGTGTTCCTCGGACGAACCGTGCGAGAAATTGAGCCGCAGCCCGTCAACCCCTGCCCCGATCAAGCGGCGGAGCGTGGCAGCGTCGCTGCTCGCCGGACCGACGGTCGCGAGGATCTTGGTGCGACGCACGCGGGAGCACACCGCGTTGAGGAAAAAAGGCCACCGAGCGGCGGGGTCGGGACACCGGAGTCGGGGTTTTGTACGCGGTCATCGTCGGTCGTTCCGCAGCCCCGTGGTGTAGTGGCCAAGCATGCTGGCCTTTGGAGCCGGCGACAGCGGTTCGAATCCGCTCGGGGCTACCCCACTCGGCTTCCCCTGACGACCCCGCTTTACCGGAAGCCGGGCCAAGCGGCCCGCCCGAAGGGGCCGAGGAGGCGCGGAACGACCCCGCTTCCTACCGGGAATCGGCGGACTCGAGGGTCTCGACCGCCCAATCGAATATGCGCCTCGCCTGCTTGGCCATTAGGGAAGCTCCGGAGGCGGTCGCAAGTTCTGCGCCATACTCGACCCGGGTCTTGGCTTCGAGGACCGTCGCGATCTGCCTTAGTGTCCCTTCGACCTGCGGGTCGCCCGTCTCACGAAGGAGATCGACTACTCCGCCGTGATCCTCTCCACTCCAAACCTTCCCGAGCTTCGCGCAGGTGACGGCGTCCACCGACGAAATGACGAGATGGACCGCGGACAGGCCCACGGCCTCCCATTGACGACGTTCTAGGGCCGTGGACAGCTGCCGCTCGTGCTGTCGTGCCCGGGCGAGGTACACCGAGGATCGACCCTTGGGGAGGTTTCTGACGCGCGCCATACCGCGGTTCATCCCCCCAGCGGAATCCCTTCCTTCTCAATTGTCTCGAGGAAGGCCACCCCCGATCTTCGCCGCACCTCTCGGGACGTCAGGACCAGAAGCGAGAGCGGATTCCCGTACTTCCTCCATAAGTTGACGCGAACCCGGTTCAGCCGGCTCCGTACGTTCTCGGAAGCGTACGCGTTGGGAGTCTCCACAAAGAGATCGATGTCGCTATCGACCCTCTCCCGGCCCCGAGAAACCGAACCAAACAGGCGCGCCCTCTCAATCGGCAATCCCTTGAGCATGCCGGAGACATCGCGAAGGAGGTCGGCAGGGAGCCGCGCCTCTGCTTCGAAGAGCCGCTGGACCGGGCCCGCCCACACATGGTCCTGGTTCCAGCGCCAGACGAAGGCCCTCCCGGCTGCTTGCGATGAAACGAGGCCGACATCCTGCAGGTCCTTGAGCGTTCGAGCCGTCTGGGCCGTCGAGACCTTGGCGCGGGTCGCCACTTCCCGCCCGGTCAGATGCTCGGAGGAGCTTCTCCAAAGCGCGCGAAGAACGCGCAGGTGGCTGGGGTCGGAGAACAGCAGGTCCAAGGAATCGTGGAAGCGCATGGGTTTGTCTCGCTTGAGGGACGTATGTATCATATATGATATATATCTTTCTTGGCTCGTCCGGATGGATCGGGTCCTCACGGGGCTCTCCCTCTCGCTGGACCCGGACCGTCGGAACCGACGGGGGGCATGCATAGGGAGGTCCCCTCTCGGGTTCGAACCCATTCGCTGGTAGCTCCCATCGGGGCTATGGTTCGAGCACGTCGGGAACGTTGCTTTCGTAGAGACAGGCGCGATCCGAACGGGCGCTGTGACTCAACAGGTGGGTCACGCAATTTCGCGGGGAGCCAGGTGCGCTGGCCAGCCAGGCCCCTTGTCTGAAGCTAGAGAGGGCCACCCAGGTCCTAGCCAAGCCCGATCTGCTTCAGGAGCCCAACGAGGTCGTAGAACAGACGTTCCTCCGTGATCTCCCCGCGGTCGTTCCACGTGGCCAAGGTGCAAAACTCGATCTTGAAGCTACGGTTGGTCGCCGGAATAGTCTTGGCGCCCATCTTCATCGGCCCCTTCATCGTCCCGGAGAAATCGGCGACAGAACAGGTGTGATTGGCCGCTGCGAAGAAGATCTTGTATGGACGATTGATCAGGTGATTGTCGGGGAAGGTCTTGAAGAACTCCACCGCCTCCATGTCGTGGTTGTGCCGGCCCCGGGTCGGTTCGGCTTGGCCGGGCCAGTACACGGCAACATCTTCGGTGTGCCGCTTACGGAACGTATCCCAGAGCTTGCTGTCGGGGCCCGCGTTCCACGCGTCGTCGAGGGTCTGCATCAGCTCGGCAAGTTCCTCGGGTTTCATCGTGGACCCAGGCGCCGGAATCCGCTCCGACGGATAAGACTGCCCACCTCTCAGACCTGAGTCGCTGGGCTCGGTGCTTCGGCGCCCCCATCCCTTCCGCCATGACGAGCCGCGGTAGAGCCCTCCCGCCCACGCGTCCTCCGGTTCGCTCCGCGGGGCCGGGGTTGGCTCCCATGCGGCGGTTGGATCCATCGGCCCGACCGCGCAGTGCGGGGTTCGAAAGGCCCCACGACCAAGGGTGCAGCCTGCCTACCCGGCAAGGGCCGCCGAATCCCCTCGGGGGTAGATCACCCTGATCTCGCGGGATCGGTGCGTCCCTGCCCCGACGCGAGAGGCGGCCTACGAACCGGGCAGCGGCCGGAAACCGGCCTCCGCAAAGTTTTGGTCGAACGTGAACGCATCACCGATCCCCAACTCTTTCATGAGCACGAAGCTCGTACAACCGGTGAAGCTCCACCGCTTGTCCTCGTGGGCGACCATGAGGTCCGCCGAGCGTTCGAGGTCGCTGTCGGAGACTCGGAGCACCTCCAGGCTCGAGGATTGGCCGAGAAGTTCTCGAAGCCGACGAACGGGCCCGATTCCCAGCCGCATCCGGAGCAGGGTGTACGTCTCGTCGAGAATGTAGTCGCTCGTGACCAGGCGACCGTACTCCCCCTTGGTCAATCGACCGAACAAGGCTACCGCGTGGGCATGATGTCGCTCCTGCGGGTCGGTGAGGGCGTACCAAGCCCCGGTGTCGATCAGGATCATCGGAGAGGTCCGTGCAGCAGCTCATCGTGCTGCTCCGCCACGTCCACCTTGGGGCCCTTCCTGCGGACGAGCGGGAAGGCAGTAAAGATCGGGTCCCCCGGATCCACCTTGTCGGGCAGCAACCGGTAACGAATGGCCCCGCGGATCCACGCTTGCATCGTCGTTCCTTCGGCCTTGGCCCGACGGCGGAGCAGGTCGTACTCGGCCTCTGGAACGCGCGTCTGAATTAGCTTCATACAATCTGCAAACGGTTATCGACAATATACAATCTGCCAACAGGACCGTCGCCCACGGGGGCACTTCCGCCGATGACCCTCCGCCGGCTGGCCCGGGTTTGAACCCGTTCGCCGATGGTACTGCTCGGGGCCAAGCCTCCGGTCTCGGGCGCCTAAGGCATCCATCGTGCGCGCCGCATCGCGCGTCCGCCGCCGGCTTCGCCCGGTCCGCGCTGTCTTGTTCGCGACTCGTCCCCCGCGTCTTGCTGACGGGCGACGGCCCGGATTACTACTCCGGCGGTATGCATTTATGCGTGCACCGTCAGAGTAGATGGCTCGTGGCGTCTTCCGGTCATCGGTCGTTTCTGCGGCCGGTGCCCCTGTCCCGCCGGCCGCGAGCGGTGGCCCTCCTCTATCGAATCGCGTTTGGCGCCGCCGCAGTCGTTGTCGCCGACCTGATCGTCGGGCTCGCCGTCTTCTCTACGGCGGTACTCGCGATCCTTTGCTACTTCTCGTTCTCTTGGGTGCAGCTGGCGGCGGCGTATGCGGCGGTCGGCGGCACGTTCGGGACGGCCGAGCAGGCGCGGCAGGCGGCCGGAGTCCTCGCCGTCGCTCCGGCCCTCATGGCGATCGTGGTCTACCTTGGGATCCGGGCGATCCGGCTACCGAGGGCCTTGTGGAGCCGGAGCGGCCCAACCGCGCTCCCGGGCGTTGGGAGCGGGTCGTCGCACCCGGCGCGATGGACGCTCGGCCTCAGGCTCGTTCGGTCCGGCCAGCACGTTCCCGAGAAGTCGTACAGACGGGGGGGCGACTCCGGCGAGTACCGGTACTACTCGCTCCTCGTCTCGCACCGGCCCTAGCTGCGGTCCACGGCGCTCGGGCGCCGGCGGGCCGCCGTTCACTCTGGGCCGCGGCCTGCGGCCGCCAACACCGCGAGGGCGTCGACCGTGACCCACTCGTTCATCGCGCGCCGGCCGGTCGGTCCCCAGTCCACATAATCCGCGTGCAAGGCGAACGAGTCGGGACGAACGGAGTAGTACCGTTTTTCCGACGCCCAGCCCCCCTCGGCCAACTCTTTCGCTTCGAGGAGGTCGAGCGCTTCCCGGCATGGGGCGGTCCGAACGGTGCCGAGGCGGGCCATGGCCTTCAGCCCCCCGAGCAGATCGTAGTGCCAGTAGAGCGGATAGTGGAGGCGCAGGAACTCCGGGTGGATCGGCGCGCCGTCCGAGCGTCGCCGGAAGAGCTTCCGGGTCAGGAAGACCTCTTGCGCGCGGCGCGCGGACGATCGCGCGGCCGAGTCTCCGGTCGCCGTCGCGTACTCGGCCAAGCCGACCATCGGGAGGAGGCTCTCGGTGAACGACGAGTGGGAGGCGGTCGGGTTCTTGTCGCAGTTCCAGCCGCCGTCCGGCCATTGCCAGTGGCGCAGCCGCTCAGCGAGCCGTTCACTCCGAGCGTCGGCGATCCCCAACGCGTGGAGAAAGTAGAGGGCGTTCCCTTGCTGCGATGCGCAGCGCCGGGGCCGACCGTCCATGACGGGGACGCCATCGTGCCGATACGCGTCCTCCTTCCGCGGGGCGTCGAACTCGCGGAAGAACGAGGGGGCGAGCCAGTGGTCGTACACCTGGTCGCGGAGAGGACACAGCGAAGGATCCCCCGGCGGGTAGGCGAGGTCCGCCAGCGCGGCGAGGACCCAGTGGGCGCCCTGCCACTTGTCGTAGACATCGCGAGCGGTCAGCAGCCGCCCGGCCCGGTCCCGCCGGTGCAGCAGGGTGCGGACCCTGGGCGACGCCGCGACCTTGCGCTCGAGGGCCGTGCAGCGGCTCGAACTAGGGTCCTCCCCCAGCACACGGACCCGCGCTTTCCACCGTACGGACGGCTCGCTCGATTCGAGGAGGCGGCGGATCACCGTTTGCCGTCGGGATGCCATCGGTCGGGTCGGTCCTGCCGAGGGTCGGGAACCCACCGCAGGTTTCAGATTGACGCTCATCGGGTGCGACGCGCCGGCCGTCGCCTTCCGCTCGTCGGCGGACGGCCGCGTTCCGAGGCGCTCGGCGGCGGAAAGTCCTCGAACCAAGATTGAAATAAGGAAAATCCGTACGTCCGATAGGAGCGATCTCTTCGATGAGGGGCGGTTGGGTTGCGTTCGGGATCGTCCTCGCGA
>Ga0075426_10002798_pt1 | contig 12454 bp, 23 predicted proteins | sample SoiMethybrSBSTD5_FD_75304 | JGI IMG/M metagenome (GOLD analysis project Ga0075426, IMG submission 75304) | Bulk soil microbial communities from a Populus tree surrounding site in Tennessee, USA - Soil MetaG P. TD hybrid SBSTD5 | ecosystem: Environmental > Terrestrial > Soil > Tree plantation...
CGCGGCACCTTCGATGCTTCGGTCAATGCTTATCCTTCCTCGGGCGGATCCGGTACAGCGGGAGCAATTCTAAAAGGCGATATCTGGACTGTTTCGGTAGCTGGCACTTTGCCTACAGGTCAGGTCGTAGCGCCAGGCGATACTGTCCGCGCATTGGTTGATACCCCAGGGAATACGCAAGGAAATTGGGCGATAGCAGAGAATAATTTAGGGTACACGCCTCTTACAAACGTCCTGAATTCCGGGCAAATATTCGTAGGTAATGCCTCTAACGTTGCGGCCGCAGCGACCTTAACACTCAGCGGATCTGCTGGAGCTTTCAGCCTTTCGAATACTGGCGTTTTAACGATGCCAGATGCGGCCACGGCAACACGTGGTCTTTTGAATTCAACAGACTGGAATATTTTCAACAATAAACTAAGCGCAACCTTAAATCAAAATAAGGTTTGGATTGGTAATTCATCCAATGTTGCGACAGCTTATAACGCTTCTTATCTCACTCCGGAACAATACGGAGCAGTTGGTGACGATGCAACCAACGATGCGACTGCGTTCGGTAATTTGATCACGGCGGCAAGTGCTTTGGGCGTTCCGATATGGATACCGGCCAAAACATATTTGATCTCATCTACACTGACAATCCCTTCAAACCTCCGGGTTTATGGATCGGGTGCAGCTTCAATCCTTCACACAACATCAAACATTCCGATATTTACGCTGACCAGCGCAAGCAACATTATAATTACCGATCTTGTCTTTAAAGGTAGTTCGGCCGGCGCCACACAGCGCGGTATATACGCACATGGTAACGTAGGGTTCACTCAGCTCAGTTTAGTAAACATTATCCAGCGATGCGGCTTTGTGAACTTCGGTGCTGATGGAATTTATGGTGACTTTATCATCGGATCTTCTGCCGCCGGAAACCACGAAGGAACTTATCAGATTAGCGAATGCTGGGCAACTGGTTGCGCGGTAGGTATAAATCTTGATACACGGGCTGAGTACAATCTTGTCAGTATGTGCAAGTTGTACATTAACACGACAGGTATAAGAATCGTCGGAGGTAATAACACGGTTAACAACTGCTCGATCACCGACAACACGACTGGCATATTGGTTGGGTCTGGCGCTAATGATGGACATGGCCAGGCGGTCGGCAACAAGATAAATCACAACGGATCAAATATCACTTGTACCTCAACGGCTACAGGATTCGCTTTTGAATGCAACGAGATTGTTTCAGGATCTATTACTCTTACATCTTGCAACGACATAAGATTTTATAATAACGATATTGCCTCTGCTCCAATCACATCTACCTCGGCAGTTGGTACAATATTCCAGGGAAACTGTTTCAGAACTACCCCCACAATCACCGTTGCGGCTGGTAACAATCCGATATTTTGCTTTAATACATTCCCGGCAGCAAGTACGGTTCACTCGTTGATCTTAAATACAGTTCAGGGTGGAATTCAAAATACACAGCAGGGCCCTACATCTCCAAGTATTGAAACGGCCACATGGACTACAACAGCATCGGGTCAGTTTGTGAGCAAATTCACCGGGACTATTACACCGCGTGCCACGGCTTCAGATTTGGTGAATGGGGTAATAATTGATTTCAGCCACACTCAGACTGCAAACACGCAGATTTTTTATGATCTTGATATAAATCCTACCGGAACCTTAGCCTCGGGAGGATTCACAGGTACAGAAAACGGGGCTTTGCGAGTGCGCGGAAAGGTTCGTTTACGTGACTTAACGACAAGCGGCGCGGTAACTGCTACAAGCGGTATTACATATGAAAAGTCAAATGGGGACATGGTTATCCAAATGTCTCCTGATGCGGCTATCAGGGTCGGAAACGCAGGCAGTCCGTGGCAATTTACTTCAACTTCAGACGGTTCGGCGGCCAACAATAACGGCAATGGTGCTTTGTTTTCAATAGGGGCTATTGGCGCAAACTTTAGCGCGACCAATTCCGGGGCGGGCACAACAAACGCTAGGGGTGTAGGAATTATTGGCGGGTCAACTATTTCTTCTGGAAATACAGAGTATGCGGCTTTACGAATAATCCCAACGCATAATCAGACAGGAAGTGCCACGGGTAATGTTATAGGAATTGATTATAACCCGACGTTGACCGCAGTATTGGGAATTCATTATGGAATATTAGTACGACCGATAGGTGCGCTTAATGGTTTTGGTGTAGCGGCGCCCACTGCTAAACTGCAATTAGGCGGGGCTATGACTGCGTCCACATGGACTACAGTGGGGATTCAATTAGCCTTAGATGCTGCAACATATACAGACAGTGGAACGGCCGGAACCAGGGCTACAGGTGTTGCGGCAGCAATAAACAGACCTACATTCGCCAGCACAAATGCAGTTACTATAACGGATGCGGCGACACTTTATATCGCCAATGACGTAGCGGCTGGCACAAATATGACCCTTACTAGAACTCATGCTCTATGGGTTGCGGCTGGTATTTCACGGTTTGACGGTAAGGTTCAAATAGGATCAGGAATATCACCCGATGGGGCCGGTATGAAGCATTCAAGGGTTACAACTGGATCAGTTTCGGCAGGATCAACAGCACTTGTGACGATAACATGGACTACGGCTTTTGCGGATGCAAATTATACGGTAGTTGCTGATGTTATTGATTCTACAACTTCTTCACTAGCTTTGTCAGTGGTTCACGTGGAGAGCGTAACGGCCAGTGCGGTAACGGTTAGAGTTTTAAATAATGCTATTGGCCCGCTGACCGGCACCGTTCAGGTGATTGCTTGTCATGATTAATTTAGATAAACTATGAACATAAACGAAGTAGGCCCATTTTTGATTTCGCTTTCTGATCCATCAGTGAAGAGCAAACATTTTTCAATTGATTCCCTTGTCAATATTGCTTTCTTGAAGAAGAAACTAAACGATGCTGCTCAGGACTATTCTGACACGATACAAACTCTGGATGTGAAGGTTAAAAAAAGCGAAGACGGGAGGTCCTATATTCCTCTGGATGATTCCGAGGAAAGCCTTAAGGATTATAAGGAATTTGTGAAAAAGAATTCGGACCTCAGACGCCAAGAGATTGAAGGAATAAAATTGAATTTCGTTCCGAAGGATGAACTGAAAAAAGTTCTAGAAGACACATCCCTCGACCTTGCTACCGGATTAATCTATCACCTTGTAAAAGAATGATCATGGAAATATGGACAACGACTGATTTTTTATTATGGTCTTTTTTCATGTTTTGTTTCGGTATAATGATTGGCATCTTTATTTGCGTTATAATGACATTACCTAAGAATAAAAAACTATGCAATACACAGATGAATACATCGACGGACGACAGGTCGTTATAATCGACGGACCGCTCGTTATGGGCAATGGCGCTACCTTTGATAGCCTTCATATAAAAGGTAAAAGCGCGAAATCTTATCCGATTGTTATAGATGGTTATGGCTTGATTAATAATTGCGTGATTGATCGTCAACCGAATTGACCTACTTCAAAACCATATCGTTCTGGAACAAGCTAAACCACAGCGTTCAGTTATTCGGCACTGGCTCACAGGTTGCATTGGTTGCGGCTGAAGCTTCTCCTATATGGAACTACATTGCAGCGGGAGCTACAACTATTGCTATGCTGCTTACCATTTGGGCTGAAGATGCTAATAAGAATGGTATTGTAGACGCGTTCGAAGATTGCGACAAAAAAACAAAGCCATGAAAAAGATACTCTTCATTATACTGTTGATCCCGTATCTGGCATGGCCGCAGCAGATAAATTTCAAAAAGGCTGTCGACATTGGCGGTTATAAAATAAATCTTCTTGAGGAACTAGCACCGGTTCCGACAAAACGGTGGTTGTTGATGTTTTTAGGCACCGGCGAGCTGGGCCCGGCTGATGGATCTCAAATTATGGATCTTGACAACTACGGATATCAAAAATTTCCGACATTCAAAACTGATTTCAACATTCTTGTTCCCCAGGCTGTGAAAGGTTACGGTGAACTTGATCCTTACATTCAGGATTACATGATTAGAACTTACGGGTCAGACATTGAAATCGTGATGGCGGGACATTCTTTAGGCGCTCGTAACGTGATGGAGTACACGTACGCCTACAATGGAATAAAAGCTGTGCCGCAGGTAGTCGGATTCCTGCCGGTAGCCGGGGAAATGTCGTGGCCTCTTCCGCTTGATTGGTGCATTACTTCTCCCAAGCCTATCATGGCTGTAGCAGGAGATCAGGACAAGTCTATCGGATATGTTCAGTCACAAAAATATGTTGATGCGGTAAATTCCTGTGTGACCAGGGCAAATAAAGCCGTGGCAAGGATCATTCCGGGACTGAATCACACCTCGATAATGGACTACGTTTTCAAGCCTGATAAAGAAGCTGAGGGCTATAAGTTCATCATGAGCTGCTTTACTCCGGAACAGAAAGAAGTGCCCGGCAAGATCATACTGATCAATGGCGAGATTCGCGCCGTTTTCGAAGATGGCTCAACTCGCGTAATCGAATCACACTGATGGACATCATTAAAGATTTACCTGCCGACATTATCCCCGCTGAACTCTGGAAGGCGTTCTCATTGATTCTGCTTGCGCTGGTCGCATGGGTAGGAAAGCGCAATCTCGACGAGATGAAGGAGAGCAATAAGGAATTCAAAGAGCAAATCCTGAAGCTAACGATTAACGACGCTGTTCAAGATGAGCGAATAGACGCGCTGGAGGAGTCAAGGATGATCGTAAAATACTCTCGTAAATAAAAATATTATGGATGATAACACAACGAAAGTAGTTATGGCCATTATAGCATTAGTATCCGCAGTGGTTACTCCGCTTGTTTTGGTAATAGTGACCAGAATGCAGAACAACAAGATTGACAAAAATCAAGTCGAGATAGTTGAAAAGGTGGATGTATACCACAAAGAAGTTAACGGCAATATGGCAAAGTTGCTAAAGACAACCGCTGATCTGGCCACCGCACAAGAGAAAGCCAGGGGTGAAGAGGGTAGACAAAAAGGAAGATGAGAAAGATTACATGGCTTTTTGTTGCTACCTTTATCGTCCTGTTTTGGTACATGGTACTTAGAATTGTAAATGTAATAGCGAATTAAAAATGTCCCTCCCTTTATACCTACTTGATCGGGTATACCTCCCTGATCGTACCCTTGGATCAATTTACAGCCCACAGGGCGGCATCATTTGCAAGACCTTAGAACTTCCATGGCTTGACAACAAAAGGTCTGTAAGCTGCATTCCTGAGGGCAAGTATCATGTCAATAAGATGCCACCGATCCTAAAGGATGATCCCAAAACCGAAAGGGACGAATCTGACGGAAGGAATCCGCGCCCTTACTGGCATTTCAGATTGCCAAAAGTTCCAGGCAGATCCGGAATACTGATCCACCGCGGCACTGATGTAAATCACAGTCAGGGTTGTATTTTGGTGGCGAGTCGCTTCAAGAACATTCAGACCGAAACACCATCACTTGAAGAATCAGGTGTAAAGCTGCAATGGATGGTGGATAATTTACCGAGTGAATTCTATCTGCTGATCGAAAAAAAATGATGTCAACGACACAGATGTCGGAGACATAGAAAAAGCCAGTGTTTGCGCACTGGCTTCTCTTCTTGAAATTTTATCTAAATAAAGTTTGACCTATCCGCAGGAGGCCTCAAAATATTCTTAACATAGCCTTTAGATTCCTTAACGGAACCAATAGACGGATAAGAGATTTTGAACCCGTTTTCAATCACCGGAGTTACGGCAGCCACATTTTCAATTGCTTGAATTTGCGTATTGTCGTTCTGGTGACTTACTACTGCGGCGTGATCTACTTTGTTTTCGATGGCCTTAGAAATGCCAACGGCTGCGCAGATTGCTATAGCAAATCCAATCAGCAAAAGTGAAACGCGCTTCATGTTTCGAAGATATGAAAAAAGCCGACGTTATTAAAACATCGGCTTCAATTTCCTTACCGGCTTCCCCGGCTTGAGCTACCTTCGCGAGCTTGGCGGTATACACCCGCAAATATAACTACATTCTTAGTTTTAATCAAAATGGAAAGACCCGCCACTCGTTTGCAGCGGGTCCATCACCGGAACCTCTCCAATTATGAAGAGCTTAAAGGTAATACATTTTCCGGATATGGCATCCAATGAGGTACAGTGGTGAGGTGCCATGCTTCGCACTTATCGCACAGATACGCCCGTCTCATGAGTTCCTTACCTTTCTTTTTGAGGTCTCGATTGATCAATTTACGGGCTGCGTGCGCCGCTTTCTCGGATGCATAAAGGATCTTGCCGCAGTAGTCGTGATTGTCTTTTGGAGCCATCGCAAAAGGCTCAGACTTAACAGGAAGACTGTCCAGGTATACAGCTAATTCGATCTCTATTTCTTCAATGCGCTTCCGGGCCTGCTCAATCTTTCGCTCCTGGCCTTTGATCATCTCCCGGAAGTGCTTCTCTTTGCCGGTTGGCTTCATTTCAATAAGGCTTTTTGCTCTTTGAAAATATCCGCAATCACCTGGTGCACGATCTTCTTATCGATCTTCTTATCCTGCCGGAACTGGCGTAGGGCTTGCTGGGTTGGATAGTTACGATCCGGGGCAACAATCGCATAGTAGCGACTGGCTACTATAGCGATCTTGAGGGCTTTGTGTATCATTTCAGCTCAACAGTCACTCCTGCTTTCAGGTCTGCTAAAATATCCCCAGCCTGAGCAAAGTCCAGACGTTTCATCAGCTGAGAATTGCTTTCTGAACAGATGAACGTGTCGAATGACCTCAATCTTTCAATAGCTGCATAGGGTGCCGGACTCGATACTTTCTGGAAGGATAACTCGTATGTTTTCATAATTTTGATCGTTTAATTATGACGTAAATATAGTACTAAAATACTATTCGTGTCAATACTTTAGTACTATTTATTTTACCTCCCAAACATCCGCAACATTCTCATACTCTACCACTCCGGTCACCGCATTTATTAAGTTATTACGCTCGGACAGCAGGCATTTATCCTGTCTCCATAATTTCACCGTATCACCAGTCTGCAATGTTTCGTAATGAGGTAGCCATTCACCGCTCTCCAGTGACATTCCTTTGATTATTCCACCCTTTGAAAGGGTTATGTAGTAGGTAAATGAAGTATGCTTTACGGCCTCTTGTATGCGCGTAGGCTCAGCCTTCCGGAGAACCAGAACGATCACCAGGAGGATAAGGAGAAGGCAGAGGATGATTGAAATAAGTGTTTTCATGGATTTGCATGGTGGAACCCGTATGACAATCCCAGCGGCGTAGCGCTTCTTAATTCCTTAGTTCGTTCAGAGCCACCGCCAAGGTTCGTGAATCCTGGAAACTCATGCTGAAGGGGCGGCAACGGCTTTTCAGGTATCAGATTGAAATTTCCGAACAACCAGGTCCATTTTCGATATTGAGAATTTTCAGGGATAGGATCATATCCGGCAAGCAGGTGCGGGTGAATGCGCTGCCTTATCTTTCCGATCCAAGGGTTGATTGTGTGAATATCTGTTCGTGGCTGTTCGATCATCCAAAACTGGAGTATGCCTAACCGGTCGAAATAGTCAATTATCTCCTTTGTTCTAGCGACCAGTTTTTGAGATTCATTGAAGATAGGGACGCGTTTTTCGGATTTTTTGTGCCGATTCCCGGAAAGCGCGTAAGCCGTACATGGGATCATCGCAATGATTCCTACCTGCGGCAGCGCGAACTTATACCGGTCTTCATGGATTATCTTCTGATATTCGAAATCCATTATGTCCGACCCGTGCTTCTTGTCAATCTGGATAACACGCCATCCGGCTTCTAGGTACGGTAAGGCCGAGTTACCGGTAAAATCAAAAAGGTCAATCAGTAATTTTTCCATCAAAACTTAATTAAAGCGTAACCTGCATGTATCCCGGGGCTCAACCGGTTCGAGAACGGATCGTAGTTCGCGCCCAGGCTGATCACAAACCGCTTATCACGGTGTTTCATAAGCACGCTGGTAAGGCTTGTTGCCCGGGCATTAGGGTTCGAAAGCCTGGCGGATCCGTAAAGCACTTCGTTTCCGAACACCCACTTTTTCTTTCCGGAGATCGCCATCACAATGCTGTCCTGGTAGAAGTATCGGTAACGCCCGGGAATAGCTGCTTTCAGGGATAGATAGCCGTCGTCGATGAATAGGCTGTCAGATAAAGCCTGAGGCATGCCAGGAACGCGCACCGTATCCCGAACGATAGTTACCACCCCTTCGCCCTTCGCTTCAATGGCGGCCTTTAAAATGGCATCCAATCGGCTGAGCTTTATTTTCATATCCCGGAGGTCTTTCGACAGATCAGCGTAGTGTTCTTTCAGGTCGGCTTTGCTGATCTGTGCTGCAGGCTTTTCGGCCACCACCTTCCCGGAATTGGCCTTGAAATAGCCTATTTGGGCTTCTTTTTCCTGCAGAACGGAGGTTGCGCTTTCAAGTTTGGAGCGGAGATTCCAGGCGTACAGAAATAGCAGCACCACGATCAGCAGCGCAAGGGGGAGAGCGTACTTTATTCCCATGGGTTCTCCCCTGCTACTTTGGTGAATGATTCTTTAAGCTCTTTGACAGCGTCAGGCAAAAGACTTTTCAGGGAATCAACGTGCATCTGAGGCAGTATATTCAATTTTAATGCATGGGCAAGATTATCAACTCTATCGATAGCTTGTCCTAATTTTTCAAGTTCTTCAGTCATATCTTCTCGTTTAAGGTTGCGGGTTAAGGTATTACGTTATATTTTGCTAAGACATCACGGCAGGCATCACCTTTTTCATGCAATTCCTTCCAAAGATCATTCTTTACATTGTCATCTCCTTCGGAATACTTATCGCGCATTCGGCCTTGTGCGTGAACCAGTTCCTTGGCGGCATTTTGTATTTCGGTAATAGAAGTGATGACACACTTCAAGGCAAGATGCAGATTTAGTATCTCGCTTTTATGGTTATTCGGTATCGGGTCTATTTCCATCTCTCTATTTGTTAGGTGTGTTTAAAAATGCTTCCCATGCGAAAGTATAAAAGCCTTCAGTTTGTCTTTTGCCTCTGACTCATTAGCGCCGTACTGAATAGCCCATAGATGATGCTTTACGCCGTGTTTCATTTCCCAATACATGGCAACAAATTCACCGCCGCTTTCCATGTTGGCGCCCATGTACTCCATGGTTCTGCCGTTCATCGTTGTGAACCGATTCGGAATAGTGCACGTGGTTTCGATCATTTCAATCAGTGTCATCCTTCCTTGTGTTTAGCTTCGAGTTCTGAACCGGTTAAAAACGGTTGTAATTTACATTTTGATTTCTGCCAGATGGTTGCAGCAAGAGGATGCAGGGGATGGCCTTTCGGCGTCTTACCGAAACACATCGCGTTAGGAAATTCTTTGATTAATTTTTTTGCCCTGTACTCTGCCTGCTTGAATGATCCCCAACAGAAAATAATATCCTGACCTTTCGTTATGTCTCGTATCCATCTGTCATTATCGCCTACGGGGTTCGGATGGCTTCGTAAGACTTCTGGTTTAGATGAAATGATGCCGTAAAGATTCATCATGTACAAGCCCCCGTAACCCATTGTATCAAGCAGTTTACAAGTGTTTGTTATTGTTGTATCATCGTCTTCTGCGTTAGCTGTGGACGGATTTAGGCCAATACATACTACTGGCTTTCTGGTTTCGTCCCATCCCCTAACCAGCAGGTACCGGTATTTTTTACATTCCGAAAACTCAGCATACTTTATCATTTCATTTCAGTTATAGTGGTCTTGTATTTTCTATTCGCATTCCGTTAGAGCCTGATACGCTTTCAGCATTTCAATTACATCACCGGAGATCATCGCTTCCTCTCCTCCTGAGATACGCCTTCGAAGCATAGCGGCACCAAATCCACCGGTCGGAATATCTTCATAAAGTTTCAAAAGCTCCCTGCACCGATTCATCTCTTCGATAAGTCCTTGGACTAAGTTCTTTGGTTGTGTTTCGGTATTCATCCTTTCAGCGTTCAGATTTTAAAATGGTAAATCACTATCTTGTGTAAACTCACTATCCCAATATTGCCGGATATGTAAGCGTGGTCGCTCAACTAACCATCCGTACCAGGTAGTCTTTCGTTTGAACCAGTTACGAATGCTTACTTTTTTCCAGTACCATTTTGTCTTAAATAGCGCATCGAAAATAGGCCGGTTGTAAAACCAGAACAGTATTAGCATTGCATAATCTCCGAACCAGTGATCTTTATGCTCAATGTATCCTTCGATAACCGGTGAGTCTGTAACCTTCCATCCAATTTCTTCTTGAGCGAAAGGATTATGGACGCATTCGTGGCGCTTCAATGGCTTGTGAAAAACAAAGTTACCGTATTGAATTCTATGAAGAGCAACCCATATCGGAAATTTATACCAACCTCCCCAGCAATGATAGCAGTCAGCGTAATCGTACACTTTCCCATTGTGTCCATACTTCGGGTGCCTGCCACTACCGCCACACGAATTACAACGCTTGCCTTTGATGTGCTGAACATCGTAACCGATCACGTGGCCATACTTTGAAAGGATTTTATCTTTGATGGCATAGAACGCATTACGGATTTCGTCCGCTTCATTTTTAATGTTCCGATTTGCCGCGTGAAGTAAAAATGGTTTCATATTTTCTCTGATTTGATTAGCCCATGCGCTCCACCCCTCAAACACACCAGCGCGTTTCTCTTCTCCTCTCTAAACTTCTTCACGGTTGCAATGTAAACTGCCTCTGCCTCTTCTTTCGTTGGATATTGAATGTACTTTTTTTTATCGTACTGTCCTCGGGTAAGGTAAACTACTTCGACGTAGTGGGTCATTTTGCAAACATGGTTAGTTGACTGATATGTTGCTGAAACCTTTTCTCTGATGCCTCGAAGTAATCCTTGTCAATTTCAAAGCCTGTAAAGTCAAAGCCCATATCGTGAGCGGCTATTCGAGAGCTGCCGGAGCCTAAAAAGGTATCCAGAATCTTATCGCCAGGCTTCGCGTAATTTTTCAGTTGCCAAGTATAAAGGCCTATTGGTTTTTCATGAGGATGTATCCCGGACCGGTCCTCGGAGGTGAAGCATCCATTCCATTGCAGCGTAACCTTTGAAAATGAAACATGCGTTTTGCTGGTCCATGCTAATTCGCCGGCTGAATTGAACGTTACAAAAGGGTCCCGAACTTTATCCCAAAATATTAAATTATTGGTAGGAGTTAGATAGTTCCAGTAGTAGTTACACCCCCAAATAATTTGATCTTTCGATACACGGAAAAGCTCGGTGAAATATTCCTGCGTTGGAATACGGTCATTTTTATAGGTTGACCTATGCTTATAGAACTTGCTATTCGGGTCTTTTGTCCATGATTGTCCTATGCCAAAGGGGGGATCAACAATCGCCAGATCAAAATACTTATCCGGGTACCGTGCCATTCCTACCATGCAATCCTCGTTGAAAACTTCTGTCATAATTTTATAAGGTCATTCTCATGTACATACCATTCCAGTTCACACTTAACCCATTCAGTTCTTTTTTTTATCATCACTCTTTTTTGTGTTGTGAACTGTTTGAATAAAATAAGATTGTATCCGTCATCAAGCGAGTGAATTATAGTACCTATTTGATTCTCTAACTTAAAACCGAACTCTTCCGGGTTTCTTGTTTTGGTGAATGTGTGGTTAACTCTTATGGTCATACTAAAAGGAAACAGAAAACAGAAAGCGAGACAAGACAGAGAGAAAAAACTTTAAAGAAAAAGAAAAGGAAAAAGTCCCCCTCAAAAAATCAAACTGATTCTGCTCTAAGCTAATAGAGCACTGGACTCGATCCAACCAGGAAGGCCTGGAAGTGTAGCTCGGACTGCGATGCCATGACTTTCCATTCATGACATATCTCACGGATCAAACATAAAAAAGGCTTAAACGCACGAAACCCATCGAGTTCATGCGTAGCCGGCAATCACCCGATGGGTTTCTAATATCATACTTCAGACTGTAAAAATACAGTGGCTACCTGAATTATGCAACAAATCTATTTTTACTGATTTACTCCACCAAACATTTCGCGATAATTATTTTCAACAATTGAAGTCTTCACAAAAAAGACCCTTCATTCTTTTCTTCTTCCTCCTGGCGTAATCAGCCTTGTTCCTACACCGAGTACATTCATCCCTGACAGCAAAGTAGAACTTAATCCTGTAGGTCTTGAAATGCTTTAATGGGAGCCAATTCTGGCACGTAGGACAGAACTTATTATCATCATGGCCCTGTAGTAACAGCCTGTTATAATACAGCCCCATCTCGCACAGATGCACGATCCTATCCCGGTCTGTCTCCCGGCGGATCTCCGACTTTAGGCCGGTGAGGATGTAGTGGAGCTTGGAGGGGGTCAATTATCTTTCGGGTTAGGGTAGTCC